>Ga0268265_10001300_pt1 | contig 21406 bp, 49 predicted proteins | sample KBSSwiS52_FD_190355 | JGI IMG/M metagenome (GOLD analysis project Ga0268265, IMG submission 190355) | Switchgrass rhizosphere microbial communities from Kellogg Biological Station, Michigan, USA - KBS Switchgrass S5-2 (SPAdes) (version 2) | ecosystem: Host-associated > Plants > Roots >... | reverse complement strand
CGCATTGTACGCAAGTTTCTCGGTCATCGCGCCGAAGAGATCGAGCTTGTACGCTCCCGCGTAGTCGAAAATACGGATAAGCGTATCCACCAGCTCAACTTCTTCTGCTGAACGCCAGGGCAGGTGTTCGTCGGCAGCGCCTTTGCGCACACCCTCCAGGGTTTCCGACAGCTCGCTGTGAATGAGCGCGATCAGCTCACCTTTGTTGCGCTCCAGCCGCGCTCCCGTGTTGATGTCATGCCACCACTTGTGGTTGAGCTGATGGATGTAAAATGCCAGTGGATTAAGAGGCTGCATATACCTCAGCGGCATCGTGTCGCTATCGCCATCAGCGGCGACACGCTGAAGGATATCCGCACGCTGAATAGTCATGCTTTTCTCCGTTCCGCTTCGTCGAGGCACTCCTGCGAAACCCAGCAGTAGCCCGCGCCGTCCACCATGTTGTCACGCTTCGGCGCATTAATCTGGCGTGAGAGCTTCACCAGCACCATCACAAGCGCCATCTCGTGCGGCGCCAATGGCTCTTTGAGCTTGTGTGCCAGCATTGCGCTTGCCATCGCCGCGGTGCGCGTGTAGTCGTCGAGCGGATGACCGTAGTCCTTCTGTCGCGAGCCGTGCGTAAGTCGGTGCGCTTCCTGCAAGATGCTTTCCGGCAGAGCGTAGCCACCTGCCATGATCTTAATCTCACTGGTGTTGATCGGCTCGAATGACGGGTCAGGATTGAATACCAAGGCAGGAACGCTCGACGGGTCCTCCACCATAGTGCATTTACCCGGCGTTTTCTTGCCGCCGTGTTGCGGGCACGTACCCCAAGCCACGTCGTTGCAATGACATGCAGCTTCTATTATCACGTGTTCACTCCGTGTATCTTGGTCCAGTGGGTGGCGTAGTACGTCCGCGTGCGCACGACACAGCGTTCATCCGGCGGCGGCAGCGACTTCTCTCGAAACAGATTCGCGAACCAGCGGATCAATGCTCTGTCTCCGGTGCGGGCGGCAACGGCTGAGTTGCCTCGGCCAGCGCAGTGCCGAACCACATAATCGCGTCGTCGCGATCCATCACGCCGCTTTCGCGCTGCATTTTCGCAAGACCGACCGAACGGCCCAGCATGATCGAGATGATGATGTTGATATCGTACTTATCCGACAGTTCCGTGATCGCTGCGTCAAGCGTCTTGGCAACCTGCTGCGATTGCCGTTGTGCTTCCTCAAGGTCCATGGTTACTCCGGTGGTAGAAAGGTGCTGCGAATGATCTCGCCGGCCTCTTTGTGGTAGGTCATTGACACCGCTTGCCGCTCAGACATCCAGCCGCCGCGAGCCGAGTGCGCATCAGGCGCGGCGAGTGTGGCGTGCTGGATCACCTTGACGCCAGGGTGCTCTTTCTCATCGACATGGTGTCTGTGCCCGGTGTGGATGTATCGCTTAGTGGTTGCACCCCACATCTCAGGAAACATCGCGGCAAACAGCAACGGCAGGTTATTCATCTTCGTCAAGTGCCCATGGTGGAACCCGAGCATCGTCTTGCCGTGCTGGTATGCGATGTACGGACGTGGGCTCTTCTCAACGAGAACGCGCGGGTTCTCTTCGAACAGACAACCGAACAGCACGCGCAACCAGATCGAGCCCGACGGATCGTGGTTGCCCTCGTACATGCCGACGATCACCTTCTGGTGCTTCATCAGCAAGCGGCGGGTAACATGCCGGAGCACTCGCACCGTGACCTCGACAACTTTTTGGTAGCGGCTATCCGCATCGAGGAGGTGTCCGTGCTCCGGCGTGATCGGTTTCATCGAATCGAAATGCAGGAAATCTCCGAGCTGCGCGAGCAAACCGGTTTCCGAGGCCGGCGCAGCATCGATCATCTGGTCCATCACAGTCATGAGTACGCGCTCTGCAATGGTGAGGTCCCATGGGGCGCCTGTCTCTCGCCCCCAAGCCAACATACCCATGTGGTAGTCCGTGATCGTGTACTGCGTCAGCAGCTCACTCTCACAGCGCTCGGGCGCTTTGATCTCTTCGAGCGGCTTGACTTCTTCGGCGGCAGCTCTACATGCCGCTTCGACCATCGCACGGAATTTGTCCGGATCGATGGCTGTTTTCACCCACTGCAGTTTCGCGTTGCCGTTCTCATCCAGCAGCGTCGAGGTGCCTTTGACGAGATACCCGTCTACTGCAGGGTGCATTTCTACTGTGGGATTGTCGCCTTGCTGCTCGCGAATGCGCTTCGCAACCTCAGACGTGAAGCCCCGCTTGCGCGCGGCAACCCATCTAGAGCGGAGTGTGTTGATCGGCATCTTGAGAGCGGCTGCAGCCGCAGTGTAACTCTTGTGCTCCGCAACAGCGTCGACTGCTTGCTGAAGCTCTTCGGGAGAATTCGGACGTGCAGCCATTAGATGATCTTGCCGCTTTCTTTGACGCAGGCCACAGTTACGGTGAGTCCTTTGCCCGCGGGAATCTTGGCAAGCAATGTGTCAAGCAAGCTCTGGTTGTCCTGCAGCACGGCCGGGTCGACTGGATGCAGCACGCCATGCGGATCTACGAGAATCAGACCAGTGGTCTTGCCGCATTGACTGATGACAAGGCCAGATGCCACCTCGGGCGTTTCTTCCGCGTGAAGAGCTGCACCCACAGCAAAAATCAGTGCAAGGACGGAAATGAAGAGTGTGAAACCGGGAGAGGGTAAACGCATAGAATCTCCTTACAGAAGCCCGATGAGCTTGATAGTCCTGCAGACTTGGTATATCGCCCACACGAAAGCGCCAAAGGCGACCCACCCAAGCGCGACGAGTCCAAGCCAAATGGCGATGCGGTTCACAGCCAGTCCTCCCCCTCAGGGATTGCGTCCGCGGTTGTCTCTTCGATTTTGATGTACTTGGGGTGAAGCGGTCCTGTGAGCTGCTCAACTTTGGACTTGGCTTCTTCTGCGCTGGGAGCGCAGGTGTAGAACGGACGGGCGGGGCCCTCAGGGTCTCGCTCGGCGACGGTCCAGTATTTACTCATTCAGCATTATCTCCTTGAGAGTTCCCGCCAGGAACTTGCGGCAATTCTGGAGGCGTCGGAATTGCCGTGTCAACTGATTTCGGCGGATTTACGAAGGCGTTGCGCTCTTCGTCACTCGCGAACACCGTGAACCGCGTCAGCTCGGGCGCTGCGACGATGCGGCCGTAGCGCGCACCGGGTCCTTCGAACTGTACCAAGAAAAATCCTTCTGAAATCGGACGACCAACGATGCGGCCGTGCGCCTGAATCTTATCGTCCTCGATGAGCAGGAATGGTGTTGACTCTGTCTTCTTCACTTACGTCTCCTCGATGTTGAGGGCACTGTAGGCCCGCCTTTCATGTATCCAGCGACAGGTGCTATAACTAGCTCCATCGCGCATCCGCACTCGCCGCACGTTGCCATCTCGCGGCGCGTTTCAATCGTTCGTTCTTCCTCTACTTTCGTAGGGCAGTTCGTGCATTCGTAGGTGTACGTTGGCATTCAATCCTCCAGCCATTCTGGTCTGGCACCGCGTAGGCGCCACAGTTTCAAGCCTCCAGGCGCAACGCCTGCTTCCTCAAATGCGGTGCCGCCGATCACTCGCCCGGCCACGCCGCGCAGCCACTTCGCGAGCTTCTTCGGGCTCATGCCCTGCCGGTCACCGGCAAGGTCATTCAGGATCTCGCCCAATTCACGCTTCGTGTCGTTGTCGAGGTCCATGTCTAGAGCCTCATGCAATGATACCGCACGATCGCCAAACAAGTTCGCCCAACAGCGCATGGCGCCGTTCAAACCGCCACGCTTGTCGTCTTCCTTCTCGATCGCGCGCTGAGAGTCAATCGGGTTCGAGCGCCCGAGCCACACAAGCGGCTCCGCGACCATGCGGCTCCATTCTTGGAAACCCGCAAGCTGTGGAGTCGGCGCACGCTCTGAGGCTTGGTAGGCTGCAACTATCGTGTACAGGTCGCTCAGCAGCTCAGCCCGTTCGGCTTGCGCTTGGGCAATGAGGTCGGGTCGTTTGAATTGTCGTCGGTGAGGACTCTCACATCGTGGATCGAGGTGGATGCGCATGAATCGCCTGACCAAGTCGTCGCCAATTCGTATGTTGTTGCCATTCACCAGCACCATCTGCATGCACGGCGCGCTAATCACCTCCGACTTGCCCAAGATGCGAATCTGTCGTGCGGGCTGGCTCAGCACCTGCGCGAGCGCGATGCTGTTGAAAGTCTCGCCGTCGACCACGTTGTCGATCACGAGCGCCGATAACCCGGCAAGCTGGGCACTGTCAAGGTTCTTTTCAACCTCCTGCCGGCCAACGCTCGCGTTGATCACCGCCGAGGGGCGCCCGGTGAGCGTTATGTGAATCAGGTCGCATAGGGTGCTGGCGCCGCTGCCGTAATCCGGCTTTGACACCACGAAGCCCGGCGCGTGAGGCAGGCTGGCCCGCATGGCAGCCGTCAGGAGCGCCGCCAGCGCTACATCGCGGTCTGACTGGGTGTCAAATGGGAACTCGGCCAGCCAGTCGTCTACGCGTGCCAGGGCGCGCTCCGCATCGACCCTGGAGGTGCCGTGAATGACCACTCCTTCTGGCGCGAGCACCCAAGCGCGGAACTGGCTCAGGTATCCGTGCTCGGCGTGAAGCTTGCCGTCTGAATAGACCGGCGTGCAGGCTATCCGGTCAACCGCGATTTCACCAAGCTGATCGGAGCGGGTTACAGCAGCGTTGGCCAGCGGGACCGGGCAGTCGACACGTTTCGGATCGGACTCCTTCTGTCGCACAAAGAACCCGATGCGGCCGTGCCAGATCGGCAACAGTTCCGACCCACTGATCTGTCGCAACTCAAGCGTGGTGGTCTCCGCTTCGTTGAAGCTCTTGCGGTTGCATTCGACAGCCCACACCAGCCGATTCCCGTAGACGACAAGGCCCATCGACGGGCCGTGAATTCGTAATGCGCCAAGCAGCGCTTCAAGTGCTGACTCCACCGGCCGCGCGGGCGTGAGGACAATTCTGACGGGTCCTTTGGCTTTCTCTTCAACGACGGCTGCGACTTCTTCCGACGTGAGGTCTCCAAGATCCTCGAAATCATCGGTGGCAGTGGCTTCGGCCACTTCGGGTTGTTCGGCGCAAAGCTGAACCATGGCTTTGAAAGAGGGCCGCTGCGTGATGGGAGTGCCAGCAGCCACACTGCGATCAAGCTCAGCAAAACGATGGAGACGCACGAGGTCAAAGGAATTGGTCTGGCCGCGCGCGGGATCAGTGTCGTGATGCGAGTGAAGTTTTGTAGCGTCGTCATAGACGATAGCGCCCTCAGGGCGCGAACCGCGCGTGAATGTAAGCCGGCCATCAGTAGCTGTACGTTCGTACGGAAGCTCAAACCGATCAATTGCATCGTAGATACTGAATGCACGACAGAACGCTCCTATGATTCCTGGCTTGGTGCGCGGATCTTCGGCCTTGCCGTGATGCTGCACGCCGTCGCCTTCTGTACGCTTCGGCCATTCATCGCGGTTCGTCCAGTCCTCGTACATCGCGAGGATAGTGTCAGGATCGATCCAGGCAGCTTCGTTGTCCTCGGTGTCGAGAACGCTGTCAGCCTTGAGTGTCGGCAGGTACATCATCTGCGCTGGCACATGAGTCTCGCGGCTTGTCAACTCGATGCCGGCGAAGCTCGCAACCTTGCGACTGACCGCCTGAAACTCGTCATACGTTACCGCGCGCGTCAGCGGAAACACGAAGCGCCAACGCGGCGCCTCGACACTGTGGCTCCACGTTGTGTACGCGAAGTATGTGTACGGCTCGTACGCCTTGCGAATCACCGCAAGGTCTAGTTCATCGATGTGATCGTAGTCAAATGTGAGCGCGTAACGTGCAATGAAATTGTCTGAATCTCGGTACACCGGATCGAATTTTGCCGGGATGCTCCAGCCGCGAGCGGCTTTGTCGTCAGTGGCACGGATGTCGTGTACGAGGTAGGCAACGTACTCTCGCCACGTGAGGGTCTTCACCTCGGAAATGCTCGCCTGATGCGCGCCCCCAAGGCTCACAATCAACTTCGGCTCTGACAATTCAGCCTCCGAACGGGCGACGAGCGATCTGTACGAGACGTATCTGCCCGCGTGGTCCAGGGCACTTGCTTGCGTGTTCGCGCTCATCACGTTCAGACGCGAACCACTCGCCACAGACGCACCACTTCACCGCCTGCGCGCGCACCGGCTGACGTTCAAGGCGCGGCATTGAAGGCCCCGTACCGCTGATTGATGTACTCCGCGATGCGTGCTTGCTGGTCACGATCCAAAGCGAGTTGCTCCATTAGGAAAACGGCAGCAGCGAGTGCTTGCGTCTCTTTGTCGGCGTCAACTAACGGAATTGAAAACGTCACAGTGCCACCACTTTCTTCTCTATGTACTTGAGCACGATAAATCTATCTTCTTCAGGCTTCTGTGGCGTCTTGTCGATGCGCACTACGAACACGAGCGTTGTGCCAAACGGTGTGTCAGCGACCAGCTCTTGTCCGAGATGCACCTTCGCGCCCTTGCGGACTTTGTAGGTGTAAATCTTGTCCGGGCCGCGAGCGAACCGCACTCCGATGGTGTAGAACTTTTCTTGCTTCTTCATGTTGTATAGTGTCCTTCTGCGACTTGGTGGACACACGCGCCAGCGGCGCGTAGCAGTCGCGTGGTCTCCGGGTGGTCCTCGAACACAAGATGAGGGCGCGGACTGGCTTTAAAGTACCATTCCAGCTTGACGATGTACGCATTACGCCAGTCATTGTCAGAGCGCATGAGAAGCTTGCTGTATCGAATGCGGTGTTTTTGCAGCCACGCTTCTGTGTCTTGGCGGTACTTCTCCGGTCGCGCCGTCCAGAGTTCCACACGATGTCCCTGATCATGCAGCGCATCGAGCACTGCTACCGTGGCCTGCAACGGCTTGTCCGCGTGCGCAAGAGCGTGGAACTCATCCCACTGCTTTGTTTTTGCCAGATGCTCGCGGTGATTGTTGTTGGCAATCGTGCCGTCGATGTCGAATGCAGCTACAAGCGTCATCACGGGCTCCCGAAAGTGATTGAAGGCGGCGCCGCAGGCGATCCGTCACAGGTGCAGCTTCTGATGATTCCGCCACCTGCATCGAAAGCTCTTCCTAGCGCGTCTCTGTACGCAGTTTCGCATTCCGGTGTGTGCCATTCTGTAAGTGCAGGCACTTCTCCTGGCACATGCCATTCAGTAAGACGGCCTTGCCGATGTGGGTCAGTCTCGTTGTAGTAATGCCGTGGCGCTGTGTGTCGTTCATCTCGCTGAGTCTTCATCGATCGAACTCCTCGCGCAGCCCCACGTACTTCGGGTGCCGCGGTTTATCTTTCGCTCCGTGAGCGAAGTGTTTGTACTTGACTACCGTGTTCCGATGCAGATGCGTGTCCCGCTCGCGCCAAAACGAATTCCGGTCGTCCGCTGTGAATCCGGTGCCGATGCGGAATTCGACCTTAGAGATGAGATCGCGTACGACAAGAGCGCCCATTGACCCTTTGCCGTGGAGGTTTGCCTTGTGCGAGGAACGCTCTGTGCGGCCGAGTTGATTAGTTTTCGCTTCGTTCGCATTGTGCAGCTCTTCCTCCATGGCGATGATCTCCGCCTCGCCATCGACGAAGCGCTTCAGCTTCAGCATGCCCTGCTCTTTGATCGTCGAGCGGCCGTACTTGTAGAGCGCTTGTGGACATCGCGTAATGAGACCTTCGTAGCCCGCATTAAGAAACCCCGCTTCAGCCTCAAGCAGCTCATCCATGTCAGCGCACTTCAACGACGGCACGATCACAACATGCTGGTTGCAGGCGTCAAGCACGCTCTCGCGAAAATAATCGCGGCGCTCTGAGTAGCTCCACATCTCGTGGCTGACCGGGTCGTACGCATCAAACACGTACAGCTTCGCGATGTCCGGGTGATCCTTCGTCGACACCGTGCTCTGTGTGCGCCGATACACGTCCGGAGCGGTCGGGCTGCCGACGATAAGCTCGCCGTCCAACCCGACCAGCTCCGGTTCCCTGAACGCGCCTTGCGTGATCGCGTGCGGAATGGCTTTCAGTGAACGGCTCCGCACGCCGTCAGGGAATATCAGTGCTCGAATACCGTCGAGCTTCGGTGTTGCATAGCACGGGAATCTCAGCTTGTCGAGATCATCCGTGATGTCCGCGGCGAGCATCGGTTTCATGGTTAGAGCGCATCCAAAGCGGTTGTGATGAGCCCGAACACCAGAAAGAAAATCACAAATGCTGCTCCCGCACTCAACGCGATGCTGGTTAGGAACCATGGCATAGTCCACCACACGATACCCGCTGCTCGATCCGGCCAGTCCGTTGCGTGCATCAGCAGTGCAAATGTCCAAATCAGCGTCATGACCGCGATTACGATCCCCGTCATGCCAGCAATGTTTTCTTTACTTTCTTCGCTCACGGCATCACCCACTTCTGCTCCGGCATCAGCACATTGCGCATCGCCTCGCAGAGAACCTTGCCCTTCTCTGTCACTTCGTGCCCGCCGTTCAGCAATCCGGCGTTAAAGAGTCGATCCAGTGACCGTTGCTCGCCCGGCGCTCGCGGCGCGCGTCGCGCTACATTCGGGATGCAGTACAGCTCTATCAGAATAGCCTTATCGAGTAAGGTAATCACAGAGTCTCCTGAAGTCCGCCCTCGCCGCTCAGTTATGCAGCAAGAGGTGTAGCCACGCACATACGCAGCGAGGGCGGGTTGTTACCTAAGCAATTGCAACAGCCTGATCAGTAGTCTCAAGATCAAGACAAGACGACGGGCTGCCCCAGAGCCAAAGGGGGCGTGCGGTCCACCGTTTCAGTCACCGTCGGCGAGAAGTCACCTTCGGACTGACCCTCTTGCAGCGTGAAGCAGAAGTCGTAATCACCGTCCGGCAACGATGACGGAAACAAGCTGCTGAGCGGGAACTTGTAGTACGGCGTGCCGCTCACCTGCACGACCGCAAGCGAGCTGATCGGCACCGAGAGACGCTCGGCCTGATCGTAGCTCGGCGTGAAACCCTTCGAGCCGTAGTAGCACACCAGCAGAGCGCCGGCTGCAACCGCGCCGCTGGGCACAGGCACACCAATATCCTTAACTGCGACAATCTTTGACACTGAAACCTCCTAAGGTAGCGTTACGGGTTGCCCAAGCGTTGTGGGCTTCCCGAGAGTCGTCACGTTCACTACGAGCGTGCTCGACGGCGGCGATTCTACTCCCAGCGTGTTTACGGCGTAGACGTTGATGCACAGTTTGGCGATTCCGCTGGTAACTACCGTGTACTTGCGGTCTTTTGTGGTGACTGACTGCACTGAAGCTGAGCCGCAGGCTTTCCAGGCGAGTCGGTAGTGATCCAGATCGGTGAGTGGCGAGCCGTCCGTGTTGGTTACTGGCGCCGTCCACTCCACTGGCGTTTTCGCCGCCAAGGCCAGCGCGGGCGCGAGCAAGATCGCTAAAATGAGACGCTTCATGTTCTGCTCCGCCCGCGCTGGTGTGGTTAGTACATCGGGAAACAACTGCTCGGCGCGTACGGGTCCGTCACCCACGGGCTGCGAGTGTTGATCATCAGTTGGAGAGTCGAAATGCAACTCGCTTCACTGGTAAAAGGCCCGATGTAGGCGAAGGGCCCGTAAGAGCACAGCCAAGAAGCGGGCGTCCCGTAATACGCACAGACACTGAAAAAGTACCAACCAGGGCCCGCAGGACCCGGATCAGCTTTGCTGGGCTGCGCGGCGAGTAAACCGGCAACCGCGAGAGTCACTGCCAAAACGAAATTCTTCAGCATAAAACCTCCTTGTGCATAGTGTAGGTCAACTTCTGTTTCACGGCGGGTTCCAACCGCCAGGATTCAACTTGAAGTACGTACAGCGTCTCCACCCGCGTACGATATCGCGCAACATCGTGATGCATATGTAGCACTGTGCTCGACACGGTTTCATGACCGACGCACCGCGAACTCTACAGCTTGAACATCCACGCCAACACTCTCAATGGCTTGCGTGATGCGGTACGCACAGAAGAGTTGGGTCGCTACGAGCATCTGTGTTTCCTGACTCATGACAGCACCCTTAGTGCATACCAGCTCGTAGAGCTGCTGCGCTTCATTCCACGCATCTTTGAACTCAGTCATTGCTCGGTTCCTCCCGCATTAGCGAACTGTGCTTCTGCGCGACGCGCTCTTTGCGTGCCGCGCGCTGATCTTTCCGTCGCTTCTTCTGGCGCTTCTTCCGTTGCTCGATCTCGTAGTCGCGTTTGCTCATCTAGAACTCCCATAGGCGGTGCTGGTGGTCCCACTTTGCGCCCTTCGACATGAGGTCTCGCACTTGAGACTGCACGAGGTTCTCCTTCAGCGTGCCGCCGTAGCGCGGCAGGCTGTGCAGGTTCGCCTTGGGTCCGCGCCACGTTCCTTTCACTGAAACGTGGTGCCACGATTCGTAGATTCTGATGCCCTCATACGACCCGAGCTGGCCGCTCAGCAATTTTGGCGCTTCTGCCACAAACGGCGCGACTGCGGCCGCCACAGCGGCGCCGCCGAGGAATCGAAAGAAGTTTCTGCGGTTCATTTCTTCACTCCAAACACATGCAGCTCAGCGTTCATCGGAACTACGCGAGTGTTCGGCTGAAACTCTTTTAGCGAACCGCCGCCCAGAGTCACGAGCACTTTGCGACCAGTGCCATCCATTGGCGATGTGACAATGTAGAACGCCTCGCCGCCTTTGGTCAGACGCACTACTTCCCCGAACGGCGCATCACAAAGGCACACGCCTATTTCTGGCATTCCAACGTGTTCAATGATCTTCACAGCAGTGCAACTCCAATTGCGAGAGTGAGACAGATGAGAAGCCCGAGCACTACCGCAACGGCTGCGCACCACTGTAGCATCCGTTGGCGTGCGCCTAAACCGACAATTCCGACAGCGCAAAGCGTCAGCACCTCCCAAGCCAGGATTTTCAGGATCATTTGTTTCTCCGGAGCTGCAGCTTGAACGATACGCCCGGTGCGCGCGTGTCCGTCGGATCCAGCCCAGTAGGCGCCGGCATCTGATCCGCATCCTCCGGACGCTGGTTCCACCCAATGAGAAAGTGCACGCCCTTCCATTCGATGTACAGCGTGCTGCGCCAGCCCTCCCACACGAAGTACCACTCGCCGCTGTGCGCGACAACGTCACCGTAGTCCTTAACATCCAGCAGCTCATGCGCGCCGAGTTGCATTGCGCTCGGATCGATCTTGTAGCCCGTCACCGGCATGAAACGCAAGTTGCTCGCCGAGTTCCTGAGTACACACCAGTTGAAGATGCGCTTGAAGTCGGACCACCCTTGCGTCTTCTGCTGCCAGAACTGGTTCTTGAACACCATGCCGTCCTTCATCGGCAAACCGTCGATGCCGTCTTCCTCGTTGCCCCAAGGGTACATCCATGGCTCCCAGCGCCATGCACGGATGCGGCGGCCGTCACCAAACGGCGCGCTGAAGACGCGCCATCCTATGAGCGCTCGATTGTTGGGCCCTACCTCGCCGAACCAGTACGCGAGCGGTACGAGCACGAGCGCCAGCAGCGAGAACAGACTGCTTACGATGAGACACAGCGGGTACTCGATGAGCACGGCCAGGAAAAAGCGCAGTTTCCAGTTCATTTGCAGTACCTCGGTTGGAAACCAACACAGAGTAGGTTGGATTTGAACCCCGGCTTGGGCTGTGGTGGAAAATACCATTCCTTCATCTGTCGCGTTGTCGCGTCAACATCAGAGCCCACGCCCCAACCGCCTGCGAGCCTCCCCAATCGAATGACGATGGCTTCCCACTCTCGCTTGTGCATCTTCACGAGGTGATCAAGGCTCTTGCCCTCTCGGTAGTCGCGTACCAGCTTCTCTTCCTCGCTGCGTGTCCAACGCAAGCCGTGACGCTCCGGCAGCCCCGTGGCCAAGTTGTTCTTGGACCGCATCCACTCCGTGGCTGTGCGCAGTATCGGCGCATTTTGATACTGCAACATGCCGTATGCCAAACCGTCGGCCATGTCGTTGCGTACCGCGGTCTTGCCGTGCTGAAAGGCCGGATACACAAGGCGCCCACGCGGCATGATGAACTGACCGCTGTAGGTACCGTAGCGGTCCGCGAGCGTCATCGTTTTGAGCTGTTGATAGCGCTGGCTCAGCTCATCATACTTTTTGGTGAGGTCAACGTGCTTCCGCAGCGTGTATTCGCTCGCTTTAACGTGCGACGCAATCTGAGCCTTCAGCGCGTCGCGTTCATTCTCCAGCGCGTCACGCTGCGCGGTGAGCGTCCACACATTAGATTGGAGGGTGGTGTGCCGCTTCTCCGCATCGGCGTGCATGCGCCGCAACTCATCGCGTGCCTTCTGCACCGCTTCGTATCGCTTCTCCACATCAGAGCGCAAGCGTCCCAGCTCAACGTTGGTCGCCTCCAGCACTAGGCACTTATTCTCTATATCGCGAAAGCTCGCGAGTCGCGCACGCGCCTCATTGAGTTCTCGCACTGTGTTGTCATACAGCTCTTTCATCCCAGTGTACTGGCGGTTCACTTCCCGCAACGCATTCATGATCTCGCTCACTTCGCTCTCCTCGTTTTGCGTTTCTGTGGTTGTTCCGGTTGCTTGACGTACGTGGCGGCGTTGCGCGCCAGCTCTTCGACGTCCTCCGGTTCGAGATCCGTGAACATGCTCTGACCGCCGTTGTAGATGGTAAGCCGCACGCGGTTCACGTTCGCCAGCTTGTTCATGATGAAACGTGTGCTCACGACAGCCTCCCTAATGGCGGCAGTTGTTCCATCGGAGCTGTGGCGATGGCGATCACTGCAGCAGCCAACATACCGGGGTGGAGCCGTCCAGGGATGTGCGCGACGCGTGTTGCTCGTGGTGTGAGCAGTTCCCGCAGCTCCTCTACGTCGTCATCCGAGATTGACGGCTGAGTGAGACGCCCAGTCCCGCCGCACTTCATACACCCACTGCCACACTTCGGACGTCCATTGGCGTCGCGCGCTGTAACGAGGCGCGTGCGAGGCGGCGACCCCGGAATGATCTCATCCACCATCACAGTCTCACACTGTCGCGTCTGCCCGAGTCCTTCGCACGCGTCGCACTCGTCAGGATGCTTGCCGGTGATCCGCGCATTTTTCTGTCGATGAAAGCTCATAGCTTCGCTGCCTCTTCGCACACTGCGATGACGTTCTCCACTCGCTGGCACTCCGCGTCGTTGAAGTGCGCGACTGAAAAGTGATTCCGTACGTTCAACGTTTTGTGCAAGCGCTGGAGAGACTCCCTGATAAGCTCCGGGTCCTTCGGAGCGCGACGTCGAACGTGCCCGCCGAGGCACCAACACGTTGCTCGCGGGTCGGCGGGAAAGGTTGCGCGCCCGTCGGGAGTGCGCGCCCAAGCTTCTCGTGTCCACTTCTCGGGCTGCTCCCGCAGCTCACGCGCGATGTCAAGCAGCACTTCCTTCGGCGTGTTCATGCGACGTTCCTTCCAGGCCGTGCTACAAACATGCGGATGTAGTGGGCTGCGTCCTTTGCGGTTCGAGCCATGCAGCAGCCTCTCATGCCAAACAGCTCACTCCATTCATCGCCGCTAATGTTGAAAACGATGCGCGAGAAGTCCGTGAGCTTGCTTTTCTCCGCGGTGCTGATGTGGCGAGAATTCACATACGAGACCCAGTGACCGAACGCACATGCGGGAGTGCCGCAGTCATGCCTCAGCTTGGATTGGTCGTACGTAGGTTCTTTGCGTGCCCGATGCTTGGCATCGGCTTTGTCGAGAATGCTGGCGAGCTTCAACAGATTCGCGTTTCCGCGTTGTCGTGCTGTCGTCACTTCTATCTCCTGATGCGCCCGAGTGGGCGTGTTTGCGTTATATGCGAAGTGGTTTGATGGTGTCAAGCAGTTTCAGTCGCGGCACCAGCAGAACGGATGGTCGCATACCGTGGCTAGGTCATGCGACAAACGGCCACTGTGCTTTCTTTCTTTACCCACCGTGATGGTGATTGAAGGCTCCGCGTCGGTCACCTTGATCGTATGCCGCAGCTCCGATTCCACCGTCAGATTCGGAATCCGCAGCACGATACAAGCGGAACCGTCGCGCGTCGGGCTGTCGGGAGTTGCGGGCAGATACTTCCAGTGCAGTATCTTCAGCGGCGGCAGCCGCGCAGTTGTCACGAATATCTCCATGTCATCGGCGAACGGTTCTAGCAGTCGAATCATGTCTGCTTTGGTCATGTGTATCTCCCAAAATCAGGTGCGTAATTCTTGAGCCAGTAAGCCCACAGCTTCCAGTTCCTGCGCGAGCACACGAATACCTCCCATGCTCGCTGCGGATCTCTTCTGACGTCATTCATGGTCTGGCTCCGAACGTGAATTCGTAAATGTCTCGTGGTTCTGGAGCGATGTTGGCCGGTGGCACCGCTACCAGTCTGTCGAGCAAACAGCCCACCGCGTAGAGCTTGCCGTCGCGCCATGCAACGATGTGCGCGCCCGCGTGTAACCGCAGCGGCTTGTAGCAATGTGCGCACAGGTCCGTAGCTCCCACCGGTGCGGTGTACCAACTCCACTTGTCCAGCGACGACTCAGTCTTCATGCTTTAAGACCTCCTTCACATACCGTCTGTTTCTGATGCGCATCGCGTCTCGTGCAACCTCCTGGCGCTGATTCGAGTAGCCGGCGCCTGCGATCACATCCAGCAGCGGCAGCACCCAGCTACGCAGATACGGCTCCGCCTGGACGAAGGCGTCGCGCACTTGCTCGGAGACACTGAAGGCTGGGTCCGTGGCGTCAAGGCGTGCGCGCAGCACGGTCAGTGCGTCACGCTGGTATTGCGTGAGCCCTTGGAAGTTTCGCTTGTCTTCTGGTCTGTTCATGTCAGTCCCTCTATGAATCTGTCGTCATCCGAAGGCGGCGCAGGTGGCTGTGGTGGCGGCCGTTCCTCGTACTCACCGCACGTCTGCGCGCTCTGCATCGCTCGCTCGAACTGCTCGCGCGTTGCATCTGCATGCATCTGCGTGCGCCAGTAACCGCGCTGACAGAAGAGCGCCGCATCCTCGCCGCGCTCCCAGGTTGCGCTGCTGTAGTGGTACGTGGGCGTCGACGGTGTGAGGTGGAAGTGCACGCAGCCGATGCAGTATTTCGTTTCTGCGGTCATGGTTGGTAGTCCCTCTCCGGAATCTCGAACGTCTCCATGTCATCGCGCAGCGTCGCGCCGTGCGAGTCCGGCACACCGCCGGGCACCCACTTGGCCACGCGCTTCAGCAGGTCGTCGACTGCTGACTCATGCCTCATCGCGCGACGCCACAGCTCGACAGTGTGCGCGTGCAGCTCGCTGTTAGACAGCCCGCAGCTAAGTCGTATCTTCAGCTCCGTCAGCGCAGCGGCGAGAATGAGTGCGGTCTCAGCGGTCATGCGCCGCGTCGTGTGCGTCGGCGACAGTGCGAGCGGCACGTACTCGTGTTCCAGCATGCTGCGGCCGTACCGTTCACGATAGCGCGCGTCGAGGTCCTGAAACGCCTCGGACAATCGTTGGTCTTCCATCACGCTCTCCTCGGGTCTTCGCCGGCCAATATCGCGGCATGGTCGTCTGACGGGATGAGGTCTGACATGGTTAGGGTGTCGGGGTCGTAGTCCGGTGTCGTTGGATCACCCGGCGGCGGGTAGAGTTCCGCGCCCGGCTCGGGCGGGATAGGTAGCACTGCGCTGGGATCGTCCGGCGAGGCCGGTGTGGATATACGGTGCTCGTGCAGGGCTGCGGCATCGGCTGCTCGTTTCTGCCGCAGTTCCTGGGCGGCTTGCTGCTTTTGATGCGTGCGCAGCAGTGTACGCACACCATTGCTGAAGCCGTGGCCTAGAGCTGTGATTGTCTCTCGCTCTAATGCGGTCAAGTACGCCGTGCAAGGCGCGAGGTGTGCGCCTTCGGTAGAGTAGAGTCGAGGCCGGCCGGGCGGACGCTTGGTCGGTAGTGCTTGCTGTGCGCACTTCTCTTCCTCGAACTCTTCTTTGGTGAGCTGCAGAACTTCACCTTCATCAGTGAGCAAGGCGTGTGGTATCGGCATAAGTCGGCCGCTTGGCAGCTCCCCGCAGATGAGAAGGCGATCCACCGCGGAGCGCACGAACTTTGTGAACTCATACTCCTTGCCGTTGATAGTGAGCTTGGTGCGTTTCTTAGACTCCATCGTGATCCTCCAGATCGTAAACCAGTTGTTGATTGAAAGGCGTGTACGAGCGAACTAGCGTTGCGAATGCTGCATCAGTTCGGTAGAGGTGGCAGAGCGCGTGCAGAGGAAGCGCAATGTCCACGCCGCCGCGACGAGTGGGCACGTAGCCCGCGGCACGGGCGCGCGGGCGCAAGGCTCGGCCCCACTCTTTGAGCAAACGATAGCGCGTGTTGTCCAGTCGCAGAGCGAAAGGCTCGACGCCTGACTGCGATGGGCGCGTGTATGCACGCGTGTACGTAGGCTTGTAGATGCTGGAGGCTGCCCGGCCCCATCGGTGCTCAAGCACAGGGGCCGGAGCGACGGAAGAGGCAAGGGCGGCGAGGTATGCATCTATGAGGTGGCGCGCACCACGGGAGGCGGGGCCGGCGCCAGCATGTCTCATTGTGGCCTTGTCGTATTCCGGTAGTGCGGGACGGCGCAGTGTGCGTTGACGGCGTAGCCGCAGAACGGCGCTTGCGCAGGCGGGGCAAAGCTGCGGCGGCAGGTTTGGATGCTTGCGTTCGGTTTTGGCGAATACGTCTAGGGTGTGTTCGCTTCGACAGGAACCGCGACATGTAGCTGTTTTCAAAAGTCCTCCAAAAAAGGGTGTTATCTGTGGAGCTATCTTATATCAGAGACTTTTAGAATAATAAACTATATGTTCTTTCTATTTTTTAAATTCCATAGAATTAGACAGCTCCACAGATAACGGTATTTCCGGCTCCGCCCGGTAGGCAAAAGAAAGCCCCGAGCAGGGGCCTCGGGGCTCATCGACCAACAAGTTTCCATCAGGAACTATCCCTTCAGCAGATCCCACAGGCGGCGCAGTACGTCACCCAGGATGGTGACATCAGCGTCCAGCGCCCGGTGCGCTGCGTCGAGGTCGCCGTTGAATCCGCCGCGCAGGCGCCGTTCCTCTATGGCTTCCATGTCGCGCTCCATCTTGAACCGCTGGATCCGCAAGTGTCGGAGCACGATGAAAGTCTCCAGCATCGTCAACGCTATCGTGGTGTCGTGCCCCAGCAAGGTGAGCACCTTGTGGAGCACAGGCCCGTCGAGGTGATTTGAAGGGAGTCGGCCGTACTGCAGTTCCAGATGCCGCAGTACGGCCGCCCTCTCCACCTTCGATAGCGTGAGCGACCCGCTCACTGCAGAGCGGCAGGCCAGAAGACGCCTGCCCTCGTCTGTAGTGGTCGGTGCTCCGACATGGCTTTGGCAGGCTCTCGCACGGGCTCGCCGCCCCAAGTCATGAGCTTAGTTGTGAGCCGTTGTACGAGGGCACTGACGGCTTCCCGGACGCCATTGTCTGGCGAGGTCGTAATGGCGTCCATGCGGTCGCCCAGTTTGAGGAGCCGTTTGGCTGGATTGCGTGGCGGGCCCGCAGCCCTCACGGGCAGCATCTTGCGCAGGGACTCCTTGGTCGTGCGCCCGGCCGCGATCGAGGTGATGTCGTTCCCGGCCTTGATCCATGCGCGCAGGGTGGACTTGGCGCTGCGCGCGTAGTTTGTCGCTCGGTTGCGCTCCTTCGCGTCTCGATAAGACTCCGAGGCCACCCGCAACACGATTGTGTAGTAACGCTCGTGTACGGTGTCGAGGGCGGCCAGATGAGCCGTGGAGTCTTCCAGCTTGGCTGCCCGCGCGCCGCGCAGACGTGGCTCCGCGCCCAGCGCCGTTTGGATACCGACGACCAGCACGCGCAAGTAAGTTGCGCTTGCCTGGATGCCAGTAATGTGCTGGCGCGCTATCGTCTCTACATCAGCGTCAGTGGCTACGTAGTGCCGTGATTCGAGGGTACGCATTGTCGCATCTCCGCATTATTACCACCGTTTTGGTGGCAGTGCGGAACATGCAAGGGCTGTGCCACCCGCTATGTCATTGTATTCATAGGGTGTTTAACCTATGTTAATGATGCAAATAGTTCCATTCTGGATGTAATTGTTTACCCGCAACACTTGCAGGCTTTGAAACTAGCCTGCACGGACGCACCTGCTTTCTCTGACTCATCGGCGTCCGCAAATGCGCGGGCTTGCGCCACGGTATCGAATAAGGGATCGAGCCTCATGACTGGCAGTTTCTTTGCCAACGGGTTGTGCTCAGCCGCCTTGCAGCCAGCCGCGTGGCAACGGTAGGCGCACGTGTTCGGCATGAATACGAGGACGTAGCGGCTCATATTTCAGTCTTTTCCATCTGGTCCAACAGTTGAGCGGACATCATCTCAGCGCGCACATCGCCATTAGGCGGCTGATGTCCGCCGCGAACGCGCCATTGGTAGTAAGCCAGCAGATGTTCTGCGACTCGTAAGGTGTCGCGGCTAATGAGCGCGTGGCCTGCGGTGTCTAAAGCGTTTTGCGGATCCATAGGGCTACTCCGGTAGTTTCTCGAATTCACGTTCGAGTCGTGTCAGGTATTTGAACAGCTCAGGTTCCTGAACTGCCATCGTGCGGGTGTCGTAGCCGAACATGCCTCCGCCGCAGTAGGCGCGCGTGTACTTGCGAATGAGCGCGTTGTGTTGGCGCACTGAGCCACGCTTCGACTTGGGAAAGGCGTTAGGTAGTTTCATTTATCACCTCATTGTAGACGACCGTTTCCACGGAGCTACGTAAGTCCGTGACGTCGCATCGGCCGAACTCATCGTGATCGTCTGTGGTCGCCCAGTGTCCATCGCTGTGGCCTAGCGACTCCAACCATTCGTCAAGCTCCTTTTCTTCTGCGTCACTCAGACCTGAGGTGTCGCCGTTGATGAGCGCCGACAGAAAGTGCGAGCCTATGGTGTATTCGTACTGTTCGAATTTCATGGCTTTCGCCCCTTTAGTTGACGTAGTGCGTTCCAGCGTGCAAACGCTAGCATCCAAGATCGCTCTACTTGTGCAAGTGTCACAAGTCCAAGCAACCCCTGCAGCACGCACACCGCGTGAAACGTCATTCTGTAGCACCATGGGTGTTTCATTGTCTTACCCTCGCACTGCGCGCCACGTATCTACATCTTCGTGGCACGCGTCTAGTGAATCGAGTACGTCTTGCCAATCCCCACGCGTCCACTCTTTGCGTGTGCCAGCGGCCAGCGCAAAGAGTTGTTCTGCGTGAGGTCCTACTTCACGGGCAACAGTGCGCACCTTGCGATGCGCATGCGCTGCCAGCGGATCACCGGGCGGTAGTTTCGGCATGTTCCACCTCTTTAGCGTAAATCTCGCCGGGAAACTCCCGGTAAGGCTTTGGGGCCTTGCGAATGGCGGCGCGCAGAGTGCGGGCGCGCACGGTGGCAATTTTCTTGCCTTCAGGAGACCAATAAAGTTCGAAGGTTTTCACTCTTGTTCTCCGTATGCAGACTCTATGGGCTTGCTGCAGTGATCGCAGATAAGGTCGCTGTCTTCATAGTTGACGTCGCACCCCACTACGCGCCAATCATTACTGGTTTTGTCGCGAATAGCTTTAGAGACCTGTCGGTACTCTTTTTTGGCGCACGTGAAACACACCGCAGCGCCGTCACCCGTAAAGAAAAATATCGGATACGAGCCGATAGAGGTGTAACGCCCAGCGCGCAGACAGGCGCGGAATTGATACGTGTTCTGTATCGTGTGAACGTGCATTCGGTAGCCTTCGCGAATGACGCGCATCGGCGATGGCCGGGTGTCGTACAGCGTGCCATCACTGGCTAGGAATAAGTGTTTCATGGCTAGAACTCCTCCGTGTCGTCTGGTGGCAGCAGCCCTTCGCACTCTGCCATGTCAGCGACGTCGTACTCCGACATGTAGTTGAGCGCGGCACGCGCAATGGCTTCCCATGTGGTCATGCCTTCTTCGACTGCTGTAAGCAGCGCTACAGTTTTCTCGCGTGTCACGGTGTCACTCCCAGAAGCGTCAATAACGCTTCACGTGAATCAAAGAGCCATTCGAGGGTGTAACTCCAGGGTGCGCCACCCGACGAACGATCGGCGCCGCCACGCCGCCACACATGCGCAGCACCTATGCTGGAGGGTAACGGAACGTCCCATGACACAATCCCAGACTCGGGGTTGTCAGTCCTGCGACGCGGGCGCGGCGCGGCTTTGTGAGTTGGGAAGTCTGATATATCGAACGAAACCTGCAAGGGGCCGATCGCATCAGTGCAGACGTAGAACTCCAGTTTCGAGGTCTGGTACGAATTCTGGCCATATGAGATGGACTTTTCCAGTTGAAACAGTCCGCGCTCAATTGCCACCGCGTCTTTGTAGTTGCGGTCGTTCTCCCAGTCGTAGGACTCAGGCACGTAGGATGCGTAGCGGCCCTTAATCGCAACCGTGTTGATTATGTACGGCTCAAACGCATCTAACACGGCCAGGAAGTAGCGTCGCACAAACTCTGCGCGATGCGGACTGCTCACATGTTCGCCTTGATCACCAGCGAGCGAATCAGGCGCACGGAAGGTAACTTGCTCTGCACCCCGAAATGGGCTATGAACCAGCCATGGCGCTAACTCAATGGTGCGCGTGACGTCAGGCTTTCGCGTATTGCCGTCCCAGCCACCCTCGCCCGTCCACGTGATCGACTTGCCCGTGGTTGGGAGCGCATGCACAAGCGCATGATCTTTTTCAAGACGCTTACGCTTTGCGGCTATCTCTTTGTCGAATTGCTCTAAGGTTTTCATGTCAATGCCTCAGTGAGATTTCGTAACCCGCGCGAGCTGTGAAGACCTCGCCAGGACCGAAGAACCCGCCACCGTTCGCCCCTTGAAGGTTCCACCCTTCGCCGGCCTCGATAGTGACCGGCCCGCGCTTCCATTTGAGGATAAGCGAAGCACGCGTCAGTCCATCTTCGTGGCAATCACGCTTGCAAATGAACTGCCCGACGGTGGCGTGGCTGTCGTGGCTCATCTCAACGCGCAGCGCATCTGGTCGCAGTGTCGAGCATCCGCCAAGCGCGGCTAGGATCACTGGAAACGAGGTGGCCACAACAATGTTGCGGAAGAAACGGAATGAGCGCGGCGCCTGCGGCCGCTGGAGTTCGAAGGCAGCGCGCACGGCACGCTGTACGTCGACACGCACTGCAGGCACACCATCATCAACGAAGTCAGGACAACCAGGGGCGTGGCCGAGCCGTCTAACCAGTTCGCAGCATTTACACATTGATGCAATTCCTCATTATCTGCACTGGCTGTGCATTGTCGGGCTGCCTCAGTGAAGCAGCCCTGCAATGTCACAACTGCAGTGCGGCTTCTCGCGTGCCGTATGTGCTCACGTTAACCCAGCG
>Ga0268265_10001295_pt1 | contig 21504 bp, 43 predicted proteins | sample KBSSwiS52_FD_190355 | JGI IMG/M metagenome (GOLD analysis project Ga0268265, IMG submission 190355) | Switchgrass rhizosphere microbial communities from Kellogg Biological Station, Michigan, USA - KBS Switchgrass S5-2 (SPAdes) (version 2) | ecosystem: Host-associated > Plants > Roots >... | reverse complement strand
CCGGCGTGCAGCCAGCGGCGGCCACCGGCGCGTGGATCATCATCTTGGGAACGGCGGCGCTGATGTTCTTTTTGACCCTGCACAAACCCGCCCGTCGACGCCGATGAGCCCGCAGGTTGTGATGAGCCCATCGGACTTGGGCAAGCTCTACCAGGCAGCGAGCGCCATCGGTAACCCGATCGCCATTGCCGGCCGCGTTGCGGGCCTGGGGCAAGACGAGCAGCGTGCGGGCATTCCCGCATGGGCCTGGATCGCTGTGGCCCTGGGCGCGGGCTTGGTCATCGGGATCCAGTACGGGCCGAAGCTCAAGAGCTATGCGCCCAATCGTCAGTTTTTGCGCTCGGTGCGGTACGCCAGGTAGAGTGACTGTAAAGGGAAAACGACAATGAGTTACGGAATTCTCAGTGGACAACCGGGCAGCTACGATTCGGGCATTCTCGGCGCTCTGCAGCCTGGCGCTTGGGATTCCGGAGTACTCGGCGCAGGCGCGACCGCACCGCTCTTTTCAATGCAACCCGCGCGATCGGTGATGCCCGCATGGGCGCGCGCCGCGCAGCAGCGCGCCGCGGCGAGCGCTGCGGCTCGCGCTCGCGGCACGCACGGCATCGGCGCACTGCCGAGCTGGGCCACGCCCACGAACATCGGCCTAGGCGTCGCGGCATTGGTCGGCGGATACCTCTTGTTCGGCGCGCTCAAGAAGCGGTAGTCTCCGGTTCGGTGCCACCCCGCGGCTCAAACTTCGTCGATCGCCTTGGGGAATTGTTCGGTGTGCTGCAACAAGCGCCCGGCCCGGTGCACGTGCGCGTCTGGCAGGAGCTCGGCCCGTGGCTGCGCACGCTCTCGGTCGAAGCGCCCATCAAGTGGGTGCAGCGGCTTGCGGCCAATCAGCCCTGCCATGTGATCGCGGCTTTCAATGGCGCGCATGAGCGCTGCCGCCGCGCCGCCTGCGCCGCGTGCATGGGATGTGGCGGGCCGGTTTGCCTCTCCCACGCGTTCATCAACGCCGAGGGCGAGGCCATCTGCTATGCGTGTGCCTCGTCGACGCTGCGTGCCGGTCAGCGCGTCGATCCGGATGAGGCCAAGCGGGCAGCGCGGCAAAAGGCCAGCGAGCTCATCTGGGCCCGACGTCAGCTCAGAGTGAGCGCTTCGGCCGAATGGGAGACGGTGCGCACGGCGCATCGAAAGCTCAGCGCCAAATGGCACCCCGACCGCTATCGGACCGAGGCAGAGAAGACCAAAGCCGAGGCCAAATTCAAGGAATTGCAGCGCGCCTTCGATCTGCTGCAGAAGGAATACGAGAAGGCGGCAGCTTGACACGGCGTCAAGTGTGCGTCTAATTCACCAGTGACCTCTGACGAAGTGCTCCGGCAAGCATCCCTTACCGGGCGGCTCCGACACTTCGAGATTAGCGGCCATTGTTTGAGGCGCATGTCCGAACGCAACGTCACCCAGCGAGACATCGCCCGCGTGCTCCAGTCAGCCACGTGGGCAAAGCCGCTGGAGGCCGACAAATGGCGTTTGGAGGGTGGCTTCGATGACGACGGCCAGCCGCTCGTCCTGGTGATCGCCCTGACGGGTCACCGCTTCGTTGTGGTCACGGTCTTCTAAGGAAGAAAAGCACATGAAATGCCACGAATGCAAAGGTGAGAGCTTCGAGCATCGCATCGTCGAGCTGACGACGCGCTTCGGTGAGCACATGGTGGTGGATCACTCGGTGCGCCGCCCCGTATGCACCCGATGCGGAGAGTACACGTTGCCCGCTGAAGTGCTGCAATCTGTCGAGCAGCGTGCCGCACTCGTTATTCTGACGCAGGCGCCGCGCGTGACGGGAGAAATGCTCAGATTTACGCGAAAGTCACTGGGTCTCAATCAAGCCGAGCTCGCCAGTCGGATCGGCACCAGCACCGAAAGCGTCTCCCGATGGGAGCGCGAGGAGCGGACAATGGAACCCTGGGTGCCACTGACCGTTCGAGGCCTGTTGATGGCGAACTTGATGCCGCCGCTTGGTCACGTAGAGATGCGAAAAGCTGGGTAATTTTGGGCTAGAGCCCATCACTTTTTGGCTGACACGGCGCGAGTCGGGTAAGCTTCGGTGCCATGAGCTACAGCGCCGTTCCGCGCTCGAATTACCTGACCTTCCAGCCGGAAACCCCGTTCGAGTCGGGTGCACCGGGATGGTCAACGACTCCGTACCCGGGTTGGGGCAATAACCCGAATCAAATGCTGCCCTACAATCTGGCGGGCTTAGGCGAAGAGCCGGCTGGCGCACCGGATAGCGCCCCGCCCGCGGCCCCGCTACCGAAGATCGAGCTGCCGCTGTGGCCGATCTTCGTGCTGCTTGGCATCGGCGGGGCGACAGCATACGGCGTGTATCGGTTGAGTCTCGTCTAAGAGCTTGACGCGCTCAAACCGACAGTGATAACAGTGCTATCACAATGAGCGACGACGCTGTGCCGGCGCCGAAACCTGAACTTGAAGCGCCGATGGCCGCATGGGTCAAGGGCGGGACGACCAGTCTGCGGCACGATCAAGAAGTGGAGAAACGCTACGCCGAAGCGGAAGAGCGCCGGCGAGCGGAAGCGGCGCGCCATCAATTCGCCCTGGCCAATCCCGACGAGGCACGCGTTCATTCGATGAAGCTGTCCGATCGCAGTCGCGACGCCAAGGTCGTGCTCGCGGTCAAGCACGCCAAGGACACGACGCTCACGGCGTGGATCGAGTGCGAACTCATCGTGCGTCCCGATGGCGAGCTGTGGCTACAGCTGGCTTGCCCGCGTTGCATTTTTCGCCATCACCGACATTTGTCCGATGCGCAGCTGCTCATCCGTCAGACGCATCGCTGGTTCGATCTGGACGAGCGCACCAAGGATCAACGAAAGCCGGGCCTGACGGGCCTGTGCCGCGGCGATCTATGGGTCAATCCCGATGAGCCGCACGGGCCTCCGATTGTCGTGGCCGGCACGATCACGGTCAAGGATCTCATTCGCTGCAGTAACCTCGGCTGCGATTGGGCCGCGCGCATCGACGATTCAGTGATCTACGTGCAGTGATGGAGCGCAATCATCAACTGACGGACGAAGCGATCGAAGGGCTGCTCGAGAGCCTGCAAGAGCTTCACGTGGAGATCGAACCGGACGTGCGGCAGAGCATCAAAAACGTGCTCTATAACGTGGACAGGTTCGCTCGGCTCAATGAAGCGGTGAACATCTCACAAGATCTAGTCGCGCACGGTCACCGCGAGGCGGCCAAGTATCTATTGGCACAAATCAAAAAAGAACCGTTGTGGGCGACAGCTCTGCAGGCCACCGTCGATGGGGATTGACGTGGGTTACACGATTAGCGTCACGGGTTTGGATGGACTGGAGCGTGCGTTGACGATGACCGAAGTGGAGCTTCTCAAGCAGCGTATCGATGATCTCGAATTCAAGCTCGATGGTGTACGCCACTCATACGGCCTCAAGCTGTACCGAAGCGTCTTCACCGCGGCAATTGCTCGCGGTTGCAATGTCGAGGCGGCGGCGCAAATGGCGCACGCGGCCAGGGTCAGTCATGGCAAAGAAGTTGAGCTAGTCGTTGCTGACATGCATGCCGAGCGAGGTAAGTAACGATGCACAGACCCGATCGTAGAGCGCCGGTTTTTGATCGTGGAACATTCGTTCCTGATCGAGAGACGTGGCACAAGATCCAGGACTCGGAAGAGGCGAGCCGCGTCTGGGAGGACACGATCATCGCGGCCATTGGCGCGGGCGCCGACTTCGATAATGCCAACGCCATTGCAATGCGCGTAGTCGAAACAAAACTCGAGTATCGTCGAGCGCTACGACAGCTCATCGCTGAGGCGAAGAAGAATCATGAAGCTTGAGTGTAAGTCCTACAACGACCTCGGTGCGGAAACTGCCGGCCGAGCGTCAACGCTCGCCAATGCACTGCTCACGCACCTGATGACTCTGGTGGTGGTGGAGCCGCAGGATCGAGACGACAGCCAGCTCGTGGTCAGCGCCACGCAGCTCATCGCCTCGCACATTGCGGTGGTCGCCAAGATGAGCCGCGCAGATTACGCGCGTCTATCGCTCGAGTATTACGACCTTGCATCACGCACGCTGACGGCAGTAGAGAACCAACCCAAAGCGTAAAAACGCCGCGCGTACGGGGCAGCAAATGGCCGATCTCAAAGGATTCGAAGAGACCTCGGGCGTCGTCGGTGACGACCTGGAAATCCGCAAGGTGCCCGATCCGGCCGAGCTCGCCGCCCGCCCGATGTTCGCCAAGGGGCGAGCGGCCGATCATCCGTACGGCGTGCTCTATCAGGGAGAATTCGAGACGCTGTGGGATGGTACCGCCGTTGCGGTGCGCCGGCATGCGCGTGCGCTGGCGATGCAAGGCATCCCCGTACAGCTGCGCAGCTTTTCCAACACGGTCGTCAACGCGCAGGGATTGCCCGATCCGGTGCACATGGTGGGTCTACCCGATCCGGTGCTCGCCGAGGTGGGCTTTTTGCGTGACACGACGATCACCGAGCAGGTGCCGCTCATCAAGCACGCCATCATTCGCGACGCCACGCATGCCCGAGCGGTGATCGTACCGCGCAGCACGTTGGGCGAGCCCGATCCGATGCGCGCACTGGTCATCCGCCGTGCGATTGCCGAGGCGACAATCCTGTTTTCAGTGTGGGAGCGCGATCGAATCGGCGGAGATTTGGTTCGTGAGCTCGGCCGCGTGGGTCAGCTGTGGGTGCCGTGCGAACACAACCGCGCGATGCTGGAGCGCTCGGGTATTGCGCCGGAGAAAATCCGCGTGGTGCCCCATCCGTACGATCCTTCCGATCCGATTCTGCGGTGCCTCGAGCGGCCGCCGCGTGCGCCCGGCTGGCGACTGTTCTACAGCATTGGTCGCTGGGAGCCGCGCAAGGGCTACGCCGAGCTCATCCAAACGTTCCTCACTGCCTTCAAGCCGACCGATAAGGTCGTGCTCACGATCAAGCACTCGGGCAACGAATGGAAAGACTACCCAACGCCCGCCGAAGCGGTGACTCGGGCACTAGAGCTTCAGGAAAACGGCTGGACCGCTGAGAACTTAGGCCCGCGTTTGCGGCTGCTCAGTGGGCGAGCGCCCCGCGAAACGATCCTGCAGCTGCACTACGAAAACAACATCTATGTCGCCAGCTCGCATGGAGAAGCGTGGTGTCTTCCGGCCTATGACGCGAAACTGGCAGGCAACCGTCTGATCTACACGGCGCACGGCGGCACCGAGGATTTCGCTGGCCCGGGCGATCTGCGCATCGATCAAGGGCTTGAGCCAGTGCATCCGAGTTACCGCTGGGAGCCGGATGCGCAATGGGCCGCCTACAGCATGGATCTTTTGGGTCGCTACATGAAGCTCGCGCTCGTGCCCGAGCGTTTCGAGCTACCAGAGAAATTCAGCAAGTTCACGCTCGCCGCGGTGGGCGCGCAGATGTTCGAGCACGTGATGCAGCTGACGGCTCAGGTGCAACCTGAAGCGTACGAGTACTACCTCAAATGTGCGAGGTCACGATGAGCTACCGCGAAGGCCCAGAGAAAGAAAAACTGCGCCCGCTGCCTGGACCCTGGCACAAGTTCATCGAAGCCGCGCTGGTGATCAGCGCCGCCGTCTGGTTCACGATCCTCAACGGGGTTGGGATCTACTGGAGTCTGAAGCGCTGGCTACCGCAGTCAGATGGATTCTTCGCACTCACAGCGACCGTAGTGATCGCTTTCGGGGTGGGTGGCGCGGTCTTTAGTATTGCCGAACGCCGAGACTGGTGATGGGCGAGCCAAAGAAAAAGCCAGCGAGCAAGCCGAGCGAGCGCATCCAAGAGATCATTGCGGAGAATCCGCGCCTTCCGCTCGAACACTACGATCGCATCGACGCGATCATTGAGTACCTGGACGAGCTCTGGGAGCGTTCACAGAAGCGACAGAAAAAGCGGGCCGACAAGTGACGCCCAATCAGCAATTCGTCAACGCGCTGCGCGAAGTGCTCCGGCTCGATCCGCTCTACGGCCGCGGAGAATCTCGGTCGATCTACTGGCCCGACATCTACAACAGCCTGCTCAATCAACCGCTCGATTGGGAAAGCGACGAAGTTTTGGTTGCCAACGACGGCACGCGCACTGTTTCGATGGCCGAGCGTAACCACGCTTCGGCAACGCGACCGAGCCGCCGCGCCGAATGGAGGACCGGATGACCGAAGAAGAAGAGAAGATCCATGACGAGAACGACATGTGGATCGCGCGCTGGGAACGGCTACGGCTCAATAGGATTGAGGCGGAAAAAACCATCAAAAGCCGGTTCTACACCGAGCGCACCGAGGCGTGTATCAAAGAGGAAACTGATCTGCAGGCGGAATTCAATCAGTTTTCGCCTGAGCGCCAAGAGCTCGTGCGCAATTTGAAAGACGCGCTCAAGGAAAGGAACGAAGACGTCTACTTCGAAAAGGGAAGATTCGAGCGCGTTGTGCAAGGAATCGTTCCTGGTCTGCTTGCCCTGGGGCACTACGCCGATCCGAGAGAATGCGTTCGCGTCGCTTCAGAAATTGCGACCGCGCTGATTGCGGAAGTCGAGAAAGAGCCATGAGCGTTCGAGTTTACGGGCGCCTGATCGGCTACGGCTCGCAAGCGGTGGTCACGCGCGGCTTCATCGAAGCGCTTGGGGCCGATCGCTTGCGCGGCATCGTCGTGCTCGATGCGTCGGGCAGCGACACGGCCGAGCTCGGCCTGGTCCCCTTGCATCCGCTTCAAGACCAAGGCGCCTACGCCGAGCACGGCGTGTTCACCGGACCGCTGAATCAGCTGCCGTTGATGCTCAATACCAGCGAGCACAAGCGCCGCTCGGTCATGGTAGCGCCCAATAGCGATTGGATGCCGCCGCGCCTGCTACCTGCCATTGCCGACATCGCCGACGAGATCCTGACGCCGAGCGCATGGGCCGCCGGCATTCTCAAGAGCATCTTTGTCCAGCATCCGATCCGGGTCGTTCCGCACGGCGTGGATCGCGCCTACCGGCCGGTGAGGACCAATTGGCTGACGAGCGAATACGATCAGAAGCGCGTGACGATCATGCACTTCTCGACCACCGAAGGCGAGCGCAAGGGTACCTACGAGCTGATGCAAGCCTGGCGCTTGATTCATGAGAGCTTCCCGTGGGCCGAGCTCGTCATGGTGCTCGATCCCGGAGCGCAGCTGCGCCTATTGCAACGCATGATGGACGAGGACATCGAAAAGCCGCCGCAGCTACGGATCATCGCGCGCATGAATCTCGGTCCGCCGATGATGCGCGCCATTTACGCCAGCGCGCACCTGATCTGCCAGCCGAGCCGCGGAGAAGCATTTGGTCTCGTGCCGCTCGAGGCGATGTGCTGTGGCACGCCGACGGTCATCACCAATTGCACCGGCCACACCGAATACACACCGAACGCGCATTTTACCGAGATCAAGACCGGGCCGATGGCGCCGATCGATGACGGACCCGGTGCGATGGCGCCGAGTGTGACGCCTGAGGCAATCGCGACCGCGCTCGACAGCGCGCTCGTGCACTGGAAAGAGTTCTACCGCTACACGCAGGAACAGGCCGACCGGCTCTATGAAGAGTGGAGCTGGCCCAATGCACTCAAACCGTGGCTCGACAGCCTCTGAAAGGAAACGGACAAATGGGACTCTATGAGACGTACAAAGGAAAACGGGTCATGATTCAGCTGCACCGCGAGCACCCGCTGTTTGCGGTGGCTTACGGTGGGATGCGTACCGTGCGCGGAGAATCGGTGCCGATGCTTAAGCCCGCGACGCTGTCGACGGGTGCCAACGGCGAGGCGCAGTACGGCTATGCCGATGTCATCCCCGACTGTGAGATCAGCGGCAACAGCGCCGCGCTACAGGACACCATTATGGTGGTGGTCAACGATCCCACGGGAGCGGAGATCGAGGTCAGCATTCCGCTGGACAACATCGAATATATCCTGGCCATCGTGAAGGCGCCGAGCCCGCTCGTCGTCTAAGGTCGCTGCGTACGGCTTTCCAAGTAGCCGATCAGGAAATTGAAGGCAGAGCCAGGATCGCGGTTGACGGCAAGGCGTCGGGCGTATTCACAGACGCCGAGCGTCGCGCGCGCGCCTTGCGCCGTCAGCGTCATCATCAGCTGCATGAGCTTCTCGTCCGGCAACTCACGGATCTGCTCGGGCTTGTACTTGCGCGGACGCGGCATCAGGTTTTCTCTTTGAGCACTCGCCGGACCGTTTGCGCCAAGCGCACGCACTGACGCAGCTCCTCGGCTTGTGTTCCCGGAGCGGCCATGTCGTAAAGCTGCTCCAAGCGATCGATAAGCTCAGTGAGCGCCGCCTCGGTGTTGAAGCGCGAATTGACCATGCGATAGGTCGGCGGGTAGCTCAGGCGCTTGGGATTCGGGGTCATGGATCGCCTAACCGAAAAGTGACGCGGCAGTCGACGAAAAACTCTTGCACCGCTTTGCGCGCGGCCGACTCTGTTTCGCCACTGATGCCCAAAGCGAAGCCGTCTTGGGAGTAGGCGCGCCAAGCGCAACCGGTGCCCGAGTAAGGCTCGCGCATGCAGCGCAGAATGACGGTGGTCTCAGATCGCGGCGTGCTCTGCCAATCGGTCCAGCTGTGTTTCATTGCTCGCGCTCGCAGTAACTGCCTGCGGTGAGTGTACAGCTAAGATCGGCCCATTTGCCCGGAGTGCTCTCGGTGGACGACAGGACCACGGCGCAATACGATCCCGACGCGGTGCCCCAATCGGGCTGCCCGGGTAGCCAATTGGTGTACGCAACCGGCTCGTACGTTGTCCAAACGAAGGCTTGGGAGGGACCCGGAGCGAACAGGCCGATCCAGCCACTCTGTTGGTCGCCCACCGAGATCGATCCGATAAAAGCCTGCTCCTCGGCAGTGGTGATCGTGGCCAGTTTGCCGCCCCAACGCGAGCAGCCCGTATAGGACTCGTCGTAATTGGCGGCCCAATCGACCGCGAGATAACAGTGGCCATTGGCGGGGTTGAAATGGGCGCTGACGTGGCTCAGGTCCGTCGAATCGTAACCGTCCGTCGTGCAACTCGGATCGGTCGGCTCGCTGCCCGCCGCACCACCCGTGGAAGCGCCCGCTACAGAACCGGCGCCACCGGTGGCGCTCTTGCCCGCCTGCCCGCCTAGGCCCACCGTGGCGCCGCTACCGGCCGCGCCAGCGGCCTCGTCGGACCCGGCCGCACCGGCCACGCCGTCCATGCCGGCCTCGCCGCCACGCCAATGGCCGGAAACGGTGCTCGTACAACCGCTCAAAAGGACCAGCAGTAGACCCACTCGCATCGTGCTCATGGACTATACTACTGCTAGCACTGCTAGCAAATTCCCTAAGCGGCGGGGCGCAGGTAATCGGGGGGTAGGATGACCGGATTACCGTAACGGCGGAACCTCGGCTGGTAGGCGTCCCGGGTGCAACAATTCTGGTCGATCACGTGGCCGAAGGCGCTCGGTTGACGTCGGTCATGCTCGACGATCGGCGGGTCATGTAGCCACAGCTCCCGCCGCTCTTGAAACGCTACGTGCGAGAGGCAGAAATCATACGCGAAGCCCTGCGGATGATCGGTGGCCCAAGCGCGCAATGCGGGCAACACGGCAATCAAATCGAGCCGTCGAAAGACAACCGCGACACAACCGCACAGCTTGGGTTTGCGGTGTGGGTTGTCTAGGCGCCGGCGGTAGATGATGTCGCGCACGGTCGTGGGCGGCGAATAGAGCCAACCTTGAGCAAAGCGCGGGCGACCGATTGCTTTCCATCGAACGAGGTTGTGTTTCAAAAAGGGATTGACGATCGCATCCTCTTCGAAGCGGATGACGAGATCCGCGTCGCTCGCGGCCATGGCCTCGAGCACGTCGAAGAACGACTGCCACGGATTGGTGCCCGCCGGTTGCATGCAGAGCTCGTGATGATCGAGATCGCTAGCGCTGAGCGCACGGCTGAGCTTGTCCGCGAGCCGCCAGCGCTGTTCGGTCGCCTGAATGTAGCCGGCGACGCGCACGACCCCGCGCTTACTGGTTACCGACGACGTTGACGGCAGAAGCGGCGGCAACCCAATACGCTTGGCTCGGTCCGATGCTTTTGACGATCACGCAATTGGTGAACGTGCCCGAATCGGGAACGAGCTCGATCTTGAGCACCATGAGCACGACGCCCGTCATCTCGGGCGAGCCATCGGCAAGCGAAACGACACGGCCCGCGAAAGTGGTGAGCGTTGAAGGATCGGCGTCGTCGATCTCGAGCACGGGCGTAACCGGTGCCGAGGAGATATCGAGATCTTCGTTGAAGATCCCGTTGCTCCACAGAACGTCGAGCAAGCTCGATCCGACGTCGGTCACGTAACCGACGATGGGCGGCTGGGCCAAAATGCCCGTTTCCGTCAAGCTCGATCCAACGAGCGAGCGGGGAATCACACGATCACCGGCAGCGAGAGCCATGTTTTATCGTCCTTCGACTTGTTCGCATTGAGTGGCCAGAGCAACCCAAAAGGCTTGGCTCGGGCCAACACTCTTGACGCAGAAGATCTGCGAGGTTTCGACCGCGCCCGGATCGAGTTGCACGCTGGCAACCCAGAGCACGACGCCGATGAATTCGCTCGACGAATCATCGACGCGGCGGACGACCTTGCCGAGCAGGCTGTTGAAGCTCGCGCTGAGCTTGAGCACGGGGCAAGCGCCGGGGCTTGATGCATCGACAGGCACCCCGGAAGAAACCTGGCCGTTATCCCACAGGATTTCGGCCACGTCGGCGGCGACTTCATTGACGAAACCGATGATCGGCGGCTGGGCCAATAGGCCGCTACCGTCCAAGGTCACCCCCAAGATGCCGCGGTGAATGCAGCGGTCGCCCGGATCTACAACGTCAGCCATGGCCGCGATGCTAGGTCCGAGGGGTCAGAAAGGTCAAAAACTCCGCCTTGCGTGCGCAACTGTCGGCTACAATCGGGCCCAATGTATCGAGCTATTGCCCTGCCCCTGACCATCGTCGGAAAAAGCGCCCTGCGCGCCTGCGCCTGGGATCCTGGCTGCGATCCCTACAACGCCGAGGCGCGAGCGGCGGCGCGGGCGCTTGAGCGAGCCGAGGGCCTAGCGGCACGCATCCTCAAGGGCAAACCGGCTCACAGCCGGACCGCGCGCATCGTGCGCAGTGCCCTAGAAACCGCCCGCTGGGTGCTTGACGGCTTAGCTACGGGGATCGACGCCGAGGATCTGCAGAGCGCGGGCAAAGCCACGCTGCGTGCCGCTGAGCGCGTCGCCGCGATAGAGGCGGGGCAGCCGACAGAGCCGGCGCACAAAGTCGTCGTTCTCCAAAGCGTGGAACCTGCGCCGTTGGATGTGCTGGACGGCTTGAAGGCCGCTCATATCGGTGAGCCGGTACAGGACCAGGGCCGTGATGAGCCCGCTTCGGTTCCGGCCCTGAGCGCAACTGACTAACGTCCGCTGCCCATCAGCAACGTGACGGGCGACCTTGCCGCTGACGCGGATCGTCAGCGCCCACTCCTGCTCACTCATGCGCTCGCCCGTATCGGTGAGCGGGCAATGCAGCGTCAATAGCTCAGGCTCTGCGGGGCGTTGCTGCAGCTCAACGGCGCACAGGACCAGCACCTTGAATCCGACAGGCGCGATCGGCACGCGCGGATACGACCCCTGGTAGAGCTTCGGTGCCATGTGCGTGATATCGAGCGGGTAGCGCGCGGGCAGCCGAAGCATGGATGCTCCCAACGTATCACGATCTCAGCCAATGCAGCAAAATGACAAGGATCAGCACGATGTCGACGACGAGCAGCGCGTACACGTACTCGCGCAATTTATGCCAGAGCGATTCAGTTTCGGGCGGCGACGCAAGCGCTTTTTCCGCCGTGGGCTTGGGCACGATCTCCTCGCTCATCATGGAGAACTGCAGAACGAGCGAGCAGCAGACGCAGACTACAGGCACGACACACAGGGCGCGCGACTGCATCTGCACATTGCGCCCCGAGCGCACCACGATGGGCAGTATGACCTCGTCGCTCATCTGCCAACGGCGCTCGCCACAATTGGGGCACGCATTGGCAATGTGGGCGCGCAGCCATTGCTGCCGCCGCACTTCGCTCATGCGTACCACACTCATTTGCTCACCGAAACAGTTCGAGTTGCCGCTCTTGGCCGTCGGCCACTGACACGATGCGGCAGCGCTCGCCAATGCGCTCGGCCATCTTCAGAGCCCGCTCGGGCACGGTTTTGCCCACAACCAAATCGATCCCCATGGGAATGAAAAAGGCGAAGATGCCCGACAGGTACTGCCGTGTGTGGGCATTGAGGATGGCTTTGGAGTGCGCGAGATAGACGCGCGTTTGGCCGAGCACGAGCTCCTTAGGCGGATTGGGAATGCGACGCCGCACGCCAATCTTCGTCGCTTCAGCCAGGTACTGGTGCGGCAACGGGTAGTGCTTGGCGCCCACCCACAATAGGCCATGCCGTCCGAGCTCCAGGCTCCATGCTTCTGGGTTGAGGATCCAACTGAAGCCGCCGATCTGCCCAGAGCTCCAATTGAGCACGCGATGCGGGCATTCGTGCGCGCGGTCACCGACCAGGTACACACCGACTCCGTCGCGTGCAGGAGAGCGAAAGCCCGCCCGCAGCTCCGGCTCAACCGTAGTCGTCATCTCAGTCATCATCGACGCAAGCTATCAGTGATAGCTACGGCTTGTCAAACAATGAAAAGAGCGACCGGCGCGCCGGCACCTCTTTATTTTGCAACGCTGGGCGCGGCATGTACGGCCGGCCCTCTTGCGCGCTGATGCGCGCTCGCGCAACGCTCACGCTTGGCTCTTCGTCGCTGTCATTGAGCTCGAAGCCTAGCCAGCGCACGCCCTCTTGCAACGCGGCAACACCACCGGTGCCGCTACCGGCGAAGGGATCGATCACGATGCCGCTCGGCGGCGTAATAAGGCGCGTGAGATAGCGGATGAGTTCGACGGATTTGACCGTCGCGTGATGATTGCGCCGACCGCCCGTGCGCCCGGCGCCCGCGCGCGGATTGTTCACGCCCGCGCTTCCGTCCTTGCGACCTGTCGCGTCACCGCCGCTCAGCACGCGGAAGGCTTCAAGTCCCTGGTCCCTTTCACCCGTCGACGGTTTAGCTTGGTACAAGAATGGTGTGAGGTCATCGAGCGCGCTCTGTTGAAACTGAGGAAAGAAGCGTGCGGCCGAGCCTTTATCGGCAGCGTAAACGCCGGAGCGCTCAGCAGGGGCCTTGCCGTATGTACGGTTCTCGGCGCGAATCGTTGAGCGATCAAGCATGCCGCTAGAAAGCTCACCGCTCTGCAGTGCAAGCGTTCGGACGGGACATCCATCAACACAATTCCATTGCTCTACCGCCTCCGTGTCATCGCGCCGTGCGCCGGGTAGCGCTGCAAATCCGGTGACGCCCTGGTCGGTGTAGCGTCGATCCGCACTCGGCTCCCCCGCTCGAGTCGCGTGTCGCACTTTGGATACTTCACTACCGGTGAATTTGCTCGGCTCGGTCGCACGGTTGGGCGTATCCCACGTAGGGTTCGCGGTGACCCTCGTTATTCCGACGCGTTCACAGTCCGGGTGATGCGAAAAAGCTAAATTTGGCGGCCAACGGCCCGCATCACTAACGTCGTTAGCGCCGCTGAGATCGCTCGAGTTCTTCCAGCTGTTACCGAGCGATCCACCCTTGGCCTTGAGCGCTTCCACCTGCTCCTGATGCGCCTGCAGATCTTCAGGCGAGGCATGTGCAACGCGGCAGGCGTCGATGTTCAGCCCGCCGGTGCCGTGTTCGGCGTAATTCTTCTCCAAGGTGCCATCGAACGGTTTACGGACGAGCCACCAACAGTCATGTGAACCGGCCATGTTTGCGTTTTCTTTTGGCGGCACTATGGCGTCCGAGCTCAGTAAAGAAGGATCCGCGCTTGAGACACGCTCGGCTGCAGTGCGTGTTTGGATGACGCCGCAGCTCAAGTATACGGCGCGAAAAAGTGCGTCCACAGACGCGGCATTTCGCATTAGCCCACTTTGACGGGTCTCGTCCTTTCGCATGTCGTCGTGCATGATCTTCGACACGCAGGAGTTCAAGGTTTCTAAGTCTGTTATCAGCGCGTCGTCCATTGCGATGGTGCACGTGCTCATCACTTGATAAACGTCGGCCAAGATGCTTAGCCATGACGAGACGGTGCACCAGTTGGCCTCTGAGTTCGACATATCCGTCCGATCTAATCGCGGGTTTGCCATAGACCGCTTCGGATCGGCACTCGGTTGAGCAGAAACGGCGTCTTTTCTTGGCGCTTGGCTTAACATAGAAAACAGAGCGGCAATGTTCACATGTAAGGCGTACAGGCATCGCGTGATCACTTCCTCCGGAACGGGCTTTCGAACCAAAAACCACCGCTCAGTGGCCGGCTTCAAGGCGCTACCTATGCCGTCACCGAGGCGTTTGCTCTTCGGAAATCCTGTGGAAAAGATGTGGTTGAAACTGTCACGAATTTCCAGTCCTGCATTCTCGAGCGCCATCCCGGTCCAATGCGAGGTGCGCGGCAAGCTCCACACGAACGCGTGCGCTCCCGGTTTGAGCACCCGAGCTACCTCCGTCATGATGGATGCGAGCCAGGCGATCCACGCATCGCGGCCGCCCTTATCGTGGTCCCAATCCTTGCCCATGAAGGCGATCCCACTCGGAGGATCGGTCACGCAGGCATCGACGCAATTGTCGGGCAGCGCACGCAATGCGACGAGCGCATCGGTGTGCTCGACGTGCCAATTCGATTGGCCACCGAGCACCCGAGTGATTGCAGGATGAAACCAGAGCCAGGACTGGGCCAGAAAATTCATCGACTGTCCAGGGGCAAGCGGTCCGCGAGCGAGCTGTAGCCGTATCGAATCAGCAGGTCCCGGTTTTTGCCGGTGATCGGAAGGGCGTGATAGTGCGTCGCGGCCAGCGCGATGCGGACGACGAGCTCAGTCAATTCAACGAGCTCGTTCAACTCGGAACACGTGAGACTCACGTCGCCGTGACGTTCGGCGCACTGCAAGAGATCCGTCATGCGTTCATTGTTCATGTTTGAAACCCTCAGCGAACAGCTCCCACGTGCGGGGGAAGATCTCTTTGATGACGTCACCGAGCGCGTTGGCGTACTGGCGAATTTCCCATTGTGCGCCGGAAGCCATGCGTAGACTCAGGAAGTTGAGCCATCCGCGCAGGTTGGCACTAGCGCGCATGCGACTGTAGCGACCAACTGGAAGGTGCACGCGAGCGAGTTCCTTGGGCACGCCCGAGGCCAACGCTCGCTCGTAAAGCAATTGAGCACGACCGTACATATCCTCGAGGTTTTCTCGGAACGCCTGAGCTGCCTCGACCGAGAGCGCCTCAGCGCCCTTGATCGTGCCAGCTTGCTTGTTGCTGGTACCTGCGTTGATCATCAGCCGCACGACCGTTGGGATGTAGTTCAGATCGGGCAGCGGTGTGTACCGCGCACTGAGCTCGTTGTAACTAAAGGGCACTCGATGTCGGTGCCACTCTCTGAACACGAAGATCGGCGCTTGCACCTCGATCGTGAGACCGGCCATCTCGAAGGGCGTATGGTGGCGATTCTCCCACAGATAACGGAGAAGCTTCTCGTCGCGCGGTATGCGCGCGAAGGCAACCTCATTGCTACACATCACACCAGGCTCGCTCGTGTGGCCCTGCTTGTAATCCAGTTCCAGGCCACAGGTGTCGCACTTCCAACAGCCCCAGCCTTTGAATGCGCCATCTGTGGACATTCTTGCGGCACAGATGACACTCTCATCGGATCCCCAGAATTCGACCAGTTTTAGGTAACCGTGGTCCAGCAGTGGGATGTTTTCTGTGGAGATAACCTTTGCCATTTGCGATCCCTTTCAGTGAGCCAGCGTGAGGGCAGCGTCTTGGTTCCGGGTGGCCAATGTGTATGCGATGCGCTGAAGATGATTGAGATCGCCACTCTCAACACGAAAGACGCAGTCGAAGGCGTCGTCCGGAACGCTGAGCTGTTCGGTTTCGCTGCGATGATCCCATTGCGCCTGGTCACCGATTCGAATGAGCCGGACCATCGTCGCTCCGCGGTTGCGCAGCCCATCGATCTCGTTGACGAAGCGCACGTCAGGCACGACGACGGCCTCAACTGGCGGTAGTTCGTCAGGCGGCATCATCGTTGAGAATGCAACCAGACCCTTGGTGCGACTGTAACCATGAAACCCCCGCGCGAGCACCGCGCAGGTGCGCAGCAGATAGCTGACCCACACGTCACTCGAGCAATCGCGCGCCCATTCCGTCCCTAACCTTTGAAGCGCGTAGCGCGCAGTGAGGTAACCATCTTCCGAATTCGGTCGCCGCCAGCACGGATCAGGTTCGTTCCTGTACTTGCTTTCGCCCCACAGCCGGTTCTCGTCCCAACCGAAGACATCCATGCAGATGCGCTTGAGCGGATCGCCGAACGAAACCTTCGTGAAGCCGTGTTCGCGGCATAGGATGTCTGCGACATAATCCTTGCCGGCGCCGGCGAGTCCACTGAGTGCGAGAATCTTCATCGTGTTGCTCCAGTTTTTATCGTTTCCGTTTGCGAAGTTTTGAGACCGCTGCCCCGACAGCAATGAGCCATTGCTCCAGGGCTTGAGTGCACTCGATCGCACTGCCGAAGAACCCCTCGCTCCAGATCCCGCCGCACGGGTCCTTGTCATCGGCGTGTACTTCGTAACACCATTGCGTGGCGCTGACGCGACGTACCATGAGGACGAGCGGCGCGGCGCGCAGTTCGTATTCGATGGGTCGCTTGCGGGCTAGGCGCATGCGGCAACCGAAGATGCGCAGGGTTTCAGCCACGGATGCTCACCAGGTGCAGGGCATCGATCGCCATCGAGATCCCTTGGGCAACCGCCGGATCGGTGCCATCGGGCAGCTTAGCGGCGAGATTACCGAGCGCGCGGCGCATATCGGACAGCGCGCGACTGCGCGCGCTCATGACATCCTGCTCGTAAGCCTCAAGCGTCGCTTCGTAGCGATCTTCGGCCGTGGGCGGCACCTCCAAGTGCTTGCGCGCAAACCTCACCGTGCTCTCAAGCTCCGCGAGCGATGGGTCATTGACGAAGAACTCGCCCGCGCGGTCGCACACGACTTGTGCGGCCGCTTCGATCAATCGCTCACAGACTTGGCGTGTCGTTGGCATCGGGATCGTCCTCAATTCCGCCGTCCAAACCGAGCGACTCACAGAAGCGGCCTGTCGATTCGCATTCACCGAGCACGTCGAATTCGTCATCGGCCGCCGAACGCACGAGCTTTTGCGCGATCTCGCGCTGGTTGGCATCGAGTGCCGCCGCTGCGCGATCCAAGGTGTCCGCCACGAAGAGCAGATTCTTAGCGAAGCGCTCTAGGCGTTTGCGAGCGAGACGCGCCGCCTGGGCGGGCTCTGGGGGAGTGGCCATTCAACGTACCTTTCAAACGGCGAGAAACATCGCCGAGCTCTCTTCTTTTTCGATGTGCACGTAGCGCGAAGTGGTCTGCAGGCTGGTATGCCCGAGCGTCTGCTGCACGACGTGCAGCGGTGCGCCGCGGCGCAATGCATGCGTGGCATGCGCGTGGCGAAGCCAATGCGGCGAGACCAACAGGCGAATGCCCGCTTTGAGCGCCGCGGCGCGCGTGATCTTCCAGATGTCCTTGGGTGCGAGGCGCTTGCCGTACCGACTCTCGAACACATAGGTGCTCAGGCGGCTTTTCTCGAGCAGATCGAGATCGCTCGAGAGCGATGCGGGCAGCGGGACGTGGCGCGTGCGCCGGCCTTTGCCGTGGATCGTCACCATGAGCCGGCCGCCATCGCGGTGCACGTGCTTCCAGCGCAGCCCGCTCGCCTCGCTCACCCGTGCACCGGAGACGTACAGAAATCTGAGCAGCGCTCGATCGCGACCCGCGCGACAGCTACCGATCAAGCGCTGCACCTGTTCGGGCGTCAGGATGCGCTCGGCCAATTGGTCCAGACGCTTGGGCGGCTTGACGGCGGCACCGACATTGAACGTCAGGTAACCGGTCTGATGCCCAAAGCTGAGCAGGCTTTTGATGGACGAGATCCGGCGCGCGTGCGACGAGACGGCGGATTTGCGGAGCTCCTCGGCGAAGGCCGTCAGGTGCGCCACCTTGACCTCCGACAGCCTTGCCGGACGCGCCGGACGGCTCTTGGTGCCACCGAAAGGCAACTCCTGCAGGAACGCCAGGAACAGGGCCACATCGCCGCGGTACGCCCGCTGAGTGTGAGGGCTTTCGTAGCGATCGATCCACAGCGTGACGAGCTCCGCGTCACTGCGCGCGCCCGAATGATCAATGGTTTCGGGGCGGCGCCTTTCTGTCATGGGGCGCAACACCTCGGCCATCGCCAGGGCTTCGTCGATGGGTTTTCGCGATTCAGGCATGACTTACGTTAGTCTCTTGCTCTACTCTCCGGAGGTCCCGACATGTCGCTGCTATCGCTCATCATCGCTATCGTGGTCGTTGGGGTTGTGCTGTGGGCAATCAATAAATTTATTCCGATGTCTCCGGGCATCAAGCAGCTGCTCAACATCGTCGTGATTGCGGTGCTCGTGATCTGGCTGTGTCAACAGTTCGGCCTATTCGATGCTCTGGGCACCGTCCACATCGGCGGCGGCCGTCACCGCTGAAGCGCGTAGTTCCTCCTTTAATTGCTGCACGAACAGCGGCCACAGCTGCCGCATGAACCCGCGCAGCGCGCCCGGGAAGTCGTGACGTATCAGCGATTCGCTGTGTATCGACTCCCAACTGTCCGGTAGCTCCGTCTCATTGAGCCAATCATTGAGTTCCAGCACATTGGCCCAGTCCACCGCTTGGGCGCGATCGTACTCGGTGCGCGCAGTGGAACGATCAATGATCCCGTCGCGTCGATATTCAATGATGAGATCTTGTACGGCTTTGCGTGTAGCGACGCAGTCGATCTCACGCTCACCTTGTGAGAACTTGCGTAGCAAGTAGTCGTCGTCGCACTTCGTCAGAAACTCACGGAATTCGCAGCCGGGATGCGTCCACCAATAGCCGAATTCGCCGAAGTCACTCAGGATCGATAGGCACCCATCGTCAGTGAGCCACAATCGCGCCCACTCGCGATGTTGACCCCGCACTTCGTAGAAGCGGCTGATGACCTGGCGCCCGCTCGCGGCGACGCCCAGGTCTCGGTTCAACACGTGACTCACTTCGACGCCCGAAACGAAACGCCGTCCGCTTCGTCCTCTTCATCCTCGTCGTCGTAAGTCTCCTGGGGAACAACCACGATCGTGTCGCGGTCTTGCCAATACATCGTGCCGAGCTCGGCGTACACGGCAAACCACGCCCTAAGACTTTTCTCAAGCGCCTCTTTGAAGCCGGGCCTGTAATCGATTTCGCAATCCTCACAGATCTCGTAAGCGCGCTCCGAGAGTGTCTCCAGTACCTGGTCGGCATCGGGTGCGACCCAATACAGGGCCGGTTTGCAGGCGAAGTAGGTGTGGTCGGGTTCGAGATCATCGCCGTCGAGGCACCGGTAGTCACCCGTCGTGTCGTCGTAAAGCATATCTTCGTTGTAATCGGCCAGATTGATACGCTTGCAGTGCTTTTGGCGCTCGGTCTCCTTGTCCCGCCGAGCAGCGTCACGCTCCGCTTGCGCAGCGGCGCAATTGCATGACAGCCGGCCGCGGTGCATGGGTTCGCCGCAGTGCCCGCAGAGCGTCTGTATGCCGAGGTAACAATTGGGGCAATGCGCGACGTATTCCAAGTGATACGGGAATCCGAACTGCGCCTCGCCCGGTTCGCGCAAGGCAAAGGGCTGCGTCTGCTTGACGAGCGCTAGGCCCTTGCACGCGGTGCAGATCCGCTGGTCGGGGTGCAGATCCTTGTCGAGAGTCAGTCGCTCACCGAAGCACTCGAGCAGCGTTGCGGTGACGTCGATTGTCGTTCGTTGTACGGGCATCGTTACTTCCTTAACAGCTACCGCCCTTGACCATTGTGAAAGGCGTGGGCACGAAGATGGACTCGAGGCTAATCCAGAGTGTCAGGCCGTAGAGGGTGCCTTCGTGCGGCACGACCGCAACCACACGGCACAGGCCCGGTTGACAGGTCTCACCGACGACCAGCTGCAACAACTTCCCGAGAATGCCGCCAAGTTTATCGTCGTGCGCGAGGGCCTTGGCAATGTCGCGCGGAACCACGACGCCGATCTCGTCCGAATCCCCATCACCGGATTCGCGGAAATCGAAGATGCCCACGGAACCAAACGGGTCTCCACCTTGTTCGCGATAGCGCACGAGGCTAGCCCGGAACACGCCGATGAGCGGGTCGATGATCGCCTTCGGTAAATCCGGCGGCACACTCACGGGAACCACTCCTTCAGCCGCAGCTCTACGCCGCGCATGTCCGGTTTGCGGATCTTGGTGCGTCCAGAGATCCGCGCGTCGCTGTTGCCGCTGTACAGGATGAAGCGCAGCGGCGAGTCCAGGGCATCGAACACATCGAGGCCGGTACCGTCGCCGAGGTCATAGTCGCTCACCACCGCGTCGAAGCCCTGCTGCTGCGCCAATTCGATGGCCGCCTTGACGCTCGCGGCTCCCAGCGCTTGAAAGCCCGCGGTGCGCAGAGCGCGACAGGTTGCGCGCAGAACCAATGGCTCATCGTCCACTACCAGAATCGTCGGCATCTCATTTCTCCGTCAGATACGCGCCGCATTCAGGGCAAAGTCCTGGCGTCTCAGTGACGTAACACCGCGCCGTCCGCTCCCGTTCCGTCTTGTCGCTAACCACCGTGAGTGTGTTTGCGAAAAACTTGTTGACCTCGTCGCGCGCGCGGCTCTCGCCATCCATGAATCCGGCGTGGTGCGCACGATGCAGGAGCACGGCAATGTGCTCCAGCTCATCGTCGTCATAGTCGTGCTCGCACAGCTCCTCGAGGCAATCCCGAATCACCGGCGTCCAGTTGGGATCGTCCAGTTGGAAGCGCTCGCGCTGTGGAAGCTCTCCCTCTTTTACGGGATCGATCACGATGGCACCGCTCGCGCGCTCGGCTTGAAATCCTCCAGCATGTCACCCGCGATCTCGTGCCAATTGACCTCGCACACAGCCGAACCGAGCAGATCTGCCCAGAGCGTCGCCCCGAGATCCGGCATGCTGTCCTCGATCTCGTCGTGTAGCATCTGACTGAGCATGATCTGGGCCTGCTCAAAGTCGATACTGTCGCGCACCGATGCTTCGGCGCACGCGCGCCAGTACTTGTAACTCGCCTCGTCGTTACCGATCCACAGCGCGACGGCCCAGGTCTCGAAGTTAGTCCACCCGTTGTACTTTGCCATGTGCTTATCCTCTCCAACCGTTATCCTTGCCATTGCCATTTGCTCGTCCTCCTGAAAGTCAGTCCTGTCGAATCAGAGCCAGAAGATCCGCGCACGCGTTCACTATCCTGCGGTCACGCTCATCAAGGCGTGGC
>Ga0268265_10001294_pt1 | contig 21510 bp, 22 predicted proteins | sample KBSSwiS52_FD_190355 | JGI IMG/M metagenome (GOLD analysis project Ga0268265, IMG submission 190355) | Switchgrass rhizosphere microbial communities from Kellogg Biological Station, Michigan, USA - KBS Switchgrass S5-2 (SPAdes) (version 2) | ecosystem: Host-associated > Plants > Roots >... | reverse complement strand
GATGGCGAAGGTTGGTGTTGCGCTGCTGATGGCTGGACTTGTCGCATTTGCCAGTCCCGCTCTTGCCAGTCCCGCTCTTGCCAGTGCAGCCCCACCGAACCATCGGGAGGCCAGCGTGCCACCTGGCCTGGCGCGTGCGGTGCACGATTATAACGAAGCCACGGTTCGCAAGGACATTGGCAAGCTCTCACAACTCGTCACCGACAATTACATGCTCGTGAATTCGGACGCCTCGGTCCAGGACAAGCCGTCCTATCTCGCGGACTTCCGAGTGCCGGGATTCACACTCGACCCGTATCAAATCGAGGACCCCTTCTACCGGGTCCACGGCGACACCGCGCTAACGGGGTGGCGCTTTCACCTGACCTGGACGCAAGACGGCAAGCGACAGGCGCGCTTCCTGCGCATCGTCCATTCCTGGGTGAAGGAGAATGGCCGCTGGCGCATCAATTACACGCAGCTCACCCGAGTCCCTGCCTAGGGTGACTCAACCCCGCAGTGACCGCCTCACAGGGGCAGTACCAGGGTCGCGTGATAACCATGCTCATCGGGTCCGGTCTCGATCGAACCGCGATACAGCCGCGCGATCCGGCTCATCAGTTCGGCGCCTTGCCCCGACGAGGCGGTGCGGCGCGCTTTCTCTTCCACCGAAAAGCGCTCGCGCCAGTGAAGCGTGAGGGTGTTGTCCTCGACCCGCGCGTCGATTTCGGCCTCGCCACCACGGCCAAGCGCACCGTGCTTCAGGCTGTTGGTGGTAAGCTCGCCGAGGATCAGCGAGACCACGCGAGCGTGATTCTCATGGAGGTGGAGGTCGGGGACCTGCGCGCGCTGCAATTGCCCGCCCGAATGCTCGAACACCTGCGCCACATCGTCGCACAAGGTGGCCAGCGCGATTCCGCCGCCGTCGTCGACCAACCGGGCGTGAATATCCGACAGCAGCGCCAGCCGCCCAGCCACGTCCCGCGCGAACTCCTGGTGTGCGGGTGCGACCTTGCCCGACGCGAGCAAGAGCGCGGCACCGACCGAATGGGCGTTGCGCAACCGATGCCGCATCTCAAGCGCAACGGTCGCCGCCGCTTCCTCGCGCTGCCGACGGTCACTGATGTCGCGCGAGGTCGACAGCAGCGCTACAACCTCGCCGGTCGGTGCGCGGACTGGTGACACGGTGACCTCCCACCATCGGGGTTCGCCCTTGGCGGTGGGACAGGATGCCTCGAACCGGTTGATGCGGCCACCCAACCCGGTCGCCACCGCCTGGCTGATCAAGGCCCGCGACGGCTCGGGCCACAGCGAGGTCCAGGGCGCGCCGGCAATCGCCGAGAAGTCGTCGATCTGCATGACCTTCTTGCCGTTGCAATTCATGAACTGCAGCGTCCCGTCGAGGCCGATGATCTTGATGCAATCGTCGCTCTGGTCGAGCAGGCCGAGCACCACCGACGATAACGGCAACCCTGAGGCACGGAGGAAATCCACCGCATCGGCCTCCTCGGCGGGAGGTGCGGAGGGGATCAAGCGCAGCGCATCGGCGCGCTCTTCGGCGGCCAGGATTTCAGTCGCTGACTGGGTCATGTCTTCGCCGACGGAGGATTGACGCGAACCTCGCGCTGCGAAAAAACTTTAATCATTACGGGGCCTTAATGCACGCGCTCCCGAACAACAAGCCGGGCGGCGGGCGCCTTACTCAAACTCCACGATGACCTGGTCGACCGCGAGGCTGTCGCCGGTCTTGGCCGGCGTCGCCTTGACCGTCGCCGCCTTGGGCGCGCGGAGGATATTCTCCATTTTCATCGCTTCCATCACCGCGACCGGCTGGCCCGGCTCGACCTTGTCGCCGACCGTGACGTCGAGCTTGGTCAGCAGCCCCGGCATCGGCGCCAGCAGCAGCCGCGACAGGTCGGGCGGGACCTTTTCGATCATGTGTTTCGCGAGGTCCGCGACGTGCGGCGACAGTACCTGCACCTGGTGTGTGCGCCCACGCGTCTGCAGCTCCCAGTTGCGGCCGGCGCGGCGCACCTGGACGATCCGCTCGCGCCCGTCGACGACGACTGTCAGCAGCCGCTGCCCCGGCGTCCAGCGCCCGACGATGTCGATCAGCTCGCCGCCATCGACCACCGCCAGCGTGCCTCCGGTATAGGGCTTGATCCGGATGGTGTGCTGGCCGCCGGCGATCTTGACGATGCGCTCGTACGGCGGATCGATCGTATCGCCGAGCTGGTCGCTGATCTCGGCCGCCCGCTCGTCGGTAATGACCGCGACCATCCCCGCGATCACGGACAGGTCGCTGATCAATTGCGCATCCGCCGGCGCGCCGTGGAACCCGTCGGGATATTCCTCGGCAATGAAGCCGGTGGTGATGTCGCCGCTGCGAAAACGGGGGTGCTGCATCAACGCCGAGAGGAAATCGACGTTATCGGAAATGCCGTCGATCACGAACTGGTCGAGTGCATCGACCTGTGCGTCGATCGCCGCCTCGCGCGTCGGCGCGTGGGTGATGAGCTTGGCGATCATCGGATCGTAGAACATCGACACTTCGCCGCCGTCGGCGACGCCGTCGTCGACTCTCACCCGGACGTCTGCCCCACCGTCCGTTCGCCCTGAGCTTGTCGAAGGACTGCTTTTCTTCTTGCGGCCGGAAGGTGAGGACAGCCCTTCGACAAGCTCAGGGCGAACGGTTGTTTTGGGAGGGCAATATCTGACCAGCCGCCCAGTCGACGGCAGGAAGCTCCGGTATGGATCCTCGGCATAGACGCGGGTTTCGACCGCCCAGCCGTTGAGCTTCACGTCGTCCTGGCCGAACTTCAATTTCTCGCCCGCGGCCACGCGGATCATCTGCTCGACCAGGTCGAGGCCCGTCACTTCCTCGGTCACCGGATGCTCGACCTGCAGCCGGGTATTCATTTCGAGGAAGTAGAAGCTCTTGCCGGTCGGATCCGCGCCCGAGACGATCAGCTCGACCGTGCCCGCGGAATAATAGCCGACCGCCTTCGCCAGCGCGACCGCCTGCTCGCCCATCGCCCGCCGCATCTCCGGCGTGACGAACGGCGACGGCGCTTCCTCGACCACCTTTTGGTGACGCCGCTGGATCGAGCATTCACGCTCGTTCAAATAGACGATGTTGCCGTGCTGGTCGCCGAGCAGCTGGATCTCGATGTGCCGCGGCTGCTCGATGAACTTCTCGATGAACACGCGGTCATCGCCGAAGCTGTTGAGCCCCTCGCGCTTAACGCTGTCGAAGCCTTCTTTGACGTCGGTGTCGCTCCACGCGAGGCGCATGCCCTTGCCGCCGCCGCCGGCCGAGGCCTTCATCATCACCGGATAGCCGATGTCCTTGGCGATCTTCAGCGCGTCCTTGGTCGTCGCGATGTCGCCGAGATAGCCGGGGACGATGTTGACCCCGGCCTTCTGCGCCAGCTTCTTGGATTCGATCTTGTCGCCCATCGCCGCGATCGCCTTGGGTGGCGGGCCGATGAAGGCGATGCCCGCTTTGGCGAGCGCCTTGGCGAAGGTCGTGCGCTCGGACAGGAAGCCATAGCCCGGGTGCACCGCTTCAGCGCCCGTCGCCTTGCACGCGTCGATGATCAACTCGGCCTTGAGATAGGATTCGCTCGCCGGCGGCGGGCCGAGCCGCACCGCTTCGTCCGCCAATTTCACGTGCGGCGCGCGAGCGTCGGCATCGGAATAGACCGCGACGGTCTTGATCCCCATGCGCCGCGCGGTGCGGATCACCCGGCACGCAATCTCCCCGCGATTGGCGATCAGGATTTTTTTGAACATCGCGCGCCTTGTACCCCGGCAAAGGCCGGGGTCCAGTCCAGAACAAGAATCGACGTGGAGCGCCGCCTGGGCCCCGGCCTTCGCCGGGGAGCAGCCCAACTCACCTCGGTTTCCGGGCGAGATACACGCCGAGCGCCATCACCAGCAGGCCGAGCGCGCGCCGGGCGGTCAGCTCGGTTTTTAGCGCGCCGAACAGCCCGAAGTGGTCGATCGCCGCCGCCGCAATCAGCTGGCCGAGCAAGACGAAGAAGATCGCATTGCCGACCCCGATCCGCGGCGCCGACCATGTCACCGACAGCACGTAGAAGACGACTCCGAAGGCGGCGGCGAACGACCACCAGGGCGCGCCAGCGAACGCACTCACGGGCGGCGGGCCGACGAACACCAGCACCAGCCCGGTGAGAACAAGACCGACCGCGAACAGGATCACGCTCGCCGTCACTGGACTTTCGATTTGCGTGCCGAGCGCCGCGTTCAGCGCGGCGGTCATCGGGATGCCCATGCCCACCACCAGCATCATCCCGGCAATCGCCGTGAAGTTGCCGCCAGCCTGGCTATTCACTCCGCCGCCTCGTCGAGCGGCGGGCGATTATGGCCGAGCAGGCGCAGCACCTCGTCGGCGGCATCGGCAAGGTTGGTGCCGGGGCCGAAAATCGCCTGCACTCCGGCGGCGCGGAGCATCGCATAATCCTGCGGCGGGATGACCCCGCCCGCGACCACCTTGATGTCGGCGCGGCCCATGTCCTTCAACGCCTCGATCATCTCGGGGATGAGGGTCTTGTGCCCGGCCGCCAAAGTCGATGCGCCGACCACGTCGACGTCATTGTCGATCGCCATTTGCGCGGTCTCGCGCGGGGTCTGGAATAGGGGACCGGGGACGACTTCAAAGCCGAGATCGGTGAACGCCGAGGAGACCAGATTGGCGCCGCGGTCGTGGCCGTCCTGGCCCATCTTGGCGACCATGATGCGTGGCTTGCGGCCGAGCCGGTCGGCGACCGACTTCGTCCCCGCCACCGCCGCCTGCCAGCCGCCGTCCTGCCGTGCCGGGCCGTAGATCCCGCGTACCGGCTCGGGCACGGTGCCGTAGCGCCCGAACGCGCGCTCAAGCGCGTCCGAAATTTCGCCGAGCGTACAGCGAGCGCGGGCACACTCGACCGACAGGGCCAAAAGATTCCGTTCGCCCTGAGCTTGTCGAAGGGCTGTCGTTTCTTGGTCGGAAGAGGCGGACAGTGCTTCGACAGGCTCGGCACGAACGGGTTGTTTTGCGGCTTCAGTCAATTGGTCGAGGGCAGCTCTGGCTCGACCCTCGTCACGCCCCGCGCGCACCTTTTCGATCTTCGCGATTTGCTGCGCGCGCACCTTGGCATTGTCGACCTCGAGGATGTCGTGCTCGGGCTCGCTCTCGGGCCGGTATTTGTTGACGCCGACGATCACCGTCTCGCCGGTGTCGACTTTGGCCGCGCGCGCCGCGGCGGCTTCCTCGATGCGATGCTTGGGCAGGCCTTCCGCGACAGCCTTGGTCATCCCGCCGTGCGCCTCGACTTCCTCGATCAGCGCCCAGGCTTTCTCTTCGAGCTCGCGGGTCAGCGCCTCGACATACCAGCTGCCGCCTAGGGGATCGGCAACCGCGGTCACGCCGCTTTCCTCCGCAAGAATCAATTGCGTGTTGCGGGCGATGCGCGCGGAGAAATCGGTCGGTAGCGCGATCGCTTCGTCGTAGCTGTTGGTGTGCAGCGACTGCGTACCGCCGAGCACCGCCGCCAGCGCCTCGATCGTGGTGCGGATGATGTTGTTGTAGGCGTCCTGCTCGGTCAGGCTAACGCCCGACGTCTGGCAGTGGGTGCGCAGCATTTTCGAGCGGTCGTTCTTGGCGCCGAGCTGGGTCATGATCCGGTGCCACAGGGTGCGCGCGGCACGGAGCTTCGCAATCTCCATGAACAGGTTCATGCCGATGCCCCAGAAGAAGCTGAGGCGGCCGGCGAAATCGTCGATGTCGAGCCCGTCGGCCTGCGCCGCGCGGACATATTCCATGCCGTCGGCGAGCGTGTAGGCGAGCTCCTGCACCGCCGTCGCCCCGGCCTCGTGCATGTGATAGCCGCTGATCGAGATACTGTTGAACTTGGGCATCTGCGCCGCGCAATAGCCGATGATGTCGCTGACGATCCGCATCGAGGGTTCGGGCGGGTAAATGTAAGTGTTGCGGACCGCGAACTCTTTCAGGATGTCGTTCTGGATCGTGCCGGTGAGCTCGGCGTGCGGCACGCCCTGCTCCTCGCCGGCGACGATGAAGAAGGCCATCACCGGCAGCACCGCGCCGTTCATGGTCATGCTGACCGACATCTCGCCGAGCGGGATGCCGTCGAACAGCAATTTCATGTCCTCGACCGTGTCGATCGCGACCCCCGCCATGCCGACGTCGCCAGCAACGCGCGGATTGTCGCTGTCGTAGCCGCGGTGGGTGGCGAGGTCGAAGGCGACGGAGAGGCCCTTCTGCCCTGCTGCTAGGTTGCGGCGATAGAAAGCGTTCGAATCCTCCGCGGTCGAGAAACCCGCATATTGGCGGATGGTCCACGGCCGCCCGGCGTACATCGTCGCATACGGCCCGCGGGTGAACGGTGCGATGCCGGGATAGCCGCTGTCGATCGCCTCATCCGGCCCGTAGACCGGGCTCAGGCTAATGCCCTCGACCGTCTCGCGCGCCAGGTCCTTCCCACGCGATTCCTTGGCGGCGAGCGCCGCCCATGCATCTTTCTTTGAGGGTCCGCCGGACATTCACCGGCACTAGCGCGACAAGGAACTACGTTCAAACTCCGGCGTCCTCGGCCGGTGGCACCTGAAGACAGAGCCCGCGGGCGGGGCTAAGGCGGAGCGCATGGCGGAATCAAAATTCGAACGGCACCGGCAGCCGTGGCGGACGGACGAAATCCAGAAGCTGCACCAGCTGGCGGGCAAGGGCGTGGCGCTAAGGGCTATCGCGAAGGCGCTGACCAGGAGCGAGGAGTCGGTCCGGGACCGGGCCAAGCTCGACAAATTGAAGATCGCGAAACTGCACTAGGTCGCCCGCCCGCGCGGGCGCACGCGCGCTTGCACGCGAGCACGCACCCGCGCGCGTGCGCGAGAAGCGGGCTGTGCTGTTAACCATAAGGCGGTGAATCCGTAGACGCCGAACGGCCCCGCGGCTGCGGCGAGTGCGCTGGATTCTCACGCCAAAAGCGAGAAGCATCGGACCGTTGAGAGCGGGGAACGATGATGAGCAGCACGGTCACGACGCGGCCGACCCATTATGCGGTGCTGGGCCTCGAGCCGACGGCGACGCGCGCCGAGATATCGCGCGCCTTTACGCGCGAAATGAGCATGCTGCGACCGCGCGCGTTTGGCGGGCTGGCCGAGCTGACGGTGGCGCATGCAGTGCTCAGCGACGACGAGCGACGCCGGGCTTACGATCGCGAGATCGGGATTGCGCCGGAGCCGGAGCCCGAGCCGAAGCCCGCACTGCCGCTGCACACGCACGGCGCGGGCAGTGCGAGCTTTGCCCGTGCCGGCCTGTCGTTGCCGGCCCCGGTCGATCGGCCGGCGATTGCGCTGGCGCGGCAGCCGGACGTGGCGCGCGAACCGGCACTGCCGCGGACGCGGCCGATCGGCGAAGCGCTGGCCGAGCTGGCGCGCCCGGAGCCGCTGGTCGAGCGACCCGCGCCGAGGCCTGCGGTAGCCGAGCCGGTCGAACTGGCAATTGCCGATGACTATGACGACCGAGATGAGGCCGGAGCCGAGCCACGGGCGGTGCCGTGGAGACCGGTGCTCATCGCCGGCGGCGGCGTGGTGGCGCTGGTCGCGTTGATCGGCGCCTGGGCCGGCTGGCAGAGCCGGGGCGGCGTGCCGGAAAAGGCGACGGTGAGCGCACTGCTGACCCCGCCGAACACGGATTTCACGGTCAGCGATCCAGCTGCGGCGGCGCTGGGGTCGGACGTGGTCCCGCCGCCGCCAGGCCTCGCGCCGCGCGCGACCGAGCGTCATCGCGAGTTGGGGCGGAAGGCGTCCGGACGCATACAGCCGGCGCCGCAACTGGCGGAGATCGAGCAGCAGCTCGCCGAGCCGGCACCAGCCGAGCCCGCTGCGACACCCGCGGCCGTGCCGGCCGCCGCAGCCGAGCAGCCGGCCAGCGCGACTACCGCGAGCCTGCCGCTGTCCAACGCGACCATCGCGCGGACGATCGGGCGGATAGGCTATCCGTGCGGGTCGGTCGCCTCGACCAGCCAGATCCTCGGCAAGGCGTTCACCGTCACCTGTACCTCCGGCCATTCGTACCGCGCGGCGCCGGTGCGCGGCCGCTATCACTTCCGCAAGCTGGCGAGCCGCTAAGGCGCTTGGCGCGCGCCGGGGATTCGTTATCCTCCCCGCGATGTCCGACCCGACCGCCATCCTGCGCTTCCTGCCGTTCCTGATCCCGCTGGCGTTCGTCGGGTTATGGCTGCTCATCACGACGCTGCTCGGCCTGCTGTCGGGCTGGTTCAATCTTCAGCAATGGTATCCCGACGAGGGCACTGATGAGCCGGTACTGAAGCTGCGCGGGCAATCGGGGCAAGTAGGCGCGATCAATTTCAACAATGCGCTGACGCTGGCGGTGTATCGCACGGGCCTCGGCATCCGCGTCCCGCGCATCTTCGCCTTTTTCTCCAAGCCGCTGCTGATCCCATGGACCGAGATCGAGGCGAGCGCGACCAAGTCGCTGTGGGTGCGGATGGTGCGGCTCGACCTCGGCAAGCCCGCCAACGGCAAGCTGGTCGTCCGCGAGAAGGTCTGGGCGAGGCTGGCGGAGGCGGCGGGGCCGGCCGCGCCCGCGGTCAATCCTTGAGTTCTTCCAGCTTCGGCTGGGACTGTTCGTCGGGCTTGAACGCCGCCCGCTCAGCCGCTTGCAATTTGCCCAGCGCCGCGTCCGCGGCTGCCTCGGACTTGTCGCAGCGGCTGCCGCGGATCGCCTGCTCGACTGAGCTGAGGCGCTCGTAAGCGAAGGCAAGCTGGGCCGCCTGGCGTGCTTCGAGCTTGGCCGCATAGGCCGCAAAGGCGGTGGCGACCGGGACCGGGCGGTCTTTGTCCGGGCGCAGGCGGGGCATCGTCGCCGAACCGCGGAAGGTGAGGGTGGCGCCGGTGATCTGGCAGCGCTTGCCGGCGGTGACGGATTTGACCGCAATCCCGACGTTCCAGCTGGAGGTGGCCGGCAGCACATGTTGCGTTTCGGGATCCTTCGGCGCGGCCTTGGCGATTGCCTTGTGGATTGCCGCAATGTCGCGGCCGGCGACGTCGTAATAGGTGACGGTGACATTGGGCAGCTCGGCGAACGAAGCGGCCACAAGCAGAACAAACGGCATCAATCTCTCCTGGCGCGGTGATAGCCCCGTTGTCGCGCGGTTTCACTCCCGGCTAAGGCGGGCCGCATGGCGCGTGATGGGCAAGTCGAGATTCCGCTCAGGATCGTGATCGACAATCCGGTCGATGGCGTGTGGCACAGCCTGCAGGCGAAGGACGGCCACCCGCTCGATGCCAGGCGGGCGAAGGCCGGGGAAGCGCTGGCGTTCGATTTTCCAGTGCGGGTGGCGCCTGGCCCCAAATTCTTCGGCGACCAGGTGCGGCGCGAGGGGAAGGAGCGGCGCTTCGTCTATATCCGGGTCGGGCAATCCGCCGGGGATCATGGCTCGGCCTGGTCGCGGCGGATGAAGATCGACATTCACGATTTGCCGGCCGACCTGCTCGATCGCGCGGCGGCAGGCGAAGGCGTGATCGAGCTCGTCGTCGACGGGACCGGGAAGGACGGGACGCCGGCTTGCGCCACCGTGCGGCCGACGGCGCAGCGGCTGGCGCGCTAGGGATTCGCCGGCTCGGCCGGTGAGATGTCCGCGTAATCCTCCCAGCTCTTCTTGTCGGTATCGGCGACGGGTTTGCCTTCCTCCGCCATCCCGCCTTTCGGCGGCCAGCGGAGATAATAATCGCCCCACCGCGCAACGATCCGCGTGTCGTCCGACGACTTCAATTCCTCATATTGATAGGTGCCGCTATTATCGACCAGCTCCCAGCCATCCCCCTTGCGGGTGAGGGTGACGCTGGTGCCGTCGGCCTGCTTGCCGACGTAAAGCTGGGGCTGCGCGGGCTTTGCCAAGGCTGCAACTTGAGTGGGCTTGGCGGCGGTCGCGTCGTCCCCGACGAACTTGTCGCAGGCGACGACCAGGCCGGTCATGGCAGTGATGACGCCGGTAATGCCGGCAATCCAACCCTTGGCCCCGGAGAAGAAGCCGCTGCCGGAAGCCGGTGCTGCCGTATCATTCGAATGCTGGTCGTCCATTCCGCCCCCGCTGAAAGACAGGCGCGGTTATGACATGGAACGAGGCACAGTCCAGCGCGGGCACAAAACTAAACCGAATGGTTGACAATCAAATCCGACTCGCATAACTCAACCAAATGGTTGAAAATCGACTGGACACGACGTTCCACGCACTGGCCGATCCGACGAGGCGCGGCATGCTCGCCAGCCTCGCGCTGGGCGAGAAATCGATCGGCGAACTGGCCGAGCCGTTCGCGATGAGCTTCGCCGGCGCGTCCAAGCACGTGAAGGTGCTGGAGGATGCCGGACTGCTCCGGCGGCGCAAGGTCGGCCGCACCCACCTCATCCAGCTCGAAGCCGGGCCGCTGGCCGAAGCCGAGGTCTGGCTCAAGCAATGGGAGAAATTCTGGACCGCGCGACTCGACCGTCTCGAGGCCCTGATTGAACGCGACAAACCCAAGGAGAAGAACAATGACTGAAGCTGCGGCAATTCAGCTGCCGGTGCGCAAGGTCGCGCCGGACACGATCCGGCTCGAGCGAGTGCTCGATGCCCCGGTTGAGACGGTGTGGCGCTACCTGACGGAAGCTGACCTCCGCCGCCAATGGTTCATGGGCGGGACCAGCGCGACCGGCGTCGGTGCGTTCGACCTCCTCGTCGATCACGACAATCTGTCGGATGGCGACGTGCCCTATCCCGAAAGCTACGCCAGCTCGAAGGGCGCGACCTGGACCGAGCAGGTTTCGCGGTTCGAGCCGCCACATCTCCTCGAAACGACCTTCCAGGGCGGCAAGAACGGGACGGTCCGCTACGAGCTGTCCGCGGACGGCGAGCAGACGCGCCTGGTGCTGACCCACAGCGGCATCGTCAGCCCGGTCGGCGCGATGGATTTCGGCAGCGGCTGGACCTCGCACCTCGCAGTGCTCGAAGCGCGGCTCGCGGGACGCGGCGTCAAGGATTTCTGGGCGCTTCACGCCCAATCGCGCGAGGCCGTCAAGCAAGCCTTGCAACGGTGATTTTGGTGGGGCGCGTCGACCCCGGCGCGTCCCATCGCCGTTTGAATTTTTCTGATTACAGTTATCGGCAAAATCAATCGTCGGCGGCGTTTCAATCAATTCTACCGGTCGCCCGGTCATATTCGGTGTGCCTTGGGCGGGCTAGGAACTCACCGTCAAGATGGGCGAATTCCAAACTTTCGTGAAGCCGCGGCTTCCGGAGACCGCGTTCGCTTTGCTCAATAATATAACAATGAAACCAAGAGTTTGAACCGATTACGGACGGGTTCGCACTGAGCGCTCCAGTAGCGTCTCCCCCCAATTGCGAAAGTCCCTCCTATGAGCATTCACAGCAAATTCCTCGACCACCAGAACCGTGTCCTGATCAACGGCGGTGACGGCGACAATAATATCTCCGTCAGCCGCGACGCAGCCGGTCACCTGTTCACCAACGGCAGCGCGATCGACGGCGCGACCGTCGGCAATACCGCCACGATCATCGTCCACGGCGGCGACGGCAATGACGTGATCAGCCTCGACGAGACCAACGGCGCACTGCCGTCGGCGGAGCTGAACGGCGGCGACGGCAACGATTCGCTCTCGGGCGGCAGCGCCAACGACATCTTGTCGGGCCAGGATGGCAATGACTCGCTGTTCGGCAACGCGGGCAACGATTTGCTGTCCGGCGGCGACGGCAACGACTTCATCGCCGGCGGCGCCGGGAACGACACGCTCGACGGCGGCAGCGGCAACGACTTCCTCGACGGCGACCAGGGCGCGGACATCGCCTTCCTCGGCGCCGGCAACGACGTGTTCCGCTGGGACCAGGGCGACGGCAGCGATGTCGTCCATGGCGGCAGCGGAACGGATGAGCTGCTGTTCAACGGCTTTGCCGCCAACGAGCAGTTCACATTCACGGCGGGCGGCGACGACGCCCTGCTCACCCGCGTCCAGGGCAATATCGTCATGAACCTCGACAGCGTCGAGACGGTTACCATCAATGCGCTCGGCGGTACCGACACGATCACCGTCAACGACCCGAGCGGGACGGACGTGACGCTGTTCAACGTCAATCTCGGCATCAACGGGCTGGGCGACGGCGCGGCGGACACGATCGTCATCAACGAGGATGATCCGGTAACCGTCACCAACAACGGCGGTGGCGACATCACCATCACCGGCCTGTCCGGGGCGACGATGCACATCACCGGGTTCGAAACTGCGAACGACCATCTGGTCATCAACGGCGATATCTTCGCCTTCTGACGACCAGCCAGAGGGCCGCCGCGTGGTAGGCGGCCCTCGCCCCAATTCATTCGACGGCGGCCGCCCGACAGGATTAGGAAGCGGCATCAGCAGCAGGAGTCGGCACCATGGCGGACGTTCACTCAGGACAATGCTTTTGCGGACAGGTTGCGGTCGAGGCGACCGGGGAACCGGTCGCGCAAGGCTATTGCCATTGCGACTCATGCCGCAGCATCGCCGGAGCGCCGATCCGCGGCTTCACCGTATGGCCACAGGACGCCGTTCGGGTGACGCGCGGCGAGGACCAGCTCAAGGGCTACAACAAGACCGATTTCTCCGACCGCCGGCACTGCGCCAATTGCGGCGGCCAGGTGTTGATCAACCACCCGACGATCGGGATGGTCGACGTCCACGCGGAAACGCTGAAGGGCTACGACTTCCAGCCGTCACTGCACGTCAATTACCAGGAACGTGTGCTCCCGGTCCGTGACGGACTGCCGAAGTTCAAGGATTTCCCTGAGGCGTTCGGCGGCTCGAACGAGACGATCGCGGAATAGGCCCCTCGCTTAGGGGCTATTCCTCGGTGCGGACCAGCACCGTCTCGCCGATCAGCAGGAACAACAGGAACGGCGCCCACGCCGCGATCAGCGGCGGGTAGGCGCCGGCATTGCCCATCGCCAGGCTGAAATTGTCGGCGACGAAATAAGCGAAGCCCAGCGCCATGCCGACCACCGCGCGGAGCAGCACCTGGCCCGAGCGGGCAAGTCCGAAGGCCGCGACCGCGGCGAGCAAAGGCATGAGGATGGTCGACAACGGCCCGGAAATCTTGTGGGCAAGGCCGGCGCGGGCCTCGTCGGTCGGGCGGCCGGCTGCCTCGAGCTCGGCAACGCGTTGCTTCAGCGTCCAATAATCGAGCTGGGTCGGGTCGACTTTGGCCAGCGTCAGCTGGCGCGGCGTGACCCCGGTGAGGCCGTCCAGCTCCGGATGCTTGACCGTCAGGTTCATGCCGGCGTCGTAAATGCGCACGTTGGTCATCCGCCACTGCGCCGCGCCCGGTAGCGGCACCGCGGAATCGGCGTGGACGACGCGCGACAGTTTGCCTTTTTCGCGGTCGTAAACGGTGACGTCGGCGGCGCGGAAGCCGGCGCCCTGACCGGACACACGACCGGCGCGGATGAGGTCCTCGCCGTCGAGCAGCCAGACGTTGCTGAGCACCCCGCTTTCGGGCGGGATCGGCTTGTAATCATTGTCCGACCAGGCGGTGACGACCCGCGCCGCCTTGACCACGACGGTCTCGTTGAAGGCGAACAGGCCGGCGGCGACGATCAGGCTGGCAGCCATCAGCGGGGCGAGGATCTGGTGCGCGGAAATGCCCGCCGCCTTCATCGCCACCACCTCGCTATGCTGGTTGAGACCGACGAAGGCGATCAACGTCCCCAGCAGAACCGAGAAGGGCAGGAAGCGCGCAACAAGCAGCGGGATGCGCAAGGAGACATAGCGCCACAAGTCGCCGTCGCCGTTGCCGGGGACGGCAAGGATCTTGCCGGATTCACCGAGGAGGTCGAGCGTCATCAGGATCAGCACGAGCGCGACCAGCACGGCCAGGCTGCGGGTGACGAACAGGCGCACCGTGTAGAGCGCGACCTGGCGCGACGGCAGGAGCTTGAAATTGATCATGCCGGACGGAACCTTGGGAACAGCCCGCGGACAAACCGCCAGCTCTTGGATGCGGCAAATTCCAGCGCGCCGATCGGCTGGCCGCCCGGCCGGTGGGCGAGGACGTGGTACATCCACACGATCAGTGCGGCGAGGATCACAAACGGGATCCACAAGGCGACGATTGCATCGACCCGGCCCTGGGTCGCCATCTGCTGACCATATTGGTTGACCTTGTGATAGGCGACGACGGTCACGATCGAGACGAAGATGCCGAGCGACGACGTGCTGCGCTTGGGCGGCACTGCGAGCGCGACCGCGAGCAGCGGCAGCAGCAGCATCATCAGCACCTCGACCAGGCGAAAGCTCAGGTCGGCGCGGGCCTCGAGCAAGTCGTGGCGGTTGGCGGCGCCGCCGCCGTAACCGCGCCGCGCCAACTCGTGCAGGTAGAGCTCGTCCGACTGGGTGCCCCCGCGGCCGCGAAACTGGTCGATGGCCGGTAAATTGACCGGCAAGTCGTAGGTGTCGAACGAGCCCGCGCGCGGCGCCGGGAACTTGGGTGAATCCTGGATCAGTCGGGCGTTGAATAGCCGGAACAGGATCGTGTCCGGATCATCGGTGGAAAGAAAGCGGCCGCGGTCGGCGGTGGCGGCGACGCGCATGCCCTTCTTGTCGTCCATCTCGACGAAGATGCCGTGGAGCACCGCCCCCTTATTCTCGCTACGGTCGATGCGCAGCGTGATGCGGCGGCCGAGGTGGTTGAACTCGCCGACCTTGATCGCCGCGCCGAGCGCGCCCGATTTCAAGTCGAACCGCAGGCCCTCGTAGCGATAGTGCGACCACGGCTCGAGATAGCCGACGATGAACAGGTTCAGGATCAGCAGCGGCACGGCATACATGTAGGGCACGCGCAGCATTCGCCCGAAGCTGACGCCAATGCCGCGGAGCGCATCGAGCTCCGACGATTGCGCGAGCTTGCGGAAGGCGAGGAGGATGCCGAGCATCAGGCCGATCGGGATGCCGAGCGAGAGATATTCGGGGAGCAGGTTGGCGAGCATCCGCCAGACGACGCTGACCGGGCCGCCGGCATCGACCACGTACTGGAACAGCCGCAGCATCTTATCGAGCACCAGCAGCATCGCCGCGAGGATCAGCGAACCCAGCAACGGGACCGCGATGGAGCGGGCGAGGTAGCGGTCAATCAAGGACAGCTTGGGCAAATTCGGTCGTCCCGCCACCATCATTTGGCCGCAAAGGCAGCCGATAAGAAAAACGGACCGATGCATCCTGGCCAAGGCTGGGGCGCGGCCGGTCCGGCAAAAGTCCTATAGCGCAGCGGTCCGTGAAATCATGTTGAAAACGCGTCCGGTCCTGATTGCCAGCGCGGCCCCGCCGGGCGCCGCGGGCGAACGGCTGCATGCGGACGGGTGTCACCGGCCATGATGAACCGGCCGAGGATCGCTTTGCTGTCGAACCCCAAGTCGACCGGCAACCTCGCCCAGCTGCCGCGCATCCGCGAATATTGCGCCGATCACCCCGATATCTTCCACTATGAGGTCGAGCACGCCACCCAGGTCGGCGAGGCGCTGAAGACGATCGCCCGCATCCGTCCCAAGCTGCTGGTCATCAACGGCGGGGATGGCACCGTCCAGGCGGCGCTGACCGAGCTTTATAATGGCGGCCAGTTCGGTGAGACGCCGCCGCCCGTCGCGGTGCTGCCGAGCGGCAAGACCAACCTCATCGCCCTCGACCTTGGCGCGCAAGGCGACCCGATTGCGGCGCTGACGCGGCTGGTCGAGATCGCGCAGGGCGACATCGCGCCCTACGTCGTGGCGCGCGAACTGATCGCGTTGCGTAGCGGTGAGAACGGCGACCGCCCGGTGATCGGCATGTTCCTCGGCGGGGCGGGCCTGGCCGACACCATGCTCTACTGCCGCGACAAGATTTACCCGCTCGGCCTGCCGAACAGCGTGGCGCACGTGATCACCGCGCTGGCCCTGCTCGCCAAGCTGTTCCTCAAGGTGAAGGCGAGCTTCCTGCCGCCCGACCCGTTGCCGCTCAGCATTTCAGTGCATGAGGCCGGCAACAAGATCACCGGCCGCTTCTCTCTGCTGGCCGTGACGACGCTCGAGAAATTGCTGCTGTCGGGTGAACTCGGCGGCAAGCGCGAAGGCGTGTTGAAGCTGCTGGCGGTCGAGGAGCAGCCGATGTCGCTGGTGCGCGGCTTCGCGGCTAGCCTGTTCGGCAAGCTCGGCCGGTCCAAAGTTCGCGGCGTCCACTTCGAGGAAGTCGACGAGATCACCATCGAAAGCGACAGCTCCAACGTCATTCTCGACGGCGAAACCTTCCGCGCCGAGCGCGGCCGCCCGATCAACCTTCGTCCCGCCCTGCCGCTGTCGTTCGTCAAGCTGGCGGCGTAAGCAGCCGCGCGATGACTGCGCTGCGCGACCTTGTCGCTGAGGAACTGGCGTTGCCCGTCGACCCGCGGGTGGCGGGGATGGCGGCGGCGATCGCGGCCGAGCGCGGCGACTCGAGCCGCGCGGTGCTGTTCTACGGATCGTGCCTGAGACAGTCCGAGCTCGACGGGCTGATGCTCGATTTCTACCTGGTCGTGTCGGATTATCGCGCGACTTACGGCAAGACCTGGATGGCAACGGCGAACCGGCTCGTCCCGCCGAACGTCTTCTACTTCGAACATGCTGGGCTGGTCGCCAAATATGCGGTGCTGAGCGAGGCCGATTTCCATCGGCTCAACGGCCCGGAGACCAGCAACGTGTCGGTATGGGCGCGGTTCGCGCAACCCTCGCGGCTGGTATGGGCGGCGGATGCTCGGGCGCGGGATGCGGCGATCGACGCGATCAGCCGCGCCGCGCCGACGTTGCTTGGTGCAGCCGGACGCGTCGACGGCGAGACATCGCTCGACTGGTGGCGGCGCGCGTTCGCGCTGACTTATTCTGCCGAGCTTCGGGCGGAGCGAAAAGAGCGGGGACAGTCCGTCGTGGACGCCGACCGCGAGCGTTACGAACGCTTCGGCAGCGCGGCGATCGCGGCCATTCCCGCCAGTGCCAGCGCGGGTGGCTGGGGTTGGCGGCGGCTCGAGGGCAAGAGCCTGTCGGTACTCCGGCTAGCCAAAGCGAGCTTCACCTTCGCCGGCGGCGCCGACTATATCGCGTGGAAGATCAACCGCCACGCCGGGACCAGGATCGAGCTCAAGCCATGGCAGCGGCGGCATCCGCTCCTCGCCGGACTCTCGCTGCTGCCCAGGCTGATTCGGTCGGGCGCGATCCGCTAGCCTAGCGCTTGGCGCCCGCGGCTTTCGGTGAGGTCGGGACGGTGCGCGACAATGCGGCGGAGACGGCGCTGGCCAGCGCGCCGACGGTGAACGGCTTGCGCAGCAGTTCGTGGGTGCGGAGGTCGTCGCCCTCGCCTTCGCCGACATAGCCGGTGACGAACAACACCGCGAACTCCTCGCTGTGCGTCGCCTTCAAGTGGCGGATCAGCTCAGGTCCGGTCATTTCGGGCATGATTACGTCGCTGATGACGAGGTCGAATTCATGCGCCTGGAACAAGGCGATCGCCTCGGCGCCGCTGGAACAGGCGACCGGCTCGTAATCGAGGTCCTCGAGTGCGCCGACGGTCGCGGCGCGGACCCGCGGATCGTCCTCGACGAGCAGGATACGCGCACCGGGGACATGCGCGTCGCGTTCGCTCGGCTGCGCCGCCGGGCGCAGGCGGACGGGCGCGGCGGCTTCGGTTCGCGGCAAATAGATCGACACGGTCGTGCCGTGGCCGACCTTGCTGTCGATGCCGACCTCGCCCCCCGACTGGTGGGCGAAGCCGAAGATCTGCGACAGGCCGAGGCCGGTGCCCTTGCCGACCGCCTTGGTGGTGAAAAACGGCTCGAACGCGCGATCGCGCACTTCGGCGGTCATGCCGCAGCCGGTATCGGTGACGCTGATGCGGACATAGTCACCGGCGCGGACGTCGCCGACCTCGTTCGCCGCGACCTTCACGTTGGCGGTGGCGATGCGCATCATGCCCTGGCCGTCCATCGCGTCGCGCGCATTGACCGCGAGGTTGACGATCGCATTTTCGAGCTGGTGCGGGTCGACGTAGGTCGGCCAGGTGTCGGGCGCGAGCTCGATATCGATGCGGATGCGCTCGCCGATCGTGCGGTCGAGCAGGTCGGACATGCTGCCGATGAGCTCGCGGCTATCGACTCGCTCCGGAAGCAACGGCTCGGAGCGAGCGAACGACAGCAATCGGCGGGTGAGGGCGGCGGCGCGGGTCGCGCCTTCCATCGCGTTGGTCAGGTGCCCAAGCACTTCGCGCCGCGGGCCGTTGAGGCGGCGCTGGGCAAGGTCGATACCGCCGACGACGACCGCCAGCATGTTGTTGAAGTCGTGCGCGATGCCACCGGTCAATTGGCCGACCGCCTCCATCTTCTGGACCTGGCGAAGCTGGGCCTCGGCCGCCTCGCGGTCCGCGGCTTCGGCTTTCAGCGCCTTGTTCGCCTCCCACAACTCCTGGGTCCGTTCGCGGACGGCCTGTTCGAGCACCTCGGCGCGCTCGGCCTCGCTCTCGATCTGGCGGCGGGCGAGGGCGTTCTGGCGCAGCGCCTGGAAGGCGACGACACCAAGGAACACGGCGCCCAGGCCAACGACGATGCCGAGCCAGCTCAGATAATCGGTGAAGCGGTCGGCCTCGGAAGAGAAGAACGCGCTTTGCGCCTGGCGCTCGCGCAGCGATTGCCGTTCGGCCCGCGTGATTTCCTGCAACTTGTCGTCGAGCAGTTGGCCCGTGCTGGGCTTGCCGTCGGCGCTCCGCGAGGCGGCATAATAATAACTGATGCCGATCTGTCCTTCGCCTTGCCCCGCGGCCGTGGCGGCCAGCGCCAGTTCCTCGTTCCGCTTGCGGAACAGGCGTTGAACCTCGACCAGGCGCGCCCGCTGGTCGGGGCTGGCGCGAACCAGTTTTTCGAGCTGGTTGATCTGATTGCCGGCGCTGCGCCATTCGCTGCCATAGACCGCGCCGGTCTTTTCATTCTCGTCGAGGACGTAGCGCGACAGGGTCGCTTCCGCGCGCGATACGTTCGAGCTGACGTTGCGGACGACGAGCGCCACATCATAGGCATGGCGCTCCGCGGCTAGCGCGCGTTCGCGGGTGTCGTTGGCGGTCGCGACGAGCCAGACCATGCCGAGCAGGACGAGCGCGAGGATAAGCCCGGCCGCAGCAGCGCCGCCGCGCCTCCAGTCAAACCGGATATCGTCCCCATCCCCGAACATCGGCCGCTAATTTAGCCTCGTTAACCAGTTGGCGAAAGCCAAAGGTTCCCTAGAAATGGCTCAACTTATGCAGCCCGTAGCACGGCCTGCCGCAGCGAACATGCCGAGGATCTCACCGACCTGGTCTTCGGTGTGGAGCGCGCAGAGCGAGCAGCGCAGCAACGTCATGCCCGCGGGGGTGGCCGGTGGGCGGGCGAGATTAACGTAAAGGCCCTCGTTCAACAGCGCTTCCCACATCGCCGCGCCCTTCTCGAGGTCGGGCATGATCACGGCGATGATCGCCGATTGGGGCTCGTCGGTGCCGAGCGTGAAGCCGAACTGGCGGAGACCCGCGTGGAGGCGCTTCGAATTCTCCCACAAGTGGGCGCGCTTGTCGGCGCTGTCCATCAGCTTGCGGATCGAGGTCGCGGCGGTGGCGACGACGCTGGGCGGGAGCGAGGCGGTGAAGACGTAGGGGCGACAGACCAGCCGCAATATCTCGAACTTCGGGTGGTTCGAAACGCAGAAGCCGCCGACCGTTCCGACCGACTTTGAAAAGGTGCCGATGATGAAGTCGACGTCGTCGATCACGCCCTGCGCCTCGGCGACGCCGCGGCCATGCTCGCCGATGAAGCCCATCGAATGCGCCTCGTCGACCAGGACCATCGCCCCGGCGTCCTTCGACACCGCGACCATTTCCTTGAGCGGCGCGATATCCCCGAGCATCGAATAGACGCCTTCGAGGACGACCAGTTTCCCAGCTTCGGGCGGCAGGCGCTTCAGGCGCTTGTCGAGCGCTTCGATATCGTTGTGGCGGAAGGGCACGATCTGGGCGTTCCCGAGCGCGCAGCCGTCGTAGATCGAGGCGTGGCTGTCGATGTCGAGGATGATGTAATCCTCTTTGCCGGCGATGGTCGAAATGATCCCGAGATTGGCCTGGTAGCCGGTCGAGAAGACCATCGCATGGTCCATGCCGTAAAAGTCTTTGAGCGCTTCCTCGCACGCCTTGTGGCCGGCGTAGGTGCCGTTGAGCACGCGGCTGCCCGTAGTGCCCGAGCCGTAATCGTCGAGCGCCTGCTTGCCCGCCGCGACGACGTCCGGATCGAACGTCATGCCCATGTAATTGTAGGTGCCGAGCAGGATCGTGCGCTTGCCGTTGCAGATCGCGACGGTCGGGCTTTCGACCCGCTCCATGACCAGGTTGAACGGGTCGGTCTGGCCGCTCGCCAGCAGCGTCTCCCGCAGCTCGATGATCGGATCGAATTTCGCGAAGAGGTCGCTCACGCCTGGAGCTTGCCCAGCGCGTCGACGAGCTGGCCGACGGTTTCGATCTCGGCCTGCATGTTCATGGTAATGATGACGTCGAACTCGTCCTCGATGGTCGCGACGAAGTCGAGCACGGTGAGGCTGTCCCATTCAAGGTCCTGGGCGAAGCGCGTGGCTTCGGTGACGGCGACGCCCTTCTTGTTGAGGGGCGCGATCAGGTCGAGGACTTTGGCGAGGGTTTGGCTGCGGTCGGACATGGGGTTTCCGTTACTGTTCGCGTCGCGGTTAAGCAACGCAATGGGGCGGAAAGGCGGCGCGTGTCAGGCGAGAACGGTCGTCAACCGCGACGCCCGGTAACCCCGGAAACATAATTCACCGGCGCGTGATCCGCCAAGTCGCGGAGCATGACATTGCGCCAGACCTTCCAGGCGTGGTCGCGGAGGTAGGAACGGCGACCCGCGCGGCGGTCTTCGGCGATGGCCTCGGGCGGGGGCGGCGGGGCGTGGACCTTGCCGAAGCGGTCGATGTAGCGCTCGGGGCAGACGTGGACATAGCCGAACAGCGGCGGCGGGACGGCGGTGACGAGGTCGGTGCAATCGACGTAGCGGCGGACCTTGGTCTCGGCGAGCAGGGAAGCGAAGCCCCAGTCGCCGACCAGCGGCGAGCCAAAGGTGACGAGCTCGGCTTGCGGCCGGCCGGCGGCGGCGATGGTCGCCATGGCCGCGCCGAGGCTGTGACCGGTGAAGACGAGGCGCTTCGGCTTGGTCGCGGCGAGCCACTCGCCGATCGGCGCCTCGATCGCGCGCCAGGCGGCGAGGAAGCCGGCGTGGACCTTTGCGGCGGGGCGAAACTCGACCGGGTTGGCGCGGGCGTCGGCGACCAGATCCCTGAAGTCGTCGGGCTGGGTGCCGCGGCAGGCGACGAAGGCGGTGCCGCCGGGCGCGGTGGTGGCGATGGCTTCGGCACCGGCAGGGGTGTGGATGAAGGTCTTGCCCGGGG
>Ga0268265_10001287_pt1 | contig 21574 bp, 19 predicted proteins | sample KBSSwiS52_FD_190355 | JGI IMG/M metagenome (GOLD analysis project Ga0268265, IMG submission 190355) | Switchgrass rhizosphere microbial communities from Kellogg Biological Station, Michigan, USA - KBS Switchgrass S5-2 (SPAdes) (version 2) | ecosystem: Host-associated > Plants > Roots >... | reverse complement strand
GAGCGCCTCGGGGACGAGGTGGGCCTTGCGGTCCGGGGTCAGGGGAAAGGAATCCACGAACTGCACGGGCGCCCAGCCGGTGTCCGGCAGGGTGATGCCGTCGCGGTCGAGCTCGTCCCGCATGCGCTCGCTCCGGCCCAGGAGCGCCGCTTCGAATTCGGCCGCGGTCTCCGGCTCCCCGGGCCGGCTCAGCCCGAGCCGCCGGCAGAGATCGCCAAAGACCTCATAGTTCGGCCGCGACTCCCCGGCCGGCACGGCCACCGCGTCCGTGCGTTGCATCAGCATCGCGCCGTAGCCGCGGAAGAGCTCCCGGTGCTCCAGGAAGGTCGTGGCCGGCAGCACCAGGTCGGCATAGCGCGCCGTATCGGTCCAGACCTGCTCGAAGACCACGGTGAACAGGTCTTCGCGCTCCAGGCCGCGGCGGACCATCTCCTGGTTCGGCATGGTCGCGAGCGCGTTGCAGTTGTAGACGAACAGCACCTTGACCGGAGGGTTCTGCTCCTCCAAAAGCGTCCGTCCCAGGAGGTTCATGTTGATCGTCCGCGTGGCGGGCTCGAGCTCGCCGACCGCCGCAAGCCGATCGAACGCGAACGCGCCCGTGTTGCTCAGGGTGTAGCCGCCGCCGCGCACGCCGAACTTGCCCGCCACGGCCGGCAGCGCGAGCACCGCCGCGACCGCCGAGCCGCCGTTGCGGTTCCGCTCCAGCCCCCAGCCGCAGCGGATCGCCGCGGGCGAGGCCTCCGCGTACATCCGGGCGAGAAGCGCGATCTCCTCGGCCGGAACACCGGTCACCTCCGCGGCGCGCTCGAAGGTCCAGGGCAGCGCCCGCCGCCGCAGCTCCTCGGCGCCGTGCGCGTGCTCGCCGAGGAAATCCCAGTCCGCCAGCCCCCCCTCGAAGAGGAAGCGGTGCATCGAGAGCGCCAGCGGCAGGTCCGTCCCGGGGCGCGGCGCCAGGTGGAGGTCCGCCCTCTTGGCGAGAGGGGTCCGCCTCGGGTCGACCACGACCAGCGTGGCTCCGCGGTTCTGCGCCTCCTGGAGGATCGGGACCAGGTGGATTCCCGAGGCCGAGGGGTTCACCCCCCAGACCACGATCAGCTTCGCATGAACATAATCCGGCAGCGCGATCCCCGGCATCTTGCCGTAGAGGCCCGTCGCGGCCCGTCCGGTCGCGGCCGCGCAGACGTTGCGCGCCAGGCGCGACGCGCCCAGCCGGTAGAACAGGCGGGCGTCGGTGGTGTCCTGGGTGAGCAGCCCGTTCGAGCCGCCGTAGGAGAACGGCAGGATCGACTCGCCGCCCCAGCGCTCGCGCGCCTCGCGCATCCGGGCCGCCGCGAGGTCCAGGGCCGTATCCCAGGAGACCGCCTCGAAGCGGGCTTCCCCTTTGCGCCCCACCCGCACGGCCGGGTGGAGCACCCGGTCCTCGCCGTAGAGCAGCTCGGGGAAGCGGCGGACCTTGGAGCAGATGTACCCCCGGGTCAGCGGATTGACATGGCTGCCGTCGATCTTCACGACCTTGCCGTCCTGGACGCGCACGTCGAGGCTGCAGGCGTCCGGACAGTCGAGCGTGCAGGCGGAGGGGAGGACCTGGGTGGTGGGGAGGAGGGGCTGGGCCATGGGGAGATTGTATGATGCCTTGGGAGCCGCCGGGCCGGGTGTCACGTTTTCCAGCCCCCGCGCACCTCAACTGTCGGAGGATTGCACCGCATGAAGAGCCCGCATCGATCCTGTTCTCTCCTGGTCCTGCTCCTGGCCGGCTTCTGTCTTTTCGTACCAGCGAACGCCCGGGCGCAGGCCCCCGCGGACGGCGGCGGAGAGACGGTCGAGGTCGAGATCAAGCTCGTCCCCTTCTACGCGGTGGACGCGGAGGGCAAGCCGGTCTTCGACCTGAAGCAGGACGAGGTGGAGCTCCGGCTCGACGGCAAGCCGCTCGCCGTGGACACCTTCGACGCCTTCGCGAAGGAGGAGGCGGCAGGCAAGGAAGCTGCGAAAGCGCCGGTGAAGGCCAAGGCGCCGCGCCGCCACGTGGTGCTGTTCTTCGACACCGCGTTCTCCTCGCCGCGCGGCTTCGAGACCGGCCGCGAATTCGCGGTGAAGATGGTGGGAGACCTGCCGGAAGGGGATCTCCTCTACCTGGTGACGCACGAGTTCCAGACCGGCCTCAAGCAGCGGCTCGGCCCCCTCCCCGCCACGGCGGCGGGCAAGTCGAAGCTGCTTGCCGAGATCGGCGGCCTGAAGCCCGAGATCGGCCAGATCACGCCCGAGACCGAGTTCAGCATGACCATGACGACGCGCGGCAGCACCACCAAGCGCGGCGCCCCCTCCGGCCAGAACATGGTCGTGGACGAGCCCCTCCGCACCACCCAGCAGGCGCAGATGGAGAGCGTGGCCCACACCCTCGCCGAGTCCCTCCAGGCGCTCGCCGATCAGTTCCAGCGCATCCACGAGCCGAAGCTGCTGGTCTTCCTCTCGCAGGGCATCGATCCCACCCTTTACTGGGTCGGCAGCGATCTCAAGCTCAACGCCACGGCCGAGAACCCCGACCTCGTGGTCAAGGGCAGCCAGTACACCGGCCTGCACAAGCTCTACGAGAAGCCCCTCCAGCAGCTCGCCGACACCGGCACGATGAGCCTCTTCGTGAACCTGGACGACCAGGCGAAACGGCAGCGGGTGAACGACTCCTCCTTGCAGCACATGGCGCGGGCGAGCGGCGGCCTGTACCTGGGAGGCGTGGATGCGGCGCTGGTGAGCGAACGCGCCGCGCGCTCGACCGCGGCTTATTACGAAGCCGGCTTCTACCTGAGCTCGTCCGACCGGAAGCTCTCCCGCGGCAAGGTCGAGGTGGTGGTGAACCGTCCGGGCGTGAGCACCTGGTCGGCGGGCACGATCAAGACGCTCGAGACCTGGCGCGGGCTCACGGCCGAGGCCCGGCGCCTGCTCATCGTGGACCTGGTCGAAGGCGAGCAGCGGGCGCGCAAGCCGGTGAAGCTGACCCTGGAGAACCTGCCCGGCAACGTGCAGGGAGGCCGCACGGCCGCCGGCACGACCCGGCTCCAGTTCCAGGCCGGCTGGCCCCAGGAGCTCGCCGGCCGCAAGGTGGACCTCTACAACGTTCTCCTCGAGCCGCGCAAAGGCTCGCCGAACGTCCTGCGCTTCGACCGCCACGAGGGCACGCACGTCGGCCCCCAGGGCGTCGAGATGGAGCTGCCCGGCAAGGCGGCCTACATCTGGGGCATCGTGGCGATCGAGCCGGCCTCGGGCAAGGCGTGGTACCGGCGGTTCCAGCTCAAGGGGCAGTAGGGTGCTACGCTCCCGCCCATGCCGTTGCGAGCTTTTCTCCTGGTCTTCCTGATCTCGCTGCCCGCTTCCGCCGCCACTCTGCCCGCGGACTTCACGGAAACCCTGCTGGCCAGGGGGATCGTGCGGCCCACGGCCATGGCCCTGGCTCCGGACGGCCGCATCTTCGTCTGCGAGCAGACCGGCGCGCTGCGGGTCGTCAGGGACGGCCAGCTCCTCCCCCAGCCGTTCGCGACCGTGCAGGTCTTCACCGAGGGGGAGCGCGGCCTGCTCGGCGTGACCTTCGATCCCGACTTCCCGCGCACGCCGCACGTCTACGTCTACTACACGGCCACGAAGCCGATCGTCCACAACCGGGTGAGCCGCTTCACCGCCTCGGGAGACCGGGCCGTCCCGGGGAGCGAAACCGCGATCCTCGACCTGCCGCAGCTCGCAAAGCCCATCCACAACGGCGGCGCCATGCACTTCGGCCCGGACGGCCGCCTCTATATCGCCGTGGGCGAGAACGCCGTGCCCGAGAACGCCCAGAGCCTCGACAACCCGCTGGGCAAGATCCTCCGCATCGGCAAGGACGGCTCCATCCCGGCCGACAACCCCTTCGCAGGCCGCGCCATCTGGGCCTACGGCCTGCGCAACCCGTTCTCCTTCGCGTTCCAGCCCGGCACCGGGCGCATGTTCATCAACGACGTGGGCAGGAAGGACTGGGAGGAGATCAACGAGGGCGAGCCCGGCGCCAACTACGGCTGGCCGGTCACGGAAGGTCCCACGACCGACCCGGCCTACAAGGCGCCGCTCTATGCCTATCGCCACGGTCCGACCGCCGCGACCGGCTGCGCCATCTCCGGCGGCGCGTTCTACGATCCCGAGGAGCCGCAATTCCCCTCCGAGTACCTCGGGACCTACTTCTTCGCCGACTTCTGCAGCGGCTGGATCCGCCGGCTCGATCCCGCGACGAAGACCGCCCAGGCCTTCGCCACGGACATCGGCGGCCCCATCGGCCTTCAGGTCGGAGACGACGGCAGCCTGTACTACCTGGCCTACGAGGATGGAACGGTCTCGCGGATCGACTACACCGGCAGCCCTGCGCCCCGCATCACCGCCCAGCCCGAGGACCTGAAGGTCAGCCTCGGCGCTCCCGCGGTCTTCTCTGTTGGAGCGAGCGGAGCCCCGCCGCTGCGCTATCAGTGGCGGCGAAACGGCGTCGACATCCCCGGAGCGACCAGCCCGGGCTACACGCTGCCCAAGGCGGAAGAGAGCGCAATTTTCGAGGTGGTCGTCGCGAACGATTACGGCAGCGTCACGAGCGACCCGGCAATCCTGACCGTGATCGACGACCAGCCGCCCGTGCCCCGGATCACCGCTCCCGCGCCCGGCCTCCTCTACCAGGGAGGCCAGACGATCGCCTACGCCGGAGAGGGCTCCGATGCCGAGGACGGTCCGCTGCCCGCCTCCGCTCTCACCTGGAGGATCGACTTCCACCACGCGGACCACTTCCATCCGTTCGTCCCCGAGGCCCCGGGGACCGCGGGAGGCACGTTCACCGTCCCCACGATCGGCGAGACCTCGGCGGACGTCTGGTTCCGCATCCATCTCACGGCCAGGGACTCGGCCGGCCTCACCGGCACGACGTTCGTGGACGTCCTGCCCCGGAAGGTCCATCTGACCTTCCTCACCGACCCGCCCGGCCGCGAGATCCTGCTGGATGGGACGCCGAGGACCACTCCGTTCACCGAGGAGGCCGTGGTCGGCCTCCTCCGCACGATCGGGGCTGCCGAACCCGTCTCCTGGTCGGACGGCGGCGCCGCGGTCCACGAGATCACCACCCCCGCGGCCGACACCACCTACACCGCCTCCTTCCCGGAAACCCGACACGGCCTGATGGCCACCTACTTCGACGACCGCAACCTCTCCCAACCGGTGCTGACCCGCATCGACCCGAACGTGGACTTCCAATGGGGACAGGGCTCGCCGGCCCCGAACATCGGCAGGGACACCTTCAGCGTCCGCTGGACGGGCAAGGTGGAGGCCACGGTGACCGGCGCGCACACCTTCCTCGTCCGCGCCGACAACGGCGCCCGCCTGTGGATCGACGGCAGGCCTCTTCAGATCCGGGGGACGATCCAGCTCGAAGCGGGCAAGAGATACGACCTGCGGCTGGAGTACTACGAGAACAAGGGAGCGGCCCTGGTGCAGCTCCTCTGGTCGGCCCCCGGCCTGCGCCGGCAGGTCGTGCCCGGGAGCCAGCTCACGCCGTGACGGGATAGACTCCCCCGATGCGGATCCTGGTAGCCCTGGGCGGCAACGCCCTGCTGCGGCGCGGCGAGGCCATGAGCGCCGGGAACCAGCGCAGGAACGTGCGGATCGCGGCCGAGGCGCTCGCTCCGCTCGCGCGCGAGCATCAGCTCGTCATCTCGCACGGCAACGGTCCCCAGGTCGGCCTCCTCGCCCTCCAGGGGGCCGCGTACCACCAGGTCGATCCCTATCCCCTGGACGTGCTCGGCGCCCAGACCGAGGGCATGATCGGCTACATGATCGAGCAGGAGCTCGGCAACATCCTGCCGTTCGAGCAGCCGTTCGCGACCATCCTCTCCATGGTCGAGGTGGACCCGGACGATCCCGCCTTCCAGCATCCCACGAAGCCGATCGGTCCGCTCTATACCGAGGAGGAGGCGCGGCGGCTCCAGGAGGAGAAGGGCTGGACCATGGCGCGGGACGGCGACCGGTTCCGGCGCGTGGTCCCCTCGCCGCTGCCCAAGCGGATCTTCCAGATCCGGCCGGTCAAGTGGCTGCTGGAGAAGGGCTGCATCGTCATCTGCGCCGGCGGCGGCGGCATCCCCACGGTCTACGGTCCGAACCGCAAGCTCCAGGGCGCCGAGGCCGTGGTGGACAAGGACCGCGCCGGCGCCCTCCTCGCCCGCGAGCTGGAAGCCGATCTCTTCATCATGGCGACCGACGCCGACGCCATCTACCTCGACTGGGGCAAGCCCACGCAGCGGGCCATCCGCCGCGCCCATCCCGACGAGCTCGGCAGGCATGGCTTCGCCGCGGGCTCCATGGGACCCAAGGTCGAAGCCGCCATCGAGTTCGTGACCCGCACCGGCAGGACCGCCGCGATCGGCGCCCTCGCCGACGTGGAAAGGATCGCGAGGGGAGAGGCCGGCACGCTCGTCACGATGCAGGCGGCCGGCCTCGAGGTGTATTAGAGAGCCCCCTCCCCTGCCCTCCCCCGCTTCGCGGGAGAGGGAGACCCCCTCTCCCCCGCGCAGGCGGGGAAAGCCCGGCCGAAGGCCGGTGAGGAGAGGGGGGATGGGATCAACTGCTGGACGAGGCGCGCCAGCGATTCGCGGTCCGCTTCGGGAATCGACGCGAACACCTCGCGCTCCGCCTCGGCCAGCACCCGCGCGCCTTCGTCGTGGCGCGCCCGGCCCTCGGGGGTGAGGGCGGCCAGCACGCTCCGGCGGTCGTTGGGATCGCTCACCCGCTCCACCAGCTTCTCCGCCTCCAGCCGGTCCACGAGCTGCGTCATGTTGGAGCGCACGCAGCTGCACCGGTCCGCCAGGCAGCTCAGCGGCACCGGCTCCTTCGCCTCCACCAGATGGGACAGCGCCCGGAACTTGGCGAGCGACAGGCCGATCCCGCCGAGCGCGCTCTCCAGGTGCGCCTCCATCTGGTGCACCGCCCCCATCAGGAGGAAGGCCATCGGCGCGGGCGAGGGGTAGTTCATGGATGAATGATAAAGGGGTGAGAGGTCGAGAGCAACACGGACGAACACGGACTGACACGGACCTGCACGGACCACGGAAACCAGGGCACCCGGATCCGGTGTCCGGTGTCCGTGTCAGTCCGTGCAAGTCCGTGTTCGTCCGTGTGTCCGTGTTCCCCGTGTCACGTTCCCCCCGCCCCAGGCACCAACACTATTGAGGGACTTTCTCCTCTGAATCACCCGCTCTGCCCCTCTTCCCCGCGGCAACCCCACCCCGGCTCCGAACCGGGGTTCCCACCTGAGGAGGTCGCAATATGGAATGTCGGCTTGCCTTTCGCGCTCTCGGGACGGCCTTGTGCGCCGCCCTGGTCCTGAGTGCCGGCGCCTTCGCGATCGAGCCCAAGGACTCACCCTCCTATCTGGGCCAGAAGGAATTCTTCAAGCCGGAGCTGTACATCAGCAGCTCCCACCAGCCCCTCGAAGAGGCCCTCCCCCTGCTGCCGAACCGGGCCGCCTGGGAGAGCTTCCTGGAGATGCGCGAGAACGCCGGCCAGGCCGCGGTCAAGGCGTTCATCGATCCGCGCTCCGGCGCCGCCACCAACCTGATCGGCGTCTTCCCGCTCCTCCCCGGCGACGGCGTGGGCAACGCGGTCGGTCTCGGCGAGCTGAGCGTCCGCATCGGCCGGCCCGTCCAGGCCGTGGACGCCCAGGCGGTCAAGGACGCCGTGCTCGCCTTCGTCGGCCAGCACCGCGACCTGCTCGCGATCGACAGCACCCAGCTCGGCGCGGCGCGCGCCGACCCGATCAGCGGCAACCTGTGGCAGATCAGCATCCCGCAGACCTACCACGGCATCCGCGTGCGCGACGCCCGCCTGGCCGGCTCGATCAGCCACGGCAACCTGGTCGTGCTCGGCACCGAGGTCTGGGGCAACGTGCGCGGCCTCAACCCGAACCCGTCCCTCACCGCCGCCGACGCCCTCGTCGCGGGCTTCACCTGGGCCGGCGGACGCTCGGTCGTGGACGAGATCGTGCGCCAGCCCGGGCTGGAGATCCTGCCGACCGCTCCGCCGGAGCACCAGCGCGGCGAAGGGTTCGGCGGCCCGGTCGGCGCGGGCTACGGCCACCGCCTGGCCTGGACCTTCGTCTTCCGCCGGCCGCCCGAGGAGGAGGCCTGGGAGGTCATGGTCGACGCCCACAGCGGCGAGGTGCTGGCGTTCCAGGACGTCAACCACTACGTCAACCAGCAGGTCACCGGCGGCGTCTACCCGCTGACCAACACCGAGATCTGCCCCAACGCCCAGACCTGCGGCACCATGCAGAGCGGCTGGCCCATGCCCTTCGCGGACACCGGCCTCGCCTCGCCGAACGACTTCACCAACAGCGCCGGCATCTTCAACTACACGAGCGGCACGGTCACCACCACCCTGACCGGCAGGTACGTGGACATCGTGGACACCTGCGGCGCGGTCGGCAACAGCGCGAGCGGCGACCTCAATCTCGCGGGAGCCAACGGCGACCACGACTGCACCGCGGTCGGCTCCCTGGGCAACACTTCCTCCTCGCGCTCGGCCTTCTATGAGATCACCAAGCTCAACGAGCAGGCGCGCGGCTGGCTGCCCTCGAACGTCTGGCTGCAGAACCGCATCACGACCAACGTCAACATCAACAACACCTGCAACGCCTTCTACAGCCCCGCTGCCGGCACGGTCAACTTCTACCGCTCGGGCGGCGGCTGCCGCAACACCGGCGAGATCGCGGCCGTGTTCGACCACGAGTGGGGCCACGCCCTGGACGACAACGACACCGCCGGCGCGCTCTCCAACTCCTCCGAGGGCTACGCCGACATCGTGGGCATCTACCGCCTGCAGGCCTCCTGCGTGGGCCATGGCTTCTACTGGACCAGCAACAGGGGCTGCGGCAACACCGTGGATGGCACCGGCTTCAACCAGAACGAGGCGCAGCAGGGCGCGACCCACTGCGACCTCGACTGCTCGGGCGTGCGCGACGCGGACTGGGACAAGCACGCCGACCACACGCCGGACACGCCGCTCGGCTTCGTCTGCACCTCCTGCCTGGCGAGCACGGGCCCCTGCGGCCGGCAGGTGCACTGCGCGGCGGCGCCCGCGCGGCAGGCGGCCTGGGACCTCGTGGCCCGCGACCTGCGCGGCGCGCCGTTCAACTACGACAGCCAGACCGCCTTCATCGTCGGCAACAAGATCTTCTATCAGGGCAGCGGCAACATCGGCCTCTGGCACGCCTGCACCTGCGGCTCCTCGTCCGACGGCTGCGGCGCCACCAACGGCTACATGCAGTGGCTCACGGCCGACGACGACAACGGCAACTTGAACGACGGCACGCCGCACATGACGGCGATCCATGCCGCCTTCAACCGCCACGGCATCGCCTGCGCCAACCCCGCGCCGCAGAACAGCGGCTGCGCCGCCGGCCCCACCGCGGCCGCCACCCTCACCGCCACTCCGGCCAGCTACCAGGCGGCGCTCTCCTGGAGCTCGGTCGCGGGCGCCACCCGCTACTGGGTGTTCCGCACCGAGGGCCACGCCGGCTGCGACTTCGGCAAGGCCCTGATCGCCGAGACCACCGGCACCTCCTACACCGACACGCAGGTGGCGAACGGCCGCGTCTACAGCTACAACGTGGTCGCAGCCGGCACCTCGTCGGCCTGCTACGGCGTGGCGAGCAACTGCGCGAGCGTGACGCCCGGCGGCGCGCCGGTGCCCGACTTCACCCTGTCCTGCACCCCGTCCAGCCTGACGATCCCGCAGGGCGGCAGCGACAACAGCACCTGCACGGTCGGATCGCAGAATGGCTTCAACAGTGCGGTCAATCTCTCCTGCGTCGGGCAGCCGGCCGGCGTGTCCTGCGGGTTCGCGCCCAACCCGGCGACCCCGCCCGCCAATGGCAGCACGCCCAGCACCCTGACCCTGAACGTCTCGGGCGCTCAGGCCGCCGGCACCTTCAACTTCCAGGTCCGCGGCACGAGCGGCGCGCTCACGCACGACAGCCCGTTCTCGCTTACGGTCCAGGGCGGCGTTTGCGCCCCGAAGGGAGCCAGTTGCACGCTGAACAGCGATTGCTGCTCGAACAAGTGCACCGGCAAGGCGGGCGCGAAGACCTGCAAGTAAGCGGGCGTTCTACATAGAGCGGGGGGCGACGCCCCCCGCTCCCCTACCCTCCAGCGTCCTCTTCCGAAGACGCTCCTGCTCTCCTCCGAGGTCGAAGCGCCGCGCCGAAAGGGCGACAGGGCCGGGAACGACCCTTGCTATGCTGTCTGAGATCAATTCGAGTTGGAGGAGGAGTGCCATGAGCTCATATCGCCTCACCCACCTTCCGGTCCTGGCCCTGATCCTGGCAGGCACTGCGCTTTCGCTCTCTGCCGCGGCCCAGGCGCCGGCGCCCGAGCCCCGGATGAGCGAAGGCAGTATCGGCGATACGGTGAACGTCGAGATCAAGATCGTCCCGTTCTATGCCGTGGACGAGCAGGGCAGGCCGGTGCTCGACCTCAAGCAGGACGAGATCGAGGTCCGCATCGACGGCAAGCCCGTCGCCGTCGACACGTTCGACGCCTTCGCAAAGACCGAGGGAGCCACCACGATCTTCAACGCGGGCAGCCCGGAGGCGCCGGCCCCCGCCAAGCCGGCTTCCGCCAAACCGGCGCGGAGGCACGTGGTCCTCTTCTTCGACCTGGCCTTCTCCAACCCGCGCGGCTTCGAAAGCGGGCGCAAGTTCGCCGAGAAGATGGTCAGGGAGTCGCCCGCGGCGGACCTCCTCTACCTGGTGACCCACGACTTCCAGTCCGGCCTCCAGCAGCGCCTGGGCCCGTTGCCGGCGAACGAGAAGGGCAAGTCCCAGCTCCTCGCCGGCCTCGAGAAGCTCAAGCCGGAAGCCGGCTTCCTCGACGCCCACGCCGATTGGGGCGTCGGGCTCATCAGCCGCGGCGCCCGGAGGAACGGCATTCCCCAGGACCAGAACTCCGCGATCAACAACGCCGTGAAGATGAACTCCCAGTCCCAGCTCGAAGGCACCGCGCGGTCCCTCGCCGAGTCCATGCAGGCCCTGGCCGACCAGTTCCAGCGGATCCGGGAGCCCAAGCTGATGGTCTTCCTCTCCCAGGGGATCGACCGGACTCTCTACTGGGAGGGCAGCGACGCCGGCCTGCAGTTCTCCTCCGGCGCGCACGGAAACCTTGTCAAGAACTACCAGTACCGCGGCCTGCACACGCTCTACGAGAAGCCGCTCCAGGAGATCGCCGAGACCGGCACCCTGAGCCTCTTCGTCAACCTGGACGACAAGTCGTACGGGGCCGGCGGCGGGCTCGGCTCCTCCATGCAGCACATGGCGCGGATGAGCGGCGGCCTCTACCTGGGCGACGTCGATCCGGCGGTGACGAACGAGCGCGCCGCGAACGCCACCGGGGCCTACTACGAAGCGGGCTTCTATCTGGGAGACGCCGGCATCCGTCCCGCCCGCTCGAAGGTCGAGATCGTGGTCAAGCGGCCGGGCGTGCGCACCTGGTCGGCCGGCACGATCAAGACGCGCGAGACCTGGCGCGGCCTGTCCGAAGAGTCGCGGCGGCTGCTCATCGTCGACCTCGTCGAAGGCGACGCCGAAGCGCAGCGCGCCCGCAGCGCGGTGCGGCTGGATCTCCACAACCTCCCCGGCAACGTGCTCGGCCGCTCGACCGAGGGCAAGACCCTGCTGCGCTACGAAGTGGGCTGGCCGCAGGAGCTCGCCGGCCGGAAGATCGATCTCTACAACGTGGTGATCGAGCCCACCCGCCAGGCCGGCTCCCCGAAGATCCTCCGCTTCGACAAGGAAGGCACCAGCGTCGACGGCAAGGTGAGCAACGTCGACGTCGAAGTGCCCGGGAAGGCCACCTTCGTCTGGGGCATCGTGGCGGTCGAGCCCGCCACCGGCAAGACCTGGTACCGGCGGTTCCACCTGCAGGGGAAGCCGCAGTAAAGGACCCAAAGGACACCAAGGACCTCAAGGACAACAAGGACGAAGAGCAGCTGCGTCCTTGAGGTCCTTGAGGTCCTTGGTGTCCTTGGTGTCCTTGATGTCCTTCAGTGCACCGCCACTCCCGGCCACACCTCCGCCACCGACTGCCGCCGCAGATCCCCGATCAGGAAGGCCGGATCGTCGTAGCGCTCCTCGCAGACCGTCACCCGGCCGTCGGGCAGGATGACGAAGCCCCGCTCCTCCTCCCCGGGGCCGGACAGATCCGGCACGATCTTCATCTGGGGATAGAGCGCCGCGCGGTCGCGGACCTGCGCCATCACCATCTCGCGGTCGGACCGGCTGAGAGCGAGATCCTCCCGGGGACAGATCCGGGAATGCTCGCAGGCGCTGAGCGTCACGCTCGTGACGTTGCCCAGCGTGGCCAGGAAATCGAGCAGCCGTCCGACCGCCGGCGCGTTGAGCGGCGTCAGCACCGTCCTGATCCGGACGCTCAGCCCCGCGCTGCGCAGGCTGTCGAGGACGCGGAACACCCGCGCGTGATACCCCTTGAGCCCCGCCATGCGGTCCGCGATCGTGGGGTCCGCGGAATCGAGGTCCACCTGCACCGAGCGCACGCCCAGGTTCTGCAGGCGCAGCACCTCGTAATAGGAGAGGCCCAGCTTCGCGGGCAGGTCGGGGACCAGGTCCTCCTCGATCGCGACCTCGATCACGTCGAAGAGGTCCTTGCGCGCGAAGGGATCGCCGCCCGACATCCGGACCACCTCCACGCCGAGCCCGCGCAGCTCCCCGAACGCCTTCTCCAGCCGCTTGAGCGGGATCGCGTCGTCCTCCGGCTGGGGCGACGTCTTCACGTTGCAGTAGACGCACCGGCGCGAGCAGTAGAGGGTCGGCAGGAACGTCACCGTGGATGGCTCTTTCGGGACCTGATCGCTCATGGGCAGTCTCCTTGGGGAGGACCAGTGGAGGGACTGCGGAAAGTCCTGGAGAGCCATGTTGTCGCGGCGCCCGGAGGCTGGCACCACCCTCCAGGGCAGGACCCCGCCCTCGCGAGCGGGCAGGATCGCTCCTACCCAGGGAGGCGTTGCCGGACCGGCAAGCGGCTGTCAGTCTAGGCCCGTCTCCTCGAGCCTGATCTTCGAAGCCCCTTCTCTCCGGTTGGCCGCGGCAGCGGCGGCTCCCACCGGAAGCGGTCGAGATCGACGCGCCCGCGCTCGTCGAGCTCGACGCCCTCCTCCTCCAGGAGATGCCGCTGGTACCCGTCCCACCCGGGCATGGCGCGCGGGCTCACCTCGCCGCGGGAGTTGATCACCCGGTGCCACGGGAGCTCCGAGCCGTCCGGGAGCGAATGGAGCGCATAGCCCACCTGCCGCGCCGCGCGGCCGAGCCCGGCCAGCGCCGCCACCTGGCCATACGTGGCCACCCGGCCCTCCGGGATGCGCTCCACGACGGCATAGATGCGCTCGTAGTTGGTCACCGTCCGCCGATTCTAGGCGAAATCCGGCGATCAGCTATTGCCGGAAAGCCGCCAATACCCGGTGATCTGCGCCGCAGGGACGTCCGGACCCACCGGTCCCCGGTTCCAGAAGAAATCGTTGTAGTTCACCATTCCTCCCGGTCCGATCACGCCCATCGAGGCCCACACCACCTCCTCCGGCTGGTCGTCGATCGACGCCTGGGCCCAGGCCGACACCACCTTGTACGGCTTCTTGAGGTACTCGGCGTAGATCCCGCCGTGCGCGGCGCTGTGATACGACACGGTGTGGAAGCTGTTGATCTGGTGCAGACCCTGGAAGGTCGGACCCCAGCGCTGCCACCACTGCTGACCGCCGGACTCCTGCGCCAGGATCAGGCAGGTGAACAGGCTCATCCACTCGGCGTCGCGGTTCCCCCAGCGGGCATCCGCGTGCCCCACCGAGGTGTCGTCGATCGACGAGCAGCCGCTCAGGCTGAACCCGGTCGGCGAGCCGTGCCCCTACCAGTACGCCATGTCCACGTCGTCGACCCAATCCGAGTCATGGCCCGCGAGCGACGGCTCCTTCCAATCGTCCTCCCAGGCATTGGCGTCGAGCCAGCTGAACGCCACCGGCACGCCGCCGGAAGCCATGTGGCTGTTGAACCCTCCGACGTTGGTCCCGGTCCAGGGCAGCCCCGAGCAGGGTCCGGTCCCCTCGCTGCCGACCTCGATCGGATTGACCGCAAGAGCCACGGCCGTGGCCTTGCGCACCGCCTGGGTCAAGGGAAGCGCGGGCTGCCTGGCGTTGATCGCGGCCGGCACGAAGAACACCTGCGACGACGCGCCGCTCTCATCCACCAGCCGGCAGCGATAGCTGGGCTCCAGCCGCGCGACCTTCAAAGCCACGGCCGGAGCGTAGTAGGCGAGGTCCGCGGCCACCACCTTGCTCCGGCTCCCGCCGGGCGTGTGCGCCCACTCGGCGCAGCGCTGGCGTCCCCGCGCCGGATCGAGCACCTCGACCTGCCCGGCCGGAGCGAACCGCCGGGCCGCATAGAGCAGCTGCGTCACCTGTCCGTCGGAGCCGTAAGCCACGCGCACTTTCGCGCCCGGACCCTCCAGAGGCAGACCGGCGAGGGTGAAGCGATACGAGACCGTCGTATCCAGAGCCTGGTCGGCCAGCCTCTTGCCCTTGGCGTCCACCGCTTCGAACCGGGTGTTGCTGACCTGGGGCGAAGCCCCCTCGGGGAGGACGCCCGCCGTCCGCAGGGCCTTCTCGGTCGCGGCCAGGGCCTCCTTGGAATCGCGCACCCGCATCCGGCCGAGCGCCTCCAGGTCGAGCCGCTCCAGGAGCGCCTTGCCCCTCTCGCCCTCCTCCCGCTTCACCTCCGCGGCCGGGAGAGCGACGGTGGGGAGCGCGAGGAAGCGCTGGGGATCGACGTACCGGATGACGCCCGCGCTGTTGCGGACGACCTGCCTGAGGCCGAACGCGTTCTGTAAGCGGGCCGACTCGTCGCCGGTCAGGCCGGCCTTGGAGATGGTGAAGACCGGGAGGGTCTTCGGCGCAGTCGGGCCCTGGGCCCGCAGGACCGGGACCGCGAGGACCGCGCCGAGGGCGAGAACCGCGCCGGCGGCAAACCACCGCCAGCGGCGGTCACGGCGGGGCAATGCTGTTTTCGAACGCATGGAAAGCTCCTTTCCTGTCGACACTCAAGGCGCCCGACAGGTCCGGAGCGTTACAGCCCGGGCTCGGGTCTCCTCGGCTCGGGCCTGACATCCCGCGGCACGTGGCCGCGCCGGTAGACCATCACCGCGCGGATGAACTCGATCACCACGCTGCCGTCCTGGTTGAAGCCCGTGGTCCGGATCCGCACGATCCCCATGTGCGGGCGCGAGCGGGACTCGCGCGTCTCGAGCACCTCGCTCTGCGCGTAGAGCGTGTCCCCCTCGAACAGCGGATGCGGCAGCCGCACCTCGTCCCAGCCGAGATTGATCGCGTTGAGCGAGATGTCCGTGACCGACAGCCCCGTGGCCACGGCGAGCGTCAACGTCGAATCCACCAGCGGCCGTCCCCACTCCGTGCGGGCGGCGTACGCGGCATCGAAATGGATGGGATTGTTGTTGACGGTCAGCAGCGTGAACCAGATGTTGTCCGTCTGCGTGATCGTCCGCCCGAGCGGGTGACGGTAGACGTCCCCGGCCTCGAAGTCCTCGAACACCCGCCCCTGCCAGCCTTCCTTGATCGCCATGGCAGGGACGATTCTACCTCCGCGCGCAGTCCCCCGCCGCCCTCCGGAAGGGCACCCACAAGGGGTGCGCCTACAGCCGGAAAGGACGACAAGGACACCAAGGACAAGAAGAAGGAAGCCCGGCCCCGTTGTCCTTGTTGTCCTTGCGGTCCTTGTTGTCCTTTTCTGCCGCGCAGGGTCCTAGGGGCACTCCCCGTCAACGCAGCACAGATCGAGGTTGCAGATGCAGCGGTGCAGGGAGGTGATGCAGTAGCAGAGGGGAGCGGCACAGGGGCAATCGGCATTCGTCGAGCACGTCCAACCCGCCGCGAAGATCGCCTCCTTCAAGGCTTCGGCCTTGACGACGGCCGGAGCGGCGGCCGGCGAGACCTGCGAGGCCTGCTTGCACTCCTTGCCCGCGGGCTGCGCCCACGGCTCCGCGGCGAACGACGATCCTGCGAAGCTGAACAACAGGACGAATGCGACTCCCAACAGGGCTCTGGTTCTCATTCCACCCTCCATCTCTCTTGAACCGTTTCCGTGAATCCGGGCCTGTGCGGGGACCCGGCCTGGAGCTGCCGGGGAAGCCTATCGCGACACGGACGGGATTTTCACAGGCTCCTCGGGCTCAGGGGGCTTTGCAGACCGCGCTCTTCCCCTCGGGCTTAAGCCTAACCGCAAAAGCTCTCAAGAAGGGCGCCGACGAGCCGCGGGAAGGCTGGAATCCGCGAATGCAGGCCATCCGGGGCGCCGGATCGCCCTTCAGCCCGGCCAGGTACTCCATTTCCCCGGCCGAATAGTCCATTTCCCTCGGGATGGAGTCCATTTCCCCGGCCAGATGGACCCATTTCTCCCGGGATATGGAGTACTTCTCCCGGGAAATAGCCTACTTCTCCGGAGCTCTTGCCTGCTTTTCCGGCCGGATGGACTACTTCCACGGAGCTCTTGCCTACTTCCCCGGAGTTATGGACTCCTTCTCCGGAGAAATGGAGTACTTCCCGCGCCAGATGGACTCCATCCGAGGAGACATGGACTCCATCCCTCGCCGGGAAGGCTCCATCGCCAGCCGGATGGACTCCTCGGCGGCGACAGCCGCGTCCAGCCCACCGCGATCCTGTTCCGGTAGCCTGCTCAAGCAGCAGGCGCGATCGGATGCACTTCCTTCCGGACCGCCTCGCCGACAGCTCGTTGAGCCTCTTCGAGGTCATAGTCCAGTTGGAGACCAAGCCAGAAACGTTCCGAGGTTCCGAAGTAGCGGGCCAATCTCAAAGCGGTGTCAGGGGTGATCGCCCTCTTTCCAAGCACGATCTCGTTCACGCGCCGGGGTGGCACTTTGATATCGCGTGCCAGTCTGTTCTGACTGATGCCCAAGGGCTTGAGGAACTCCTCCAGGAGAATCTCACCGGGATGCACGTTCGGCAGACGGTTCTTCATCAAGGTCCTCTCAGTGGTAGTCCACGATCTCCACCTCGTAGGCATCCCCTTCTCGCCACTCGAAGCAGATTCGCCACTGATCGTTGATTCGGATGCTGTGCTGGCCGGCGCGGTCGCCCCGGAGAGTCTCCAACCGGTTGCCGGGTGGCACGCGCAGGTCGGAGAGACTCTGAGCGTTGTTCAGCATCCTCAGCTTTCGCCGCGCTGTTTGCTGGATGTCCCAGCCAAGCCGCCGGACCACTTCCCCGTGCCAGATTCCTTCGGTGTCACGGTCCCTGAAGGATCTGATCACGAGCCCACTATACCGCGGCGCGTCATATGACGTCAAACGTTATGGATTCTGTTGGGGCGCTTTCCCCCTCCTTCCGAAGTGCCCTGAAGGGGCACCGGCATAGAGCCCCGGGCTTCAGCCCGGGGTCGGGCGCACAAAACATCCCCAAGCCCTGAAGGGGCGACGGCAGCAGCCCGGGGCGTGAGCCCCGCGGCCAGACACGGCAGGCGTTTGCCCACGTCCAGAGAAGCAGACCCGTTCCGCCCATCGGCCGTTTTCCCTGGGACCGCCGGCATCCTTGCCGGCCTGACACTCCAAGAACAGCCGGCGGGACGCCGGCGCTCCGAGCGAAAGAAGCCGCCACAGGGAGCTCCTTCCCGGCCGGAGCCTGAAAACCGGACAGGAAGGCTCTTCCGCACGCCGGAAGGCAACTCGGGCCGCCGGATAGCCAATATGGCGAGCCGGATAGGCAATCCGCCGCGCCGAATAGCCTGTACGGGCGCCAGATAGGCTACAACCGTGGGATCCAGGCTATCTCCCGCGGCAAATAGCCTGTTTCCCGCGGCACATTGCCTTGAACCCGCGCATGTAGGCTATACGGGTTGCCGAATAGCCTTCCTGCGACACCGGCCTCTCTTTCTTCGCGCTGGATTCTTTGAAAGCGGCGACCGACCGCCTGGCTTCGCCAATCAGGGAAGCCAGGCCAGCCCGACGAGGCCGAAGATTCCACTCCGGGTGCCCTGAAGGACCTCCAGGCCGTCTTCGAGAGTAGAATCGAGATTGCCTTACTCCGAAGCAGCAGGACTCCACATTACCCAGGGAGGTCAGGATGAGATTCCAGATCAAGGATTTGTTGCTGGCCGTACAACCCGCCGAGACTGTCGGCGAAACGTGGGTCGGGCAGCCCATTTGTACGGGTTGCAGCCGGCACACCTATGGCGAGCTCCTCGGGGGCCTTGCCTCGAACAACCTTGATGCGCTCCGTCAGCAGCTCGCGACAGCCTTGAAAAAGTAGGCCGGGCAGAATCCAGCCCAGGGCATCTGAAGGCACAAGCCGATGTCCTGGGCAAAGCCTCACCCGACTCAACCCGCCTGACACCCTCCAACCCTGCGCGTTACGCAGCGGCGACATTCACCCCCCACAGCAGCACCTCCGATACAGCATATTTCTATTTCGCCGCAACCTCTTTGCATTCTAACCACCAACCGCTAATCATGTCTCTCGATAGCCACAGCAGAGTGGCCGTGCGAGCATCGAATGTCTCCGACAGATATAGGGGTCAAGGACGAGCTAGAACGTCGGCTCAATCTCTGGAGAGAGTTGAAGGCCCGCGGTGGCCCTAACGGTGTCTCGCCTCAGCTCATCAAGCAGCTCCATATACACCGAGGCCAGCAAGGAGTCTTTCGGGACTCGGAGGCGACAGCGCTCGTCTCCGGGAATACGGCCGGGATCACGGTCGGGGTGCTGCACACGGGCAGGGTCTACGCCGACGACCTAAGCGATGAGGGGGTCACCTACCACTACCCCTTGACAGAACGGAAAGGCCGAGACCTCGCCGAGATCCAGGCCACCAAGGTTTGTGGCGAGCTCGGGCTCCCGCTCTTCGTGGTGATCACCCCATCCGAGAACTCTCCAGGGCGCAATGTCCGGCTCGGCTGGGTCCAGAGCTACGACGACCCGAACAACCGCCTCTACATCACCTTCTCAGATACCGAGCAGCCACCGCTCCCTCTTCTCGCGGACGAAGACTCTACTCCCTTCGTCCTACAGGCTCAGCGGACCTTCCGTCAGAGCAAGACCAAGGTCCGGCCCAACCAGGGATGGTTCCGCTTCAATGCCCTGAAGCAGTACGGGATCGAGTGCGCCGTCTGCGACATCCGGCAGGAGGTTCTCCTGGACGCAGCCCACATCTGTTCGGTCGAGCATGGGGGCAGTGACGATCCCAGGAACGGGCTCGTGTTCTGCCTGACCCACCATCGGGCCTTCGACAAGGGGCTCTTCGGCATCGATCCGGAGACCCTTCGGATCGAGGTGAGACCGCCGATCCGCTCTCGTTCGGAGCTTGCGATCACCAGGGAATCCATCGCACATCTCCGGAAGCACCCGCACCGTGTAGCCCTCCGGTGGGCGTGGTCCTCGCGGCTTCCGAAACACTGAAGACCTTCTGCCACCTCTCCGGGATTCGGGGCGCTTTCCGGAGCCGGCCGAAGAGTGCCAGGTACTTCTTCTGCGGTCTGGAGCATCCATCCCAGGCGGTCCCGATTCCCCACGATATGCCGGCGAGACGCCGGCGCTCCCAGGAGAAGCGCGATCTGCCGCAGCGCCCGAACAATCACCCGGCACTTGATCCAGGGGATCTGGATGCCGGGAGATACGGCCCGGCGGCCGAGCCGGGAGGTACTGGAGTGGCACGCGAATGCGGTGTTCCTGCGATGAGAAGCTCTCCCGCAATCGCATTAGCCTCGCCACCACAGCATCCACCTCGCAGCATCGGAATCTCTAGCTCCATTGCCTGCTCAACTGTTACAGGCCACTAGACTAGTTGGTGGCACTGCTCTGGTCGGAATCGATCGGGGCCTCTGTCTGGGACTTTAGTCCTGGCATTAGTTTTTCAGAGCGTCGGGACAAGCTCGTAGCATCGATAGTTGAGCTTACGGCTTCCGTGTCGACCAGCAGCTTGTGACACCTTGCAAGATACTTCTCTAGGTACAAGAGGTGCTCCGAATAAAAGGCTGGACCATCGAGGTCACCAGGAGCTCGGTGCTTCCTTTCCATTACAAGCCGCGCAGCTTCACCAGCAACAATCTCAGCGATGACTAACCGAGCAGAAGGCAAATCTTGATTGGGAAAGTCGGGGGCCGGACCAAGGTATCGCTTGATCGCCGAGTGACCACCAAGAATCTTAATTACCGTCAGGTCACCATCACGCTCAAGGTATGCACGGTACCGACCCTGAACCTCGTCGACGATCTTAATAACGAGCCGTGGTCCACCACCCTCTTGCTGCGCAACGACGACGGCGCACTCGGCCTGCTCCTCGCCGAGACTCGCGGTCAATGTTGCGCGTGCGCCAAGAACACGGGGGTCCACCTTCACACGTCCGACGAAGCACAACTCGTCCTCATCGAAGTCAAGCTGGACTTCACTACCAATGACAACGATACCCTGGTCGGATGAAATAACCCGCGCGAGTGTCGTGTCCTCCTTATTGATTACTTCTACTGGTGCTCGAAGCATCAGAGATCGACACCTCCCGTGCGCAAGCTGATAGCGGGGCCGCTCAAACTCAAGCCGAATAGGTGGAACGGGGTCTGGAACTTCGCGTTCGGGGCGGACGTGAATCACCGCGACTGCCTCGGCTTCAGCGCACTGTACAGTCAAAAGTGTCTCCTCATCCTCCATGAGCGGGCGAAGGTGAATTCGACCAATCAGACAGTCTGCGCGACGCGGATGGTCGGTGAGCGGGATCTGTAGCGGGTCTAAGACCTGGACCACACCCTCGGGATCGACCTCTATACAAAGGCTAGAGGCACCAAGCGCTCGCAGCGCGACGACAGATATTGTCTTGTCTTCGCCCATGTAAAGCACAGGATTACCAGGGATGATTCGCAGCGATTCTTCGCTCGTCCCCTTATCACCACCGAGCCCATCTTCCTCAATCTCGCGGAGGTCTGCGTCGACAAGCTGTCCAAGATCACGCCCTAGCGAATCAAGAGCACGCCGAAGCCGTGCGCTCTCACGCACCTCGCTTTCCTTCGCCTTACGCTCTTCTATCCGCACGAGCTCAGCCAGGAATGGTTCAACTGTCGTCACAAGTGCTTTATAGAACGGATGATCGTGAACAAGACCATCTCGACTGCGCGAGATGATGGGCATTGGATTCAATGGGCTGTGCTCGCCACTTTTTGCCTCTATCTCATCAAACTCTAGAGCCAATATATCAATGTAATCGCAGGCGAGAGAACCCATAAACCAATGAGCATGAGGGTTGCCTTCGAAAGAGAAGAGCGTGTTTTCGTATATAGCACGTCGACCTTTGACAAGGATGCCCTCCGGGCGGCCAGCATCGCTGCTTGGGTGCTCGTAGCGTTCGGGAGCCCGATAGATTGTGATTGCGAAGGCAGCTCCCTCATATCCTGGAATATTGCCGTTCCGCCTAACCACCTCGTCAAGCGACGAGTGACCATACCGGATACCATCCGTGGTGCTATCG
>Ga0268265_10001285_pt1 | contig 21595 bp, 19 predicted proteins | sample KBSSwiS52_FD_190355 | JGI IMG/M metagenome (GOLD analysis project Ga0268265, IMG submission 190355) | Switchgrass rhizosphere microbial communities from Kellogg Biological Station, Michigan, USA - KBS Switchgrass S5-2 (SPAdes) (version 2) | ecosystem: Host-associated > Plants > Roots >... | reverse complement strand
CGTCACGGCCTCATTCTCACTGCGAATGCGGCCTTCGCCGAGCCGGGCCTGCGGGCTGGGCGGCTCTTCGCCGCCTCGCATTCGGGCAGCATGATCGGCGCGCTCGCCTCGCGCGGGGCGGCCAAGAGCGTCGGGTTCGCCGGACTGGTGTCGGTCGGCGTCGAGGCTGACCTGTCGCTCGGTGAGATCTGCGAGGCGGCGCTGGACGATCCCGAGATCGACGGCTTCCTCCTGTTCCTGGAGTCCCTGCGCCACGCGAGCGCCCTTCGCCGGTTCGCCCTGAAGGCGTTTGCGCAGGGCAAACCGGTGATCGCTTACAAGCTCGGTCGGTCCGCGCAGGCCGCAGAGCTCGCGCAGTCGCACACCGGCGCCCTGGCCGGTGAGGACGCGGTGGCGGACGCCTTCTTCCGCGCGTGCGGGATCGCGCGCCTCGACACCCTGGATGGACTGCTGGAGGCTCCCGCCCTGGCGCGGCGCTCGCCGCCCGTCGCAAGGTCGCGCCCGCCTCGCGTCGGCGTCGTCGCCACCACCGGCGGAGGCGCGGCGATGGTCGTCGACCAGCTCGGCGTCCGCGGCGTCGAGGTGTGGCCGCCCAGCGCGGAAACCTGGGCGCGCCTGGCGGTGGCGAAGGTCGAAGCCGAGCCCGGCCGGGTGGTGGACTTGACCCTGGCCGGCACGCGCTACGAGGCGATGAAGGCGGCGCTCGACATCCTCACGACGGCGCCGGAATTCGATCTCGTCGTGGTTGTCGCCGGCTCGTCGGCGCGGTTCCATCCCGAGCTCGCCGTGCAGCCCGCGATCGACAGCGCCGCCAGCCCGACGCCTCTGGCGGTGTTCGCCACGCCCGAGGCGCCGGACGCGTTGCGGCGACTTGCGGAGGCCGGCGTGCCCGCGTTCCGCACCCCTGAAAGCTGCGCGGACGCGATCGCCGCCGTGCTGAAGCTGCGTCCGCCGGTGGCCTGGACCGCCCCTGACACAGCTCCTCGCGACGGCTGCTTCGTCGACGAGGCCGAGGCCTATGCGCGCCTGGCGGTTCTTGGCGTGCCGGTGTCGCCCTACGCCGTGGTGGCGGTCGGGGCGGCGGCGCCTGATGTCGGCTACCCGGTCGCGGTGAAAGCGCTGAGCGCCAACTTGCCGCACAAGACAGATGCCGGCGGCGTGCGGCTCGGGGTGCAGGACGCCGAAGCCTGCCGCGCAGCCGTCCAGACCATCGTCGCCGACGTGGCGCAGCGGCGACCCGACGTGACGCTGGACCGCGTGCTCGTGCAGGCCATGGCGCAGGGTGTGGGAGAGGTGCTCGTCGGCTTTCGCCGCGACCCTGAGGCCGGACCGCTGATCTTGATCGCCCCCGGCGGCGTGCTAGCCGAGATCCGGGGCGAGCGCGCGCTACGCCTCGCGCCCGTCGACGTGGAGGAAGCCCGTGCGATGATCGCCGAATGTCCGTCGCTGCAGGCGCTGGCGGGCTATCGGGGCCTGCCTGCAGGCGACCTCGCCGCCCTCGCCGGAGTGATCGCCGCGGTCTCCGGCTTGGCCGAGGCGGACGACGTGGTCGAGGCCGAGATCAACCCGCTGATCGTGCGGCGCGAGGGTCAAGGCGTGGTGGCGGTCGACGCCCTGATGCGGATCAGCGACGGAGCGGCTCGATGATCGAAACTCTCGCCGAACGGGTGAACGCCAACGCCGCCCTCGTGCGCAAGGGCCGGTTCGTCAACACCACCTTCCTGCTGGGGGTGGGCGACCAGGACTGGCTGGTGACGATCCAGCAGGGTCGGGTGACGGAGGTCGCCAAGGGTCCCTTCGTCATGCCGCGATGGACCTTCGCTCTCCGGGCGCCGGCCGACGCCTGGTCGACGTTCTGGCGGCTGCGCCCGCCCCCCGGATTCCATGATCTCTTCGCCCTCATCAAGCAGCGCCTCCTGAAGGCGGAGGGCGATCTGCATCCGTTTATGGCCAACCTGTTCTATTTCAAGGGGGTGCTGGCCGCGCTCCGCGAGGGGAACGCGTGATGCCCGCCGTGTTCGAACCGATCGTCGGCCGCTACCTGCGCCTGGATCTGCTGGGCAAGCCGCATCGCGTCTACGTGGAGGAGGCCGGGCAGGGCGCGCCGCTGCTGTGCCTGCACACCGCGGGGGCGGACGCGCGCCAGTACCGCGCCGTGCTGAACGATCGCGAGATCACCCGCGACTTCCGGGTGATCGCCTTCGACCTGCCCTGGCACGGAAAGTCCTCCCCCCCGCCCGGCTGGCACGAGGAGGAGGAATACCGGCTCACCTCACGCGACTACGTCGACATCATCACCGGCGTCTGCGACGCGCTGGAGCTGGACCGTCCGATCGCGATGGGCTGCTCGATCGGCGGGCGCATCGTCCTGCACCTGGCGCTGGAGCATCCCGACCGCTTCGGCGCGGTGATCGGCCTGCAGGCCGGCGCCCACGTCGACCCGTATTACGACACCCAATGGCTCTATCGCCCCGACGTGCATGGAGAGGTGAGCGCGGCGGTGGTCAGCGGCCTGATCGGGCCCGCGGCCGGCGATGCGGACCGTTGGGAGACCCTCTGGCACTACATGCAGGGCGGCCCAGGGATCTTCAAAGGCGACCTCTACTTCTACAAGGTCGACGGCGACATCCGCCACCGCCTGACCGAGATCGACACCGAGCGCTGCCCGGTGCGTTTGCTGTCGGGCGAGTACGACTATTCCTGCACGCCGCAGGACACGCTCGACGCCGCCGCGCGGATCAAGGGCGCGCAGGCGACCATCATGCCTGGCATTGGCCATTTTCCGATGAGCGAGGCGCCGGAGGACTTCCTTGCGCACCTGCGCCCGGTGCTCGCCGAACTGCTGGGCCTGCGCCGATGACCTATCCGGAGCTCGCGCTCTTCGTCGGCGGCGCCTGGATCACGGAAGGCCGCGGGACCTTGGCGGTGCTGGAGCCGGCGAGCGGACGCGAACTCGGACGTCTGCCGATGGCGACCGAGGCGGACGTGGACGCAGCGCTGGCGGCCGCGGCGGAAGGCTTCCGGCTCTGGCGCGGCGTCGCCCCCTATGAACGCAGCCGGGTCGTACGTCGGATCGGCGACTTGATCCGCGAGCAGCGTGGCCTGTTCGCCGCGACGATCGCACGTGAGCTGGGCAAACCCCTCGCCGAGGCGGAGCGCGAGGCGGACACGGCCGCCGAGATGTTCGAGTGGGCCGCCGAGGAGGCGCGGCGCAGCTACGGACGGGTCATCCCCGGCCGGACTGCTGGTCAGCAGCTGGTGGCGCATTGGGAGCCGGTCGGCCCGGTCGCAGCCTTCGCGCCGTGGAACGCGCCGGCGATCACGCCAGCGCGCAAGATCTCGGGCGCCCTGGCGGCCGGATGCTCGATCGTCATCAAGCCGGCGGAGGAGACGCCCGCCGCCGCGCTCCTGATCGCGCGCGCGGCGGAGGCTGCGGGCGTTCCCCCCGGCGTCCTGAACATGGTGTTCGGCGACCCCGCGATGATCTCGGACCGGCTGCTGGCCTCGCCGGTGATCCGGGCGCTGACGTTCACGGGATCGACCGGCGTGGGCCGCGCTCTCGCCGCGAAGGCCGGCGCCGGCTTGAAGCGCATGACCCTGGAGCTCGGCGGCCATGCCCCCGTGCTGGTGTTCGGCGACGTGGACGTCGAGGCGGTGGCGCAGGCCGCGGCGGCGGCCAAGTTCCGCAACGCCGGCCAGGTCTGCACCTCGCCGACCCGCTTCTACGTCGAGGCCGACGCCTATCCACGATTCGCCGAGGCGTTCGTGGCCGCCACGCGGGCGCTGAAGGTCGGCGACCCGTTCGATCCGGCCACCCAGATGGGGCCGCTCGCCAACCCCCGCCGGCTGGAGGCGATGGAGCGGTTGGTGGCGGACGCCAGAGCCCGCGGCGCCGAGGTGGCGACGGGCGGGAAGACGGTCGGGAACGTCGGCGGGTTCTTTGCGCCCACCGTGCTCCTCGACGCCCCCGACGACTGCCTGGCGGCCAACGAGGAGCCGTTCGGGCCGTTGGCGCTCATCTCGCCGGTCAGCGGCGTCGAGGCGGCCCTGGCCCGGGCCAACCGTTTGCCGGTCGGCCTGGCGGCCTACGCGTTCACCCACGATGCGCGCCGCCAGCAGCAAATCGCCGACGAACTCGAGGCCGGCACGATCGCCTTCAACCATTGGCAGGCTTCCTGGCCCGAGACGCCGTTCGGGGGGCGTGGCGACAGCGGCTTCGGCGTCGAGGGCGGCGTCGAGGGCCTGCAGGCCTTCCAGCAGCTGAAGTTCGTGAGCAACGCGTCTTGAGCCCAAGCTGCCTTTCGGAGACCGACCTTGCCTGACGCGTACATCGTCGCCGCCGCGCGCACCCCCACGGGGCGGCGCAATGGCTCTTTGTCGAAATATCACCCCGCTGATCTCGCTGGCCTTGTCATGCGCGAGACGCTCGAGCGCGCCGGCGCCGATCCCGGCGCCGTCGACGATGTGATCTGGGGCGTGCTGGATCCCTTGGGTGGCCAGGCGCATGATATGGCCCGCACCGCCTGGCTCGCCGCCGGCCTGCCAGAACATGTTCCTGGCGTCACCATCGACCGGCAGTGTGGCTCCTCGCAGCAGGCGGTCCACTTCGCGGCCCAAGCGGTCATGGCGGGTGTGCAGGACATGGTGCTGGCGGGCGGTGTGCAATGCATGAGCCGCATCCCGATGACTCGTCGGTCGTCGAGGCGCGCGGTCTTGGCTTTGAAGATCAGTACGTCGGCTGCGAAGGCTGGGAGGCGCGGTACGGGCGCCAGGAGGTCAGCCAGTTCCGCGGCGCCGAGCTGATCGCCGAGCGCTGGGGGATCAGCCGCGAAGCGATGGAGGTCTACTCGCTGGAAAGCCATCGTCGCGCGCTCACCGCCCAGACGGAGGGGAGGTTCATGGCGGAATGCATCCCTGTCGGCGACTTCAGGGCGGACGAAACCGTCCGGGCCGACAGCACGCTGGAGCGAATGGCCGGGCTCGCTACGTTGCGGCCCTGGGGGCGGGTGACGGCGGCCGTTGCAAGTCAGATCTCCGATGGCGCCGCGGCCGTGCTGGTTTGCTCGGAAGACGTTGTGAAGCGCTACAATCTCGCGCCGCGCGCCCGCATCCATCAGCTCCGAACCCGGCGTCGCGGCGCGCCGCTGCAAAAGGCGGGTTTGAGGATCGGCGACATCGATCGGTTCGAGGTGAACGAAGCGTTCGCGCCCGCGCCTATCGCCTGGACTCAGGAACTCGAAGCGGACCCGGACAAGGTGAACGTCAGCGCGGCGCGATCGCACTCGGTCACCCGCTTGGAGCAACAGGCGCACGTCTGATGACGACGCTCCTGCACGAACTGGAAAGGGTCGGTGGCCGCTACGGCTCACAGACCATGTGTGAAGCCGGGGGGCAGGCCAACGTCACAATCATCGAACGCTTGTGACGCCGCCCCCTGCTGGAAAGGCGCCCGACCGCTCGTTCGGACGCTACGGAAATCCCCCTAAGGGGCGGGCGCGGGCGTTTTGCTTTGTCGGTGGCTCGAGTCGATCCGGCTCACGGGCCCGCCCTCGGCGAGGACGACTCCGTTGCGCTGGGCATAGGCGTTCCAGAGCTCAACCAGTTCGCGCAGCTTCGCGGGCTCCTCTTGTGCGAGATCCCTGGTCTCGCCGGGATCCGACTTCATGTTAAACAACATCCAGCGCCCAACAGGCAGGCGGGGGTCGATGTTTTTCGCCATGTCGGTGAGCCACACCGCCCTGTAGCCGCCCTTGGTGATGTGACGGCCGCCAAACAGCTCGCCAGCCAACGGCTCGTCCGCCGTTCGAATGGACCGGCTGCGTCCCGCCAACACGGCTTTCCAGGATTTTCCTTCGACAGGCAGTCGGCCAGCTGGACCAAGGCCGTGGCCGTCCGCCGGCGCGCCTGCGAGATCGAGCACCGTAGCGGCGACGTCCGTCACGTGGGCGAGGCTGCCGTTCACCAGCCCGCGAGAAATGTGCGCGCCGGAGACAAACAGCGGCGAGCGAAGTCCGCCGTGGCCAGTGAAGATCTTGAAGGTGAACATCGGCGCCGTGCCGGCCTGACCCCAACCCGGGCCATACCACGTCAGCGAATTTGCGTGACCGATATTCTCCACGCTGTTGTCGAAGTTGTTTTTGACCATGTCGCCGAATCCGTCGTCGAATGTGCCGACGCGGTCGTAAGCGCTTCCTGCCGCTCCGTTGTCCGACAGGAAGATTATGACCGTATTCTCGAACTGCCCATTCGCTTTGAGCGTCTCGACGATGCGGCCCACATTGTTGTCTATGCCCTTGATCATCGCAGCATAGACCTCCATCTTTCTGGACTCGATCTCTTTTTCTTCTTTAGTTAGTTCCGACCAGGGTTTTGCGCCGTAGATTGGCCCCATCTGCACGTCGCCAATCAGCCCCAAGGCCTTCTGGCGTTCGAAGCGGCTCTTGCGAAGCGCTTCGTAGCCGGCGTCGTACTTCCCTTTGAACTGCTGAATGAGCGCGTCGGGAGCCTGAAGCGGCCAGTGTGGCGCGGTATAGGCGAGATACCCAAAGAACGGCTGGTCCTTTGCCTTGGACTCGTTCAAGAGCGTGATTACGTTGTCCGTGAAGTAGTCGGTCGAATACTTTGTCGGCGATGGCGCCGGGCGGTCATCCTCCATGTAATTTGCGCCGCGGTGCCAAACGGTCCGTAGGCCAAAATGATTGTCGCCGCCCTGCAGGAGAACGAAGGATCGATCGAAACCGCGATTGACCGGCCAAGCGGAGCGATCGGTTCCCAGGTGCCACTTGCCGGAGAGGAGGGTGTGGTAGCCCACCGCACGCAGTCTTTCGGCGAGCGTCGCAACCCGCTCGTTGACCTGGCCTTCGTATCCCGGCTTGCCACGTTGGTTGGCCGTGAGAAGCTCGGCCATGTTGCCTAGGCCAGCTTCATGGTTGTCATTTCCCGTCATCAGCATGACCCGCGTCGGGGAGCAGGTCGGAGACACCTCGAAATTGGTGAACCGAACTCCCGACATGGCCAGCGCATCGAGGTTTGGCGTTCCAATCTCGCCGCCGAACGCTCCAAGGTCTGTATAGGCCAAGTCGTCGGTGACGATTATGAGAAAGTTGGGGCGGGCCGGCTTGGAAGATTCGGCGGCCGCAGGGCTCGCAGCCATGGCCCCAAACACCAGCACGCATGACAACATCCGCCGCGTCCAATTGCGCAATCCAGCCGTCAACGGAGCCGGTGCCGAAGCAGGGCTGCAATCGAGCTTTGTACTTACAGTTTGCATGGCCTCTCCCCGTGTAATCTCTTATCCCTGCTGTATCCAGCTGCCCTACTGTTCAATCGGCGAATGCGCGTTCGTGAAACGAAGGCTCTGCCGCCGCTACGCCCATCCAGTGCGGTCTTCCGCAGGCCGATCGTACGCACGATGCGACGCTTGTAAAGCTACATAGCACTGTAATCCCACAATACCCGCCTGAAAGCGCATTTCCGGAAGGCGGGCGGCTGCCCCGGTAGCACTATTTGTCCGCCCTTGCGAGTCGTACGCCGCTGATGGCCTGTGGCTCATGCTGCGCCGCTGAGTGTCGCGACGGCATGCGAGCCGCGGCCCATTACCCGGCGGCGTCGAGGGCGGCGCGGTTCAAACGCAGCGCCGCAATGCGCGCGCCAACCGCATCGGCGTGCATCAAGCAATCGAAGAGTCTGTCGATCGTCGCCCGCTCGCAGTCGAGTTCAAAGCGGCTCTCGACACTGGGATCCGAGGCGAGAAGAGCTTCCGACAGAGAGGCCATAAGCGAGAAGCCGCGAAGGCCGGTGCTCTTGCACAGCTCTTGCATTAGTCGGACAACGGCCGCATGTCCGTACTTTGTGCTTTCGCGACTGCTGGTGGTGCGAAGTGTGGGAAGGCTCGATTTTCGTGCTTCTGGGAGTTGACAGATTGTATCAACTATACTGAGAAAGAGCGCTCTAGAAAACTCAATCGTCTCTTGCTTCCGCACACCTAAATGACGAAGGTGGATGAGGATATTACGCGAAATTCGCTGCGGATCGGGCTCCGTGACGATCAGGCCGCCGCCGCGACCCCGCACCATCTTTGCTCGACCCATTCGCTCGAGAAGCCGGACCGCCTCACGCAGAGTGGCTCGCCCGACCGCGTGAGTCTTCATTAGCTCGGCTTCGGCGCCAAGGGAGCTGCCTTCGCCATATCCCTTTTGCGCAATTTCGCGGCGAAGCTTCTCTGCGAGCGACTGGCCAAGTTTCCACCTTGCGCCGCCGAGTGGACCGCTTGGGCTCAGGAGGCCGTTCGGATAAGCCAGCTCCCGGTCGCGCAAATCCCCGCCCGATCGCAACAGCCGATACACGCGGTGCGTCGTTGCAATCGCACCGCCGAGGTCGCCAGAGATGGACGCTCGCGCCTGTTCCCGCCGTAGCGCGGCCAACTCCGTGTACGAGAACGGTGGAGCGCCTTCGGCTGTGTTCCTGAGCGTGTGCACGAACGTCAGGTGCGACAGAGCTTCCGATAAGACAGACACCCAGGTGTTGTGGGCGGCGAGGAACACGCGGTGCGCCATTGCGGAGGTGAGATCCTTGATCGTCGCACCCGTTGTCGCCAGCTCCATGGACACCGTCAGCGCCTCGATCTCGTCAATGTCTCGTGCGTCGGCGCGATGGACGGCGAGCGTCACTGCGAGCACTTCGACACAGATGCGGAGCAGCCAAATCTCCTCGGTGTTCTCGATCGTCATTTCGAGGTAGGCGAGCAGCGCTGCGGCGGCGTTTTCGCGCTGCGCAGGTTCCACAACCAGCCCACGATTTCTGCGGACGGACGCCAGTCCGCTGCTCGACACGAGCACGAGAGCTTCCCGCAGCACGGCGCGGCTGACGCCGAGCCGCACCATCAACTCCGCCTCGCCGCCGAGGTTCGTGCCAGCGGGGAGGCGTTCTTCGACGATCTTTTGCTCGATTAGGTCGGCGATCTGCTCGGCCCGCTTTGCACCGCCCGAAGGGCTCGCCTTTTCCATCGCCAGGTCCTGTTGCTGGAAAGTGCAGCAGCACTGCGCCCCCTTTGGGGCGACTCATAGCTGCGCTCGGCGCATTGGCAATCGTGTCACTAAGAGTGGGATTTAGCGCACCCATATTCCCGCGATTTGGACGGAATGCCGGAATATGGCCAATAAGAGTGTAATTGGTCTTTACACCACAAGGGCGTCCGCCGTAGCGTTCGGGAAACGGGGGCAAGGATGCGAAACGGCTTCAGGCTCATGGCGCAGTCAGCCGAGCATTGTCAGCGGGACCGGGCGGCAAGCGCGGCTTGCGAGATCCCCCAGCGGAGGGCGGGATGACTCCGACTGCGCCGTTAGTGGCTGCGCTGGCTGGCGTCGCCGTGATCGGATTGACTGCTGCCCCCGTCGACGGCCGGCCTGCTGTAGCGGCTAAGGATAGAGGCTGTCGCGCAATGGACGGGATGGTTCTTATCCCGCGCGGGGAGGTCTTGTTCGGCGAAGATGGAGCTAATCACCCAGGAAATTCGGTCGATGTAGGCCCGTTCTGGATTGACGCCCACGAAGTGACCAATCGCCAGTTCGCCCGCTTTGTAGACGCGACCGGATACCGCACGACAGCCGAGAGGGAAGGCGGCGGCGCCGTTTTCGTCCAACCCAGCGAGATGAACTCCTACGGCGATGCGAGCCAATGGTGGCGCTTCGTCCAGGGGGCGACTTGGCGCCATCCAAATGGCCCTGTTGGCGCGCCGCAAAGCGACTTCGCTGAGTTGCCCGTCGTGCAGGTCAGCTTCGAGGATGCGCAGGCCTACGCCCGATGGGCCGGAGGGCGACTCCCCAGCGAATTCGAGTGGGAGAGGGCGGCGCGGGGGGCGCAGGACCGAAGCGTCGATCCTATTCGCTGGGCATATGACCCGAAGGGAAAGCCGGTGGCCAACACTTGGCAGGGAGAATTTCCACTTCACGACGACGATCAGGACGGATTTCACGGGCTGGCGCCCGTCGGCTGCTTCCCGGCTAACCAGTTCGGGCTCGTCGACATGATCGGAAACGCTTGGGAGTGGACCGCCACAGCGAGGGGCGACCCAGGCGCACGGATCCTCAAAGGAGGGTCGTTCCTATGCGCGCTGAACTACTGCTCGAACTTCAGGCCGGCCGCGTGGCAGGCCCAGGAGCAAGATCTCCCCACGTCCCATGCAGGCTTCAGGCTCGTTCGCGAGGTAGCGGCCGCAGCTCCAGCGCCTCCAGGCGCGTAACCCACCTTTTGGATGAGAGACATGAACAAGCTAACCAGAGCCATGAACTCGGACGCCCTGCCGTGGCATCAGCAGAGGATGGCGGTCACCGAACTCATGAGTCTGAAGGGGCAGGTCGCGGCGGTGACCGCCGGCGGCGGCCCCAATCTGGGAAGCGCCATCTGCAATCGGCTTGCAGGCCTAGGCGCGACTCTGGCGGTGATCGACATCGACTACGATGCGGCCGCCGCCACCGCCGAGGCCATCTCGCAACAATGGAATACGAAGGCTGTGCCCTATCAGGGCGATGTCGCCGATGCACGCTCCGTTCGCCAATTCGTTTCCAAGATTGCAGACGATCTGGACCGCATCGATATCTGGGTGAACAATGTCGGGCTTGCAAGTCTGCCAGGAAAGCCGGCCAACCGATTTGATGAACTTTCGTTCGAAGAAATCGATTGGTTTGTAGGCGTGGATCTGAAAGGCGCTTTGTATTGCTCTCGGGCCGTACTGGACTATATGCTGCCGAAGAAGCGCGGACGAATTATAAATATCGCGTCGGAAAGCGGCAAGTCGTGGGCCGTAAAGCGCACCGTCTACAGTACGTGCAAGGCTGGCGTTATCGGGTTTACGCGGTCGCTGTCGCATGAACTCGCCGGGTCGGGAGTGTCGGTCGTCGCGGTCTGCCCCGGGATCATGCTGGGCCGCAAATCACTCGACCGGCTGGAGGCGCTAGACGACGCGTCGGCGGATCCCGCGTTTGAGGTGCTGTCGAACGCCATCAGTAAGGTCTCGGCAGGTCGTGCCTCGATCCCCGAGGAGGTCGCGAACCTTGTGGCGTTTCTTGCCACCGAAGCCGGCAGCTACATCCAAGGAACCGCGCTGAGCGCCGGCGGGGGAATGGCCGACTAGCCGGTTGCGCGCAACCTTGCGTCAAGCGTTCGCCGAAGCAGCGCAAGGTCCTCCAGTCACAAACACACTCAGGGACACGTAATCAAATGGATCACGCCAACGAAATTCGGAGCTTGATCGTTCGCCAGAAGCTTGTCGGGGACGCCCAGGACGAAGCGGCGACGCGCAGTTGCTGGGCGCGCGATGCGACGCTCAATGTCGTTGTGAACGGCGGGGAGCCCCGTCGCGCCGAAGGACAAGAAGCAGTCATCGCCTTCACAAAGAACGCGTGGGCGTCGGACGCCCACGGTAGTCGAGATGCGCCTCACGTTCATTTTGGCGGGCCAGCCGCCATCGTGTTTCTGGCCGATGACCGGGCACTGGTTCACTCGACCTGCCTCTACGTCGGGCCGGGCGATGGCGCCATGATCGTCCATGGCTACGGCCGATACGAGGACGAAGTAGTTCTGGAAGGAGGTGCGTGGAAGCTGCTCCACCGGAGGTTGAATATAACTCAGCCAAATCGCTAAACACAAAAGCAGCCTGAGGCGGGGGAGATGCCGAAATGAGTGCGTCAGCAAGACGCCGTCTACTTTTGACGGCAAGCGTGGTGATCGTAGCGGCGGTCGTCGCCACCGCGCCCGAGACATCGCAGGCTCAGAGCCAGGTCGAGGAGATCGTCGTGACGGCGCGCAAGCGCGAAGAGTCGCTTCAGGATGTTCCCGTCGCGGTGACCGCGCTGAGTGGAGGCGAACTGGCGGACAAGGGGGTGCAGAGTCCGCGAGAACTCGCCACCGCAGTGCCCGGGCTGGCCGTCGGCCTTTCTGCGGCCTCCGCTACGGCGGTCGTGTTTTCAATTCGCGGGCAGTCAGCGAGCGACGTGCTGCTGACGATCGACCAAGCTGTCGGTGTCTACGTCGACGGCATCAATGTCCCGCGCCCCACGGGGCTCGACGCCGGCTTTGTTGACCTCCAGCGCGTCGAGGTGGTCAAAGGCCCGCAGGGCACCCTCTACGGCCGCAACACGACGGGCGGCGCAGTAAACGTCATTACGCGCGGCCCGGACTTCGACGGGGTACACGGCTACCTGACCGCCGAACTCGGAAATCACGAAGACCGCAAGGCGTCCGGAGCGGTCAACATTCCGATCATCGACGACACATTGGCCACCCGCTTGGTTTTCCAGCGCTGGCGGCGCGAAGGGGTCGGCCGCTCAGCGGTGACCGGTCAACATCTGGGACGAGATCGCAACCAAACTTATTTGCGAGCCAGCGTCAACTATCATCCCACGTCGGCCGTAGTGGTGGAACTCAAAGGCGACTGGTATCGCGCCCGTGAAAATGGCACGCTCTCGACGTTGCGCAAATATGTCGGCAGTGTCGCCACCGACACACAGGCGGCGTTCGATCTCGGGTTTCCGAACACGGTCGCCGGCCGCGCGGCCGCTCGCCAGTTCATCATCGACAACTACGAGCGCCGTGGAAACTCAGACTTCTTCACGAACTATTCCGAGGAACGTTCCCGGGAAGATACCGATTTTCGGTCGCTGACCGGAATCGTCTCGATAGATCTCGCCGAGGACGTCACGCTTAAATCATTGTCCGGATACAGGCGCTTCTCGTCCAGCCGCGCGGAGGACAGGGACGCGACGCCGATCAAGGGCCTTGAAGCGGGGGTCGCCGGGCCCGGGTCCTTCTACCTCCCGCCGCAACCGAACCAGGCGGCGGAATTTTATTCGCAGGAATTCAACCTGTCTGGCCTTGCGCTTGACGGCGTGCTCAATTGGCTGATCGGAGCCTATTACAGCTATGAGGATGGAGAGGATCGGACGACGAATACGTTTCGTCCTACTGTATCCGCGCTGACGTCACCGTTCATCATTAGCTTCAACGACGGATATCGCATTCTTAACAAGAGCTGGGCTCTGTACACGCAAAATGATGTGAGGATAACGGAGAGGTTCGGCCTTACGGTCGGGGCGCGTTACACAGAAGAATTTCACCTCGTGGAAACCCGCAATAGGAGATTTGCTCCGAGCACAAACTTGTATCAGTGTAACACATCACTCGCGATCACTCCAACCCCTGCGGACTGTTCTATTGAGCGATCGGCCAACTTCGATGGCGTGTCCTGGCTGGCAAGCGCAAACTATAAGCTGAATTCTGAAACACTCGTCTATCTGAAAACGAGCAAGGGGTTTAAGGGCGGCGGCTGGAACCTACGTCTTCCAGCCGCGCCACCCTTTGCGCCGGAAAGCGCGAGGGACATCGAGCTCGGCGTTAAGAGCGATCTACTTGAGAACCGCTTGCGCGCGAACATCGCCATCTATCGGACATCATACAAGAACAAGCAGGAATCGATTATCATCCCGGTTGGACTGGGGTCCGCGACCGTCATCCAGAACGCGGCATCTGCGACGATCCGCGGCTTCGAGCTGGAACTCTCGGCGGAGCCGGTCGACAACCTGACGCTTCGGGCGTCGACCGCCTACCTCCATGGAAAGTACAGGCGCTTCCCCGGTGCGCTTTCGCTCGGCGGCGCGGTCGTCGATGCGACGGGCGAGAAATTCCCGAACCCGCCCTGGACTTACACCTTGAGCGCCAGATACCAGTTCGAGCTCGGGCCAGGACATCTGGGGCTGCAGGGTGACTGGTCCTGGACGGCGGGAGCCCGCCCGGCGCCGCGGAATGTCGATCCGGCGCTCCCGGCAAGTCTCGTCAATGACTTTGTGGGAACGTTGCAATACCAGAACGGCAAGGCCGCCCTAGGGCTGCTCAACGCTCGGCTCAGCTATGAGCTTCCGGACCTGGGCGTCGAATTCGCGCTGTTCGGCACAAACGTATTGAACAAGAAGTACCAATTCGCAGGCATTGCTCAGCCGAACGTTGGCAATCTCCAACTGGGTGCGACGGGCGAGCCGCGCATGTGGGGCGTGCAAGTCCGCAAGTCGTTCGGCGAGTGAGATGCGGGGCTTGGCCCGGTTCGGGCGGCCTTCTTTTCTGGGCAGGAGCCTGGAGATCGCACGAGCGAGGCGACGGGCCTGACCCAGGTTCTGCGCTCCATCGCCTTGGGCATGGGCGCCGTGGTCACGGGGCTCGTGCTTTCCAGCGCCTCGATCAGCAATGTCGGCGAGACCTATCCCGATGAGCACGCCTACATGACGGTCTTCGTCGTCATGGCGTTCGGCTCCATCGCCGCATTTCTTACGGCGCTGCTCATTCCGCGCCGGGCGCCAGCGGTTTCAAACGTGATCGCCGCGACGCAAAACACCGACGAGTCGGTTGGAATACGCCGCGGCGGATAGCCGGCGCGCGGCGAGTCGGAGTTGAGGCCATAACCAAGGCGCCCATCACTCGCCGCGCCCCAACGGCGGGTCCTGCCGCCGCGCTTCAGCGACGAAGTCCGCCGCCGCTGCGGTCCGCTCCGCGAAGACGAGCGAAACGCTGTGCCGCCTCGCAACGTCAGTCGAGTTCTCCAACCGTCCAACGTGCAGATCGCTTCAGTAGGGTTTGGTAGCTCAAGTTATCCATCGTTCTCAGGTCATGGCCAATCCCCAGATAAACCGAACGACCTTTTCCAACCGACCGTGCCCACAGCAGCGGATGATCAACGTCGGAATGTCGCGACGTTATGATCGGAACGACATCAGGCTCCATGTCCATGTAGCTGTAGATCTCATCGACAACGTCAAAGTCGTCGACGCCTTCAGCGATAACATGGCTACCCTTGTTCACCTGGACTCGCATGTCGCCTAGCGGAGGGTGTGACGAGCGGCCAAAACGCCACTTCGCCCCCACGATCCGCTTCCATTCTTCCCAGTCGTCGAAACAGATGGGCGCGGTGTGCAGCGCCAGCACCGCGCCTCCACCCTCCAAGAAGTTCATCAGCGCCTGTCGCGCCTGCGGAGACGGAGAGTACGTTGGGTTTGACGAGGTGCTTCCGAACTTCTCGGCCAACCCGCCACCTTTGGTCCGAAGCGCATTTACGGTGACGACGTCATAGGCATCGAGCGAGAGCAGGCCTGCCTCGATGTCATCTGTGATGACAGAATCGATTCCTTCCTCATCCAAGAGCTTAGATATGGCGGCCGATGTTTTTCGAAAAGAGTGCGCGATTCCACCAGTGAGAAGAAGATTTCGAGTCATGTACTGACCTCCCAGGGGTTTCCTGTGTCGCCGTGGATATGTACTCGGAGAACGCCACATATTGTCAGCCTAATGTAAGGCCATCATGTCGCCAGACTGTCGGCATCGCGCGGCAGCGAAAAGTTTACCGAGCCGCCCTTTACGGGGCGGCGTCATAGAGTTACTCCGACTGCAACCCTTCCTTATCAATAAGGCGTTTTACTTCGGCGATGTATACAATGTGGTCAGACAGGGTCATCAGCCCTCGATTCATTGTTGCGACACCCAGGTGGGTGCCTCCGCCGTCTCTCCAGCGGACGGCGAATTCGTACATTTCCTTGGGCGTTTCTCGCGCCCAAAGATCGAGTTGCCGACCGAAGTGCTCCGGCTCACGGCCAGCCTTCGACACCAAGCCCGCCAGTTCCGTCCAGGCTTCAAGAGCAGTCTCCGGCCGGCCCGCGAAGATGAAGCCGTCGCCCACCCGTGCGGCGCGACGGTAGGCTGCCTCGCTACGCCCACCCATCCAAATCGGGATCTGTCGCGATGGCGGCGGGTTCAGCGCCATGCGATCCACCTGGTGGAATCGCCCGTCGAATGACTGCACGCCGCCAGACCACAAAAGCCGCATAACTTCGATCTGCTCGTCCAGCCTCCGCCCACGAGACACAAATTCCGCGCCCAGAGCTTGGTACTCCAGATAGTTCCAGCCGGTGCCGACGCCCAGCCGTAGCCGCCCGCCCGAAAAGAGGTCGAGGTCGGCCGCTTGCCTGGCCGTAAGAACGGCCTGACGCTGGGGCAGGACAAGCACCGCCGGCACGAACTCCAGCCTTTGGGTCGTGGCCGCTAAGTGCGAGAAGATCATCAGAGGGTCGTGAAAGGTGTGCTTTTCTGTGTATCCGCCGCCGACCAGCGGCGGATCGCGCCGATCGTGTGGGCCTACCAGCACATGATCATAGGCGCATAGGAAGTCGTATTCCAGCGCCTCGGCCGCGGTGGCGAAGGCGCGAAGCGCGTCCGGCGAGCCGCCCAATTCGATCTGGGGATAGACAACGCCCAACTTCATCCCGATCTCCCTTCGGCAAGCAGATGCTCTGGATCCGCCCCTTGTCCTGGAGCGAGTCCGGTGGTCCTCGCCTCGTGCCCGAGGCGCATAAAGCCCAGATACTGTCTAAACCGTATAGGTAGTTTCCTCGGACGTCGATTAGGGGCGGATGCGAATTTTGCACCGGCGCAAACCGCCAATGCCGGGTGAATGAAGCGTCGGACCGTGATGAGACGCGACACGCGTGGCTTAGTTTGACGGCTAGGCAGATCGACAAGCTTACCGGCTCCGCTCGCTAGAGCAGGAGGCCTTTGCGCTTGCATGGGCGGGACGCCGCGCAATTTACTGTTGTGAGCGTCGGCTTTACGGGCGCGTCGGCAGCCAAGCGCCAACCGACGCGAAGGGCGATAAGGTCGCGTCGATTGCTACCGAGAATCGCCATTCTCGAAGCGGCGCCGTAACCCGAGGAGATCCCACGTGGATGACCAGGACGAGCTTGTGAACATCGTGCGCGCTCACGGCGTAGCCGAAAGAACCTTGGACATTGGCAAGGTCATGGCGACTGTATCGGAGAATCCGACTTGGGATGTCTGGCCTTACCTGCGTTTTGAGGGCCGCGTCGCCGTCCGCGCATGGTATGAGCGCCAGATCGCTCATTAATATCCGTATACGTCCGAAGCCCGAAGCCTCAACCAGTGGCGTTCAGGGAGCACGGTCTTCATGGAAGCCGAGTTTGTCTATACGGCGCCCGACGGCAGAGGCTATCCAGGCCGCGCACTGGCGATATTTACCTTCGACGACGGCCGTTGCGCCAGCGAGCGGATCTATTTTACAGGGCCCGCTTTTCCCGTGCTTTTCGCTCATGCTTACGAGCCCGATGAGGGCCTGCTGCGAATTCCGGGGGTCACCAAGTACTTCTGATTGCACACTGCGCTACCTCATGACCCGTTGTTAGACTTCGTCGTGGCATTCTGAACCAGCTTCAGCGTCGCCAGCAAAGTTGCGCACAGGTTTCACGGCGATGATGTGGGGGCGCCGCCATGTGGCGGCCTGCCCGCACCAGCCTTTACACTGGATTCACGACGACGCCCCACGTGTCAGTGAAGACGATGTCCGGAGGGCGGTCAGCGCTTGAGCATCTCCGATGGCGTAAGCGGCAGGACCACTTTGCCCCACGGACCTCAACCGGCGCCTCACGTCGTGGGGCGACCCTCGCCGCTTTCTATACAGCTTCTGCGCAACGATCGTTCAATCATGTTGAGGGCGGTTTCACCTCGCATTGTGTAACGGGCATATGACTGGAAGAGGGGAATCTGATCTCCAGCCGAAGGTGCGGGGAGCATCTCGCCGATAAAAGTGCCGACCGTCTCGCCGGTGATCTCAAACACCTCGCCATCGGTGGCGCGTAGAACGATTTCCAGGATCTCACCCCGCGTCCAGTAGTTGCGAAGCCACGGCGCGCGTAGCACCTCCGCGGCGGCAAGAGCGCCGCCACGCACCACATATCCCTCGGACCAGAGGATCGAGCCATCTGGCCTGGGATAAGTTTGGAAGCCGAATCCTGCGCCGCTGGGGAACAGGCCCGCCGCCCAGACATGGCCCAGCATGCGCGGCGCGTCCGGCGTGGCTGAAAGATCCCGTCGTCCGACGCGGTGCGTCCGGTTGCCGGCGCCCGAAAAGTCGAACTTTTGTCCTCCGACTGACAGACGTCCGGAAACACGGCAGAGCTGCTCATAGCGCTCACCACCCATGAACGCCTTAACCGGACCGAGGCCGCCTTCGGTGAAGCTGCCGTTGATCCAGGCAGGAGCCGCCATGCGTGCGTCGAGCTCGAAGCTGACGGGCGTCCGGAATGTGTCGAGCGGCTGGCCGCTGAGATAGCGACGTTGAATGGTTATGTCTTGCATGACGCCGTTGAACGCGCACCGCCACCGCGCGAAGGGCTCTATGCATTCGCAACTTAGATTGCTGCTGGCGACGGTCCAGGCGTCGGACCTCGCCCCGGTCTCCCGCACGATGTAGGTGCGTCCGTCTGGAAAGATGATCGAGAGCTTGGCGACGCGCTGAGCGAACACCCCGATGTCCTCACAGGTGTTCAGGTGGCCGTTGATGTGGATTCCAGTCGCCTCGTCGTGAACCCAGAACGCTTGGTTCTCGCCGAAGGTCCGTTGGCCGTCGGGCTGCTCGAGCGCTACGCGTTCATGTTCGGGGCTGAGGCCGGACGAAAGATCGGCGTTGTGCAAGATTTCCTCCTATGCCCAGCAGTCTCGCCAAGCCACGGCTTCGAAGAAGCTGGCCCATCTGGACCGGCCGGTCAACTACGCCGTTGACCGGCCGGTCCAGATGTCGGCCGGCTCGACCGGCGCCCTACGCAGGCTTGAGCGTGGTTGCGGCTGACGAACGGAGAGTTTGATGGGTTACGAGCAAATCATTGTCGAGGTGAGGGGACCAATCGACGTCGTCTCGTTGCATCGACCAGGGGCGCTCAATGCGCTGTCAGAACGGCTGGTGGCTGAGCTCGCCGACTATTTGCGAGGTCTGAAACGCCGGCCCGATTGCCGCGTGGTGATCCTCCGCGGGGAGGGGCGAGCCTTCTGCGCCGGACTGGACATCAAGGAAAATCGCACTCCGACCCAGGAGACGCAGCTGCAGCGCGGCTGGCGCGTGCAGACCGAATTGGCGGACGTTCTGCGCCTCATGCGCAATGCGCCGCAGCCGTTCATCGCCTTGGGCCATGGCGCCGCCTGCGGCGGAGGGTTCTCGTTGCTGCTGGCGTCCGACGTGCGGATCGGCGCGCCGTCGCTGCGCATGAACGCGGCTTACATCAAGATCGGGCTTGGGGGAGCCGACCTTGGCGCGAGCTACTTCCTCCCGCGTCTCGTCGGGGCCAGCCTCGCCGCGGAGCTTCTCTTGACCGGACGGTTTCTCGATGCTGAGCGGGCGTTCCAACTGGGGTTGCTGAGCAGGATCGTCCCTGAAGCAGAATTGCTCGAGGCCGGGATCACGCTCGCGGACGAAATGGTGTCGAACTCGCCCTACGGGCTGATGCTCACCAAGCAGGCGCTGAACATCAACATCGACGCCCCATCGTTCGACGCTGCCGTGGCCTTGGAGGATCGGCAGCAGGTCATGCTGATCCCCAGCGAGGATCACAAGGAAGCAATGAGCGCATTCGTCGAGAAGCGAGCGCCAACTTATCGCGGCAGATAAGCACCGCGTGCGCCCGCCTTGCGCAGATGTGGCCGTACCGACGTGGCCTGATGAGTCAGCTTGTCGATCGTATCGGCGGTAAATTTCGTGCCTGGACCATGACTGAGACCTGGCTGCAAACAGCCATGCCTCGTCGCCGATCGCCACGTGATGCTAGTCTTGTCGCCGCGCCACGAAATGGCGAACCGCCTTTTGGATGAGGTGTGGCTAATCCCCAGAACGCCGAAGTCGCCGCGCCTCAGCGCAGGCGTCCGCGTTTGTAACTGGGGACGTCATTTCCGCCTTGCTGCACCGCTGCCACCCGAAGGGAATGGGTCTGAAAATCTTGTTGACGGACCGGTCCATCCACTGAAGGGTGGCTGAGGTCCCTCAGGGTGCGGCAGCAACGTCGGCACCTGTACCCTGTCACGAGTCAGACCAAGGAGGAACGAGATGACATCGACCGTCGCCGATCGTCTGGACACGCCCGGAGGCTTCGACCTCTACGGAGGCTACGACCCGAACGCCGACTACATGCTGCCATCGCGACCCGAAAATCCGCTGATGCGCGAGAGCGTCTCGATGTGGATCTCCGACAACGCCGGGCGGTTCGGCCTACCGCGCTTCACTATCGAGGCGGTGGCGGGCGAATGGGACAACCGCGGGGTCGAGGCCAACATCGCCTTCCCCGATGGGCGGGTGCTGATCGGGGCGGGCGGCTTCCTGCCCTCGCCGGCAAAGGTCGTCGACGGCCGCACGGTGACGCTGAACGCCGGGCCGCTGACCTTCGAGCTCGTCAAGCCGTTGCAGCAGTGGAAGATGACCTTCGACGGCGAGGCCTACGAGAACACGGTCCAGGGCCAGGTGCGGGGCGAGCGGACCGGGCCGCGCAAGCGCGTGCGGATCGACGTCGACGCGACGATGGCGATCCCGCCGTGGAGCCCGGGCGAGCGGTCGCGCGATGTAGCGACCGTGAAAGCGTTTGGCATAGTGGGCGGCCACCGGCACGAGCAGCTATTTAAATGCAAGGGCCGGATGACCGTCGCCGGCGAGGCGCCGATCGACTTCGACGGCACGGGCCTGCGCGTGCGCCGCTACGGCGCGCGCGACGTCGGCGAGTTCCCCGGCCACGTCTGGATGTCGGCCCTGTTCCCGAGCGGCAAGGGCTTCGGCGTCCAAGTGTTTCCCCCGCGCGCCGACGGCACGCCGTCTCACAATGAAGCGTTCGTGTTCGAGAACGGGCGCAAGACCTACGCGCGGGTGCTGGAAGCGCCGTGGATGACCGAGTTCGTTCCCCACGACGGGGCGGTCGACCTCTTGCTGGAAACCGACTCCGGCCGGGTGCGGATCGAGGGCCGGACGCACGATTCGACCTTCATCCAGAAGGGCAACCCGATGTTCGGCGACTGGACGCAGAACGGGTCGGAGATCTTCGTGGCCCTGCCGTTCCACCAGGGTGGCGCGCGCTACGTGTGGGACGGCGAGGTCACCTACGGGATGATCGAGCGTTCCTACCCCGCCGACAAAATGCTGAAGCGATAGCGGGCTGCCGTACGGAGTACGCCGCCTTCCAAACGCTAACCTGGAGGCGGCCGCGCCGTCGATCCAAGTCAGGACCAAGGGGGCTGGGTGACATTGAAAGACCAGACCGCCATCGTCGGGGTGGGGTCCACGCAATATGGGAACGGGGGCAGTCGGTCCCCGAAACCGAACTCTCCATGGCCTGCACGGCCATCCTGGCGGCCCTCGACGACGCGGGGCTGACCGCCAAGGAGCTGGACGGCTTCGCGATCTATTCGAGCTCCTGCGCGCTTGGTGCCGTAGAGGTGCATGTGCCGCTGCGTCAGCAGTGAGAAGCTGTGGCCCGGCGCAACCGTCCGACGTCGATCCGCAAGGAGCCGCTGACGATGTTTCCGACCCGCTGTGCCATCTACATAGTTCCCCAGAAGGACCCCTACCGGTTCGAGCCCGCCTGAGTGATTTGATGTGCGTGCGACCTGTGAGCGTACGCAAACCTAAAACTGAAGCTCACCGGCGAACTAGTCGGAGGCCCTGGATTGCGTTCAGCTGGATCGGGTCAACCTTCTGACGTGATCAACATTCTTCTTGTGTCAATTTGTGATGAGCGTC
>Ga0268265_10001275_pt1 | contig 21741 bp, 14 predicted proteins | sample KBSSwiS52_FD_190355 | JGI IMG/M metagenome (GOLD analysis project Ga0268265, IMG submission 190355) | Switchgrass rhizosphere microbial communities from Kellogg Biological Station, Michigan, USA - KBS Switchgrass S5-2 (SPAdes) (version 2) | ecosystem: Host-associated > Plants > Roots >... | reverse complement strand
AACACAACAACCGACAGGATGGCAGGATTCAACAGGATTGAAATTGTTAGGCGTCAAACCTGTTCATCCTGCCATCCTGTCGGCTGTTGCATTTGAATCCTCCATCCTGTCGGCTGTTCCAGACGCCGTGCCGTTTGCGCTGCCCCAGGCGGGAGGCCGTTCACGTGGTACGGGCGGCGAGCAGCGCCGCTCGACAGAAGTCCCCGTAGGATCCGCGACCAGGCTTCCCAGCTATCGCGTGTCGCGCGCGATGTCCTCGAACACCTCGGCGACCGGACAGGCGAACCCGGGAATCGTCGTGCCGCCGTCCAACGTGTCGCCCTCGGACAGCCATCGCACCGGCGCGTCCGACGCGATCGACATGATGGTACGCCGAGCCGGATCGACGATCCACATGAGCGACGTACCGGCGACCGTGTAATCGTGAAACTTCTCCTCGAGCTCTGACGCCCGGGTGCTCGGCGAGAGCACTTCGATGGCGAGGTCGGCGCGAACCTGAATAGCTCAGGGCCCGCGCCGCCTGGAGGGAGGCGATCTGTGCGAACGAACGACGCATCGGGAACGCGAACCGTGTGAGGAAAGCGCACGAGCTCGTCCCGTGAGAGCCGCCAGGCGGCGGTGTCATGCGCACTTCACCGCGCACCAGCTCCGATTTTCCTTCCGGCAGCTCGGCGGCCAGGAACTCGGCCACAGTCATCAGCATCTCGGTATCCCGCGCTGGCTCGGCAATTTCGTCTAGCCCTCCCGCAGCACCTGCGCCGGGTCGATGCGCGACGCACGTCGCGCCGGGATCCACCCGGCCGCCGCCGCCACCCCAACGAGCAGAGCGGCCGCGCCCGCGAACGTTGCAGGATCTCGCGCGTCGATCTCGAACAACAACGACCCCACGAACGACACCGCCCACAGGCTCACCACACTGCCCGCAACGACGCCGCCGCCCACGAGCAGCGCGATGCGCGACAGGACGAGCCTGACGATGCCCGCCGGCGATGTGCCGAGCGCCATGCGGATCCCGAGCTCGATGTTGCGCCGCGTCACCGCGTACGCCGTGATGCCGTACAGCCCAAGCCCGGCGAGCACCAGCGCGAGCGCGCCGAAGAATCCCGAGAGTGTCGCGACGATCCGCTCCTGCGCGAACGACGCGGCCACCTGGTCCTCGAATGGACGGATGGCGAGCGTCAGCTCCGGATTCACGCCACTCACGGCGGCGGCAACGCTCTTCGTGAGCGTGGACGGAGTCCCAGAAGCCGCTCGCACGATGAGCTTCACGGCGGCGGGTGGCCGCTTCATCCGCGCCAGCGACCAGTACATGGTAGGCTGAGGCGACTCACGTGAGGAACGATAGATGGCATCGCCCACGACACCGACGATCTCGAGCGGCGCCGCTTCACTGTACGGGTCCGGCGTCTCCGAGATCACCCGGCCGATCGGATTCTCGCCGGCGAAGAATTTGGCCACGAACGCCTGATTCACGATGACGGTTCGCGCACTGCCAGCCCCATCGCGCTCGTCGAAGTCGCGTCCGGAGATGAACGGCGTTCCGAGCGTCGCGAAAAAGCCGGGGCTCACAACGTTCCGAAGCACAAGTCGCTCCATGTCGGGCAGCGCGGGACGCCCGGGAAACTCCATGCGACGCACGAGCGTGTTGTCGCCTAACGGCGCCGTCACCGAGATCGTGGCATGCGACACCCCCGGGACGGCGAGCGCCGCCTGACGAAGGCGATCGTACATCGCGGCTCGCGCGGCGGAGTCGACGCCCGCGCGCTGCGCGCCGATGCTCACGATCAGCGAGCGATCGCGCTCGAACCCGACGTCGCGGCTCGCCAGCGATGCGAACGTCCGCACGAACAAGCCAGCGCCCACGACGAGCACGAGTGACAGGGCGACCTGCGCCATGACGAGCGAGCCCGCGAGGCCGACGCGTCTGCCCGACGACGTTCCTCGGCCCTGTTCCTTCATGGCGTCGATGGGTGCCGCGCGTGACGCGCGCATGGCCGGCACGATCCCGAACAACACGGTGGTTCCGATGGCGACGGCGCCCGTGAATGCGAGGATTCGCCAATCGATCCCGACGTCGAGGAATACGCGATTCGTCGACGTCGACAACTGAGCGACGATGACCCGGCTACCCCACCACGCGAACGCGACGCCGAGTGCCGCGCCGACCATCGAGAGCACCGCGCTTTCGGCGAGCAGCTGTCGCGCAAGCCGCCATGCGCTGGCGCCGAGTGCCGTGCGGACGCTCAGCTCATGCCTCCGTGCGGTCGCACGCGCGAGGAGCAGATTGGCGATGTTCCCGCAGGCGATGAGCAGCGTGAGCGCGACGATCGCCATCAACGCGAACACCGGCCGTCGATAGTTCTTTCGAAGCTCGGAGCTTCCGGCCGCTGCCGGCTCGAGGTCGAAGGGCCGCGAAAGGTGCGGCGCTCCGTCGAGTCCACGTGCTGCCGGGCGCGTCTCGTCGGCGATCTGCGACTGCACGGCACGAAGCGCGGCGGTGGCCTGCGCGGCTGACTGACCGGGAGCAAGCCGGACCATCACGCGAAGCCACCAGCTGTCTCGGCTCTCCAACGACTGTTGATAGCCGGAGAGCAGCGTCATCGTCCCCAGCGGTATGGCGACGTCGAACGTGCGGCCGACGTCGGGGCCGAAGAAGCTCGCCCGGCTGACGCCGATGATGGTGAACGGTACCCGGTTGAGTGTGATCTGCCGTCCGATGACGTCACGCGCCCCGCCGAATCGCCGCTGCCAGAAGCCGTAGCTCAACACGGCGACGGGGCCGTCCGGTCCACCGCCACGCCGGTCGTCGGCGTCGGTGAACGTGCGCCCGAGCGCGGCATTCACGCCGAGCACGTCGAACATCCGACCACTCGCGCGAAGACCATCGATGGGATCGACCGTTCCGCGCTGCGAAAGATCGAGCTGGATGTCGCTGTACGCGAATGCGTCGTCGAACATGCTCGACCGGTCGCGTACCGCCTCCCAGATCGGATTCGTCCACGAGATGTTGACCCACGTCTCGTCGGACGTCGCGGACTTCACCGTCGACGACAGCAGCGTTAGGCGCTCGGCGTCGCGAACGGGCAGCGGCCGGAGCACGAGCGCGTCGACGATGGAGAACAGTGCCGTGTTCGCGCCCATGCCGAGCGCGAGCGACAGGATGGCGACGGCTGTGACGATGGGCGTGCTGCGGAGAGCGCGAATGGCGTCCCGGAGGTCGGTCATGTCAGGCGGGATGCGGGTAACGTCGGTGAGCGTTCTATACGACACCCTGCCGCGGCCGAAGGTTTGGCGGACTACGTCATCCCGAGGAGCGGCGAAGCTGCTTCCCCTGTCATCCCGAGGAGTGGCGAAGCCGCGACGAGGGATCTTCTCGAACGTGCCGGTGGCCCGTTCGGCTACGCGGGCCGGATAGAAGGTCCCTCGTCACTTCGTTCCTCGGGATGACACTGCCGAGAACACGTCGTATACCGTGCGCACGAGCGTGCCATCATCGCCGCCTAGCTCCCACGCCATGACGCCACCGAGTCCATGCGTGCGCGCGTAGACTGCCTTCTCACGCACGGACTCGGCGTCGTCGTACGTGATCCAGGCGCCGTTGGCGGAATTGTAGAGAAACGGCACGCGAGCCTCCGGGTGAAGCACGCGACGGAACCCGAGCGATTCAAGGTCGCGGCGGGTGATCGCTCGGTAGTCCGTGCCCGTGCGCCATTCGTCCGGGACCGGCCCGGGTGCAGGCTGGAAGAGCCCGTCGTTCGTGCTCGCGACTCCGCCGTACACACGACCATAGAAGGGAAGGCCGATCACGAGCTTCGTCGGACTCACGCCGCCGTGCACGTAGCGTCGCACTGTCGAGTCCACGGTGAAGCCCGGCGTTGGATCGCCCGTGGCGGTGTACAGCGGCGCGTTGAAGTGCGCGATCTTCGAGCCGGAGTGGTAGTCGTACGTCATGACGTTGAGCCAATCCACGGTCGCCGCGACCGCTCCGAGCTCGAGCTGCGCGAACACCGCTGGCCCGGCGATCGTCGCGATCGTCAGGAGATAGCGCCGGCCATCGCGTGCCCCCTGCTCATCGAGCTGGGCCCGGAGCGCTTGCAGCAGCAACGTGCAATTCTGCCTGTCCTCGGGGCGAGTCACGTTCGTCGCGAGCCCGCCGCGAACGGGATACTCCCAATCGATGTCAATGCCATCGAACAGGCCATTCGTGCGTCGAATCACCAGGTCGACGGCGGATTGCGCGAACGTGCGGCGCGACTCCGGCGTAAGCGCGACGTCCGAGAACCGCCCCGAGCCCGTCCATCCACCGGCGGCCACGAGCAACTTGAGGTGCGGATGCCGTTCCTTCAGTCGGCGGAGCTCGGCGAAGTTGCCGCCGTCGGCGGTGCGAGACAGTCCCGTCGAGTCGCATGCGCCCGTGTCGAGGCACGGGTCGCCTAACGCCAAGCGTCCATCCTCGCCAATGCGCGCGAACGCGTAGATGATATGCGTCAGCTGCGCGCCTGGCAGCTCGGCGATGCGCGTCCCTTTGGACCTCACGCCCCATGATGCCAGATAGCCGACGATGCGTGGCGGCTCGCTTGCCGGCGCGGTCGAGACCTGGACTTTCGGCGCGCACGCGTCCGCCGCGAGCGCGAGTGACGTGGCCGCAAGAACACGAATGATTCGTCGCGGATGCATGGCGGCGACGATGCACGCCACAGCCGGCCGCGTCAACGAGCGCCCCGCTCGTTCATCCAGCGTCAGCCAGCAACCCAGCTCGAGCACCCCCCAACCAGCTGCCGTTTCCTGTCTGCCGTCTTCCCCTTGCCTTCGTCCGGCGATAAGCTGAACACAGCGCGAGGGGCGCATCCAGTCCGCGGAAAGGGCCATGCCCACCCAACCGGTTCGATTCGACATCGCGAACCTTCTTTCAGCCTGACCAGTGCGGACTCCCAGGCGATCTCGTGAAAGGAGATTCGTATGCAACCCCGTGGCACGGATGCCATCCCGCTCCCGCCTCGTCCGAACCTCGAGCAGTACCGCCATCGGGCGAAGAGCCTCGTAAAGGCCTGCGCGTCCGGCGACGCCGACGCAGTTCGATCCTGGGCGAGAGGATGGCTCGAGTCGCTCGGTGCGCTCCACGATGAGAACCGCTCGGCGGAAGCAGATGCCGTGGAGACGCCGAGGTACCTGAAGTGGACCGAGATCGATCGTGAGATCGATGCCATCGAGAAGGACGCACGATCGAGTCGCCTCATCGATGGGGACGGAGACGCGTCGTGCACGCTCGCCGACGCGCAGTTGTTCATCGCTCGGCTGCACGACTTCGCGAGTTGGCCCAGGTTCGTCCATCACCTCGAGGCGCTCGAGCGAGAAAGCTCGCCCGACTCGGCGTTCGAGACCGCCGCGGACGCTGTGGTGACCGGGGACATCGCGCGATTGTCGTCGATGCTGCGCACGAACCCGTCGCTGTCGCACGCACGGTCGGCCCGAGATCACGCGGCGACGCTCCTCCATTACATCGCCGCGAACGGGCACGAAGGCTACCGGCAGAAGACGCCGAAGAACGCGGTCGATATCGCGCGCGTGCTGCTCGACGCCGGCGCAGAACCGGACGCGCTGGCTCGGATGTACGGTTACGAGTGCACGCCGATGCAGATGCTCGTCTCGAGTGCTCACCCGCACATCGCCGGGCTGCAGGTCGCGCTCGTCGACATCCTGGTCGACTACGGCGCCCGCCCGAGCGGGGTCAACGACGATGGGTCGCCGCTCATGACGGCGTTCCGCTTCCATTATCCCCGAGCGGCCGAAGCACTCGTTCGGCGCGGTGCCCGCGTCGACAACGTCATCTCGGCTGCTGCGTTAGGCAGGACGGATCTGCTCGCCGACTGGGTCGTGGATGGCGCCACGCTTGCGCCGGACGTACATCTCGCCGCCGTGCCGTGGCCGCGTCTCAAGCGCGACGCGCGCATCCATCTCGGGTACGCGCTGACGTGGGCGGCGAACTGGGGCAAGGGCGACGCCGTCGAGCTTCTGTTACAGAAGGGCGTCGATCCGAACGGCAAGGACGACGACGCGACGGCGCTTCACTTTGCGGCCGCGTTCGGCCATATGGATATTGTCCGACTCCTGCTCGCGTACGGCGCGTCGCTCGAGACGCTCAACAGTTACGACGGCACCGTGCTCGATGGCACGTTATGGTACGCGTATAACGATCCGGTGAAGGGGGTCCACTATGCGGCGGTGATTCGCGCACTGATCGATGCGGGCGCGAGGACCGATGTCTACCCGGAAATGCAGCACTGGATCGACGAATATCTGAAGCGAGGGTGAATGATCGTTCATCTGCTCGACGGTACCTACGAGCTGTTCCGCATCTTCTACGGGCTGCGACGTGCCAAGCAGCCCGTGGATCCGCCCCTCGGCGCCGTGGCCGGTGTGCTCCGGGCCGTCGTGCAGATGATCGAGGGTGGGGCGACGCACATCGGCGTGGCGACGGACCACGTCATCGAGTCGTTCCGCAATGAGCTGTGGGCGGGCTACAAGACGGGCGAAGGGATCGAGCCAGCCTTGTGGGCGCAGTTCCATCCGCTCGAGGAAGCGCTCGCTGCGATGGGCGTCACCGTGTGGCCGATGGTCGAGCTCGAGGCGGACGACGCGCTCGCGTCGGCGGCGCACCTCGCCGCACTCGACCCGCGCGTACAGAAAGTGAGCATCTGGACGCCGGACAAGGATCTCGCGCAGTGCGTGATTGGCGATCGCGTCGTGCAGGTGGACAGGCGCAGCGGTCAGGTGCGTAATGCCGAGGCCATTCGTACGAAGTACGGTGTCGCGCCCGCACACATTGCGGATTATCTCGCGCTTGTGGGCGATTCCGCGGACGGGTATCCAGGCATTCCCGGTATCGGGGCGAAGACCGCGGCCAACCTCGTCAACAAGTACGGCTGCATCGACGACTTCCCGCCGGACGTGTTAGGCTCGAATACGGAGCTCGCGTTGCTCTTCAAGACGCTCGCGACCCTCCGCACGGATGCGCCGCTCTTCACGGACGTGGACCAGCTTCGATGGTCCGGCGCAACGCCCGCGTTCCCCGCGTGGGCGGAGAAGATGGGCGATGCGAGACTCCTCGCGCGCGTGCAGGATCTGGAGGCCAAGCTGGCCGCGAGCACTGCGATCGAGTAATGGTCACGTTAGGCGAGGCCCGTATGGACAGCTGGTGGCGAACCGTTCGAGTCGGATTCCGAAGCCTTCGACGCACCCCGGGCTTCACCGTGACTGCCGTTCTCACGCTCGCGATCGGCATCGGCCTGTCGACCGCGGTGTTCACGGTCGCCGACGCACTGTTGATCCGGCGGCTCCCTGTCGTCGACCAGGATCGCGTCGTCCTGCTCTGGGGAGAGACCGCTGACGGTCGCTTCAAGAACTTTCCGCTCGACTACACCGAGGTCCGCCGCTTCGCGGGCACGAGCCGCTCGCTCCAGCGCGCGGCCTATTTTCAGTTCGAGCAGACGTGGCCCACGACGTTTCGTGACGGCGACCGAATCTCGACCCTCCGGCAAGCGCTCGTATCGGGCGACTTCTTTTCCGTTCTCGGTGCTCGGCCAGTGTTAGGCCGAGCGTTGACCGCCGAGGATGACCTCGCCGGCGCTGCGCCGGTAGCGGTGCTGAGCTGGACGGCGTGGCAGCGCCAGTTCGGCGGAGACCGCGGCGTGCTCGGCAAGCGGCTCACGCTGCATGGAAGTCGAGTGGCGTTCTCGATCGTCGGCGTGATGCCGCAGGGACTCGACTATCCTCGCGGCGTCGACTTCTGGGCTGCGATCGTTCCGTCGACGACGCCCGCGGCTCTCCCGCTGATGGCGTATGACGTCATCGGTCGCCTCGCGCTGGGCGCGACGCCCGCCACCGCGCGAACGGAGATCTCGTCGTTCTTTCGCGCGTCCGGCAATGCGTTCACGCGGGAGGTTCGCGGTGTCGTGCACACGCTGCCGCGTCTCATCGTCGGGGACACTCGCCCCGCGGTGATCGTCTTCGCCGCCGCCGTCGCGCTGCTGTTGCTCATCACGTGCGTGAACGTGGCGACCCTTCTGCTCGTCCGCGGGCTTGGCCGAGCGCGCGAAATCGCCGTTCGCACGGCGCTCGGTGCGACCCGACCCCAGTTGGTGAAGCAACTGCTCACCGAGAACGCGGTGTTGGCGCTGGCTGGTGGCGTGATTGGCATCGGCCTCGCGTTCGCGGCGGTGCGGATGTTCGTCGCGATGGCGCCGTCCAACCTGCCGCGGCTCGACGAGATTCACGTGAATTCGACTGCTCTCCTCGGCGCCGTTGCGATAACGGCGCTCGCTCTGGTGCTGTTCGCGATCGCACCGGCGGTGCTGACATCCCGTGTGGCGCTCGTGCGGATGCTGCGGTCGGGCGTACGGGAGACCGCCAGCCGTCGCTCTCGGCTCACGACGGAATCGCTCGTCGCGGCCCAGCTCGCGCTCGCGGTCGTCGTGCTCTCGGCCGCGGGACTCATTGGCAGGACGCTGCTCGGGCTGCAGCGCGCGGACCTCGCGCTCGATGCATCCCGCCTGCTCGTGGTGAGTTTGGCGATCTCGGAGCAGTATGGGTCGGTAGCCAGCCAGACCGCGATGCTCGACGCGATCGACGCTCGGCTGAAGGCGACGCCTGGAGTGGTGGAGCTGTCGCCGGTCGTTGCCGTGCCGTTCACCAGAGGGTGGGACGGACGTCCGACGGTGGAGGGTCAGTCCGAGCAGGATGCGGCGACGAACCCCATGCTCAACATGGAGGTCGTTGGCGACCGGTACTTCGAGGCGTTAGGCACGCCGGTGCTGCGCGGGCGGACATTCACCGCCGCCGATCGGCAAGGTGCGTCTCCCGTCGTAATCCTGAGTCAAGCCGCGGGCCGCGCGTACTGGCCAACCGGCGACCCGATCGGCAAGCGACTCGTCGGGTTCGAGAAGGGTCAGTTCCTCACGGTCGTGGGCGTCGTGTCCGACACGCGATTCCGCGACCTGCGCGACCCGCGCGCGACGATCTACTTCCCGCTTCGCCAATCGACGTTTCCATTCGTCCCGCTGAGTCTCGTCATTCGAACGACTGGCGATCCGGCGAGTGTAGTGCCGTCGGTCCGTCGGTCCGTCGGGGAAGCTGCGCCGGGGGTTCTCGTGTCGAACGCCGCGCCGTTCGAGACGTTTCTGGCGCAGCCGCTGGCGCAGCCGAGGCTCAACGCGCTGCTGCTTGGCGTGTTCGCTGGCGCGGCCGTCGCGCTCGCGGCGATTGGTCTCTTCGGCGTGATGATGACGATGGTGCGCCAACGCACCCGGGAGCTCGGCGTGCGCATGGCACTCGGCGCAACGGCCGCGGACGTCCGCGCGCTGGTCTTGGGGCGCGGACTTCTCATTGCCGCGAGCGGCGCGGCGGCCGGGTTGATCGGAGCCCTCGCGACCAACCACCTCGTGTCGGCGATGCTCTACGAGGTGAGCCCCACCGACGCGTTGACCCTGACGCTGGTTGCGGGCCTGCTGCTGTGCGTCGCCGCGCTCGCGACGATCATCCCGGCTCGCTCCAGCACCCGCATTGACCCGGTGGTCGCCCTCCGCGCCGACGGATAATTGGTGGGAACTACGATTGGGCGGATCTGAACGGTGAAACGGCCGGATACTGCACGTCTGTCATCCCGAGGAGCGTAGCGACGAGGGATCTTCTCGAATGCGCTCGTGGCCAGCCACGAGTGACGCACGGGAGATCCCTCGCTGACGCTCGGGATGACATGGAGCTGACGCTCGGGATGACAACCGTCCTTGTCCCGATCCCATCCGGCCGTTTCGCCGTTCAGATCCGTCCAATCGTAGTTCACCATCACGACCGGTCGTAAAACGCCGGCGGCTCGATTCCCAGACTCCGCAGATAGACGTATCCCTGTCCGCGATGGTGGATCTCGTTGTCGATCACGTAGAGCAGCAGATCCGACGTGCGCCCGGTGAACATGCCGAACGCCGTGATCGTCTCGTGAAACCGCTCGACCGGGATCTGCGGCCAGAGCTCGTCGAGCTGCTTCGTTGACTCATCCCACAGACGGAGCACCTCGGCCCGTGGACGTGGCCCGCGATCCTTGTTGTTCTCCCATTCGCCGGTAACGGCGCCGCGCACCATCGGCACGCCCATCGTGACGATCTCCATCGCGAGCTGGCCGAACGTCCGCATGCCGCCGATCGAATACGTGAACAGCTTGTCCTCCGGAAACGCCTCGATCACGCGCCGGGTGACGCGTCGATGACCCTGCCAGTGTGCGAGCAGCCCTTCGGGTGTGACTGCGGCGGCGGTTGAAGTGATTTCGTTCGACACGTCGGACTCCTCGAGGATCGGTGGAAGCTCACGGATGAGCCGGCCAGTACTGAATTGGGGTCAGAGTCAGAAATCATCATTTCCCCGCATGCGCGTGGGAATGATGATTTCTGACTCTGACCCCAATGTCCAGCCGTCGATTCGCCGGGGCTGACTTGAAGCCTGACCCCGCTCATGGTAGTGTCGACGAGGACCGGAGACGACACCATGAGCGCGATCACCAAGCTGGATCGCCGAGATTTCCTCAAGCTCGGCGCTATCGCGGGTAGCGGGCTTCTCCTTGGCGTTCGGGTTCCCGAACGGTCCGCTAGCGGGTCGGCCGCACCGTTCGCGCCGAACGTCTTCCTGCGTGTCGACCCGAACGGCGACGTGACCATCTGGCTCGCCCGCTCGGACATGGGGCAGGGCGTGCGAACGGCGCTGCCGATGATCGTCGCGGACGAGCTCGACGCCGACTGGAGTCGCGTTCGTGTCGTCCAGGCCGACGCCCACCCCGACAAGTACGGTCGCATGATGACCGTCGGGAGCACGAGCGTGCGCGGCGGCGCATGGATGCCACTCAGGCGCGCGGGTGCTTCCGCGCGCGCGATGCTCGTCGCCGCGGCTGCCGCTCGCTGGAACGTCCCCGCATCCGAGCTCACGACCGAGAACGGCCGCGTCATGCACGCGGCATCGCGCCGCTCGGCTGGCTACGGCGAGCTGGCCGAGGAGGCCGCAACGATACCGGTGCCTGCACAGCCGAAGCTCAAGGATCCTTCGCAGTTCAAGTTGATCGGAACTCGGACCGCGCTGCTCGACACGAAGGACAAGGCGACAGGCAAGGCGGTCTTCGGCCTGGATGCGCGAACGGCAGGCATGCTCTACGCGACGGTGGTACACCCGCCGGTGTTCGGCGCGAAAGTGTCATCCGTCGACGACTCGAAGGCGCGGGCAATCCCCGGAGTGCGGCACGTCGTGCAGGTCTCGCAGGGCGTCGCCGTGGCGGCCGACAATACGTGGGCCGCGTTTCAGGGTGCGCGCGCCCTCGTGATCGCATGGGACAACGGCTCCTTCGCGATGAGCACGCCCGAGATCTCCGCACAGCTCGCTCGGCTGTCTGATGGCCCCACGATCGAGGCGAAAGAGGCTGGCGACGCCACCGCGGCACTCGCCAGCGCGACGACGCGAGTCCAGGCGATGTACGAGGCGCCGTATCTCGCGCACGCGACGATGGAGCCGATGAACTGCACGGCCGACGTCCGCCGTGACCGATGCGAGATCTGGGCGCCGACGCAGAATCCGCAGGGAACGCAGTCCGCCGCTGCGCGCCTAACGGGATTACCCGTCGACGCCGTGACGGTGCACGTCACGAACCTCGGCTGCGGATGGGGACGGCGTAGTCGCACCGACTTCGTCGAGGATGCGGTGGAGACGTCGATGAAGGTCGGCGCTCCGGTCCAGGTGCTGTGGTCGCGCGAAGAAGACATGCAGCACGATTTCTATCGCCCGGCGGCGCACGTTCGGCTCGAGGGCGCCGTGGACGCGAACGGCCGCGTGAACGCGCTCCGTGTCCGCGTTGCGGCGCAAGGGATCGGCGGCGGGCGCGGCGTCGATGGCCCCGCCGTCACGGGCTTCACCGACCTGCCGTACGCGATACCGAACGTGCACGTCGGCTACGCGCGGGCGGAGCTCGCGGTGCCGGTTGGGTTCTGGCGGTCCGTGGGCCCGTCGCAGAACACGTTCGTGCTCGAGAGCTTCCTCGATGAGTTGGCGCACGCCGCGAGGCGCGATCCATTCGAGTTTCGTCGCGAGATGCTGAGCGAGCATCCTCGCCTGAAGCACGTGCTCGAGGTCGCGGCCGAACGGTCGGGGTGGGGAACGAAGTTGCCAGCAGGCCGAGCGCGCGGCATCGCGCTCCTCGATGACCGCGGCAGCCTTGTCGTCGAGGTGGCCGAGGTGTCGGTCGAGGGCAATCGAGTGCGCGTACACAAGGTCACGTGCGCCGCCGATTGCGGCCAGATCATTCATCCAGGGATCGCCGAAGCGCAGCTGAGCGGGTCGATCGTCGCGGGACTCACGGCCGCGCTCTACGGCGAGATCACCATCGAGAAAGGGCGGGTGAAGCAGGCGAATTTCCACGACTATCAGATGCTGCGGATGCGTGAGATGCCGGACATCCGGGTGCACATCGTGACGAATCACGAGGAGCCGGGGGGCGTAGGTGAGCCGGCGGTGCCGCCGCTCGCGCCCGCCGTGACGAATGCGATCTTCGCGCTCACGGGCAAGCGTGTGCGCAAGCTTCCGATTCGGCTCGTTACATAGCAGCTGGAGGTGGACGATGGGGGCAACGTACCAGACGCCGATCAGCACGGCGGCCGTTGGGTCGACGCGCGAGCAGGCCGAGCAGCTCATCGGGCGGGCACGGGAGCTCGGACCGGTGATTCGCGAGCACCTCGAGGAGGCCGAGCACGAGCGTCGACTCGCGACACCGGTGCGCGACGCGCTGCGCGCCGCCGGGTTCCAGCGCATGCTGGCGCCGAAATCGTTAGGCGGGCTCGAGGTCGATCCGGTCACGTGCGCGCAGGTCGTGGAGGAGATCGCGGGCTTCGATAGCGCGGCCGGATGGGCGCTGCAGGCGCCGAACGTCAACGTCTGGTGGGCGTGCCGTCTCGCGGACACGGGCGCCGAGGAGATCTACGGCGCGGACCCGAGCACGCCGGTGGCGGCCGCGTTTCACCCACCACAGCTGGCCATCGAGATCCCCGGTGGCTTCCGCGTGACTGGCCGCTCGCCCCTCGCGAGCAACATCCACGACTGCGACTGGGCGTTGTTCAGCGGGATGATCATGGACGATGGCCACCCGCGGATGACCGAGTTTGGTCCGGCCATGATCGCGTTCATCCTGCGCACATCGGACCTCGAGATCCTCGATACGTGGCACACGTTAGGCATGCGTGGCACCGACAGCCAGGACGTGACGTTCCGCGATGTGTTCGTTCCGGCGTCTCGCACGTTCCCGCTCGCGCCCCAGTTCCAGCCGGGCCGCCACTTCCAGGGCCCGCTCTATCAATTCCCGGCCTCGGGCATCATCGCGATCTTCAGCGCCTCGGTGCTGCTCGCGACGGCCCGGGGCGCCATTACCGAGCTGCGTGAGCTGGCCACCAGGAAGGTGCCCTTCGGGTCGCTGAAGACGCTCAGCGAGCGAGGAACAGTACAGTCGGCGCTCGCGGAGTCGGAGGCGACACTGCGGGCGGCGCGCGCGCTGTTCTATGACACGATGGCCGAAGCATGGGCACGGACGTCGTCGAAACAGGTCCATACGCTCGAGCAACGAGCGGACGTGCTGCTCGCGACGATCCACGCAGTGAAGAGCGCAGTGGTGGTGACGGATACGATGCACCGACTCGCGGGCACGACGGGCATCTACACGAAGAGTCGGCTCGACCGCTACTTCCGCGACGTGCACACGCTGCGGCAGCACGGCTTCGTATCGGAGAACAAGCTCGAGTCGATCGGCCAGATCTTTCTCGGCCTGCCGCCGGATTTCCCGCTGATCGCGTTCTGAATCATCGCACCAGAGCCGGTGTTGACTACGATGACGCTGAAAGATCTGAAACGGCCGGATCGTTCCGTTACGGAGTCGCAGTGGCGTCGCGCAACGAGCCATGAATGATTGAATGACGACCTCGGGATGCCAACGCGTCCCGAGGTCGTTCACCAAGTTTCATTGTGGCCGCGGCGAGACGACGACCTTCTTGCGCCGTGGTCCAATCCGGTCGTTTCGGATCTTTCAGCGTCATCGTAGTCAACACCCGGTCACGGCCTGAATGGCGCCGCCGCGTAGACCACACGGCCGCCCACCATCGTCAGGAGCACCTTCGCGTCCTTGAGCTGAGTCGGCGGGATGGCGAACAGGTCACGGTCGATCACCACCAGGTCCGCGAGCTTGCCCGTCGCGAGCGACCCCTTGCTTGCCTCCTCGCCCTCCGCCCACGCGTTGTTCACCGTGTAGCTCCGCAGACTCGTCTCGAGATCGAGCCGTTGCTCGGGGAACCAGCCGCCCGCCGGCTTCCCGTCGAGTGTCTGCCGAGTGACCGCCGCGTAGAGAATCGTCATCGGATTCGCCGTGTACCAGCTCGCGTTCGTGCCCGGCCAGTCCGAGCCGAAGAGCAGCGGGACGCCCGCATCCTTGAACGTCTTGAATGCGTACGCCCACTTCGCGCGATCGCCGATGCGCTCCTCCATCCAGCGCATGTCATCGATGGCGTGATACGGCTGCACCTCGGCGATTAGCCCGAGCTTCTTGTAGCGCTGCGCGACCGTGGCGTTGCGGATGACCTGCGAGTGGATGATCCGCCACCGCCGCTCCTTCGGGCCGTTCACGGTCATCACCTTCTCCATGATGGTGAGCACGCTGTCGATCGCCTGATCGCCGATCGCGTGCACGTTTGCCCACCAGCCGGCGGAGTCGAGCCCGAACAGCAGGCGCTCCATGTTGCCGGCGGGCTCCATGCCGGAGCCCGGGCCGTCCGTCGCCGCCGTGTTCGTGCTGTCGCGCCACTCGCCGCGCTTGCCCGAGTGGAGCTGCGGCTCGTAGAAACGCGCGGTCGAGTTGCCCTGAATACCGTCGACAAAGCCTTTGAGCGCGCGGATGCGAATCCAGTCGTCGCCAAAGCCCGGCGAGATCCCCGCGTACGTCAGGCGACTCCACTTGTCGAGCGTCGGGCGCGCGAACACACGCACGCTGAGCTCACCACGACGCTTGAGCTCCGTGTAGACCGGAAGCTGGAACGGCGGCGTGATGTCGTGGATCGTCGTGACGCCGAGCTCCGAGAGATGCTGCTGCGCGGCGCGTGCTTCGCGAAGGCGCTGGTCGAAAGTCTTCGCTGAAATAGCTCGGCGCACGCGCGCGAGCGCGCTGTCCGCCACGCGCCCCGTGGCGCGCCCACTTACGCACTCGAGGCCCGCGACCGGTTGGGCGCACGAGAGATTCGCCCGCTCGAGCGCGATACCGTTCGCGAGCCACGCACTGCGATCCCACCGGTTGAGCAGGATCGGCGTCGTCCCGCTCACCGAGTCGATGATCGTTCGATCCGGCGTGAATCGCGCCGGGCGGCGCTGCCCCGCCGCAGCGCCTGTGCTGTTAGCGGGCGAGTCCTCGTATGCGCCCCAGTCGCCGCCGGAGAGCCAAGCGCCGGGACTCATTCGAGCGACGGCGGCCTTCACGCGCTGTGCGAACGGCGCCGCGGTACTGACGTCGAGCAGGTTCGCGCCGATGAGCAACGCGCCGGCCTGACTGAAGTGCGTATGGTCGTCGATGAAGCCAGGCGTTATGAACCGTCCGCCGGCGTCGATCACGCGCGTGCGACTCGTACGATGCGCGTCCGCGGCGGCATTCGTACCGACTGCGATCAGGCGGTCGCCGCGAATGGCGACCGCCTGCGCGGACGGTCGTAGCGTGTCGCCGGTCCAGATGCGTGCGTTGCGGACGATGACATCGGCCTCCTGCGCCGCGATTGCGCTCGGAGACATCGAGGAAACGAGAGCGATGGCGCAGAGGCGCCGGGCAATGAGGGTGGCCATGATCGCATGATATGCGTGCGTCGTCGAGCTCGCGGTAGGTCTCGTCGCGTTCGCCGATGAGCGAACGATCGGTGAGGCGAGGAGTGTGCTCGAACGCCGCTCTGGACTGTGGTCGCCGCTCTCGTAATGTGTTGCCGAGTCGCGCTGCCCGGGCGTTGTCGTGCCGGGTGGATTCATGTAGCGAAATCGAGCCTCGCGTACGGACCCAACGCATGCGGCAACCGCTCTGGTCGTCTCACTGGTTTGCTATCCCGCGCTGGCGCACCGACGACATTTTTCTTCGGTGGGGCCAAAGCGTTCGCCAATCATCTGCAAACCGTGAAGGTCCCGCACGTTTTTCGACAGTTTGCCGGAGGCCACTCCATGCCCCGTTCCGTCAGGAGCTGGTGGAGGTGTTGCCTCTCCTCTTTCAGCGATAGTCCGGGCGATCCGGTAGTACCAACCGGCACCGCGCTCTGCCTAACCAGTGGGTCTTACCGCAGAGAACGCGGAGAGCGCAGAGGCGTCTGACAAGCGAGCGAACCTTCCACAGAAGTGCTCGAGCCGCCGCCTTGGTATTGGTCGCGCGGCGCCGCAAGCCGGGTAGACGCGTAGCGCACCGCGGGATACATTGGCCGCCGCCTGTGGTCCTTGCCGTCTCGTCTTCGCTCCAGGAGCTGAACATGGTGCAGCTTCTCGATCAACTGCAAGGAACGCTCGCCGGCCGTTATGAGGTGGAACGCGAGATCGGCCGCGGCGGAATGGCCACCGTCTTTCTCGCCCGCGACGTCCGACATGACCGGCGCGTCGCACTCAAGGTGCTGGATCCGGAGCTTGGCGCGGTGCTCGGTGCCGAGCGTTTTCTCGCCGAAATCAAAGTCACGGCGAAGCTGCAGCATCCGAACCTGCTCCCGCTGTTCGATTCGGGCGAAGCCGGCGGCCTGCTGTTCTATGTCATGCCGTTCGTCGAAGGCGAGTCGCTGCGGTCGCGGCTGGATCGTGAGAAACAGCTTCCGGTCGACGACGCGATCCGGCTCGCCGTCGCGATCGGCGGCGCGCTGGACTATGCGCACCGCCGGGGCGTCATCCATCGCGATCTCAAACCCGAGAACATTCTGCTTCACGACGGCCAGCCGCTGGTCGCCGATTTCGGCATCGCACTCGCGCTGAGTAACGCCGGGGGGCAGCGCATCACGCAAACCGGGCTTTCGCTCGGTACACCACAGTACATGTCGCCGGAGCAGGCGACGGGCGACCGGGTGCTCGACGCCCGCACCGACATCTATTCGCTCGGCGCGGTGGTGTACGAAATGCTCACGAGCGAGCCGCCGCACACAGGCGCGACGGCGCAAGCGGTCATCGCGCGCGTGCTTACCGAGCGGCCGAGGGACCTGCGAACGGTTCGGCCGAGCGTGCCAGCGCATGTGAGCGCAGCGATCATGACAGCGCTCGAGAAATTGCCCGCGGATCGACCGGCGTCGAGTCACGACCTGATCGCCGCGCTCGAGGGGCGCGCGACACCACGCCCGGGCGTCACCCGCGAGGCGTCAGTTGCGCCGACGGATCGCGTTCGCCGACTTCAGCGTTCTCTGATGGTGACCGGTTTCGTAGCGATCGCCGCTGTCATCGCTGCGGTCGCCCTGGCAGCACACGTCCGCCGGGCGGATCGACCGGGGCCAACCATTCACTTTCCGTTGATGCTCGGAACCGGCGAGCGTTTCGCCGACGGCGTCGGGAATCCGTTCGCGATCTCGCCCAATGGCCAGGTCATCGCGTACACCGCGTCGAAGCCCGGCGAGCCAGCGATGTTGTACGTTCGCCGCCTGTCGGACCTGAACGCGCGGGCGCTCGCGGGCACCGAGGGCGCGTTTCAGCCTGCGTTTTCGGCGGACGGACAGTGGATCGCGTTCGCGGCGGATGCCTACGTCAAGAAAGTGCCGGTTGCAGGTGGAACCCCGCTGCGCCTCGGCTCGATCCCCGTGACCAACGTTCGCGGAATCACCTGGGCTGGCAATGACGCGATCGTTGTCGGTCGGAACAACGGTGTGCTGTTGACGGTACCCGCAGGCGGCGGCGATACGACCCGTCTTCCGGGAAAGCCGATCGGCGGAGACGTTGCCGACGAACGATGGCCCATCGTGTTGGCGGACGGTCGGACGGTCGTCTTCGTCGCGTACCGCGGCGGGTTCGCACGCTCGCAGATCTGGACGCGGTCCGTCGACCGCGACGACCGCGCGCCGCTCGACGTTCAAGGGAGCGCTCCGCTTGGCATGATCGACGGCGACTTGCTGTACGTGTCGCCGACGAGCGCGGTGATGGGCGTTCCGTTCGATCGCGCCGGACGCCGGCTGAAGGGGACGCCTGTGCCCGTGCTCGACCAGGTGGTCACCGACCCAACGTCCGGCTACGCGCGCGCGACGCTCTCGGCGAGCGGCAGTCTCCTCTATCAGAGCGCGTCGCTGGGATCGACGCTCGTTCTCGCGGACGACCGCGGAACCACTCGTCCGCTCCTCCCTGAGAATCGGGCGTTCAGCCATCCGCGGTTTTCGCCCGACGGCAGTCGCATCGCCGTCACGATCGCGCAGGGCGGCGCGAGCGATGTTTGGGTGCTCGATCGCGGATCGAACACGTTCACCCGCCTCACCGCCGGCGGCGGCTTGATTTCCAACGACCGCCCGGAGTGGACGCACGACGGCACACGAATCCTCTTTCGATCGACGCGGGACATCACCGGCCTATGGTGGCTCGCCGCCGACCGCAGCGATTCCGCAGAGCGTCTGATCGGGCCGAGAGACGAGCAAATCAACGAGGGCGTGGCCTCGGCGGATGGCCAGTGGATTCTCTATCGCACGAACAATCCGCGCATGCAGCAGGATCTGTGGTATCGCCGTCTCCGGGGTGACACCAGCCGCAAATCGTTCATCACCAGCCAGGCCTTCGAGACGGCGCCGCGGTTCTCCCTGAATGGGAAATGGGTGGCGTACTCGTCCGACGAATCGGGCGTGCGCGAAGTGTATGTAACACCCTTTCCCGGGCCGGGCGCACGCGTACAGGTGTCACTCGGTGGGGGCGATGAACCCGTCTGGTCGCCCGATGGCCGTCGGCTGTTCTACGCGCATAACCAGGCGATCGTCGTCGTGAACGTGAAGGAGTCGCCGTCGTTCAGCGTGGCGAATCGCACGCAGCTCTTCGAGGGCGAATTCCTGTTCACCTACACGCACGCGAACTACGATGTCGCGCCCAACGGCAAGGAGTTCGTGCTCGTGAAAGGCGCTGGTGATGCGCAGGCGTTCGTGATCCACGATTGGCGCGCGCAGCTTCGGGCGCGGGCGTTCACTCAAAAATAGGCCGCTAGGGAAGTGAATCGATCGCGTCCGCCGTCGGACTCCGCTCGGAATGCCGCCCGGCCGGTGCTCCCTGGTCGACGCAGGCGTTCCGCGTTAGGCGCGAGAGATACCCTCGTGCGTCAGCTCGAGCGATTCGATCGCTACCTCATTGCTCGTGGCGTCGAGAGCCGGGCCCGTGACCTTCGCCGGCATTGCGTTCCGGACCGTCCACGTCCCGACCAGCCGGCGCCGTTCGTCGAGCAGTCGGATCACGAGCGTCTGCGACGTTGCCGGGCTCGACGCCGTTCCGAACCAGGCCGTCCAGAGCCTGCGATCCAGCACACCCCGTTTGAGTGTGAGGGCCGCCGACCGGTCCAGACCCGTCACCTCGGTGAATCCCATGTGCAGGTCGTTCCAGGTCACGTCGACGTTGTAGATGGTCATGGCGGCGCCTGCATGCGATGCGAGATTCTGAGAATCACGAACTCCGCGGGCCTGACCGGCGCCATGCCGATCTCGACGATGAGGCGACCATCGGTGATATCCTGCGCCGTCATCGTCGTGCCGAGCCCACAGCGTACGTAGAAGGCCTCCTCGGCCTTGGCGCCGAGAAGCGCGCCCTGCTTCCACTTGTCGAGCAGGTAATTCTCGATCGACGCCCGAGCCATCGCCCAGGTCGTAGCGTCGTTCGGCTCGAACACCACCCACTGCGTGCCCTTGTCGATGGATTGCTCGACGAGCGTGAAGAAGCGCCGGATGGGAACGTACTTCCACTCGTTGTCGTTCCCCGCGAGCGTGCGCGCGCCCCACACGAGGGTGCCACGATCCGCGAACGCACGGATCGTGTTGATCGACTTCCCCTCGGCCGTGTCGACATTCAGGCGTTCCGCTGTTCGCGTGTCGATCGCGACCGAAGGCTCGACGACGCTCTCGAGCGCCACGTTGGCCGGCGCCTTCCAGACACCACGCGCTGCGTCCGTCGCCGCGTAGACGCCAGCCACCGTCGCGCTCGGCGGCAACGTCACGCGGTGATTGCGAAGTGCGGTGGTCGCGACGTCGTACAGGGCGGGGTTGGTCGCGGCCACCGACGCGACGTCCGCCGGTGCCGATGTCCCAAGCGCTACCAGAGCGTTCGACGTCCCTTCGCGTTGGACGTAGGGGTACGTCAGCGTCGTGCGCAGGAACGGGTAATAGACCGCGGCGAACTGCAGATCGCGCGACGTGGGAAACGCGGCACGTGCGGTCGCGACGTCGAGGTTGGGATTCGCGCCGTCGAACAGGTCCAAGATCGCGAACCGGTCGCGGCGGCGTGCGCACTGGGCGATGATGCCCGCGGCCAGCGTCGCGTAGTCGGCCCGGGGGAGCGAGACGGCTTCGGGGACGACGATCAGCGTCGGGTCTTCCTCGGCCGCGACGGCGTCGACGCCACTCGTCAGGCTCGCCAGCGTCGGTACGGGCGCGAGCGCGGTCCGCGTTCCGACCGATGCCACGAAGCAGCGTTGCCCGCCGTTGTCGAAGAACATCCTGACCGCGAAGTAGAGCGGGTAGTGCGTCGTCGGGTCATCCACGCGGATCGCGGTGTACGCGCCCGCATTCTCCGTGACGTGAACCGTCGCGCCGATCGCACCAGCGTCGCCGAAGAACTCCTCGAAGTCCCGCATCGAGCGGATGAGCGTCGGCTTGAGGAGCAGATCGGTGTTGGCGCTGCCTGCAGGATCCACCGCATTCACCCGGTCGATGGCGCTCGACGCTTTCTGCGTCGCGCCGATGAACGCGGGAATCGCCGTCTCGACGTCCCTGATCGGACGAGGAAGCGGACGCGTCTCCTCGACGAACACGATCGGCCTGTCGTGAGTAGCCACGGATCCTCCCACGATGTACGGTTCGCGAAATCCTTTCGCGCACGGCGATGTACTCCCACTGCATCTTCTGCCAGAGCACGCTCGGCACGAACAACCACATCGCGCACTTCCCGATCGGACGACGACTTGCGTTCGATTCGGCGAAGGGCAGACTGTGGGCCGTGTGCGCTCGGTGTGCGCAGTGGAACCTTGCGCCACTCGAGGAGCGATGGGAAGCCGTGGAGGATTGCGAGCGCGAGTTTCGCCGCGTGCGTGCCCGGGTGTCCACGGCCGAGATCGGGTTGGCGCGCCTGCCCGACGGCATGGATCTCATCCGAGTCGGTGCGCCGCTGCGGCCGGAGTTCGCGGCCTGGCGTTACGGCAGCCGGTTCGGCGTGCGGCGTCGCAACTTCATTCTTCGCACGGTGGGTGCGAGTGCCGCGCTCGCGGGCGCGGGGGTGACGATCGCCGGAATCGCGGGCAGCGTGATTCTTCCCCTCCTTGGTCCGGGCCTGATCGTGAGCGGCGCGCTCACCGCGGCGAGCGGGGTTCGCACGTCACCGTTCTCGTTCACGCGACCGGTTCGCATCGTCGCAGACGACGGAACGATCATCGAGCTGGGTCGCAAGTTCACGTTCGACATCGAGATGCGCGCCGACGATGGCCCTGGCGGGATTCAGCTTGCCATGGGAACGATGGAGGAGGCC
>Ga0268265_10001273_pt1 | contig 21747 bp, 25 predicted proteins | sample KBSSwiS52_FD_190355 | JGI IMG/M metagenome (GOLD analysis project Ga0268265, IMG submission 190355) | Switchgrass rhizosphere microbial communities from Kellogg Biological Station, Michigan, USA - KBS Switchgrass S5-2 (SPAdes) (version 2) | ecosystem: Host-associated > Plants > Roots >... | reverse complement strand
CTTGAAGCGAACGGTGACCAGGGGTTGCTCGACGATCACCCCGGCATTGAGGCGGTGTTGCTGCGCGACGGCGGGCGTGGCGATGCGCCACATCCCGCCGGGCTCGGGCACCAGCCGGCGGAAGCGGTCATAGGCCTTCAGCGCATAACCGCCGGTGGCGATGAAATTGAGGATCTCCACGAAGGTTTCGGTCTTGAGGCCGGCGTAAGGAGCTGCCGAGCGGATTTCAGTGAGCAATTCATCCTGCTGGAACGGCGCGGCGACGGCGAGGCCGAGGATATGCTGAGCAAGCACGTCGAGCGCTCCCGGGCGGAAAGTTTCGGGGTCGAGTTCGCCGTCGCCGATGGCGTCCAGCGCCGCGCGGCCCTCGAGATATTCGAAGCGGTTGCCGGGGACAAGGATGCCCTTCGACGGCTCGTCGAGCCGGTGGTTGGCGCGGCCGATCCGCTGCAGCAGGCGCGAGCTGCCCTTGGGCGCCCCCATCTGCACGACCAGATCGACGTCACCCCAGTCGATGCCGAGGTCGAGGCTGGCAGTGCACACCAGCCCGCGCAATTTGCCCGCCGCCATCGCCGCCTCGACCTTGCGCCGCGCCTCGACCGACAGGCTGCCGTGATGGATGCCGATCGGCAGGCCCTGGTCGTTCACGTCCCACAATTTCTGGAAGATCAGCTCGGCGAGCCCGCGGGTGTTGCAGAAGACGAGCGTCGTTTGGTGCTGCTCGATCAGCCGCATGACCTCGGGCACCGCATGGTAGCCCGAATGACCGCCCCACGGGATGCGGTTCTCGGGGATCAGAATTTCGAGGTCAGGGTCGGCGCCGGGGTCGCCGATGACCAGGTCGACCAGCTCCATATCGGCATCGGGCGCGAGCCATGAGCGATAGGCATCCGGATCGCTGATGGTCGCCGACAGGCCGACCCGGCGCAGGCCCGGCGCCAGCGTTTGCAGCCGCGACATCGACAGCGACAGCAAGTCGCCGCGCTTCTCCTTGGCGAAACCGTGAAGCTCATCGACCACGATGGTCCGCAGATTCTCGAACATCACCGCGGCGTCCGGATAGCTCAGCAGCAGGCTCAGCGACTCGGGCGTGGTCAGGAGGATCTGCGGCGGCCTGGCCCGCTGCCGCGCCTTGCGGTCGGACGGGGTGTCGCCGGTGCGGGTCTCGATACGGATCGGCAGCCCCATCTCCTCGACCGGGCCGATGAGGTTGCGCTGGACGTCGACCGCCAGCGCCTTCAGCGGCGAGACGTAGAGCGTGTGCAGGCCTTCCGCCGGCTCTTCCGCCAATTCGCAGATCGTGGGCAGGAATCCGGCGAGGGTCTTGCCGGCGCCGGTCGCGGCGACCAGCAGCGCGCTGCGTCCGGCCCGCGCGCGGTCGAGCATGTCGAGCTGGTGGCGGCGCGGCTGCCACCCTTTGGATTCAAACCACGCCCGGACGACCGGCGGAAGCGACTCAGTCCTCAGCGCCGTCGGTCCCCGCGCGGCGGCGCGCTTCCTCTTCCTGGTAAAGATCGTGCGTTGCCTGCTCGGTGCGGCCGGACTTGCCCGTCGAGCCGCGGCGCATCACCAGCCATACCAGCGCGATGAGCAACAGGACCGGGCCGAGGATTTCGACGATGCCGAGCAATGATCCGTCCATGCTGTTTCTCCCGTCCGGGAACTCCCGGCGTTGTCGCTTATATAGTGCGCAATGGCCCGGCTAGGTTCCTGGATCGAATCCCGCCCCGAGGGGATTTACGTGCGGCCCGCCGACGCGTGGATCGACCCGTCGCAGCCCAAGGCGCGCGCGTGGGTGACCCACGGCCACGCCGACCACGCGCGCGGCGGCCACAAGGCGGTGCTTGCGACTGCCGAGACGCTGGCGATCATGGAGACCCGTTACGGCCCGCAGTCGGGACAGCCGATCGCCTACGACGAAACGCTCCGGGTCGGCGAGGTCGACGTGCGCTTCGTCCCCGCGGGCCATGTGCTTGGATCGGCTCAGATCGTCATGGAGCACAAGGGCGAACGGGTGGTCGTCTCCGGCGATTACAAGCGCCGCCCCGACCCGACCTGCGCGCCGTTCGTGCCGATGCCGTGCGACATCTTCATCACCGAGGCGACCTTCGGGCTGCCGGTGTTCCGCCATCCCGATACCGGGAGCGAGATCGATCGTCTGCTCCACCGGCTGCATGCCGACCCTGACCGCTGCGTGCTGGTCGGCGCTTATGCGTTGGGCAAGGCGCAGCGGATCATCACCGAGCTACGCGCGCGGGGGCACCACGAGCCGATTTATTTTCACGGCGCGGTCGAGCGGCTGTGCCAGCTTTACGAGGAACTGGGTGTCGCACTCGGCGACCTGCGTCCGGCGACCGGGGTGGCGAAGGACGAGCTCAAAGGGCGAATCGTGATTGCCCCGCCCGGCGCGCTCAACGACCGCTGGTCGCGGCGTCTGCCCGATCCGGTGACGGCGATGGCCTCGGGCTGGATGCGCATTCGCCAGCGCGCTCGCCAGCGCAATGTCGAGCTGCCGTTGATCATCTCCGATCATGCCGACTGGGACGAACTGACCGCGACCATCCGCGAGTTAGAACCGACCGAAGTGTGGATCACCCATGGCCGCGAGGAAGCGCTCAAGCATTGGTGCATGACCCACCAGATCAAGGCGTGCGAGCTGAACCTGGTCGGCTACGAGGATGAGGACGATTGACGTCCGGTCGGCGTCACTTCCCCTCTTTCTCCATGGCGTCACCTGCGTTGCTCATGTCGCCGCCCCGCTTCGCGAATTGATCGTCGCATGCCTTACCGATTTCTTCGGCTTTCGGATTACCTTGGAGATCAGCCAATCCGGCCTCCAGGGCCTGCTTGACGTTGAACCCCGGGGCAACGGCGTCGAGCCGCCCGAAGAAATACCAAGTGCCCGCAATCTCGCCCGTAAGCTTCTTCTCGTCCTTCTCGTTCCCGACAGCGATCGTGTAGAGGACGAAGCAACGAAGATCCTGCGATGCCACCGGAGGTGCCGCGGCCTCAGCCCGGGTCTGCACCAAACCTAAAAGCAAAACCAGCAAACCAAGACACCGCATGACCGCCCTCCTTAAGCGGGAGATTGGAGGGCTCGAGGGTTGTCGTCCAGCCGTCAATGCACCGCTTCGGCGCGCTCGATGCCTGATTTCGCCAGTTGCTCGTCGATCTGATCCACCAGGCGCTTCACTCCGGCCTGATCCTTGGCCTCGGCTCGCGCGACGAGCACGTCCTGGGTGTTCGACGCGCGCAGCAGCCACCAGCCGTCGGGCGTGCTGACTCGCACCCCGTCGGTCGCGTCGACCTTCGCGCCATCGGCAGTCAGCCGGTCGCGGACTTCGTCGACTATCGCGAATTTGCGCACCTCGTCGACGGGGAACCGCAGCTCGGGCGTGGCGACGCTTTTGGGCATCGCGTCCATGATTGCGGTCAGGCTCTGGCCGCTCGCGCTCACCGCCTCGATCAGCCGCACCGCCGCGTAAAGCGCGTCGTCGAAGCCATACCAGCGGTGCTTGAAGAAGATGTGGCCGCTCATCTCGCCCGCGAGCGGAGCGCCGGTTTCCTTCATCTTCGATTTGATCAGGCTGTGGCCGGTCTTCCACATCAGCGGCTGGCCGCCGAGCTCGGCGATGCGGTCGAACAAGACCTGGCTGGCCTTGACGTCGGCGATGATGGTTGCGCCTGGTTCGGCTTCGAGTACCGGGCCGGCGAGGATCGCGAGCAACTGGTCGCCCCAGATCACCCGGCCCAGGCCGTCGACCGCACCGATGCGGTCGCCGTCGCCATCGAAAGCGATGCCGAAGTCGAGCTGCTTGTCGGCGACGAGGGCCTTGAGGTCGGCGAGGTTGGCCTCGACCGTGGGGTCGGGGTGGTGATTGGGGAAGGTCCCGTCGACTTGGGTGAAGATCGCGTAGTGGCGGCCGGGCAGGCGGTCGATCAGCATGTCGAGGATCGGCCCGGCGGCGCCATTGCCGGCATCCCAGCCGATACGGAATGGTCCCCCGGAGAAATCCTGCAGCAGGCGGTTGGCGTAAGCGGCGCGGACGTCGACTTCCTCGACCGTGCCGCTGCCCTGGTGCCAATGGCCCGACTTGGCGCGCTCGCCCAGTTCCTGGATCTCGGCGCCATAGACCGAGCGGCCCTTCAGCAGCATCTTGAAGCCGTTGTAATTGGCCGGGTTGTGGCTGCCGGTGACCTGGATGCCGCCATCGACATCGAGATAATGGGTGGCGAAATAGAGCATCGGCGAGGGCCCCATGCCGATCTGCATAACGCTGACGCCGCCTTCGGTGAGGCCGCGGATCAGCTCAGCCTCGAGCATCCCACTGTGGGTGCGGCCGTCGCGACCGATTGCGAGGGTCCGTGCGCCTTCGCCATGGGCCTTGGCGGCGAAGCTCCGGCCGAGGGCGTAGGCGTCGGCCTCGGTGAGTGTGTCGCCGACGATCCCGCGGATGTCATATTCGCGCAAAATCGTCGGGTTGAAGCTGTGCCTCGCCATCGCGAGGAGCGAACACACCAATTGGCGGGATAGTTCAACCGCGAAATGGATGGAGGCTAAGCGGCCTTCTCGACCTCGTTGACGTCGGGAATGCCGAGTCCGGCGATCATTTCGCGCAATTCCTGGCGGGCCGCGATGTGGGCGATGCCGACTTCGCCGAGCTGCTGCAGGTCGAGCAGGGTCAGCCCTTTGGGGAAGAGTTCGCGGTAGATGACGCGCTCGCCAAGGCCCGGGATGACACGGAAGCCGACCCGGCGGGCAAGTTCGTCGAGCGCCGCCCCAACCCGGCGGAGATTGTGCGAGTCGATGTGCTGGAGGCGGTTCCTCAGCACGACCCAGTCGACGCTCTTGCCGGTCTGCTTGGCGCGCTGGGTGCGGCTGTTCCACACCAGTTCGGCGTAGAAGCTCGGCTTAGTCACTTTGTAATTCTCGGGGTGGACCTGGCCGATCAGGTCGAGGTCGACGAAGCTGTCGTTCATCGGGGTGACCAACGTATCGGCGCGAAGGATTGCGGCCCGGGCGATGTCGTCGTCGCGGCCGGGCGTATCGACCACGATCACATCGGCGTCCTGGGCCAGGCGGTCGCAGGCGGCGGCGAAGCCGGCCTCGCTATGATCCTCGAGCACTTCGTAAGCGGCAAAAGGCAGCTGCTTTTCGAGCCGGCGCATGGTTGCGTCGCGATTTTCGAGATAGCGGGTCATCGTCCGCTGGCGCCCGTCGAGGTCGAGCGCGCCGACGCGGCGGCCCGATGCGGCGAGGGCGATGGCGGTGTGGACCGCCGTCGTCGACTTGCCGGTACCGCCCTTTTCGTTGGCGAAGACGATGAAATGCGGCTCGGCCATAAGCTTGATCTTTTTCCCCGCGGCACCGAAACGCCGCCCCAGGCGAGATTATCCGAGGCTCAGACCGCGTGCAAACCGTTCGTGACCGTGAAGAATTGACGCGAGGCCTCGCGGAGCTGCGCAAACAGGGCACGATTGCGCTGGTCCCGACCATGGGCGCGCTCCACGCCGGGCATCTCGCCTTGGTCGAGGAGGCGAAGCGACGGGCCGATGCGGCGGTCGCGACGATCTTCGTCAATCCGACCCAGTTCAACGATCCGAACGATCTTGCGCGCTATCCGAGGGCGGAAGAGGCGGACGCGCGGCAGTTGGCGGACGCGGGGTGCGACTTGCTGTGGGTGCCGCCGGTCGAGGCGATCTATCCGGCGGGCTTCGCGACGACGGTAAGCGTCGCCGGCGTGTCCGAACGGTGGGAAGGGGAGGCGCGTCCCGGCCATTTCGATGGGGTGGCGACGGTCGTCGCCAAGCTCCTGCTGTCGGTGCGGCCCGATGTGGCGCTGTTCGGCGAAAAAGATTTCCAGCAACTCGCGGTGATCCGCCGGATCGTTGCGGACCTCGCCATCGGGGTCGAAATCATTGGGGTGCCGACGGTGCGCGATGCCGACGGCCTGGCGTTATCCTCGCGTAATGCTTTGCTGTCGGCGGACGAGCGACAGGCGGCGGTGGCGTTGCCGCAAGCGCTCCAAACCGCGCGTGCTGCCATTCTGGCCGGAGATGCGGTTGCGGAGGCTTTGGAATCGGCCAAGCAGGTGCTGCGCGACGTGGGTTTCTCGCAAATTGACTATGTCGCGCTGGTCGATTCATCCACTTTGGAGCCGCTCGATACCCTCAGTAGTAACGCTAGGCTCATCGCCGCGGCGGCGATCGGAACGACCCGGCTGATCGACAATATTGCCGTCTGAAATGGAGTCATTTCGAAACAGGGTTGAAGCGCGTTAACCATTTATTCGTCATCCGCTGGTGAATTGGCCCCAACAGGGTTGAGGGGAACAGCAATGGGCGCGATTAGCCAGAAGGGTGCGGAATTCCTGATCAGGAGCCGCCTTGCCGATGCCGAAGCAGGCGATGTCGACGCCTTGTTTGAGCTCGGGATTACCTATTCGACCGGTCGCGGGGGCGCGCCGGTGGACCTCATCGAAGCCCATAAATGGTTCAATCTTGCCGCACTCAACGGCAGCACGCGTGGCCAGGAATGCCGCGCCGAGATTTCGGTCGAGATGACCGCCCGCGAAATCGCCGAAGCCCAGCGCCAGGCGCGTGCATGGCTCGCGGCGACCGGTTACCAGCGCCGCGCCGCCTGAATTTCTAACGCACCAGTACCGTCACCGCGCGCCGATTGAGCGCCAGCGCATCGGGTGACGTCCCCATTACGGCAATCCGTTCCTTGCCCCAGCTGACCGTCGACAGCTGGGCCGCCGGCACTCCCAGCAGCACCAGATAATCGCGCACTTCCTCGGCGCGCCGCGCCGCGATGGCCAGCGCATGATCGCGGGTATCGCTGCCGTCGGCATGGCCTTCGATCCGCACCACCAGCTCGGGATGACGGCGCAGCCATTGCGCCTGGGCGGCGAGGGTTGCCCGGGCCTGGGGAGTCAGGACCGAGCTGTCACCCCCGAAATAGACCTTGTCGCTGCCCGATTGGGCGACGAATTCGGCGCGCAGGCCGTCGATGCCGAGGAGTATGGGCGCCGCGACCGTCGGCGGCCGGGGCGGGCCGGGATCGCGCCGCCGCAGTCCCGGCAACTGCGCCGACGCGGTCGTGCTGACCAGCACGAGCAGGAGGATCGCCCGGCGCATCAGTCGAGCACACCCGACCAATCTGGATCGGAGGCGTCCTGCGGGGTCACGACCTTGCGCGCATCGCCGCCGGCCAGCGTCACCCGGTAGAGCGCCGGGCGCCCGTCCGGCCCGGCCCGCTGGAAGATGATTTCGTGGCTGCTCGCGGCCCAGCTGGGCCCTTCGTCGAGCGCTCCGTCGGTCAGCAGTTTCTCGCCGCTGCCGTCGGCTTTCATGATGCCGATGCGCGATCCCGCGCCGGGGATCCGGCGGGTGAAGGCGATCCACTCGCCGTCGGGGCTCCACACCGGGGCTGCATACCAGCCGCCGCCGAAGCTGATCCGCCGCTGGCCGCTGCCGTCGGCATCCATGGTGTAAATCTGCTGCGTGCCGGAGCGATCGCTTTCGAACGCGATCCGGGCGCCGTCGGGCGAAAAGCTGGGATCGGTGTCGACGCCGGGAGCGGCGGTCAGGCGCTGCGCCGCGCCGCCGCCGGAATCGGCGACATAGATGTCGGCATTGGCGCCCGCCTGCATCGAAAAGGCGATGCGCCGCCCGTCGGGCGAGAAGCGCGGGGCGAAGTTCATCGCACTGCCGGGGACCAGCGGGCGCTGTTCGTTGGATGCGAGGTTGATGATGCGGATGTTGGGCTGGCCGCCGACATAGCTGACGTAGGCGAGGTTCTCGGCCTTGGCCGACAGGCGCGGGGTGAGGACGATGGTGTCGCCGGCGGTGACGAAGCTTTGGTTGTTACCGTCGCCGTCCATGACCGCGATGCGCTTGACCCGCTCATTGGCCGGGCCGCTCTCGGCGACATAAGCGATGCGGGTGTCGAAGATGCCGGGCGCGCCGGTCGCGGCGGTGTAGGCGATGCCCGAGCATTTGTGCGCGGCGCGGCGCCATTCCTCGGGCGCGACGACAAAGCCGGTGCGGCCGAGTTCGCGGCCCTTGTCGGCGTCATAGACGTAGCAGCCGACGGTCAGCCGCCCATCCGGACGCGAGCGGACGAAGCCGGTCAGGACGAACTTCGCGCCCTTGGCCCGCCAGCGCGAAAAGGTCGGGGCGGTGACCTCGGGGTAGGAATAATAGTCCTTCTGGTCGGGACCGACGGGGACCAGCTCGGCGGTGGTGCGGAGATCGGAGGCGATCAGTTGCGACGCCTGCCACGCCACCGCCCTCGGGCTATCAGGACCGGTCGCTTTTTCGTCCGGCGTAGTCAGTGGCGGGATGGCAATCACCACAGCCGCCGGCTGCTGCGCTGCAGCGGGAGCAGGGAACGCAGCGAAGCCGGCCATGAGAAGCAACGCAGTACGAAAAGTCATGCGGATGTCGTGATGCTCCTGAACCGTTCGACCCATTCCTTCGGCTGGCGCTGCGGCCGGCCATTGGCATCGAGGAACGCCGCCGTCACTCGCGCGTCGCTCAGTTCTTCCCCATTCCGGATGACTCGTTGCTGAATCTCGACCGAGGCCGCGCGGATCTGCTCGATCGAGCTCAGGACGACGAGGTCATCACCGAGGCGCGCGGGCTTGCGATAGCGGATGCTGCATTCGGCGACGTAATAAGCACCGTCGCCAGAATATAACACGTCGGCCTGGTCGACCCCGACCGCCCGCAGCATGTCCGACCGGGCCCGTTCCATGAACTTGAGATAATTGGCATAATAAACCACGCCCGCGGTGTCGGTGTCCTCGAAATAGACCGTCAGCGCGAAATGATGCTCCGCCCCGACGAAGCCGCCGCGATAGGGGGTGTCGAGCTCGGAGGTCACTTTGCGGCGCTGATCTCGCCGACCTCGCGGACGAGGTCACCCTGGGCCTCGGGGATGTCGGCGAGATGCATCCCCCAGCCGGGCAGGAACATGCCCATGATCGCGACCTCTCCGCCGACGCGGTCGGTGCGCTTGTCCTTGGGGTCGGCGTTGGTGCGGATCCACAGATAGCCGCGCGACCCGTCGTTGATGCATTTGGCGGAAACCAGGTCAGTCGCGTGCAAATAAGGGGTCGGGGGCGGGCCCTCGGTCGACCAGCTGATCGGGCCGCCGGGAACGTCGTAGGTCGAGCGCGCGAACCAGTAGCTGTCGAGCGGCACCCAGTCGGTCGCACCCGGCTTGGCCGGATTGACGCAGCCGACGGTCATCCCCGGCTGGTCGGAAATGCCGAACATCGCGCCCGCCGGCGGGACGTTCTTTTCGCGGAAGCTGGTCCAGGCGATGACGCAGCCGGTTTCGCCCGCGCGGCTGCACAGCGGCGTCTTCTTGAACGTGCCGCCGACCAGTTTGCCCTGGGGAACGATGGTGTTGAACCCGGGCAGGATGGCGAGCTTCATCCGCGCGGCCACCGCCGGGTCATTTTCGATCAAATTGGCGATCAGCAGCTGCAGCATCACCGTGCCCTGGCTGTGACCGATCAGCACGAACGGCCGGCCCTTGTTGTATTTCTCGAGATACGTTTTCCACGATGTCGCCACATCCTGGAATGCGATGAGCGACGACGCGGTGATATCGACACCGGTCGTGAAGGCGACGACCGCGGACACCGTCATCTGCCGGTACATTGGCGCGAACGGCCGGCACACCGAGGCGAAGCGGGCGAATTGCGCCTCGGCGGCGAGCTTCTCCTCGGACGGAATGAGGTCGCTGTTCAGGCCCTGGTCGCGCGAGACCGTCGGATAGACATAGAAACAGTCGATCGGCGGGTCCTTGGCGACTTTGCTCTTGCCGGTCGATCCGTAGCCGTTGGGGTTGAGCGCGGTGGTCGCGAGCGGGGTCGAGCAGACGTCGGCTCGGCCGGGCAGGCACAGCCAGCTTGAGTCTTTCGCATAGTCCGGGGCCGCGGGAGCAGCCTGGGCCACGGCGGCTGCGAGCATGAGAGTCATCATTTGGCTGGTGCTCCTGGATCGAACAGGCCGGATTGGCTGCCCTGCGGTTGCGGCAGGCCGAGGTGGGTGTAGCCGCGGCCGTTGAGGCAGCGGCCGCGTGCGGTGCGGGCGATGAGGCCGAGCTGGATAAGGAACGGCTCGATCACATCTTCAATCGTATCGCGCGGCTCGCTCAAGCCCGCGGCGAGGGTTTCGACCCCGACCGGGCCGCCGCCGTAGAGATCGGCGATCATGGTCAGGTAGCGACGGTCCATGGCGTCGAGGCCGAGCGCGTCGATCTCAAGCCGCGACAGCGCTCGGTCGGCGACCTCGGCGTCGATCGAGTCCGAGCCGGCGGCATGGGCGAAGTCGCGCACGCGCCGGAGCAAGCGGCCGGCGATCCGCGGGGTGCCGCGCGACCGGCGGGCGATCTCGCGGCTGCCGTCGTCGGTCAGTTCGACACCGAGCAGCCGGGCGGCCCGGCGGACGACCTGCTCCAGTTCCTCGACGGTGTAGAAATTGAGCCGCACCGGGATGCCGAAGCGGTCGCGCAGCGGCGTCGTCAGCAGGCCCTGGCGGGTGGTTGCACCGACCAAGGTGAAGCGCGGCAGGTCGATCCGGACCGAGCGCGCCGACGGCCCTTCGCCGATCATCAGGTCGAGCGCGCGGTCCTCCATCGCCGGATAGAGCACTTCCTCGACCGCCGGATTGAGACGGTGGATTTCGTCGATGAACAGCACATCGCCGTCCTCGAGGTTGGTGAGCAGCGCGGCGAGGTCGCCGGACTTGGCGATCACCGGGCCGGACGTAGCGCGGAAGCCGACCCCCATCTCGCGCGCAAGGATTCCGGCCAAAGTGGTCTTGCCGAGCCCCGGCGGGCCGTGGAGCAGGACGTGGTCGAGCGGCTCGCCCCGGCTTTTGGCGGCATGGACGAATACGCGGAGGTTCTCGCGCGCGGCCTGCTGCCCGATGAACTCGTCGAGGCTCTTCGGGCGAAGCGCCAGATCGGCGTCTTCGGCGGTGCGCTCGGGCGTCGTGATCCGGGCTGGGTCAGTTGCCATCGGCAGTTGATTCGCAGATGCATGGCCGCACGACAAGCGCGGAACGGGGGATTGCGGCATGGAAGTTGATCGTCGGACGATGATGGCGGGGACGGCCGCGGCCCTAGCGGCGGGACCGGGACTGGCGCGCAAGGCGGCAACGGCCCCGAACTGGTACCGCCAGGCGATCATCATCGACGCGCTCGGCGGGGTCGGCGACCCTTACTCGCCCGAGGAGCAGCTCCGGCTCGGCGATCGCGCCTGGGCGGAAATGGTCGCCACCGGGGTGACGCTGCTGCGCGATACGGTGATGCCGGTCGGCAATCTGGCGGACCCGTGGGGCGATTATCAGAAGGACGTCGCACTCAAGCAGAACATCCTCAACGCCAACCCCGATCGGCTGATCCTGGTGCGCAGTGCCGCCGACATCCTCAAGGCCAAGCGCGAGAAGAAGTTCGCCTGGGTCTACGGTACGCAGGATACGTCGATGGTCGGGCCAGAACTCGATCGGCTGGCGCAGATGAAGAAGGACGGGGTGATGACCGTCCAGCTGACCTACAACAACCGCAATCTGTCGGGCGACGGCGCGCTCGAGCCGGCCGATGCCGGGCTGTCGAAGCTGGGCAAGGCGACGATCGAGCGGATCGAGAAAGAGAAATTGCTGCTCGATTTGTCGCATGGCGGGGCGCGGACGATGGCCGAGGCGGCGGCCTTCGCCAAACGGCCGCTGGTGATCAGCCACACCGCCGCGCGGGCGCTGACCGATCATCCGCGCAACACTGCTGACGCGACGATCAAGGCGGTGGCCGACAAGGGCGGCGTGGTCGGGGTCTATTTCATGCCGTTCCTGACGCTCGACAGCCACCCCAAGGGCGAGGATCTGCTGCGCCATGTCGATCATGTCGCCAACGTCGCCGGCGAGGACCATGTCGGCATCGGCACCGACAATGGCGTGCTGCCAACGACGCTCGACGAGGAAACCAAGCGCAAGCTCAAGGAGTGGCAGGAGCAACGGATCAAGGCCGGGATCGCGGCGCCGGGCGAGGCCGTCGGGGTCTATCCGATGGTCGAGGATTACAACAGCATCGACCGCTATGAGCGGTTCGCCAACGACCTCGCCAAGCGCGGCTGGAGCCAGGCGCGGCTGGAGAAATTGATGGGCGGCAATTTCCTCCGCACCTACAAGGAGGCCTGGGGAGGCTGAAGCGCGCGGCTAGACCTGGCGCTTGCCGCTGGCTTTGCGCTGCCACGGCCAGCGGCCTTCGATCTCCAGCTCGAGGCTGAAGCTCAGGAACGTCCGGATGGCGACGATTCCGGCGAGCACCGCAACGCTCATTAGCGTTGGCGTTACGGCCACGGTGCTGATGATGTCGGCTGCGATCAGGAACTCGAGTCCGAGCAGGATGGCGCGGCCGAGGGTCGAGCGGAAGCTTGCGATGGCGGTGGGGACATCCGTCTTCCGCGCGAGCTGGAGGATGAACTGCGCTAGCGTGAGCAAGGCACCGATGGCGATGATCGCCACCCCGCCGAGCTCGAGGATGCGGCTGACCGTGCGGGCGACGTCGATGGCGAACAGTTCCATTGGTTTTGCCTAATCCAAATGCTCGACGTCGTCGCCTCGGATGGCGACCCAGTCGTGCTTGCGTTTTTCCCACACCGAGAAAAGCGGGCTTGCAAAATAGGGATCGTCGAACGCGCCCAGGGGGATCGCCACCAGCCCGTCGAACTTACCATCGATCGTGTAGTGCACGTCGGACCCGCAGTCGGGGCAGAAATGGAAAGTGATGGGGTTGCCGCTGTCGGCGGTCCCGACCCACGATTGCGACCTGCCGTCGACCGCGACCTGTTCTGCCGGCCAGCGCGCCTGCGTGGCGAACGCGCTGCCCGACCGCTTCTGGCAGGCGAGGCAGTGGCACACCGACACCCGCACCGGCTCGCCGCTGGCGGTCGCCGTCAGCTGCCCACAGCGGCAAGTCGCAATGTGCGCGGTCACTCGACCGGCAGGCTGGTCTTGACGTGATAGCCGGCGAGGACCGCCTTTTCGCCCTCAACCCGGAAGACGAATTCCTCGGTGCCGGTGGCATGTTCGAACTGGGCGTCGCGGTTGAGGACGACGAAATTGCCGTCGGTGCCGTAATTGACCTTCCAGCCGGTCGTTTTGCCCGACTTGAAGGCGCCCGTCCGGGAATAGATGCCGCCGAAGGTCGCCGCGAACTGGTCGCGCGACAGGCTGTTCTTCATCTCCGGGGCCGAGCCATCGTAAACCGCGCCGAATTGTCCCGCGCTGAAGGCCTGGTGGACCGCGACGACGCCTTGTTCCGCCGCTTCCGTGCCGCCACCGGCCGAGCACCCCACCAACAAGAACGCCAACACCCATGCTGCCAATGCGCGCATCGTGGCCTCCCCTATTTCGCCGCCTTTCTTAGCGCGAGCCGCACCAGCGCGTCGAGATCGGCGTCGGGGCCGAGGTCGTCCTGGGCGGCGTTGACGGCTGCCGAAGCTTCGGCCGGCTTGAAGCCGAGATTGGCGAGGGCGGACAAGGCGTCGGCCGCCGCGCCGGCGCGGGGCGCCAGCGATTGGCCGAGCGCGGCTACTCCGAGCTTGCCCTGCAATTCATTGGCGATGCGTGCAGCGAGCTTGGGCCCGACGCCATTGGCGCGGCCGATCATCGCCTTGTCGTCCTGGGCGACGGCGCGAGCCAGCTCGTCAGGCGAGAGCGCGGAGAGGATCGCCAGCGCGACCTTGCCGCCGACGCCCTGGACGCTGGTCAGCGCGCGGAAACTGTCACGCTCGACCGGCGAGCCGAAGCCGAACAGGGTCCAGGCGTCTTCGCGCACCTGCAGTTCGGTGAGGACCTTCACTTCGCCGCCGATCGGGCCGAGCGCGTCGAGGGTGCGGGCGCTGGCGAGCAGTTGATAGCCGACCCCGCCGACGTCGATGACCGCTCCATCAGCGGTGAGTTCGGCGAGCGTTCCGGTGAGTCTAGCTATCAAGATTGTGCCCCAACTGCCGTTCGCCCTGAGCCTGTCGAAGGGCTGTTTTTCCTTTTAGTGCAGGACAGGGCTTCGACAAGCTCAGCCCGAACGGGTCTGGGTGGCTCTGGCCGTCGCCAGATGATGTGCGTGGGTGATCGCAACGGCGAGCGCGTCAGCAGCGTCGGGGCCGGCGATCTTGGCGCCGGGTAGGAGCCGCGCGACCATCGCGTGGATCTGAACCTTATCGGCGCCGCCGGTGCCGACCACGGCTTTCTTGACCAGCGCCGGGGCATATTCGCCGACCCCAATCCCGGCCCGTGCAGCGCACATCAAGACCACGCCCCGCGCCTGGCCGAGCTTGAGCGTCGTTTGCGGGTTCTTGTTGACGAACACCTCCTCGACCGCGGCTGCATCCGGGCGGTGTTCGGCCAGCAATGCTTCAAGCTGCTCGGCGAGCCGCGCCAGCCGCTGCGGCAGTGGGGTCAGCGGATCGGTCTTGATCTGGCCGTTGGCGATATGGGCGAGGCGATTGCCCTCGGATTCGACCAGCCCCCAGCCGGTAGTACCCAGGCCGGGATCGAGGCCGAGCAGCTTCATTCGAAGTTGGCGAGCTCTTTGTCCGAGATCTTTTCATTGCCCCAGACGGTCTGGACGTCGTCATCTTCATCGAGCGCGTCCATCAGCTTGAGCAGCAGCTGCGCGTCATCGCCGCTGACCTCGACCTCGGTCGACGGACGCCACGCTAGCTTCGCGCCTTCGCCTTCGCCGATCAGCGGTTCGAGTGCCCGGGCGACGTCGTGCAGGTTGTCGATGCTGGTCCAGATGCGATGACCGTCCTCGTCGGATTCGACGTCATCGGCGCCGGCCTCGATTGCCGCCTCGAGCACTTTCTCATCATCGCCGGCGCTGGCCGGATATTCGATCAGGCCGAGCCGTTCGAAACCATGGCTGACACTGCCGCCCGCGCCGAGATTGCCGCCGTTCTTGGAGAAGGCCGTGCGCACGTTGGTCGCAGTCCGATTGCGATTGTCGGTCAGCGCCTCCACGATCAACGCAACGCCGCCCGGGCCGAAGCCTTCGTAGCGGATCTCCTCGTAATTCTCGGTGTCGCTGCCCGACGCCTTGTCGATCGACCGCTGGATATTGTCCTTGGGCATCGACTGCGCCTTGGCGGCGAGAATCGCCGAGCGCAGGCGCGCGTTCATATCCGGATCGGGAAGGCCCATCTTCGCCGCCACGGTGATTTCGCGTGCGAGCTTGGAGAACATCGCCGAGCGCTTCTTATCCTGCGCCCCCTTCCGGTACATGATGTTCTTATATTTGGAATGGCCGGCCATGACCGTTCCTTAGGCGAGACCGAGCGCGGTGCGATAGGTATCGAGCACCGCATCCTGCTCCTGACGGGTGTGCGTTTCCATTTTCCGCAGCCGCACGATCATGCGCATGATCTTCGGGTCATAGCCGTTGGCCTTGGCCTCGGCGTAAACGTCGCGAACATCGTCCGCGATCCCCTTTTTCTCTTCCTCCAAGCGTTCGATCCGCTCGATGAACAGTCGCAGCTGATCGGCCGCGACGGTGCCTTCCGCCATGTCGTCAAAACTCCAGTCTCGATGCGTGAAGCGCGGCTCTAGCGGGTTGAACCATCATATCAAGCGGCTATGGCCGCGGATGTGTCGGACGCCCTTCCTCCCCGTACCCGCAAGGTGAAGATCCTCGCCACGCTCGGCCCCGCGTCGAGCGATGCGAAGACCATCCGCAAGCTGCTGCTCGCCGGGGCCGACGCCTTCCGCATCAACATGAGCCACGGCGACCAGAAGCAGAAGGCCAAGCTGGTCAGCCACATCCGCGCGTTGGAAAAGGAATTCCATCGCCCCTCGACCATCCTGTTCGACCTCCAGGGGCCAAAGCTTCGCGTCGGTCTTTTTAAGGGCGGCGGGGCGGTTCTCACCAAGGGCAAGAAGTTCGTCCTCGACCGCGATCCCGCGCCGGGCAATGCGAATCGCGTCGAGCTGCCGCATCCGGAGCTGTTCGAAGCCGTGATGCGCGGCACCAACATCTTGATCGACGACGGCAAGGTTCGCCTCAGCGTGATCGAGGCCGGCGACGGGCGGATCACCACCGAGGTCAAGGTCGGCGGCGCGGTATCCGACCATAAGGGCGTCAACGTCCCCGACATCTTGGTGCCGATCCCGGCGCTCACCGAAAAGGACCGGGCGGACCTGCAATTTGCGCTCGAGCAGAAAGCCGACTGGATTGCGCTATCGTTCGTCCAGCGGCCGGAAGACGTGGCCGAGGCGCGGGCGCTGATCGGCGAACGGGCCGCGCTCCTGGCGAAGATCGAGAAGCCGGCTGCGATCGATCGGCTCGACGACATCGTCGCGCTGGCCGACGCGGTGATGGTCGCGCGCGGCGACCTTGGCGTCGAGCTTCCGCCCGAGGCTGTCCCGCCGCTGCAGAACAAGATCGTCGCCTGCGCTCGCCAGTATGGCAAGCCGGTTGTGGTCGCGACGCAGATGCTCGAATCGATGATTACCTCGCCGACGCCGACGCGCGCCGAGGTGAGCGACATCGCGACCGCGATCTATGACGGCGCCGATGCGGTCATGCTCTCGGCCGAAAGCGCGGCCGGCCAATATCCGGTCGAGTCGGTGCAGATGATGGACCGCATCGCGACCAGCGTCGAACGCGATCCGACCTATCCAGCGCGGATCCACTTCACCCGGACCAAGCTCGAGCCAACCACCGCCGACGCGCTCGCCGGATCAGCCCGGCAGATCGCCAGCACAGTCTCGGCGACCGCGATGGTCTGCTACACCAGCTCGGGCTCGACCGCGCGGCGGATCGCCCGCGAGCGGCCGCCGGTGCAGTTGCTGGCGATGAGCGCCTCGATGATCACCGCCCGGCGGATGGGCCTGCTGTGGGGTACCCACGCCGTGCACACGCGCGACGTGACGAGCTTCGAAGAGATGGTCGAGAAGGGCAAGCGCATGGCCTTGCGCCACAAGCTCGCCCAGGGCGGCGAACGGATCGTGCTGATGGCCGGGATTCCGTTTGGGAAGACCGGATCGACCAATGTGCTGCACGTTGCGCGGCTGATCGGTGACGAGCTTGAGCGTCACAACGCGGCAGAGGCATCAGCAGGACGCTAGCCCTGCCCGATTGACCCGATGAACGCCGCGTGGAAGGACGAAAGCCACGAGGAGACAGGCCTTTGGCGACGACCATCGAAGAGCTTGAAGCGAAGCGCGCGGCGGCCCGCCTGGGCGGCGGCGAAAAGCGCATCGCTGCGCAGCATGCCAAGGGCCGGCTGACCGCCCGCGAGCGGCTGTCGGTGCTGCTCGATCCTGGCAGCTTCGAAGAATATGACATGTTCGTCGAGCATACTTGCGCCGACTTCGGGATGGAGACGCAGAAGATCCCGGGCGACGGCGTAGTTACCGGATCGGGCACCATCAACGGCCGGCTGGTTTATGTCTTCGCGCAGGACTTCACCGTGTTCGGCGGCAGCTTGAGCGAGCGCCACGCGGAGAAGATCTGCAAGGTCATGGACATGGCGATGAAGGTCGGGGCACCGCTGATCGGGCTCAACGACAGCGGTGGCGCGCGCATCCAGGAAGGCGTGGCGTCGCTCGGCGGTTATGCCGAAGTGTTCCAGCGCAACGTCCTCGCCTCGGGCGTCATCCCGCAGATCAGCCTGATCATGGGCCCGTGCGCGGGTGGTGCGGTCTATTCGCCGGCGATGACCGACTTCATCTTCATGGTGAAGGATTCATCCTACATGTTCGTCACCGGGCCCGAGGTGGTGAAGACCGTCACCAATGAGGTGGTGACGCAGGAGGAACTGGGCGGCGCGGTCACCCACACGACCAAGTCGGGGGTCGCCGACGTCGCGTTCGAAAATGACATCGACGCCTTGCTCGCGACGCGCGAGTTCGTCGACTTCCTGCCGCTATCGAACCGCCACGATCTGCCCGAGCGGCCGTGCGAGGACCCGGTCGACCGCATCGAGGACAGCCTCGACACGCTCGTCCCGCCGTCGGCGGCGACGCCCTATGACATGCACGAGCTGATCCGGAAGGTCGCCGACGAAGGCGACTTCTTCGAGCTGATGCCGGCGCACGCGGCGAACATCATCGTCGGCTTCTGCCGGATCGAGGGGCGCACCGTTGGCGTCGTTGCCAACCAGCCGACGGTGCTCGCCGGCGTTCTGGACATCAACTCCGCCAAGAAAGGCGCTCGCTTCGTCCGCTTCTGCGATGCGTTCGACATCCCGATCCTGACCTTCGTCGATGTGCCCGGTTTCCTCCCCGGCGTCGGGCAGGAGCATCACGGGATCATCAAGCATGGCGCGAAATTGCTGTTCGCCTACGCCGAGGCGACCGTGCCCAAGATCACCGTGATCACGCGCAAGGCCTATGGCGGGGCCTACGACGTCATGGCGTCCAAGCATCTGCGCGGTGATGTGAATTACGCCTGGCCGACCGCCGAGATTGCGGTGATGGGTGCCAAGGGCGCGGTCGAGATCATCTTCCGCGGCAAGACGCCCGAAGAAATCGCCGAGCGCACCCGCGAATATGAAGAGCGCTTCGCCAACCCGTTCGTGGCCGCAAGCAAGGGCTTCATCGACGAGGTGATCATGCCGCACTCGACCCGGCGGCGGGTGGCAATGGGGCTACGGAAGCTCAGGAACAAGCAGCTCGAGAATCCGTGGAAGAAGCACGACAACATCCCGCTGTGAGGGAAGTACGATGATCCGACTCTCGCTTGTCACCATTTGCCTGTGGATCGTGGTACCCGCCCATGCGGCCGAAAAACCCCTTCCGAACGGCATCCGGATACTCACGGAGGGTCAGGCATCGAAATGTGAATTTGTGGACGTCGTAAGTGCGATGAGGTTTGCCATGCTGAGTGCATCGAAGACGTCTCGTGACGCCCTGATTGCAGCATTGGAAAAGGCGAAAGCTAAGGGCGCGAATGGCGCGGTGATCACATCATCGACGGTGGATCACAATCAACATCAGTACACGTTGAGTGCATACCGATGCTCCGCTGCGGAGGCTAAATGAGCACCTACACCGCCACCGTCCGCTGGCACTCAAAGGACAGCAACGAGGGGTTCGCCAAGGGCCAGTACAGCCGCGCCCACGAATGGGCGTTCGACGGCGGCGCGGTCGTCCCGGCCTCCGCCAGCCCGCACATCGTCCCGGCGCCCTGGTCGGACGAGGCCGGAGTCGACCCCGAGGAGGCGTTCATCGCCTCGCTCGCCAGCTGCCACATGCTGTTCTTCCTCGACTTCGCTCGCCGCGCCGGGTTCGTGGTCGAGAATTATGTCGATGAGGCCGAGGGCGTGTTGGAAAAGCGCGCCGACGGCAAAATGGCGATGACCAAAGTGACGTTGTGGCCGCACGTCACCTGGGCTGGTGACCCACCCGACGAAGTGACGATCGCTGATCTCCATCACAAGGCACACGAGGCCTGCTTCATCGCCAACAGCGTGACGACGGAAGTGACGGTGCAACCATGAAACTCGGCCGCCTCAACCATGTCGGGGTCGCAACCCCGTCGATCGAGCAAAGCCTCGCGCTCTACAAAGCCATGTTCGGCGCGGAGCCGCATGGCGAACCGTTCGACCTCCCCGCGCAGGGAGTGCGCGTGTGCTTTGTCGACACCCCCAACAGCCAGATCGAGCTGATCGAACCGCTCGGCGCGGAGTCGCCGATTGTGAAGTTCCTCGAGAAGAACCCGCTCGGTGGGCAGCACCACGTCTGCTTCGAAGTGCCCGAGATCCACGCCGCCAAGGCCGCGTTCGAGGCCAAGGGCGCGCGCGTGCTCGGCGAACCGCGCATCGGCGCGCACGGGACGCTGGTGTTCTTCGTCCACCCCAAGGACATGGGCGGGGTGCTGACCGAGATCATGGAGACGCCGAAGCACTGACCTGTTCCCCGGCGAAGGCCGGGGCCCAGGCGGCGCTACTGCGCCGATTTTCGTTTTGGACTGGACCCCGGCCTTCGCCGGGGTACACGGTGCGGCATATGTCGTCGGATAAGCGCCAGGACTGGAAAACCCTCGCCGACAAGGAGTCGAAGGGCCGCGACCTCAGCCGCGAGACGGTCGAGGGGATCACGCTCGCGACGGTCTATGGGCCCGACGACGGCATCGACAGCGGCTACCCCGGCCTGCCGCCTTTCACCCGCGGACCCTATGCGACGATGTACGCCGGGCGGCCGTGGACCATCCGCCAATATGCCGGCTTCTCGACCGCCGAGGAATCGAACGCCTTCTACCGCCGCAACCTCGCCGCCGGGCAGAAGGGGCTCAGCGTCGCCTTCGATCTTGCCACCCACCGCGGCTATGACAGCGACAATCCGCGCGTCGCCGGCGATGTCGGCATGGCCGGGGTGGCGATCGACAGCGTCGAGGACATGAAATTGCTGTTCGACGGCATCCCCTTGGGCGAGATGTCGGTCAGCATGACCATGAACGGCGCGGTGCTGCCGGTCATGGCCTTCTTCATCGTCGCCGGGGAGGAGCAGGGCGTGCCGCGCGCTGCGCTCACCGGCACCATCCAGAACGACATTCTGAAAGAGTTCGCGGTCCGCAACACCTATATCTACCCGCCCGAACCTTCGATGCGGATCGTCAGCGATATCATCGCTTATTGCGCGGCCGAGATGCCCAAGTTCAATTCGATTTCGATCTCGGGCTATCACATGCACGAGGCCGGGGCGACGGCGGTGCAGGAGCTCGCCTACACCCTCGCCGACGGCATGGAATATGTCCGGGCAGCGCAGGCCGACGGGCTCGACATCGACGATTTCGCCGGGCGCCTCAGCTTCTTCTGGGGCATCGGCATGAACCTGTTCATGGAGGTCGCGAAGCTCCGCGCCGGGCGCACCCTGTGGCACCGCATCATGACCCACCTCGGGGCCAAGAAAGACAAGTCTAAGGTGCTTCGCACCCACTGCCAGACGTCGGGCGTCAGCCTGACCGAGCAGGACCCGTACAATAACATCGTCCGCACCACGATTGAGGCGCTGGCGGCGGTGCTCGGCGGGACGCAGTCGCTGCACACCAACAGCTTCGACGAAGCGATCGCGCTGCCGACCGATTTTTCCGCCCGCATTGCTCGCAACACGCAGCTGATCCTGGCCGAGGAAAGCGGCGTGACCGCGGTCGCCGATCCATTGGGCGGCAGCTGGTACGTCGAGGCGCTGACCCGCGAGCTGGAAGAGAAGGCCTGGGCGCTGATCGAGGAGGTCGAGGCGCATGGCGGGATGACCAAGGCGGTCGCGGAAGGCCTGCCGAAGCACCGGATCGAGGAAGCCGCCGCGGCGCGCGCGGCCAAGGTCGATACCGGCGAAACGGTGATCGTCGGCGTCAACCGCTATCGGTTGGCGGAGGAGGAAGAGCATGACTTCCTCCAGGTCGACAATGCCAAGGTTCGCGCCGGCCAGATCGCGCGGATCGAGAAGGTGCGGGCTGGGCGCGATGAGGCCAAGGCGCGCGCCGCGCTGGATGCGCTGGAAGCGGGCGCGCGGCAGCCCCATAGCGCTCCCGCTGAGCCTGTCGAAGCGAGAGCGTCCGCCCCTCGACAGGCTCAGGGTGAGCGCAATTTGCTAGCTTTGTCCGTCGATTGCGCTCGCGCTCGCTGCACGCTGGGTGAAATCTCGGACGCGCTTGAGCGTGCGTTCGGGCGCTACGGCACGGTGCCCGAGCCGGTGCGCGGGATTTACGGTAAGGCGCGTCGGGACGGA
>Ga0268265_10001271_pt1 | contig 21761 bp, 16 predicted proteins | sample KBSSwiS52_FD_190355 | JGI IMG/M metagenome (GOLD analysis project Ga0268265, IMG submission 190355) | Switchgrass rhizosphere microbial communities from Kellogg Biological Station, Michigan, USA - KBS Switchgrass S5-2 (SPAdes) (version 2) | ecosystem: Host-associated > Plants > Roots >... | reverse complement strand
TAGCCTGAGAGTGTACCCTGGCTTCGACCTCGGCCAAGTTGGCGAAGGCCTCTTCGAGCTTGGCCCGCATTTTCTTTGTCGGGGGCGCCTTCGTCTTGACGAGCTTCGTGAGCGCCGGACGCGACACGCCAGCAGCGCCCGCGACGCGGGATAGCCCGAAGCTTTCTACAAATCGGCCGAGCTGCCCGTGAAAATCATCCGAAGCCGGTAGCAGGCCATAGGGGACTTGGGCGTCTTCGTCCTCGCCGAGGAAGAATTGCTCCTCCCAGCGGTTCGCCTCCTTCCCGATCAGCTCGACACCTGTCGCTCTTACCGGCTGACGCACCGTGTGCCCGTGGTCGAAGGGCTCGGCATTCAGGAACTTGGCTTCGGGGTGCAGATGGTAGTCGCAGAGCGCCTCACCGTAGCTAGCAAGCAGGCTCGCTGGCACGGGTTGGCCCGTGACGCGATCAAAGCAGCGCTTCGCGGCCTTCGTAGGGGTCTTGTCGAAGGGGGCAACCGGTGATGGTCCGCCGCTCTTGATCCAGTCCGAGTCGAACGTGCCGTCTGCGATCGCCTTGCCGCGGGCAGTCGGCGATACCTGGAACGCGACCAGAAAGTTGAACGGCTTCACCTGAGCCTCCCACGGCTTGCCGGCGTTGAAGCTCTTGAACCAAGCCAACAGGTCAGGCGTCGTCGCCGAATACCGGCTGAGAGTGGGCTCATCGATGTCGGGCAGGTCAGAGAGGTCCACCTGATCTGGATGGCCGGCAAGAGCCGCTTCGATGATCTTCAGCCACAAATCATGCTGCCAGCGTTCGACGCCGATCTCGCGCAGGGGGCGCTGCGGCCTTGGCAGATGGTCGGGCGCCTCCTTGTCGTCGTAGGGCGGTCGCAAATGACCGAGCCCGTGAGCGGAAGCCTTCCGCAGAATAGGCTCGCCGTCAGCGTCGATCGTGAACAGCGCATAGCGCTTGGCCGAGATTGCGAAGCAGTAAAGTTCGACAATGGTCCTTCCGTCCGCCGGATCGAAATTAGCATCCTCCAGCTTCAGAAGGTCCTTGCCGTCCCCATAGGGGTCCAGCGCCGCAAGTCGGGCTCGGGCGCGAGCGACCTTCTCGTTGAAGACGACCTCCGTCATGCCTTCAGGTCTGGCGATCGCAAGGCTATCCGTATCGCAGAATGCCCAATCAAGGCCTTCGTCGATAACCAGCCGCTCGGCGATCGCCAGCATGAGACGGGCGGCCCCGGTGATCAGGGTTGCCAGCAGCGGATGAAAGAAGGAGCCGGGCTCCTCAATCGCCTTGGACTGTGCGTGGAGGGGTTCGGAGGCGGGGCCAAAGCAGGTCACGTCCTGCAGCCGATCCCCTTTGTTGACGTTCACCTCGGCGAAAATGCCGTAGCTTGTCGAGTTTGCGACCAGCTTCAGGTTCTTCTCTCTTCCTTGAAGCTGCTGCTTGCGAAGCGGCTCGGTCGCGCACTTTGCCTCGCGCTGCACCTTGCCGCGACGCAGGATGACTTCGCGGAACAGATCAGCCTGTCGTGGGTCAACAATATGATCTGCGAGGCCTTGCAGCTTGAGGGGCTGCAGACCGTCCTGCGGCTCCTTTGCCTCGAACCGAATCGCTTCGATGATGCGCGGCACCCGACGTTTGTCGGGGTCATTGCTCGAAAGGAACCACGCTGCGATGACATCGGCGAGCGTGAACCACAAGGGTTGCTCGCAGACGAGAGGGTTGAGGCCGATGCTCCGGGTCAGCTCGTTGTAGGCGGCACGCACCGGGAGCGGGTAGCCATCAGGTTGAACCTTGACGAGGATTGTCAGCTTCTTCCAGAAGTCGCGGGCCAAAAGCGCATCGAGATCGGTTCGCTCCAATAAGGCGATCGTCTCCTCTGTGGCGTCCTTCCAACCAAACCCCTTCGCGATGACGAACCGCCAGAGGCCCATCAACGTGCAGACCGTCGGATACATGGACCGGAAGTCGCAGTAGAGCACGCGGGCCATCTCACGTCTAATCGCGACCTCCGAGCGCCCCCCGTAATAGCTCGACATGATCTTGCCGAAGATTTCCGGGGGAATATCCGGCTGCACCTCCAACAGAGGCTTGATGCCCATCTCACGCAAATGCGCCTTGCCGAGGCTCGCCTCGCTGTAGAGCTGATGCGCCTGCGTGTTGGTAAGTCCGTAGGCCTTGAACTCATCCACGAGCTTGAAATAGGCCTCAGCTGTCACCTCAGCATCCCGAGCGGCATAGTCGAGATAGCGGCGGGTGATCTTGCCGCCATGTTGCTCGGCATTGAGCTTCGCCGCGATCCCCAAATGTTGAGCCAGCGACGCCAACGTGTGCGAGGCACCCGTCAATGTCGCGGCCAGCGTCTTCACGTCGACGAAGAACCCGCGTTGTGTCGGCAGCCTGAGATTACGCTTGCGGTGGCCACGGCCATCGCGAGCCTTGGGTGGCGCCGCGAAGGATATCAGCGCGGCGCGACTGCTGAGGTGCTTGATCCTGACGGGCGGGTTCCTTTTGTCGGGATGCAGCTTCAACGAGAAGCCGCCGCGCATCTTCCCGCGTGCGCTCGCACAATGGGCGGCGAGCCGGCCGAGATCGAACGGCAGATTGAAGCCGACGACCGAGCCGCCGTAGTGATAGCTGTAGCGATAGAAGACCTGATCGATGAACTCGGCGGTTGTACGGATGGTGAGCTTCTTCTCCCTGGCGTAAGCCTCGATCAGGATGATTTCCGCCGCCGTCAGAATCTTCGATGACTCGGGCTTCGGCTCGAAGAGTACGCCTTTTTCATGCAGGGTATGGCCGTCGTAGACGTGATAGACTCCAATGCGCAGAGTCTGGGCTTCGTCGACCGTCGTCTCGGTGTCGAAGACGACGGTCCATTTCGAGGGCTTGTTTAGGCCGTCTGTATACGCAGGCTTCTTTGCCTCCGATGCTTCGTGCTGCTTTGGCTTCCCACGCGGCGTAGCATAGGCGCGGACTGCAATGGTCAGGTCTCTCGGTTTGACCGCACCGTTGCTCAGCATGACGCCACTCCATTCACAGGAGCGCATTTGGCGGCGATGTCCGCCGCGTATTGAATGAGCGACCGCCCAATCTCTTCGAGCTTCGTGGCCGCGAGGCGCAATAGGTCGGCCAAATTAAGCAAATAATGGCCGATCCGCTCGAGGGTCGTCGGGGGCTTGTCATCGATCCGCGGCGGATGATCCTTCTGCGCATCGGACAGCTTCGCGTGGCAGTTCTTGCACACACGAATCGTGTCCTTCCCGTACTGCTTTTGCCAATCGTGATGCAGCTCAAGCGCTATGGGGTCGCTCTCGGGACAAATGATGCATTTCGGATTGCCGTCGCCAAGCCGCTCCTCGGCTTTGCGACGCCGAGCTTCGGCGTCGGGATACGTTTGCTTCCGTTTGGTATTGGTCTCCGTGCGTTTCACCGTGGTCTCCTATCTTGGGTTCAAACAACGATGCGGTAGACCTCTTCGAAGGTCGTTCGCGCGCGCTTGCGAAGACGCAAGAGGGCGTTGGGATTGGCCTCAAGGGGGTAGACGCGGCCAGCACGGTCCGTGACGGACGCGCCCTCAAACGGCGTGAGGAGATCGCGATTAGCGGTTGTCAGGAACCGGCCGACGGCGTCGATGTACTGGCCCGCAATGCGAGCCTCGCCGAGTTTGTCGACCGTGATGACGTGCTCGCGGTCCGCGCTGTAGATCAGCACTTGCCGGGGCAAGTCGGCTTTGACCGTCCAGCGTCGCCCCTGCTTCTCGATCGCGCCCTTGGTAATGGCGGCAGCCCTCAACCGCTCCGGCGACACTCGTGCAGCCTTCGCCGCTGCGGTCAGGCCCTTCTTCTCGCGAAGCGCTTTCAGGGCGCGTTGTAGCCGCTTGTCTTCAAGCGGCTTGGGACCCCTTCGCGCCGATACAGGCGCTTCGTTGGCCCTCGCGTGGCCTCGGGCCTGTGATCGTGTGAAGCCCTTGGCCAGGGCCTTCTCAATGCGGCGGGCATATTCGGCTGCGTAGTTGCGTGGCTTGCGGGCCATGACAGTAACCCATGGGTTGGCTGTTACGCGCGCTGAAGCGCGTGCCAAACCCTATGGGTGCGTCAGAGGGCGCTTGTCAAAATATCTAAATTCCAAAATGATTTTAGAATTTCGGAGATTAAGGCACTGAATTTTGGCGCAGATGCCGACCCAAATGGGTATTGATGACAGGATCGGAAAATCCCCTTCTGGTGTCTTGCCCGGCTTTCCGCGCACACTCTTTGATCAAGTGATATGCATCTTTCCTATCGCGGGCTCCGAGGTCAATGCCGGCCCGCTCCAGCTCTGCAATTGCAGCCGCGATCGCCTCCCGTGTTGAGGGTCTGCCCTTTTTCTTCCCAATTCGCGACTCGCTAGAATGAGCGTGAGGGGACTGTCGGTTATCCCCGTTGACTTCTATGACCTTCGCACGACGGACCTCCACGGCCTCATACCGGCGACCAAATTTTTCAACGGTGTTCTTCTCCCAGACAATTTTCGGGTGGTCGAAGTAGTGGAGTGGGATAGCCTCCAGCATCTCGCCCACGTTGGGCAAAGTCCTAAGTCCTCTCGCCTCTAAATCCCCTTGACGAAGCATTTCGACGAGGTGCTCTCGCATGTCCCCGATCGCCGGCCCGGTGCGCAAGAATGCGTGCTGGATCCCAGCGCTGAGCGCTTGGAGCCCTTCAGCTAAGTTCATGGAACTCGCGTCGGGAACCTTAGGAGGAGGTAGCTGCTCCAAGTACCGAAGTTCGTCCCTCAAGCGACGTGGCGCAAAGCTCCAGTACGCTTTGTTCAGAGGGACGTATTTGTTCCGAAAAGGCGTTCTAGACATCGGAAATCCCGCCTGCTCATATCCGGCCAGAGGGATGCGCCCGGCGTTTGAACTCGGACGCGAACAGACGTGGAAGATCGGAAGGGTGACCGGCTGGGCGCTGTCCTGCTGGTCCATTGGCAGGGACGAGAGGTTGCACGCCAGCCTTCTTTCCAGCTTCTTTGAACCGCTTGAATTGTTCTTCTGGCGGCAGCTAGGTGTCTTGCGCTTGGGCACAGACCTACCTGCGCCTGTTTGACGTGTGCTGTCAGGCTAAGAAGGGTGATGCTGGTCGGCGAAGTCCATCGCCGCTGCGATGCTGTCGAACGTTCGCCGAACTTGCCCTTCTTCGTCGCGGGCATCTGACTTATCGGGCGGAACGACGTGGATTGCACCGTCAACTGAGGCCACCACCTGCCAACCGTCATGGCGCCAATATTTCTTACCGGCCCCTATCTCTTCCCAGGCTTCGGACATCGCTGCTTGGTTCCCGGTTGCTTTTCATCGGGCTTTTTCTAGAAGCCGATTCGGGGAACCACGCAAGCTGAGCACCAGCCTCAGAACGGGGTCTCATCCTTGCTTCCTGCCTCGGGTTCTTCCCCCATGAGTCGTTCGATAGGTGAGGCGCTTGCCCTTGATCCCGGCAAGAGCGGTCGGCCCGCTCCTGATCGTCCACGCCAGGCGTCTCCCTCCAGTGAGATCTCGCGCGGTTGACCTCCTCCCTATCTCGGCACGTTGGCAGGTGGGACGGCACAGCGGCACGATTGCCGCGTTCGCTGTGTAAAGCGCGCACTCAGGGGCATTCTGGTACCCATTTCGCGGTCAGCATGGCGCTGCGCGCCAAGTCGGATCATCTTCGCCAGCGCTGCGGCTTGGCCACGCACGTGTCAAGTGCCTGAGAAACCTGACGGAATCACTGCAGCGCCGAAGCACTTCAGGGTCATGCCAACAGACGTGCACTACGCTTTGCGGCTTCCCCGCCCAGTCAACGCTCCTATGCATTTGCGGACGTCGGACAGGGTGGGACAACACGCTGGCCGCCATAGCGTTCACGTTCCGGTCTTAAAGGACCTCTGACCCGTTTGTCCTTGTGCGGCCGTCGCGCGACTGATACCCAAAAACGAAACCGCAAGCAGGGGCCGAGGGGGAAGCGTGCCCGAGCAAGACGTATTGTATGAATTACTTCCGGCCGAGGGCGATTGGATAAGCCGCGACGCTGGCTGGACGGCGCTGAGCGAACGGCTGGGTCGAGAGATTTCCGCTGAGGATTTCGATCGTCTGATCTGGTTGCTCGGCGAGCGGGTGGCCTGGAACCCGCATGACCGCTTGGTGTGTCGCCAGCTGGGGACCGGCGTTCCGCAGCTGCCTTCCACCATTGAAACCGAACGCGACATCGAGGGGTGGTTTGAGCGCTTTGTGTGGAAGAGGGCCGCCCGAATGTTCTACGAGCCGCCGCCACTGAGCCTAAGCATCGTTGTGCAGAACACCGCACGGGTTGGCTCGTCATCTGGCCGATGGACCCGCCCCGACCTTTCCATGGCCTGCATCTCCCGCTACCACTACGCGCCGGTTCCTAGCTTCGATTTGTTTTCTTTCGAGCTGAAGATGGCCGCCGGCTGCAACATGTTGGCCGTTCACGAGGCGCTGTCGCATACCGCCGCCGCGCACTTCGCCTATCTTGGCCTCTACCTGCCAAAAGGCAGTCGGGAGGAGATGAACCTCCCGAGCATGCTGGAGCAGGCCCAGCATCATGGCGTCGGCGTCATCCGTATCGGCGACCCGCGCGACGAGGCCAGTTACACACTACTATTGGCGGCTCAACGCCAGTCGCCTTCTCCTGCCAAGATCGATGGGTTCATTGAAGAGCGCTTTGACGAGGCCAATCGCCTCGCCCTTCGCAAGTGGGTGCACCGATGAGTAAAATTGTCGCGTTTGCTAACGCCAAGGGCGGCGTCGGAAAGACCACTCTAGCCCTGTCGATGGCGGAGGCCTCGGCTTACCTCGGCAAGACCACCCTGTTGATTGATCTCGATCTCCAGATAAACGCCAGCATAACCCTGGCTGGCGATTGCATCGACGACATGCTGCCATGGCGACGCGGCCAGACCATCGAGGACTACCTTGAGGAACGCTGGCATGGGCGCGTCCCAACCCCGCTCAACTACATCGACCGCTCCCAGCGCGTTCACCTGCTGTCTGGCAGCCCCAGCATCACGTTCTTTGAACGCCGGGTACTGGTCTGGCGCGACACGGTGTTCGAGGCGCGCAACTGCGTAAATTTCTGGATGCTTGACGTACTCCGCACCGCCCGCCAGCACTACGACCTCATCGTATGCGACACGCCACCTGGGCTTTCCCTGTTAGCGGAGTCGGCAATCAAGTCAGCCGACCTCATCGTCGTCCCGCAAATCCCTGACCGTCTCTCGACGCAGGGCTTACAACGCTACGCGAAATATTTCCAGGAAGACCTTGAGCTCTCAGACGTTGCGCACCGCACGGTCGTCTTTATCAACATGTTCGACGTCCGTACCGATGTCGCTGAGACCTACGCGGAGGCGATCCGGCGCGAGTCGAAGCTACCGATTTTCCCCTACAGGGTGTTTGAAAACCAGTACAAGGCAAAGGTCGCCTTCAAGGAGGCGATGGACATTTCGCGTACGAAGCGCTTTGAAGAGGTTTGGTCGAGCGTCGATTCTGACGTGCTCGCCGCCACGCGTGAGCTATGGAAGTTTCTCGGATGGATAGAGGGCGAGGGAGCGGCAAATGAAACTGGCACAAGCGGCATCGGCAGCGGCGCGGCTAGCGGTCGTAAGCGAAAAGTCACAAGCGGCACTTAGCAAGGCGCTATCCAGCTGGTTCACCGCCCAGTTCATCAAAAGCGCCAAGCTCCAGCAGCTCCGTGCCGTCCATAAGGCCGGTGCCTACTCCGCTTTCGCCGAGTTACTTACCGATTCTCCTGACACCGATCGCATCACGCTCTTGAAGAAGGCCGACCCTCACGACAAAGATATTCTGGTGCGCTCAAAGGCGGAGATGTTGAGTCACATCGAAGGCCTGGCATCTGGTCGGATAGGGCCAACGCCCAAACCGGCCGCCAACAATCGTTCCGGAAAAAAGACTCCCAGAGCCAAGAAACCGGTGGGAATTATTTCGACATCGAAGTATTGAGAGACTATCGGGATGTCGGCGGATATATAGAAGCCGACATACGGAGACGTGCAGTCTGCGCCGCGCATGACGGCGAGGACGTGTCCGGTGTTGGAGGTATCGCGTCGGCAGATCAGATGAGCTATCGTCGCTAGACTGCCTTGCAGCTTCAGGTGACCCCCCGCAAGGCACGACGACGCGCCTCAGTTCTCGGCGCCGAGTTCGTCATGCCGTTGACACCACTGATCCGCGCGCTTTCCTTTGGGGTGGACTTGAGTCGACACGCCAGATGCTAGGATATTGATCCCTTGCCGACTGCGAGACCAACGAAGAACCAGAGCGCATCGACCGCAAGAGGCGGCGGGCAAGCGACGGCAGCTGGCGTAGAGTTCCAGACCCAGGTCGCAGCACTATTGGCGTCTGATCTTATCTCTGAACGCCAGCTTGATGCGCGCCTGCGTTTGGGATCGGCGCGCGCGGCGCTCTTGCGCCTCGAAACAGAGGCGCCGATTGATGACATTCTGGTGCGGACCGATGCTGGCGGATTTGTCTTCATCCAGGCCAAGACGTCCGTCAATCTCTCGAGCGATGCTGAGAGCCCGCTGGGCAAGGTCGCAGGTCAGTTCGTTCGACAATGGTTGTCGAGCCAAAGCGGCGATGGAAAGCGCGGCTGGGATCGTCCGCTCGATCGGTCGAAGGACAGATTTGTATTGGCGACGGGCGCCGGATCATCCGATGCCGTTACCCGCGATCTCGCGGCTGCTCTGGCATCCGTGCACGCTGCCGCCTCGGCTCCGCTGCCGCAAGATCAGGAGCGGGCACTTGCGAGGTTCAAAGACCTGCTTGCGGCTGCCTGGAAATCCATTGACGGGCGCGAACCTGACGCCACGGAGCTGAACTCGCTTGTGGAATTGACGACCGTGGTCCAGCTGGATTTTGGCGGGCCTGATCGAGCGGTCGTTGACGCTTCCCTCCGCGATATCCTTGAAGACGCGAATGCCACGGGCGCAGCGTTCGCCGTTCTGGTTCAGGACTGCCAACGGTTGATGGCAGCGCGGCTTGGCAGCGACGCGCTTGGGTTTCGAACCACGCTGGCATCGAATGGCATTCGGCTTCGCGCAGCACCGAGCTACCGCGCTGACGTGGAAGCACTGCGTGCCTATAGCGATCGCACCCGCAGGCATCTGGAGGAGTACGAAGAGACAAGGGTCGGCGGCACAGAAATCCGCATCGACCGGCAATGCACCGTCGCTGTTATGGCTTCCGCAGCGGAAGCGTCGTTGCTCCTGGTGGGCGAGCCAGGCGCGGGAAAAAGCGCAGTTGTCAGTTCGGCGGCCGCAAGGCTGAAGATCCAAGGCAATGAGGTCTTGGAACTGGCCGTTGATCGCCTGCCCGTTGAGACGTTGGACGGATTGCGCGCCGAACTGGACTTGACCCACTCAGTCTACGAAGTGCTTCGCAACTGGCCGGGTCATGGCCCTGCCTATTTGTTCATCGACGCTCTTGATGCGACCCGTGGCGGCGCCAGCGAGAAGGTGTTTCGGACCCTCATCGCCGATGTGGTGGCTCTTCCTGACCGCCGATGGCGCGTCGTTGCTTCGATCAGAAGTTTCGATCTTCGCCTCGGTGAAGAATTCCGCCGATTGTTTCAGGGCGCCCCGCCATCCAGCGACTATGTTGACACGAGCTTCCCGGATGTCAGGCACCTTCTGATACCGCCGTGGACGGAGCACGAACTCGCGGATTTGCTGCAGCGCGCACCTGCACTTGAAACCGCCATCACCAGCGGCGGAGGGCGTTTGCGCCAATTGGCGCTGGTGCCGTTCAACACGCGTCTGTTGGCCGACCTGATCAGCACCGGCATAAAGCCGGAGGATTTTGGGGGCGTTGGCTCTCAAGTCCAGCTGCTAGCGCTCTACTGGCGTCACCGCGTCTCGAAGCATGGAGCTGGAGCAGAACTGTGCTTGGCGGCAGCCGTCGGGCAGATGATCGCCGCGCGCGCCTTACGCGCGGAACGTCTTGTTAGCGCCAAGCCAGATCCAAGGGCGTTCGATGAATTGATGCGGGAGAACGTTTTGGTTCCTGTGTCGGGAGACCGCTTCGTCTCCTTCAGACATCACATCCTATTCGACTATGCAGCAAGCAGGGTCTACCTCGATCCTTCAAATCTCGAGGCCATGACGGACATCCTGAAGCGCGACAAAGGCCTCGGCTTGCTGCTGGGGCCAGCTCTCGTGTTCGCGCTGCAGGAGCTTTGGTCAGCGCGCACAGCTGGTCACTCCGCGTTCTGGGACGCGGTCATCGCATTTACTGGTAATGCCGATTGCGATCCTGTTGCTCGTAGTGTTGCGGCAAGAACTGCGGCGGAGTTGCCAGCTCAACGAGGCGATTTCGCAGGGCTTGTCGCGGCCCCCGGGAGAGCGAGCGCAAATCAGAATGTCAGCGCGGCAATTTCAAGCATCGTCGGCGCATTATCGGTGCGCGCCGAAGACAAGCAATCGCTGTCGCTTGATCCGTGGTGCGAATTGGCTGCAGGGCTTAGCCGGCACGTGGGCCAAGTGGTGTGGTCGCTTCGCGCGCTTCTCTTCCTCACTGTCGAGCGCGCGCAAACGTCCGAGCAACGGGCCGAACTTGGTGTTGCGTCGCGCAGCCTGTTCAAGCATGCGATCGACAATCCCTCACTGGCGCACTTGATGTCATCGGCTGTGGGGTTCGTCGCCGATACCTATGCGAGTGATGCGACTGCATCGCGCGAACTGCTAAGAATGATCTTCATCCCGGAGCATTTCGAGCGATACGCGCATGCAGAAGTGCCTTGGCTCGCGCGCAAGCTCGAGCCGATCGCCGCCGTTGATCCGGCGTTCGTTGCCGAAATTTACGGAAAGTCGTTCGCAGCCGAAATAACAGATACGTCGACCACATCGCTGGGCGCCAGCCAAATCCTGCCGCTGTCGAGCAATCGCCGGCAGGACTATCAGCAAGCGCAGTGGCAACTGAAGGAGTACTTCGCGACGTTCCTCGCCGAGCATCCTGGCGATGCCGTGACCGCATTGATGGATGTCATGGCAGGATACGTTGCGCGCGAACATCCGCCGAGCGAAGGGATGCAGACCTGGACCTTCAACGTCAACGGCAAAGAGGACGTGCTCGTCGAGGATTGGAGTCGCATTTGGGCGTGGAACCCCGGCGATGAGCATGGCGACAATGAGCTTTTGATCCTGAAAGCCTTTGTCAAAAGGCTGCAAACTGCGGCTCCGGATGATGCGACCCATCTTGCGAAAGCCGTCGCCGAACGGAGCAAGTCTGGAGTGATGTGGTCGCGGCTGTTTCTGGCTGGAGCGTCTCGGCCAGATGTCCTTGGAGCGGTGCTTTGGCCTTACGCGACTAAACGTCCGTTCATCGCCTCTCGCGATACGCGAAAGGATGCGATCGACTTCATCAGCGCAAGGTATCCGCTTGAGACCGCCGCATCGCGCCAGGCTTTTGAAGAGGAGGTGCTTGGAATCAGTTTCCCGCGCTCCTCGGAACCTGAAGCCACGCGCAAGGATACGCTGGAGGTGCTCTTCGGTACGATCGGACATGACCAACTTGCGACCGAGGAGGCTCGCAGATTTGCGGAAGCGGCACGTAGCAAGGGCGGGGTTGTCAATGAAAGGCCCGCCAATTTCACGGTCACATCTGGGTCCCCAGACGATTGGTGGTGGCTGCGTAAGGATGGCGTTGAACTAAAGACACCTGCCAATACCAATTTGCTTGCGGCGATCAAGACAGCAAAATCCGATCTTCAACTTGAGCAAGGCGCAGGGCAGCGAAGCTATGACGCGCAAACCGGCGCATCGCATCTCGAAATCTTGAAGCAGGGTATCGAATCCGCAACCCGGGACGGCGCGGATAGTTCGGTCATCGACTACGCGAGCGGCGTTCTCGCAGAAGGGGCCGAGAAGGTCGCCGGGCTGGATGTGGCGCAGCTTCGTGGACAGCCGGCTGTCGTTTCGATGTTGATCGAGCTGATCGAAAAATTGGCAACTCACGCCAATCCTGAAGTCGGCGAAGACACGGAGAAGAATTTTGAGAACTCGGCATCCTGGGCGTCGCCGGCGACGCGGATCGAGGCCGCTGAAGCGGCGATGCTTCTGTCGCGCTTGGACACCGCAACCTTCGATCGATTGCGGCCCTTGATTGAGCGCCTGCTCACAAGTGATCCGCATCCAGCGGTTCGGCTATCGATCGCGCAGAGATTGACTGCGCTTTGGGAGACCGCGCGCTCTGCCATGTGGGATCTCGCTTCGCGGGTCGCCGAGCGCGAGAACAATCGTGGCGTTATATCCTTCTTCGCCAATTATTTCCTCGGCCGCATCGTGCATCATGCTCCTGAGGAAGTTGAACGGCTCACGCTGAGGCTAGCAGAGCGCTTTGGCGAGCGGAACGACAACCCAGCTGAAAACATACGCGAGCAAATCGGCGGGATTTTAGCCCTGCTGTGGGTATCACATGGCCGGTCTGCAGCGCGCGAGACCTTGCAATCCTGGCTTAGCGACCCGGCACCTCGCGAAGCTGAACTAGGGCATGTGTTCTTTGGAATTCGCGAGGCCTTAGTCCTTGGTTATGACACTGCGGATCCCCGCGATGTGGCCATTCGCAAGCGGGCGCAAGAACTCGCGGGATGGGCTGTCGAAGCTACGGCGAGCAAGCTTGAGGAATACCTCGCCAGGTACAAGCCGGGTGTCCCGATCGATGAGGGAGAGAAAAAGCGGGGGACGCTTGCGGCCAAGTTGCTCAACGATATGTCGGATCAGTTCTACTTCGCTTCGGGCGCGTTTCGGCACCCACCGGACAAGAAAGGCGGGCTCGACACGCTCAAGCAGAAGCAGGCCTTCCTGACCGATGTAGCGGGGACGCTAAAACGCATTGGCGATGTGGGCACGCCCGGCACGGTGCATCACCTTGTTGAGCTGCTGGACTTCCTCATGCCGGCGGATCCGGCACTTGTCTTCGATCTCACGGCGCACACGCTGCTCGGGACCGGACGGGCGCACGGCTACCAATTTGAGTCGCTGGGCGTCGATCGTGTCGTTGCTCTGGTGGGGCGGTTTCTTGCCGATCATCGTGATTTGTTTGCCGACGAGGAGCGCCGGCGGAAGCTTATTGCGTGCCTGGATGTCTTCATGGAAGCAGGTTGGCCGTCCGCACGCCGGCTTCTTTACCGCCTTCCGGAATTGCTCCAGTGAACGAGGGTCTGGAACAGGCGAACTTCAAGCGAGCGCTCGAGAAGCTGATCAAAGGCTTCGTCGAAGCGCTGAAGCCGACCGCGGCTGTGCCCTATCTGGGCGCAAGCAATGTCGATCCGCTTGAGCACACTACCCGCGCGGAGTTTATCGACAATATTCTCATCGCACTGGGCTGGAAGCTGAAGAAGCCCGGCGGCGAGATTGTCGAGGAGGCGCGGATCAAAGATGAGACGACGCTTTTCCTCGATTATTTGGGAGTAAACCCTGACACGCGGGCGCCCCAGCTGATCGTTGAAGCCAAAGCCTGGTCAAAGCCGATGGTGGCAGGGTCCGATGTGGCGGCGGCCAGAGAGGATCAGTCGACAAGCTACACGCCCGTCACGCTGATTGCGGCTGCGATCGAACATTGCAAGTCGGGTGGTGCGATCGAGGCATCACCGGTCACAGCGGAGTGGGCGCGGTGGATCGCCAAGCTCCGCGACTACGTGGCGGGCACGCACGCCAAGAGCGGTCATACCGTGTCGCGCGCCGTACTGACCTCCGGACAATGGATGGTGATCTTCACCGATCCCGGCAATGCATTCATCAATGCCGGCGATGTCAACACCGCTGGAATAAAGATCTTCTTGCTGGAGAATTACGTCGAGCAGTCGGCCACGATTTTCGAGCTGCTCGCCTACCACAACCTAGTTGATCGCCCACCGGATTACATCGCGGCTTCGAGGGTGCATGCCTTTCTTGCGGCGGGCTCTGTCAAATCAGTTCACCGCGCTCTTTGGCTAAGACGGCAGGAGGGCGGCGCGCATTTCAGGATTCATCCGCAGCTTTACCTGTACGCCGCCGCGGTTCTTCGGCGCGTCGATGAAGTTATCGTGACGGTGCTCGACGAGCAATCGGAGAACCCTGTCCCTCACGACATGAATGCGTTCGTCGATCATCTCGCGGCTGTCCAAACAGCGTCCGATGCGCTCATGGATGCAATCAAAAGTGAGCTGGGCGAGTTGCCCGAGGCGTCGGGAGTTGAGGCGTTTACTGGCTTCGTGTCGGCACCGACAATCGGCGCGATTGTGAGCGTCGTTCCTCCGCGGCCAGGCCCCAAGAAGGCGTTGCTCAGATCATACCGTGCCCGCGCCGATGAGTTTTTGCTGGTGACGGGCGAAGCTGCACATTTTCTTTTGCAGGAACCAACCGTCGCGCCTTGCGCCGGTCACGATTGGGTAACGTGCAAAGCGCTGGGGCAGAGCAAGGGTCCAGGCCCCATCTTGGCGCGAAGCGTAGAGCCGAAGTCCTTCTTTATGTCAGGTGAAGACCATCACTGCGCGCACAGGCTTATGCACGATCGACGGGAAGAGCGCTGTCTCGTGATGGCTTTTGAAGGGTTCCTGTGCTGCCGGGCTTGTGCCCTGCAAGGCGCGTGCTGGTCAGAGGCGGAGCTTGGCGGGTTGCCATGCGGCGTGGCTCCTCTGGCGCAACCGAAAGTGGCGAGTAGCGATCCTGCATCGGCGGCCGCAAGGCCGTAACTGCATCAGGGCTTGTATCGCTTCATTCCAACTGCCACTGGCGACCGAGCCAGAATTCAGGTCTGACGACAGGGTTGTCCGCTGATGCAGAAATTGCGGTCACGGCGCCATGGTACCCTGGCGACCAGAAATCGATGTCTACCGATGGCCGCTTTCTCTGCTTCGCGTCGTCGTAGGTGAAACTCACGTCCGCTGCTAGCCATGTTCGAGTTTGATCAAGTTTTTCTCGGACTCGGCATTGGCTGAGTGCGTCAGGAGCGTACCTCCGACAGCTGCCGAACTTGCGGCACCGCAGCTCGCACCGCGGCTGCCAACCATTCGATGACTTGATTGATCTTCTCATGAGGTATAAAGGTGTACTGAACGACCAGTGCTGCCAACGTCGGCTGCAATCGCACGACCCCTGTCGGCGTTACAGGGAAATCCGAACGCTTCCAGGTCTGCGTCGCCACCCATGGCAGGACGCGAACGTCAACGTCGGCGCGAAGCAGCTCAAGCACATCGTAGGTGAGAGAATGACGGCTATCTGCGTCCGCGTGCAGGAATCCTGCGGTGCTATCGAAGCCAGCAGCGATCAACGAGCGAGTAACTTGCGCAGCTGCAACGGAGTAGGCGTAATTCAGGATCGCATTCACAGGATGCGTTGCATGTCGCGGGCCACCTGATAGCAGGCTTGTGCGATAGGCGAAGAGCGTCCACTGTGACGGCCAATTTCGCTTTCTGCGCTTCAGGCTGAAGGACCAGTTGTCCCAGTACTCCAGCGCAGCCCGCGCCTCGATCATGATAAGCTCGTCGACTGAGCCAGCGGCCTTGATCTTGGGCGCCGTCGCACGAAACGTAGCGGCTGGGAATTTTCCGATCACTACCTGAGTTTGCAGCTTGCGCTTGAGGATTGCTTGCGCGACCGCCAGGCGGTTCGCGGAAAATTGCGCACGCCGGATGGCAACGTCCGAAATCGAGTTAGGCGTCGTGACGGAAATTAAGTCGCCGTGCCACCCCAAAACGCATATCGCCACACCCTGCGCCTCGCACCACTTGATGGCGTCGATGGTGATGTGACCGCCTTCCCCCAGGAATACGATCGAATGCAACCCATGAGTCACCTTCGAGTACCAGCGCTCCTGACCGGTATCGAAGATCACAAGCTCGTCATTTCTGATCTTCAACGAGCAGTTGAATCCGGATAACACATGAACGGGACTGCGCGGGTTGCTCCTCCGCTTCCAGTAAAGCTCTGCGAGGTGATCTTCTTCGGCGGAGAAATCCGCTATGTCCGCAAGTGCAGAAGCTTGAGTAGGGTCCGCGACGGCTTGATCGCGGTCTCTCATCGTCGCCCGCTCCTCAAGCCAGACCCCATACAGGGTGCTAAAGTAAGCATATGTGTAGGGTTGAGAGCACCTGCGGACGTAGTCCTCCCATGCACCCCTGATCGTCAATCCCCTTGCCTGCAATTCCGAAACGCGCTCGAAGTCCGGCAAAGCGCTTTGCCCATTTTTCGGACGCTTTGGGATCGCGGGCTTTGCAGACTTGGGCTTCTCACCCGTCTCCTGCCACTTGACGATGCGCATCACGCTACCATGGGATAGGCCGACGGCAGTTGCTATCTTGCGGTGAGAAATGCCTTGCTCTCGAAGCTGCATAATTGTCTGGACTGTGCTGCGGTTGACTTCTGAAAGCCGGATGCGATGTCGCTCTTGCTGCATGTGGGTCGCCATAGTGAAATATTTGTTGCGAGATAATTTGCCCAATAAATGAAACAATTCAATAGCTACCGATTCATTGAGAATCCACTCTGAGCCGATATTCAGCGACGACGCCTGCCCCGGGAAGTATGCACTTGACATAGATGACGGATTATCCGATTTAGCGTCGGACAGGCCGGCGATTCAGGCGCCCTCGCATTATGGCGAGGTGCGCCATGGGTGACGCTGACAAGATCGAAATCTCAGATGAGATGATCGAGGCTGGGCTAGATGCCTACTATGGCATTGATCCGCGGGTTACTACTGACCGTTACCGTGTTGCGATGATTTTTGAAGCAATGGTACAGGCTTCCCGTACATTCGGTAGTAGTTCGCCGGAATTACCGGATCAGACAACTCCAAGTGCGGAAAAAGGCCAAGATAATGAGCCATCATCGAAATAGCACCAGAGAATTTTTGACGAGCGGTTGACATCTTCACGTCATACGCCTTGCCGCGGTGACCGACTTGGAGGCCGTTCTTGTTGAGGTTGCTAGAGAGGACAATAGCCTCGCATCCTTCCTGCACGGCGGAGTGGTCGAAATCAACTTGAACGCTCGCATGAGCAAAAACATTGCGGATGAGCTTGATTAATTCTAGATCCTCCAACATCTCCTCACCGTATAACCCCAAAGAGTTTCCCATTTTAATTTTAGCGGCAAATGTAGACAATATGCCGCCGCCCTCCTTGTCATTGTAGGCAAACAATTTCCGGGTTCTCTTTGGTGTGGAGTGCAGAACCGCACTTATGGCTTGCTCCAAGTGCTGGTCTAGCATGGCTCCGAACACAAGCACTGCCGACCTGTCATCGTACTTCTTCAGGCCGGCAAGTGCGCGTACTAGGCGCTCCCTTGGATTGTCGATTGCGCTGCCAAGCAAATCGTCCCACACATCATCAAGTGACCCCGGCTCTGCAAGGAGGCGACGCAATGCGTCAGAAGGATCGGGCTTCTTCGCCATCACAGAATACCTACTCAGAACAAGAGACCATCCATCGCCGTGACGAAGCGGTACGACGTGCGCTCAATACACCACCCCGACCTTACAAGGAATCCAAGGTCGGGGCGAAGAAGGCTAAGGCTTCCGCTTCCGGCGCTTCCGCGGGGAAGAAGCGCTAAGAGGCGGCTTCTTCTGAGTGAGGATTTCGATACGTCAACCGCTTGCCGATGGCGCCACGGACCATACGGCGTGCGCGCTCAGCATCCTCCACGCCCATCGCAGAGCGGTTGTCCCAACGGAAAGAGAACTCGTCCACGTAGCGCTGCAAGTGCTGCTCAGAGACGCTGTGGAACGAGCCCATGACGCCGCGCTTCAGGATCGCGAAGAAGCTCTCGGCAGACTGGATACCAGCGCCGTCCTTGTACCTGTAGTACTCGCCAGCGGTGTGCACAACGGTCGTGCTGGAGGCGAAGTCCTTGCCGATGGACAGAGCAGCGAGGCCGTCGTCCGTGTGGAGCGTAGACCGCTTGTCGGCGTGCTTTCCATGACCGTGCGCAACGTCTTGGCCGTCTCGTCGGCGACGTGGGTAGCGCGCACACGGCCACCGCGCTCCACCAGCGCATGGACGGCATGCTTCTTCGGCTCCGGCTTGCCTTTGTGGGCGTTCTTGGCCTTGCCGCCAACGTAGGTTTCGTCGCTCTCCAGATCGCCGCCCGCGCCGCCGATGGGGTTGCCCTTGGCGTCGATCCGCATGGCCGCACGGATGCGCATGACCATGAACCATGCGGTGCGGTAGCTGCCGAGGTTCAACTCGCGCTGCATCTGCTTGGCGCTGATGCCCTTCTTAGAGGCGGCCATCTTGTGGAAAGCCAGCGCCCACTTGGTCAGCGGCAAGTGGCTGCTCTCCATTACCGACTTGGTGGTAACGGTGAACGCACCGAGGCAATCGTTGCACTGGAAAAGTCCCGGCCGGTGCGACGCGCCCTCTAGGCGATGCACGTTGAATGAACCACAGTGCACGCAATGGGCGTTGCCGTCGGGCCAACGCTGCGCCTCGAAATATTCGCGGGCCTTATCTTCATCGTGAAACATGGGATCGCGGGGATCGACGCTAGACATGGTAAGCTCTCCTTATGGGGAGAGTCATAGCGTTTCCGCCCATCTATGTCAAGTGCATACTTCCCCCTGCCCCGCTGGCTTGGTCAAGGACTTCAACACAGGCAAGGCGTGGGAGGATCAGGTGAAGCCGTTCAACTTCCTGGTCGCGTTCCAGGTGTCGTCGACCGCCCACGCCACGGCCAAGCTAGGTCGTGAACCCGGCGCTTGACTACCGTCGCCGCATCCATAACGAACTGCAGCAACACCGGCACGAGAACGAACGATTTTGCGAGCGTGCCCCCCGAACGCGGGTGTGCCGAAATTCATCTACGCGGGGGGCTCATCGATACCTTCAGGCAACGGCTGTCGTAATTGCCTGTGGATAGACACTTCACAGCATTGAACTCTCGACCGACTCAGATCAGCGAACAGACGCACCGATTGACTGGAAAACGTTCCCCTCTTTAACAGCGATGGCTATGTCGTCAACGCCCATAGCTGACATAACGAGTGTCCAAGATTTCCTAGTCGAGCTTGGAAAGCTCCCAGTCGTAACGCGGGCGCACGCGCATGTCAGAACTTGGTTTCGCGGGCAGGCGAGAAAGGGACTACCACTTGTCCCGGGCGTGTACAGGACGAATTTTCCCGCGACAAACGAGAGCGACCGCTTGCAACTTGAGCATCATTTGGCGAATGAGTTCCGGGCGCAGTCGTCCGGGTTGCGGGCGGGCAGAGATACGTTAGCTGAAATATACTTCCTGCAGCAGCATTACAGAATGCCAACCCGCCTCTTGGACTGGACTACCAACCCTCTAGCTGCCTTATATTTCGCTGTTTCAGATGGTTCGCGTCTAGAAGAGGATGGTGAGCTATTTCTTATGGATGCGTATAAACTGGGGCCGGATCAGGGCGTAAATAAGGATTTTTTGGGTGTCGGCTCTCAGCGGAACAAATTTTTTAAGCGGGCGTTAGAGGTTATATTCGATTGGGGCAAGCCAGATAAATTTCCAGACTTCATAGTTCCCATACGTCCCGACTACATCGATACCCGAATTCATTCCCAAGGCGGATGCTTCACTTTTCACGTGCCAAAGCGGCCGACCCTTACTGAGAACGAGAACAGCACGCTGCGCAAATTAAGGATCGTCTCAGAAAAGAAGGAACGCATAGTGAGGGAATTGTTTTTATTAGGGGTTGATGATTTCAGTATATATGGAGATTTGGAAGGTCTCTCACGGCGCCTGCGAGCTGCGCACTCAATCAAGTGAGCCCTGCATGCTCCGGTGAACCCACTTCACGCAATGTACATTCTCGCTACTACGACCGCACCTACTTGCCGCCGGTTGTCGCGTCCGGCGCTCACGAAGCTCGTCAAGACGAAGGCGCCCCCGACAAAGAAAATGCGGGCCAAGCTCGAAGAGGCCTTCGCCAACTTGGCCGAGGTCGAAGCCAGGGTACACTCTCAGGCTATCGATACGCTGGCCCGGCTCCAGCAGCGGGCGACCGATCGGGGAGAAAGTCAACTTGCCGCGGACCTCGGCATACATCGCAGGAACCTCTACGCGATGCTTGCGGGCAAGCGGCCGGTGAGCCGGAAGGTCAGGCTGGCGCTGAGATAGGGCTCCGGCGGTTGATCTGTTGGGGGGCGGCGATCTGCTGTATTTCCAGGATTGCTGGCCCCAGGGGGGCAGGACAACCCGTCGTTGCAGCCTTGCATCGTTCAATCTTGGGGTAGGCGATGCGTCAGAAAGTGTAAACTTTCCCGGCGATCGCTTTACCCCGTCCCCCAGCCAAATGATTCAATGGCTTAGAGCGTTCCGGCCTGGCCCGTTTAGACCGCATCGGGCCCGCCATTTAGACTTTCGTTCGCAGTCTGGTCTCAGCGGCCTTGCCAGGGCGGCGCGTTTCGAGGGAAGCGGCCTCGTCGACGTCCAGTGGCGTCGCCCGGCCCATCCAAGGCTCCGGCCGGATGACGCGCACCCAGTCGGCGAAGGAGGGATGCGCTCGAGATCCTCGTGCGCTCGCTGTTCGCCGACCCACGTTGTTGGGATGACGCCACCCGTCGAGAGCATGACGGTCGTGTCGAAAATCTTTTCCAACATGAAGATCCCTTCGGCATGGTGGCGCAGGGCCCGATGGCGATAGTCGGCGATGATCTGCTTGGGATGAATTTGGTCCGGACCTCAACATCACCGAAGCGAGGTACTGACATGGCGCATCCTTTATCATCACGCCCTCTCCTCGGTCCGAAAATGGGGCGGCGTTCCGGAAGACTACCTTCACCTGCATGCCTGGTTCGATGAGTCCCGCTGCAGCGCCGTAGATGTCCCTGATGTTGATCGAGACGCTGCGGCCGTCAGCGTGGATCGCCGTGGCTTGGCCGATGATATAGCGGTGGCGGTTCGCGCCGACCTCGAAGAGGATGGCGACATCGCGAGGATCGAGATGTTCGGCGAGCTCGGCAGCGAAGTCGATCTCGCAGTCTTCGACGTCGTAGGACGGCCAGCCGGGGCACCCGGTATCGGCGGTGATGGCGTGGCATTCGCCCATGCCCTCGATCGACTTGGTCCAGAAATCGAGGCAGCGCCGTTCGCACCAGGCTTTGAACAGCCCTGCATCCCTGCCGTCGCGCGGCTACCTCGAAGCCTGCGCCAGGGCCAAATAACCTTGGACCTGCGCATCTGCGGGTCAGGGCCGCAGAGCAGGTGGGAGAAGACCCATCGAGAAGTCGTCCGCCGACGCATATCGTTGCGGGTGCTCTCGGTAGAACGTGGCACGACCCCGAAGTTCTCGGCGATGCAGCGATTCCATCGGGGAACGGAGGCACTTGCGCCGTCTTAGTAAGTCAGCCGGCAGGGCTCGCGACCCAGACTCCCCTTCTTGCCAGATCACAACGCTGTTGATCTCGCGCCACTGCGTGGGGCGCGCACTCGCGTACCGTGGTCTCGTCGCTGTTCTCGACGTGGATAGGCGCTGACCGTTTTCGAGACGCGAACCGAGCAGGCGTGCCGTCCGGCCGTCCGGCAGCAGTTGTTAATGCTGCTCCGATCCCCGGCTCAGTCCAAAGGGTGGATATGCTAGAAAGAAAGTATCGCTTTTGCGGTGCGGGGCTTGGCAACGCATGAGGTGCGCCGTGACCCAGCAGTCCACTCCGGCTTTTTCCGAGCCCTCGCTCGAGGAGACCCGCCACGAGATCGCGAGGCACTGGGGCTGGTTTCTGGCTCTTGGCATCCTGCTGGTCCTCGCCGGCATGGCGCCCATCGCGT
>Ga0268265_10001265_pt1 | contig 21822 bp, 28 predicted proteins | sample KBSSwiS52_FD_190355 | JGI IMG/M metagenome (GOLD analysis project Ga0268265, IMG submission 190355) | Switchgrass rhizosphere microbial communities from Kellogg Biological Station, Michigan, USA - KBS Switchgrass S5-2 (SPAdes) (version 2) | ecosystem: Host-associated > Plants > Roots >... | reverse complement strand
AACCCGGGTACGGAGTCGTTGACCATCCCGGTGCACCCGACTCGAACGGGGTTTCCGGCTGGAAGGTCAGGTAATTCGAGCGCGGAACGGCGCTGTAGCTCATGGCATCAGAGCTTACCCGACTTTCCCTCAAGCAGACAAAAATGAGCCCCCGCGAGTTTTGTGTATTCGAGCTGGTACCCGCGAGGGCTCAAGTCTTATAAACGGGTTAGGACCTACGTCCGGATTCAGGTGGCATCACCCCCTTGAAGCTTTCGCATCTCGATGTGTTCAAGCGGCGGCATCAGGCCCTCCCAGATGAGGCCTAAGGCCGCCAGCGGTGCCCAGCGTTCAATCGGCCATCCTTCGCTCTCCCATTGCGCGACGCTGTCGGTAGTGGTCCCAATCCGGCTGGCGAATTCAGCTTGGTTGAGACCGAGCGATTTGCGCGTAAACTTGAGCATCTCACCCGTCACCCGCGGCGCTTGCGTTAGGATGATGAGGGCGGCGCGCAGTTCGAGGGACTGTACAACATCCAGGGGCACCGAAAACTCGCCGCATCGGGTGCATACGGGTCGGATTACGGAACGATCGACCACGCTGTACTCGCCGAAGCGCGTCGTCAGTTCGACGGTGCGCTCCTCGAAGTTCTCACCCTTACATTCGTGGCATTTCATGCCGCAACCCTCTCGTATTCTTTCTGCAGCAGATCGAAGGCGCGCTGTAATTCCTTGAATTTGGCCTCGGCTTTGCTCTTCTCTGCCTCGGTCCGATAGCGGTCGGGGTGCCATTTGGCGCTGAGCTTGCGATGCGCCGTGCGCACCGTTTCCCATTCGGCCGAGGCGCTCACCTTGAGCTGACGTCGGGCCCAGATGAGCTCGGAGGCCTTCTGCCGCGCTACCCGCTTGGCCTCGTCCGGATCGACGCGCTGGCCGGCACGCAGCGTCGAAGAGGCACACGCATAGCAGATGGCTTCGCCCTCGGCGTTGATGAACGCGTGGGAGAGGCAAACCGGACCGCCGCATCCCATGCAGGCGGCGCAGGCGGCACGGCGGCAGCGCTCATGGGCACCATTGAAAGCGGCGATCACATGGCAGGGCTGATTGGCCGCAAGCCGCTGCACCCATTTGATGGGCGCTTCGACCGAAAGCGTGCGCAGCCACGGGCCGAGCTCCTGCCAGACGCGCACGTGCACAGGTCCGGGCGCCTGTTGCAGCACACCGAACAATTCCCCAAGGCGATCGACGAAGTTTGACCCGCGGGGTGGCACCGAACCGGAGACTACCGCTTCTTGAGCGCCCCGAACAAGAGGTATCCGCCGAGCAATGCCGCGGCGCCTAGTCCAATGTTCATCGGCGTGGCCCAGCTCGGCAGTGCGCCGATGCCGTGCGTCCCGCGTGCGCGAGCCGCAGCTTTTGCCGCTGCGCGCTGTTGCGCGGCGCGCGCCCATGCGGGCATCACCGATCGCGCTGCTTGCATTGAAAAGAGCGGCGCGGTCGCGCCGGCGCCGAGTACTCCAGAATCCCAAGCGCCAGGCTGCTGCAGAGCGCCGAGAATGCCCGAATCGTAGCTGCCCGGTTGTCCACTGAGAATTCCGTAACTCATGGTCGTTTTCCCTTTGCAGACACTCTACCTGGCGTACCGCACCGAGCGCAAAAACTGACGATTGGGCGCATAGCTGCGAAGCTTCGGTCCGTACTGGATCCCGATGACCAGGCCCGCGCCCAGGGCGACGGCGATCCAGGCCCACGCGGGAATGCCCGCACGCTGCTCGTCTTGCCCGAGGCCCGCAACGCGGCCGGCAATGGCGATCGGGTTACCGATGGCGCTCGCTGCCTGGTAGAGCTTGCCCAAGTCCGACGGGCTCATCACAAGCTGCGGGCTCATCGGCGTCGACGGGCGGGTTTGTGCAGGGTCAAAAAGAACATCAGCGCCGCCGTTCCCAAGATCAGGATCCACGCGCCGGTGGCCGCCGCCGGCTGCACGCCGGTGGTGTCGATGGGCTGCTCGCCCAAGCCACTGATCGCCACGATCTTCATCGCGTTTTCATCCAACGGTAAGCGGCGTATCCCACCGCCGCCGCGATGCCGACGAACAAGATCTTCTTGCCGAGGCCCGTGCTGGCGCTCGCTTGCGCCGCCTGCTGCGTCGCTTCGCCCTGCTCGGTCGATGCCGCCACAGCGAATTGCGTCCACGGCTGCTGCCGCGCGACGCCTTCGATCGGCAGCGTCACCGGATACACGAGCGTGACGGATGCGCCGCTGGCTTGGCGCGCGAGCGTCGCGTAGCTGCCCACGCGCTTGTCTTCATCGCGAAGCTGGCCCCAATAAAGGTAGCTAACGCGCGGCGTCTCGGCTTGATCCTGCTCGTTGAATATGCCCTGCGTTTGAAAGTACTCGTAGGGCGTGCCTTCGAAGAGCTGATCGGCCTCGGTCATCGAGAGCAAGCGCTGGCTCAGCGCCGCAACGAAGCCGACGGGCTGACCCATCGCCGCTTTTTCGACCGTTTCAAGTTGGGAGGCGGTGACCGGATAGAGCGCATAGCGATTCTCCGGGCTCACCACATCTTGCCATTGACCTTCACTGAGCTCCGTGGCCCACGGCACGAAGATGCCGACCGGATACGCTTTGACCAAAGCGTCCTGCATCGCCACGGCGGCGACGTCCTCCATGGTCTGCTCTTGGCCCAGTCCGTTGATGGGAGCGAGCGGTTGGTACTGGTAATAGGCTCCGATCGTCATTGCACTTTCCTCAGGCGATCCCCATTACCGTCCCTGCCGCTGCCTCGGAGACCGAACGGACACCGATGCCGCTGTGCCGTGCTTCATCGCTGCCTTTCGGCCACCAGACGGTAGGGACGGTGATGGGGATTGCTTCATTCAATAACCCTGACACGGCGTACCGCCGTTCAGAAACTCTCGCATTGCGTTCGATCCGATGAGGATCCCCGAAAACTCGCCTTCGAAGAATGCCAGTGGCATCGGGACCTTTTTGATGACGGTCGTGCGCAAGGTCACGTTCGCATTGGCTTCGACCACGTACGTGAACGGCATTTGCGGTTGAATGTCGCGCCGGTGTCGCTGCGGCAGCATTGCGCCGCCCACGGTTGTCAGCTGCGTGTTCAATGCGCTCTGCAGATCGAATTGCGCTTGCGGCGCGCTCGGTAGTCCCTGCTCGCCCGGTACAACCAGGCCGCCGCTCACCGTGGGCGCGTACGCGATCTGGCTCGGTTTTGGCGCGTTGGGTGTGATCTGATAGGCGATGTTTGCCGTGTGGTAATCGCTAAAGACGACGTCGTGACCGATTGAAAGTGCGAGCGATCGATCGGTGATCGGTTGTACGTCGCCCACGACGATGCCGCTCGGTTGGTAGACATCGAACCGCCAATCGAAAAGCAGGAGCAACATGTTCTGCGGCACACGAAAGCTGCCGAGCTCGACAACAAAGGGCTTGCTCGGCGTGGCCGTGAAGATGCCGTCGGTCGGCAGCTTTCGAAACACGCGCTCCATCGAGACGAGCGTTGGGTGCTGGGCCAGATTCATCAACATGCCGCCCGACAGTTGCACCCGATACGAGCCGCACTTATTGAGCGGCGGATCGGGGATGCCCGGTACGCGCGGATTGACCTGGATCTGGTTAACAGGCTGCGGCGCGAAGCCGGCCTGCTGAAACATTTCTCGGAGAGGTTGGGTCATGTACCTCTCTGCAGTTTAGTACGGACCCGCTCCTGGCGGCTGAATGATTCGGTAACCGTGAAAGCCGATGGTCAGGATCGCGTTCGGCAAACGCACGACCGGATCGGTGTCCTCGGCGTCGGCATCGACCGGATCGGTGATGCCTTCGACCGCATCCCATTGGCTGTCGATGAACGGGTAGGCCGCATTGGGCACGGCAAAGCCGCTCACGTTGCCGAAGGGGGGATTGTTCACGTGCAAGGGCAGCACGTTGAACGTCAGCACCTCGCCGCGTTCGAACACATCGAGGGCGCCCAGATTGAAGGGGCTATTGATCTCGGTGGTCCAGAACGTGCTCGGTACCGGCTGATTGCCGCGCGGATAGCTCGATCCCGCGTTGATGAACTGCACGCGGAAGTCGCCCTCCATGCTGCGCCAAGCGCTTTCGCTGCTCGGGTTGATGATGTGCGGGGCGCCGGTGCCCGGGAAAGCAACCGCTTCGGTCACCTGCGTGATGGGCCGGCCGTCGTACAGATCCCAGGCCGAATGGATGGGACGATAGCGACCGTACGAGCGCGAGTTGAAGGTCACCGTCGTTGCCGTGCCCGGCTCGGTGAACTGAAATTGGTGCTGGCTCAGTAGCGTCGCGTAGCGCGCGACCGCCACGAAGGGGCCTTCCTGGCTCACCATCACGGTGCCCTGCTGCACGGCGTTGACGCCGGCGGCGATCGGGATGTCCACGGTCATGTCCCACGGCACGCGACGGCCCGGGATGTTTTCGACGTATTGGATCTTGGGATCCGCCTGGCGCGTCATCTGCACGCGTTCCAGGGCGCTTTTGAGCGCGAGGTTTTCGTTGATGAGCCGCTGCAGGTCGCTGCTCATGTTGCGCACGCCCGCGTCGAGCCCTGCCGCTAGCTCCAAAGCCTTGCGGGCTTGAGCGTTGGCCGTGCCGACCTGGCGCGCGAGTTCTGCGAATTGTCCTTGAGTCATGAGTCTTCGTGCCTCCTAAAAGGAGTACCCCGGGAAAACCCGGGTACCGTAGAGCGTTGAGGCCCGCCCGCGGCGTTGGGTCGCTCAGGCGGGCCTCTCTTTTTTTTGATAGCTGTTTGGGGCGCGCTTACTGCACGTCTCGGCTGTAGAGGCCGTCGAAGATGAAGGTGACGACCTTGTTCACCGCATCGATCGCGTTCAAGTTGTCCTTGAGGGACAGCATGTTGCGCGAGCCTTGCGTGGTGCCGAACGTGGTTGCCTGACCGCTTGCACCGGCTGACAGGGCGAAGATCTTCGCCTTGCAGATGATGTTCTGGCGCGGGGGCAACAGAATTGCGCGTGCGAGGCGCAGGATGCCGGCGTGGCCGTCCCATCCAGTGTTTTGCCAGTGGATGAGGTCGGTTGCAGCGCCCATGTCGCCCGAGATTCCACCACCAGTGGGGAAATACCAGGTCGGCATGTTGGTGATCGAGTCCTTGTTGCCGGTTCCGAAGTCCCAGTGCAACTGCTCCTCGGTCTGCCAATGCAAGCGGTAAACGTCTTGGATCTGACCCGGTGCTTGGCCAGCAGCAACGCCAGCGGCGAGCCACGGAGCCAGGGCCGAGTAGTCACCGTTGAGCGCCACTTCGCCGGTCTCGGTTCCATCAATGCGCTTGATGGAGTTGCGGTACCAGGTGAAGACGCGCAATGCGAGGACCACGTGGCTCTGATCGGAGGGCAGCACGCTGCCTTGGATCAGGTTGGTGTTCGCCTCATTGCGAGCGCCGTTGTTGGTGAAAAGATCGGTGATGTCGCTCAACTGGCCTTGTTCGAGACCAGCGGTGCGGATGAGTGAATCCCAGAACGGCTGATGAACGCGCTCTCGGATGGTGACGACTTTTGCCATGGGTGATTACTCCTAAGGACTTCCGTGATTAGAGAGGCCTGGTTCCTCTTCGGTCCTATCTGACACCTCAACCCCAGGACCGAGGTTTTCCTCTGGTCTCTGGGGCCGAAGTGCTGGGAGGTCCTAACGGCTGTCCGCTATGGACCTCCCACTCGTGCAGGGCTTATCCGAAGATGCCCTGGCCTCCACTGGTTTCGAGCACACCCGCCGGCAGCATTTCATGTGCTGACTGCGGTTGACCGGCGCTTCGAGTACCGGCCCAGAGCGACGCATTGGTCGTTCCGGGGATCCAGGTCGATGCGCTCGGCACGGTTGCGCCGAGACCACTGACGCCGCTGGCGAAGTACTCGCCCATCCCTGCCGCTGCCTCGTAAGGCTTGATGGCGCCGATGCCGGCGGCCGCTTCAGCGATCGAGAGTTCGCGGTCGAGATTGCTCGAGGGAGCGATGTGGTTTGAGTTGGACGTCTCCATCGCGCCCATTCCCGCTGCAGCTTGCAGCAAGTCGGGGTTCGACGTGTAGGCGCCCAGGCCGTTCACACCACTGGCGAAGTACTCACCGACGCCATTGTTGGCGAAGTACTCGCCAATTCCGGCGGCCGGTGCGTATCGCGGCATGATGCTCGCGCCTGCACCCAAGCCGTACATCGCAGCGATGCGAGCGGCCGTTCCATCACCCGAAAGCATCATTGCGAGCTTCGGCTGATTGAACTTGTCCAGGGCGAACATCAGCACGCTGTGGACGAAACCTGCACCCAAGCCGCCCATGATGAGCGCGCGAGTGCTGGGATTCTTGACCACTTTGTGCGTGACGTACGCGCCACCTGCCGCCGCCACGAAGCTCGCGATGAGCCCGTTGTACGGTTGCAGTGCCTCGAGGCCGGCTGCGGCCGGCGGAGTTGCCGTTTCGGCTTTGCCCGTGATGCGCGCCAGAACCTGATCGCGAATCACTCCGGCCAGGAGCTTTTCGGCAACCAAGCCGAGCGTGATCGTGCCGCCTGCCTTGAGCAGATCGACCAGGAATCCCGTCGGGTTACGACGGAACGAGCGACCGTTGCGGCGATGATGCCGGCGGTTGCGCCGATGCGACCGGCGCCGATTGCGGCGATGCCCGCGACGATTGCTCACATAGGCATTGCGGCGATGCGCTCGGCGACGGCGTCTGCGACGCACGGGCGCCTTGCGAGCGACCCTGCGACGACGACGCACACTGCGCTTGGCCGAGCTTCGGCGACGGCGTCTGCGACGCACGGGCGCCTTGGCGGCATGCCGACGACGCCTGCGACGCACCGGGGACTTGCGCGCGACTCGGCGGCGACGGCGCACGGTGCGCTTGGCCGCTGACTTGCGACGCTTACGACGACGCACGGGATTGCTCACGAATGCGTTGCGTCGATGAGCCGAACGCCGACGATTGCGCTTGAGCGTTCGGCGCTTGCCCGCCTTGCGGCGAGTTCGGCGACGCTTCTTCGCGGCACGGGAATGACCCGGTGCGAATCGCACGGTACGGCGGCCTGACTTTGCTTCATTCCAGGCGTTCCGCCGATGTCGGCGGCGCCGTCTTTTTCTCAACATGGGGTTACTCCTGTGGACGGTCTTTCGGCGCGCGGGCGCCTTTTTGACAGAACGTTTTTTCAGACGTTTTTTCAGCTGTGCGCGGGCGCTACGGATGCGCGCGGCGCGGTTACGCAAATGCGCCAAGCTCTTGCGCGCCGAGACTTTTTTGCTTCGGCGCGAGCGATTGGCCGTGAGCGGCACGAGGTTCTTGCGAAGCTTGGCGGCCCGTCCGTATGTCCCTCGACCATTGATGGCCGCGATCGTCGTGACGGCGGCGCTGCCGTTGCGCGTCAGGCGCTTGGGCGCGGAGTAGCCGTAGCTTTTTACATCCTTGCGGCGGATGGGAAATGCGCGTCCTAGGGGTCTTCGGGTAGTCATGCGGACAAGGCTCTGCGTCACCAGCAGGGCGGTTCCGGCAACCCGAGGAGTTGAACCAGATCGATGCGGTAGTTCGGACCCTACAACGCTTGGTGGATGTCCACCAAAAAGTCGCTATCGCGCGCGGCGGTGCTTTTTCTTATAGAGGAGGTAGCCGCCGGTCGCCGCGGCAGCGGCTCCCACGTAAAAGCGCCAATCCAGCCGGATTTTGCTGCCTTCTTCGATGAATCGGCTGGGACCCATCACCGAGATCAGGCTCTGGGCCATGGCGCTCGTCTGCTCGGCGCCGGTGGCGCCCAAACCGTGGATCGGGGCCGAAGCGCGGGCATCGCTGGCGGCTTTCTCTGCGGCCGCCTGGGCTGCCGAGCCGGCGAAGTTCGGCGCGCCGCCAGGCGGATAGGGCGCTTCGGGTAGGTTCGGGTAGCGGGCGCGGTTGATTTCATCGGCCTTTTTGAGGCCTTCGCTCTGCGCGGTCGATGCGGCTTTGGCCGCTGCTGCCGCCGCGGCGTCATCGCCCGGACCGCTGAGATATTGGTAACTCATATGCGCCACACGTAGGCGAGCAGGCCCGCGCCGCTCGCCAGCGCTCCGTTATTGATCGCGGTCGATGCCGCGCGCGCCTGGGCCACTTTGCGAGCGCTTTCGTCCACGATCTGTTTGGTGCTCGCTTTGGCCGCGCTGATTTTCCCATCGTAGACGGCCTTCTGCATGCCGACGACCGCGGCGGTCATCGCCAGATCGCCGGCGAGGCGCACGGTCATCTGCGACAGGCCCATCATCTTCTGTTGCTCGCGCGCGAACGTCTGATTGATGGCTTCGATCCAGAAGGCGCGATAGCCGAGATCGGTCACCGCGCCGCGCGGCGCCGCAAATCCGCAATTGTATTGACGCGCGCTCGGCGGCAGCCACTTCCAACCGCGCGCCGCGTACGCCGAGACGACGCGCTGGGCATTGCCGTACAACGCTTTGGACGTCGGTGCGCCGCCGGTCGCAAGCAGCGGATACGGGCAACCGTACGGTTCGGCGCAGATGTAGCGACAGCGCTTGCTGCGCAGTGTGCCGCTGTCGCTGACGGTCACTTCGCTGCGACAGAAATCCGTATGCTGCGCGTACGTCGTCTTGACCTTCAAGCTATTGACGGGGCGATACACTTTCGCTTGCGCATCCCAAACGCTCGTGAACGGCGTGCCGTCCCATTGCTGATCGAACCAGCGCAAGCCGAAGCGCCATCCGAGGCGCAGCTCCATGTCTTCCCACTTCTGCTCAAGACCGATCGCTGTGCGATCGAAGCTGTCCCAGTACATGTGCCGAAGCTCGGTGCACTGGGCATTCGCCTCGGCGGCGCTCTTTTGCAATTGGCGCAGTACCTCTTTGGTGTGCTCGATCCACAGCTCTTCTTTGCTCTTGCCGATGCCGAAGACATCGCTCACCGTCTCGCCGATCATCGCGCCGAATTTGCCGCCAAAGAAGGCTCCGATCGGCGCGGGGATGCCGAATGCTTGACACACCGCCGCACCGCCAATGGCGCCGGCCGTCGCGCCGATCGCTTCGACATCGTTGCGGCCTAGTTTGCCGTCTTTGAGCGCTTCGACGGTGACGGTGCAGATGCGCGGATCGACACCCGTCGCATACGCCATGCCGGCGCCGGCGATGTTGGTCAGGGCGACGTACGCTTCCTTCTTGTTCGTCGGTAGCTCATCGGGCACGAAGCCTTGCAAACCGTACGCGCTCGCCAATTCTTTGATCTCGCTGTCGGCGAGCTTCATCCCTTCGGCTTTAGCGTAATTGGTGAGCGCTTGCTCGCCCCAGCTTACGCCTTCGTCGAAGTTGGTCGGGATGTTCTTGGGCGCGTACTGCGCATACTTCTCGAACGTCTCTTTGGCCTGCTTGCTGGTCGGCGTGCTATCGGCCAGGTGCTTGAGGTTATCCTCGGCAGCTTTCTTCGCCTGGCCTTCGTACGTCTCGATCTGCGCCGAGACTTGCGCTTTGACCGCTGCGCTGACGTCGACCATTACGCCGCCTTCCCCTGCGCGCCGATGAACGCGTTCCAACGGGGAACGATCTTCTCTAGGTCGTCGGCCGTATCGATGTCATCAGTCCAATCGTCGCTTGGCGCTTCGACCATGCGCGCGCCCAGAGCTCGGAAGTTCCACAGGCGCTGCACCGCGCCGAGGGGCAGTGCGCGCAGCCAGCTGCGACCAGCACTGAGCGCGAAGATCTCGCCGTGGCTTTTGCCCGTGGCGCTGCTCGGTCCCAACCGGCCGTAGAGCACAGCGCGCGGCTCAGTCGCGGCCAGTAGGAACAGCCCTAGCGCGCGTCGGCTCCAGCAGACATCGCCGAGCAGAAAGAGCAGATCCTCGGTGTGGCTTGCTTCGACCGCCCGCTCGATCGTCTCACCAATGCTGCCGCTCGCCTCGATCTCCAGCACGCGAACCGTGCGGCTCACGAGCGCGGCGTGACGCAAGGCGTGGTTGCCTTTGGGGATCGCGAGCGTGACGGGCGCGAACGCCGTCTCCGTCAATAGACCGAGCGTGCGTCCGAGGATCGTGCTGTCGGCCACGGGAGTGAGCTGCTTAGGCGCGCGCAGCTGCGGCAGTCGACTGCCACGCCCCGCGCACAGGATGAAGATCTCCGCCTTCATCCCACGATGCCATCTTTCTCGATGTCGAGTTGTTTGCCGACAATGAGCAGATCGATGCCCGCCGCGGTGTACACGATGAGGAACGCGTCGCCGCTGTCGGGAAAGCGTGCGGCTCCGAGCTTGGCGCGACTGATATCGACTTGAAACAAGTTGTCGTCACCGTCGGGCAAGCGATAACCCTCTTCTCCGCCCCGCTCATACAGCTGGATCTGCACGCCCAGGATGTCGGCTAGCACGGCGAAACTGTCGGGCATCGGTCCGAGGTCAATCATCGGTCCGACCACCGATAGCGCACTGCGTGGACTATCGTAGTGCACGAGAAAGCCGCTGCGGGCCAAGACCCATTGCGGACCTTCGGCCACGTGCTTGTAATCCTCGCGATCCCCCTTCTTTTTCCACTTGTCGCTCGAGTACATCACGCTTTGGCAGGTGCCGATTTCGCGCAAACGTCGCGGCCATTGCCAGGGCACGGCTTGTTCGCGCTCGACGGGCCGATCGTAAAACGTTTCACGCAGTGCGCGCGCGGTGTCGCGATTGCTGCGCATCATGACTCGTTTTCGCCCAAGTAGGTTGTGCGCCGCTTGCCCTTGCGATCGGTCCAAATCAATCGATAAAACTCATCGCCGTTCGAGTCGTGATCGATGCTATCGACCACTGCGCGCGTATCTTCCTTTAGATGCCCCGCACCTACCGCTGTCCCCTTCGCTAGCGTCACTTCATCGCCAACCTTAAGTTTTGCATTACGCTGGTATTCATAACTTTCTCCGCTTCCCGCTTGATAACGTCGCACGGTCTCCACGCTAGAAAAACGTGCGCCGCGCGTCACGGCGTAATCGTGACGCCCCTTGGTGGCGCGGATGCGAGCGGTCGTGCGTGCGGTGTCGAGCTCGTACGGACCGAAGGGTCCTTCGGTCTTGAGCGGTCGGCCGCTGCGATCAAGCGGCCAGACGTAATAGTGGCCCTCGTTGGCGACCATGCGCATGCGTGCGTCGCGCCGTTCGGTGATCGGTGCGGGCTCGGAGATCGCGACCCAATCGCCGATGTTCGAACGCTCAAGCGTGTACTCAAGACCGAAGAAGAGCTCAGGCGCGACCGCTTCGAGCGCTTGACGCTGGTAGGCATCGGCGCGCGCTCGGCTCATCGCTCGGGCCGGGTCATTGGTGTACACGGGCAAGCTCGTGTAGATGCGCCGGTGGTCGCTCGTCTGCGCAACGCGCACCAATACGTCCTCTCTGGGGGTAACCAGCCGCACTTCGACCGAGCCTGTGTCTCGACGGATCCGGGTTTCGTTGCGACGCATTACGGCGGAGTCTACCGATAGATGTCCCCCGGACCCAAAAAGGCCGCGCGCGAGCGGTGCGGCGGCGCGCCAAACCCCATCGGCGCTCGCGTTGGCTGAATCTTCGGGTTACAGTGCTCGTCTGAGCATTGAGCCGACCCATGTGCCCCGGGCGGTTCAAGCGAACCGCTCGCAAACCGCTTGCTAACCCCTGAGAGCGGCTGGTCTCTTTGACAAACTATCACAGTAGATGCTCGGGTTCGTTTTACCCGAGACTGCGGTTTACTGCGCGCGTAAAAACGCGCGCATCTGATCACAGTAGATGCTCGGGTTCATTTTACCCGAGACCGATCGGTACGCGCGTGGCGCATCCTCGATGGCCAGCTCTCAAATTAGATGCTCGGGTTCATTTTACCCGAGACCGACGATTTGCGACGATCAATCAACGGTTTAACGAAGTCACAATAGATGCTCGACTCTCACGGAGTCGAGACGGCACGCGTGGAATGCGGCCAGTCTGATGCTCGGGCTCGTTTTGCCCGAGACGTGCCGGGGCTCATCGATCTCGCTCGGGTTTAGGTTTTGCCCGAGACGACCTTTTCGTGCGTCAGTAGATGCTCGGCTCGCTTGGAGCCGAGACCACCACTCTCATCTCGTTGTGTATCACAGTAGATGCTCGGGTTCGGTTTTGCCCGAGACGCGCTCGAGTACTTGGGCGATCCGGTATCCAGCGAGGTCACAGTAGATGCTCGGCTCATGTGAAGCCGAGACATGACGTCCGGTATCGGACACACCGGGACATCGCGATCACAGTAGATGCTCGGCTCGTGTGAAGCCGAGACCGGTACGTACAGTCATGAGAATCTCGTCGGAGACGATCTTGACTCTTCGCTTTGTGCGCTCGCGGTGTTCGATCACAGTAGATGCTCGGCTCGTCTGGAGCTGAGACGTCCAGTCGTAGCCGAGTAGACGCTCGGCTCGAATGAAGCCGAGACGGGCGCGCTTGCGTCGCGCCGCGCGTGCACAGCGCGGTCACAGTAGATGCTCGGTTCGCGTGCAAGCCGAGACATCATCTCCCGTGCGCTCAATAGATGCTCGGGTTCGTTTGGCCCGAGACTCGTCGAGCTGACTCAGTACATGCTCGGCTTCGGCCGAGACGTAAGCTCTCTTTTCCAATACATGCTCGGCCGGCGTTGCCGAGACTGATCGTAAGCCGCTTGCGCGTCGGTAACACTCGCTCGGGTGCTCATATCCGAGACAAGGTCGTCAATGACAGGTCACTAGCTCGGTCGTTTGAACCGAGACTCGCCACGGATGGAGCGGTCGCTCTCAGTATATGCTCGGGTCTTGACCCCGAGACGGTCTCCGTAGCGTAACTTTTCTCAGTACATGCTCGGTGTTGTTTTTCGACTTGAGACTGCTCGATCCGTGGCGAGGTTACTCGTACACGCTCGGTTGGAAAACCGAGACTGTGACACTGAAGATCAGTAGGAGCTCGGGTTTGACCCGAGACCCGTCTCCACCCAGACAACGTGCGCTTAATCCTTGCTCGATGGCTGCGCTATCGAGACTGTCAGCCGACCGTAACCGATCGAAGCTCGGCCCCGTTGATTTGAGACAGCCGAGACCCACAGGCCGCGTGTAGTTCAGTCGAAGCACGAGCGCCACAGGATGTAGTCGAACTTCGAACTATCATTCGGGTTGTCGCTCAGCACCATGAAGCTGTTCGGATTTTTGATGATGGTCCACTGGCCCTTATCGTTTGGCTCGGTGACGACCGCGAGCACTTGCGCGTGCATCGGATCTTGCCCCATGCCGGCAACATAACCGTTCACTGTCGCTACGCCGTTGAGCAATTGGCCTGTGCCTCGCTGCGGCATGCGGATCCACAATCCTCCTGCCACCGCGAAGGTGTTGACGTTGTCGGCCGCGAGCGGAGCGCCGCACGGATGCGTCGTGAAGCTTAGATGGCACCCGCCTGATCCGGTAACGATGGCCATCGCGCCTTCGGGATAAATCGGCAGCTGCGAGCGCAGATCGCCCATCGTGCGAACAATCAGCGTGCGTAGGGATGCAGGAGTGGAAAGCATGGGTGCAAACTCCGGAAGTGAAACGTACGTAGAAAAACCAACGGGCTCGATTGCGCCAATCTCAATGGCGCCGAAGGCGTGATAGCTCACCGAGGCCAAGCCCGAGACCTCAATGGCCAATTCAATCGTGGCCGAACTGTCGTGCGTATCGAGATTGGTTCCCGCCGCTGCAATCGATCCAAGATCGATGTTGCCGTACGCGGCGAAGGCCTCCGATGCGGTCGCATCGATGCCGATGATGTTCAGGGCAACCATCGCTGAGCTCGACAAACCCTCCCCGGCGGCCGACGCCTGCCCCGCGCTGAATAGGCCAGGAAAGCTAACGCTCGCTTGCGCTTCGAATCCTTCACTCGCGCCGCCGTCGGCGCTGATCCCGGGCAGCGCAAGATCGGCGGATGCGGCAAATGCCTGTGAGCTCAGGGCATCGAGCGCGATGTGCAATTCCAACAATGCCGCCGCCACGAAGGCCTCTGCGCCCGCCGCGCTCGGCGTCAGTGGCGGCACAGCAATGGCGGCGCTGGCTGTGTAGATCTCACTGGCCGCGCCGCTAGTGCTCGGCGCGTTGATGCTTGCTGCGCCGCTTGCCGTATAGCGCTCGCTCGCTGCGGCTGACGGCGTGATCGAAGTGACGATAGCGCCTTGCGCGGTCATTGCTTCGCTGGCCGCACCACTGACGCCTGGCCTTGGGATCGCAGGCGTTGCGCTCGCATTGAAGCGTTCGCTGGCTGCGGCGCCAACTGCCAGGCTGCTGATGCTCGGCGCGCCACTGGCCGTGTAGCGCTCGCTCGCTGCGCCGGTCGGCGCGATTGTGCTTGCGATGCTGCCGTGTGCGCTCAGCACTTCGCTGCCCGACCCGCTGACGCCAGGCCTGGGGATCGCGGGTGCCGCGCTCGCATTGAAGCGCTCGCTGGCCGCGGCGCTGAGCGCCATTGATGGCAGCGATAGGGCTCCGCTTGATGAATAGCGTTCGCTCGCTGCAGCAATTGGCGTCGTGGGCGAAAGCGTCACGCTGGCGCTCGCCGTGTACCGCACGCTTGCGCTGCCACTGGGCGCGATGCCGCCAAGCGATGGGCCCGCATCGGCATCGATCGATTGGCTCGCGCTGCCGCTCGGCGTCGGCGCAACGATTGCCACCGTGCCTGCACCGGTGTTGACGATGGATTGCGCAATCGTGTCGCCTTGGATCCAGCGATTGTCCTCTACGGTTACAACGATGCGCGCGTAATCAAGTAGCAGCGGGACGTCGGGACTGCCGAATTGGCCCTCGAGTCGACGTGGCCCGATGAGTTGACCTGCGCGCCTGTGCCGCCGTAACCCGTCAGCTGGATCGCGTAGGTGGCGTTCGCGGTGCGATAGAGAGGCACATCACAGCTCTTCTACAACGATCGCAATCTCACTGGTCGGAAACGCAATCGCGGCGCGATTACAGAAGCACAGGCCCGTACCGGGCGGGATCTCGATGCCGCGCGGGATCGGCAAGACCACGCCACTGGCCGCAACGGCGGCAAATACCCACGCTGGCGACAGATCACCCGTCACCAAGGTCGGCTGCCCAGTGAATGCGGCCAGCTCCAACGTGAAGCCCGAATCGGGCGCCGCCTGATTACGGGCGTGATTGGCCGCCACGGGTGTCACCGTCGAGCCGGCCGTGCCCTTGGCGCTACTTCGGCGTGTGATGAAGCCCGCGCCGGCGCCGGGCGCCGCAAAGCTCACGAGCGCTAGTTCCAAAAGGGAAATCGTGCGCGTGCTGCTCGGATTCCAGATCTCGGCAATCACGTGCTGATCGGTGGCTGCCGTCGCCGCCGTCGTGCCGTTGACATAATAGAAAACGCCCACGGCTTATCTCGTCACTTTGGCGACGCCCCGCACATTGATTCGAGGCGTATCGACGATCGCACCGGGCGCGCCGCTGCCGCTACCGCCCGCTGCTGGGCTCGCCTCTTGCTCGGCGGGAGCTGGCTCAAACCAACCGGCTTTCGGTTGCGCCTTCGGTACGACGAGCACGGTTTCTACGACTTTGGACCAGGCACTGTCCCACGCCGGACCCGCATGGCGCGCCGCGTGCGGCGCGAGCACCGCGGCCACTTCGTCTTTTGAGGGCGGCGTCAGAAAGATGCGCTCGGTCAGAAAGCCGAGCATCTGATGGCGCACGATGTAGCACTTGGCATTCATTAAGCGGCCATGCTTTCGACAATCGAGCTGCAGCTCAATTGCGCGTTGGCTGAGAAGACCACCGAATCGATGATCATGTCGGCATTCGCCGTACCGACGCTCATGTCTTGCACGCGCGTAGAGTTGTCACTTTTGACGAGCGTACACCAGGTGCACGTGCCCGAGGCAGCAATTGCGGCCGAGGCGATGGCGTTGGCGCTTTTGCTGCCATTGGCAGCGACGCCGAATGCCGTTGAGCTCAGGGCCAGGGTCGCCAGAAGTGTTTGCGAGCCCAGGGCGGTGTTGGCGTTCGTCGGTTGCGTACCGTCGTAGAACTTGAGAAAGCCGCCACCGTTGAGCACATCGAGTGCGGCGTCCAGGGCGGCGTTGCGGGATGCGGTTGCTAGATGAGGATTGTTTGCCACGAGCCGGGAGCATAGAGCCCGGGCCGCATTTCATCCAAAAACTCGCCAATTCAGACGACGGGCTCAGCCAGCAGGGTAAAGTAGGCGACGTCGATGTCGTGCGTTCCGCTGTGGTTTCGAAATGCAATGTTGAGGATATCGCCCGAGACCAGGCCGACGATGCGCACCGACTCGACCACGATGACGTCAGGGCCGTCGCCGATCGCGCCGCGCTGCGCCCATGCCGGATCGGTACTGCCGCCGACCAAGGCGTTGTTCACGTCCGCGGCGATCTCCAGGGCTTCGAAGTTGCCCGGTGTCGCTTCGGTCGCACCAATGGATGCGATGGCCCAAAGCTTGTAGAGGCGATTTGGACCGAGATAGGTGAGCGCCGGCGAGGGCGCCGTGAACACGAAGGGCGTGCCACCGACGTTTGCGGGCGTTGCGTTGGTGTAGCTGTATGATCCGGTCGAGAGCGCTTCCCATTGGTCTTGCGTACCGATGGTGAGCGTCTGACCGGTGTCGCCCTGCATCTGCACCATGCCCGTGAAACTGGCCGTGCTGGTCGCCCCGCTCAGCGCAAACCATCGACCGGGACCGGCAAACGGCGCCACGATCGTGTTGGACAGCGTGAACGGGCTCAGCGTCGAGCTCTTGTCGAGCACGTACTGGGTCTGGTTTTCCTGCACGTAGCACATCGCGCCGTCCATCACGTTGGCCGTGTTGATGCCCGCGAGGCTATTGCCCGGATCGCCCGAGACGACCGTTGCGCGCGTGCCAAGAAACCGTAGTGCCGGGGGTGCGAGATATTCCATGGTTCATCCGTGTGCGTAGAGCACGAGCAATGCCGCCCCGGCGCTTGCGCCGATGACAGCTCCCTTTTTACCTTTGACCCAGTAACCCACGGCCGCCGGCACAGCGAGAATGCCCGTGAGCAAAACAATGTTGACGCTGCCGAGTGCTCCGAGGCCGGAGAGGCCGCTGCGATCGAGCGGCGCGACCAAGCCGCGCGCGAACTCGCCGCGTCCGACGTACTTGGCGCCGCTTGGGATCAGCCGGCCCGCCTCGGTGCTCGGTACACCGATGGGCGACACATTGGGCAGCCGCGGCGTTGGCAGATCATCGCCCAGGCCCCGCCGCTCGGCCGTTTCGTAGTAATCGTAGCCGCCGTCACCGCGAAAGCGCGAGTAGATCATGGCGCCTTTGCCGCCTTCAATGCGCCACGGATCTTGGGCACGATCACGGGCGCGAAGTAGATGCCGCCCACAATGAGCACGCCCGCGAACAAGTAGGGCATGACGGCCGAGATTGCACTTTGAAACGGATTGAAGTCGGCCGGCGGCCGCTTCTCATTGATCGCCTGCAAGCACGCTTGGCTGTTGTCTTTGGCGTACGCCGGATCCTTGCAGAGCCGCTCGATCGAATCGAGCGCTTGCAGATTCAGCTCAAGCGTCGTCTTGCTCCAAATCCAGATGCCCGCGATGAGCACGATCGCCGTGACGCCGCCGATGATGAGTCCAATGACGGGCAGGGCGCCCAGGCCGCTTTGCGATTGCTTGTTGAGATTGACCAGATCGCGGGGCAGGCCTTGCTCCTCTCGCAAATCCTTCATGTAACCGCTGTCCCATTTCAGAACGCCGAGCACGCCGAGGTCATCGAGCATCTTGATGGCCTCCATCATCATGACCAAGCGTGAGGCATGCTCACGCCACGCAGCGCGGCCCAGGGTCGTGATGGGGAATGCGGGCGGCCCATGCAAACTGATGCCGTACATCGTCACGCCCCAGACGAGCGAGATCAGATCGCGCAGGGCATAGACCGTCAGCTCGATGCCGACCTTGAGCATGCCGGTCACGCCTTGTGCCGTGAAGGTAGTCAGGATTTCTGCCGTGCGCCGTGATACGCGCTCGCCGATCTCTTTGATCGAATCGCTGACGCTGGCGCTATTGACGATGTGCGGATCGAAATAGAGCGTATTCATAACCGCCGCGGCCTTGTCGAAGGCGGGCAAGAGGTCCAGGTACCAGTAGTCAATGTGCGGCGATTGGTTCGGATCGAGCGGCACACCAATGCTCTGCTGGTCGAGCCGATCCCAATTGATCCCGCTCACCAAGCGACGAGCCCGCTGTTCGAGCTCGACCAGAGAGGCTCCGATGCTCATCGGCTCTTAGCCTCCAGCCGTACGCTTGTTTTGCTTGTAGCTTCGGTAGCCGAGATAGAGGAGGCCCAGGCCCGCTACCGCATACGCCCAGCGCGGCACCTGATTGGTGGCTGTCGCGACATCGCGCAGCGCCGTGCCCATCGGCGCGCCGCTTTGCAGGTACCGCGCGACATCGGGAGGCGCGTTGCTCAAGATCGCATTGGCCAGCGATTGGGCCGTGGCTTGATCGCTCACGCCCAAGCCCATGAGCGTGTTGTCCTGGTAATAGCCCTGATGATACGGCGCGCGAAACCACGCCATCTCCCAGTACTGACGCTCGGCCGCACCGAGGCCCTGCAGGACTTGACCCGTGAACGGTGCGTGAAAGTGCGAGACGTCGATGTAGGAACGCATGAGTTATCCGCGGTGCGTGAAGTAGTAGACGGCAGCGCCGAGCGCTCCCATTAGTCCCAGGCCCATCACCATGCCGGCCTTGCTGACTGGCGCGGCCGAGGGCGCGACCACGGGCGCTTCGACCGGAACCACGGGCGTAGCGACAGCCACGGGCGCGGCCGTCACGACCGGACACAGGCCCGGGGCGACCTTGTCACCGACCGAACAGGTCGGATAGATGTTGTCGCGTTCGTTTTGCGTCAGGCCATCTCCGCCCGCATTGGCGATGAGCCACACCTGAGCTCCGCACGTTGCCGGTCCCGGTTTGCCATCTACCGAGAGTGGGCACATGCCGTGCGCAACCAGGCCCGCATTGAGCTTGGTCTGTGCGCTCTTGACGATGGACGAGTCATAAGTCGCCTTCTGCATCGTCTGTACGCCGGTCGTGTACGCGCTCGTCTTGGCCGCGTCGGTGAGCGCCGTCGGCGCTGTCTGCGAGCTCGTACTGCAGACCTGCCAGACTTCGAAGAACGAAGCGGGCGCCGTGGAGATGTCGACGTCGGGCGTGTTGCCGAAGGCCCAGGCGCAGGCGCCGCAGGTTTTCGCGCCGAGCTTGCCGTCTACCGTGAGCGTCGTGAAGCCGAGCTTGGTCAGGTAGCCGTTGAGCCACTTCTGAGTCTCAGCCACTTTGGCATCGCTCGTCGTGTTGCCGAACACGACGCCCAAGCCCATTACGCCGGAGCCGAGGGCGAGCGCGAGTTTGTTCGCCGGGGTGAAAATTCCCATTCCGTGCACGTCGTCCTTCTTTCTCGTCTTCTTCTTTTTGCGCTCGCGCTCGAGATCCTCTTCGTCCGGTACGATGAAGACCGGCACGTAGCGCGGCTCGTCGATGATCGGATACGGATAGCCGCCACCGTAGAAGTACGGCATGCCGCCGCCACGAAAGAATCGGCCGCCTCCACCGCCGCCGTGGTGATGATGCCCGCCGCTCATTAAGCGCGCCCCTTCTTTTTCTTGTTGAAGTAGTAGGCCGCGCCGACGACCGCTAGAGCGCCCACACCGAAGGCCGCATAGCGCTTCCAATCGGAACCGCCGCTGCTCATCGCCGCCGTCATGGCAGCTTGCTGATCGGCCGTGATCGTGCTCGAACTCGGCGCGCTGTACGCAACGCTGCTCGTGTAACACGGCGGCTTAGTGGGCGTCTTATAGGTGACGCACGTCGAAGGCACCGACAGGCCCAGGAGCTTGCGCGCGCCGCAAGTGGCCGGGCCCAGCTTTCCGTCCACGGTGAGCGTGCAGTAGCCCGCATTCTTGAGGGCGATGTTGGTGTCGGTTTGAAGCGTCTTGGTTGCGTCCGAGTACGCGTTCCACGGGTAAGCACTCGTGGCGCTCGCCGTTGCGGGCACGCACAGCTTGGGGATGCACACATCCCAATCGAGCTGGCGGCTGTACTGATCGACGCAGTTGTCCAGGCTCGTGTAGCCCATCATCGAAAGCGAGGCGAGGTTGGCCTGGCAGAACGTCTGCGCTTCGGCGAATGCCTTGTTGTGGCAATCCTTGAAGCCCGGCGCGTCCCAACACTTGGACGGGACAGGCAGCGGTTCGGCGCCGAGCGATGCCCCGAGGGCGCCGATGGCTTTCTTGACGCCGCCGAAGATGCCCGCGATCGAATTGTCGAAGATGCCGCCGCCGTGGCCACCGGGACGGAACACGCCCTCGCCGGTTTCATATTGCAACGATTCTTTTTCGTATGCGCCCAGGCCATTCATGCCGCCACCGCCGTTGTACATATCGTTCGGTTTGAACACACTTTGCGGCGCCCACTTCCACGGCATCCCGAACACGGGACGGGTGTAGATCGGCCCGTGAAACCGCGTCGGGTACGGATGCACATGCAGCGAGTAGGGATTGGGTACGCCCGACATTTATTTCACCATCACGTAGACCGCTTGGCCCGCGCTGCCCAAGGGGCCGAAGATGCCACCGAGCAGACCGCCGACGACGGCGTACTTGGTGCGTTTGCTCTTGTCGGGCGAGAGCGCGGCGCCGATGACCGCGCCGCATGCACCGTTGACGACGATGCCGGCAACGACGAGCGCGAGGCTGACGCCGTCGCTCGGTTCACCGCTGAGCGTTCGAGGCGGCACCCATTCAAGCCCGCTGCCCGGCCCGCTCGTTTTTGCCGTGGCCCAGCTGTGACCCAAGCCATCCGGCGAGCCACCGAGGCCGAGCAATCGATCGACGAGACTTTTGGGACGCATCACGCATTCACCGCCATGAAAAGACCGATGCCCGCGCCGAACAGCATGCCCATCGTTTCGACGCGGTCTTGATCGCGCCGCGCAACGGCCAGGCGCGCGACCAAACCCGTGAGCACGCCGGATGCGATGGCGCCCACGAATGCGTAGCCGATGAACGGTCGCTCAAGCACCGGCGCCTCGATTCTTGAGCCAAACGAGAAGCCCAATCGCGCCGCCCACGCTTGCGAGCGTCACACTGATGCGATCGAAGCTTTCCTTCTTCTTGAAGTCGAAAAAGCGTGTGAACGGATCGGGGAACACGACGCCGGTGAGCCCGCCCGCTACGGCGCCGACGGCGACGTAGGTGTACCAAGGGCGCACCGCGGGCGCGGGCGCCGCGTCGGCACCGGTAGCATTCATGGCGCAGGGACACCCGAGCACGCTTAGCTCCTTCGTTTCTTTTTGAAGTAACCGTAGGCAACGCCCGCGGCAGCGCCCAGAGCGGCGGCAAGCAGAATGTTTTTGCCGCTGACGACCGAAGTCTCGCCCAAGCCGTTGATGGGCTCGGGATTTTGCATCCAGTTGACGATGCTCACCGAGCGCATCGGGCCCATCGATGCGGCGCGCACGACCGGTTCGGGCGGCGCGTACAGGCCGCGCTCGAGGAATGCGATCTGCGCCGCATCATCGAGTGCAACAGCGCCCGAGGGAACGGCGCGAATGGGCCGGCCCGTTGCAACGTCGCGCACTTCGCTCATCGAGAACGGTTTCTCGCGCGCGTGGTAACCGGGCAAACTGAAGCGTTCGGCAAACACGCCCGCGTCGGGGTGAATGTTTTTCTCTGTGCCGGGCGGATCGAAGATCCCCGAGCCCTGCACGTCATCGAGTTCGGCGTAGGCGGCCAATTCATTGGTGGCCCATGCCGCTTCACCGCTATCGTCTTGCACTTCGTGGTCGCTCCCGGCGAGGTGTCGGCCATACATGCGGTCGACGCCCGCCTGGTAATAGGGCGCTGTCCCC
>Ga0268265_10001264_pt1 | contig 21823 bp, 13 predicted proteins | sample KBSSwiS52_FD_190355 | JGI IMG/M metagenome (GOLD analysis project Ga0268265, IMG submission 190355) | Switchgrass rhizosphere microbial communities from Kellogg Biological Station, Michigan, USA - KBS Switchgrass S5-2 (SPAdes) (version 2) | ecosystem: Host-associated > Plants > Roots >... | reverse complement strand
GTGTTCGTGGCGTCGCACCCGTTCCCGGCCGAGGCGGCGGCCCGGTCGTTGGCCCGGATGGGCGGTGAGCGGGTGCTGGTGGCCTGCCCGCCGTTGGTCTCACCGGTGTTGACGAGGCTGGCACTGGCCGTGGGCCGGCTGCTCGCCGACGCGCGGGAGGCGGGCTGGCCGGGCCCGGCGCCGGTGATCGTGTGTGGGGTTCGGCCGCGGTGTGCGTGGCAGTCCGGCGAGATCGTGGTGCCGCATCTGGTGACGGTCGTGACGCCGCAGGCGGCGCAGCTGAGAGTCGTGTGGGAGCTGACGGGTCGGCGGCGGGTCGCGAGCTGTTTGTCCGGCGCGGTCCCGGCCGACGTGCTGCCAGCGGCGGTCGCCGCATGACGCCGGCCACTGCCGGCGCAGCCGTCCGGCATCTCGTCCCGGTGATGCCCGAGGCCAAAGCCCGTCCTGTCGGCGATGCGGCTGGCGAGCGAGCGGGGGAGGACTGGGCCGCGGTCGCCGAGGCGCTCAACGCGCGAATGACGGCCTGCCGCATGAGCCAGCAGCGCCTGGCCGAGACGTCTGGGATCTCGGTAGCGACGATCCGCCGGCTCCAACACGGGGCCGGTCGCCGTCGAGCCCGTGACGACACCCTCGCCGCACTGTCTGCGGCGTTGGGCTGGCCCGACCGCCATCTGATCCGGGTCCTGCTCGGTGAACGGCCTGCCCACCTCGCCGATACACAGCCGGGTGTCGGTGGCGCCCGAACGCGGCGATCCGCCTCCGGCACGGATCGCCGCGAGGGCAGACCTGCAACGGCTGACGCGGGCGAGTCCGAGCTGCGGCCGGACGGCCAGGGCAGTGGCCGTCCCTCGCTGGCCGACGTCGCCGAGGACCTGGGCGAGGTCGTCGACCTGCTCACCGACGTGCTCGACCGGCTGGCCAACCTCGCCACCGCTGGCGCGGATGTGGACGCGCAGTGGGGGAACGCGATGCCTGACGTCGAGAACGAAGAGTCCGTGTCCGTGTACGGGGTGGTGAGCTTCGCCGATCCCGGTCGCACCCGGGCGTTGGCCGTGTATCTGCCGTTCGAGTCACCGGCGGCGGCCCGCGCCTACGCGCGTCGCCATGGCTTGACGCACAGCCTGGTCAGTCCGTTGGTGTTCGACACCGGCGACAGCGCCACCGGCAACGGGGAGGACGACCCAGGCGAGCCCAGTGCCGGTCTCGTGGTGGCTCGCACCGGCTGACGCGCTGCCCTGGCCCGGCCGCTGGCTGCTTTCTTGCCGGTGCGATGGGACGACTTGCACGGCTCTTGCGGCCCGCGATGTCTCCCGGGGTGTCCTGCGGGATGCGTGTGTTGGGGCCAGTTCGTCGCGGTGTCGTTTGCGGTGTCTGTTGCGGTGTCGTCCGGGGTGACAGCGGGCGGCAGCGTCGGGGCTTTCGAGTATCTGCGCCGCCCGGGTCCGGGCTGCGCGGGTGCCGCCCTGGCGAGCGGGAGGCGAGATGGCGCGGCCCGATCCCGGCCTGGTCCGCCGAGCCAGGCCGCGGCAGACGACGGACGTCGACGACCGGCGGGCGGGGGTGGCTCGGGTCCGACCCGGCGAGGTGGGTTGCCGGTGATCGCGACGGCGAAGGTGCTGCGGGTCCGGGCGCGGGATGTCGGGCAGGTCGCGCGGGCGGCGTGGGCGGCGCGGGCGGTCGTGAGCTACGTCCAGGGTGGGCTGAGCGTCTCTATTCCGTGGAGAGTCTGCTCGCCGCTGAGGACACGGTGTTCGCCCTGATCCGCCAGGGCGAGGTCGCCGCCGGCGCCGCACCTCGGCTGCTCGCCGACCCGGCCAGGCTCGACAATCTCCTCACTGCCCTCGCGGTCCCGGCCACGACAGCGCACACCGCTGCGGACCGTGTTGGTGCGCATGGCGCGGTGCCGGCGTTGTCGGCTCCCGGCGCGCGGCGGGTCGCCTGCGTTCCGGAGCCTTGCGAGGAGGGGGTGGATCATCCGCGTTCCGCGGAACGCGGAGATCGCCAGCGTGCCGGGGGAGACCCGGCGGCACTCGCCGCGGTGCGCCCGGCGCTGTCCGCCGAGCAGATCGAGCTGGTACGTCGGCTGCTGACCAGCGGCGACCTGGTCCGCCCCGTCATCGGCGCGGCCGGGACCGGCAAGACCGAGGCCATGCGCGCCCTGACCGACGTCGTCACCGCCACCGGGAGCCAGGTGTTCGCCACCGCGCACGGCGGACGCCAGGCCGAGGAGCTCGCCGCGCGGATCGGCATCCCCGCCAGGGTCGTGACCAGCTGGCTGACGCTGCTCGACCACGTCGACGACCCGGCCACCGTCTGGCCGCCAGGGTCGGTGCTGATCGTGGACGAGGCGACCCAGGTCTCCACCCGCCACGCCGAACGCCTCCTGCGGCACGCGACCCGCACCAGCACCGTGCTGATCCTGCTCGAGGATCCCGCCCAGCTCGGTTCCGTCGACGCCGGCGGCTGATGCACCCACCTGGCCGCCCACACCGCTGACATCCCGACGCTCGCGACTGTGCACCGCCAGGCCGGCGCCGAGATGGCGCCGATTCGCGCCGCGCTCGCGGCCCTGCGCGCCGACACCGCCCCGGCGACCCGCGCTGCCCTGGTCCGGCTCGCCGACGCAGGCCACGTCGCTCTCGCCGATACCGCCGACGCGCTGCTCGAGCGCGCTGTGGCTGACTGGTACGCCCCGAACGCCGACAGGCTCTGGCTGCCGCGGCCAGCGACACCGTGGACAGCGACGCGCCGGAACGCGCCGAACCCGACGGCGCGAACGGCGCGAACACGCGCCACACGGGGTGGCGCGAACGGGGCCGGCGCGACGGCGCGCGCCGATCCGCGCCGCGCCGGCTACCACAGACGGCGCGATCGCGCCGAACCCGCTCCGCGCGCCGGCCGCGCCGGCCGCGCCGGACGGCGCGGATGTGCCAACGGCGCGCGAGCCGGACCGGGCGGCGCGGCGTCGCCCGGTCCGGCTGCCGCCCCGGAGGTAAAGCCCGCCTGGGCCGAGGCCCGCCGGGTGCGGCGGAGTCCGGGAGCTGTGCCGGCCCGGTGATGGTGCGGATGATGGCCGAGCGGCAACGTGACGTCGACACCCTCAACACCACGCCCGCGCCCTGCTCGCGGCCGATCGAACGCTGACCGGCCCGGTCCTGACCGCCGCGGGACGGCAGTTCCAGGCCGGCGACGAGGTCATCACCCTCACCCAGGCCGGCCACACCCTCATCCCCACCGGCCGGCCAGCCTCGGCCCCGTTGGCGTTCGACACCACCGCCGGCAGTGCCGTCGGCGACGCGCGGTACGACGCGGCCACGACCGGCGCCGGGCTGGTGGCGCGCGACGGCTGATGCGCTGCGCTAAGGCTGGCCCTCGTCGCTTTCCCGGCTGGCGTGACGGGAAGGGGAGGCGTGAAGGTTCGGAGATCCGCGATGTCTCCCGTGGTGTTCTGCGCGATGCGCGCATTTGGGGTCACTGCGTCGCGATGTCGTTCGCGGTGTTGCGTGCGGTGTCGTCCGCGGTGACAGCAGGCGGTAGCGCCGGGGCTTTCGGGTCTGCGTGCTCTCCGGGTTCGGGGCGCGCGGATGCCGCCCCGGTGAGCGGGAGCCATCATGGCGCGGTTCGATCACGGTCTGGTTCAGCGAAGCTGGCCGGGGGTCCGACAGCAAAGGTCGATAGCCCGCTTGCGCCGCTGCCGCCACCCGGCCGATCGCCGTCTGAGGCGAGGTCCGAGGGCGACGCCCGCAGCGTTCGGTCGGCCGACGGCAGCGGCGACCGTGGCTTACGAGTCGGGTAGGTCGACGGACAGGTCGTGATCCACGGCCAGGTGCAGCCGGGCCAGGCGCTGCACCGTCTGCCGCCGGTAGCTGAGCGCGGGAGTAGACACGAAGACGTCACCGTCAGCGTCCCGCGCGCCGTGCAGCCAGATGACCATCATGACGCCGGCGCGCATGCGCAACGCGCTACAGGCTCCGAGAATCCCCGCGGCGTACGGCTCGATCGCATCCAGTAGCGCGACGAGGACCTTCTCGGTGTCGAAGGTGCCGACTTCCGGTAGCTCGTAGTTCCAGCAGCTGAGCCGGCGTGGTGGTCGACCGGCCCGCGCGGAGGGATCGCCGCGTCGCCATGCCGTGGTCGGGGTGAGTCCGACCAGAGCGGTGACCTCGTCCGGGTCGAACGCCATCTCGTCCAGGTCGCTGTCGCTGTATGGCGGCCCGTCGACGTCATGATCGCTTTCCAGGTACAAGTAGGCACGCTGGGTACACGTTGCTGCGCGGGCGGATTCGTCTCTCATCAAGGCAGACGGTAGGACGGCTCGTCAGGCAGGGCCTCTCAATTGGCGGCTGTCGCCACCTGTGCCGATCATCGACTTTGGTCCTGGGAATGAAGGTCAGCCGGACACGTCGCCCTGCCTGCCGAGTTGTCTTCATCTCGGCCGACGGGCCGCAGCGATCGGAGTCCCTTTCGCGGGTCGGCGTGAATCCGATGCGTCTGTGAAAGCGGCATGTCAGCCACCGCCCGGCAATGGCCCGCGCGGAGCCGCTCGCGAGGCCGTGGACGGCGCCGAGGCCGCCGTTCAGATCGGTGATGCGACGCGCGATGACGTTCGTGAGTCCTCCGCGATGGCTGCCGCCGCGACCGTCCGTGCTTTCGCGCCTGCGGGCCCGCGCCTCATCCCGGCCCCAAGGGGCGCAACCCTGGCGCGCGGGAGGCGGCACGAACGGCGCGTCCACCGCGCCGAACGCGCCGAACGCGCCGACAACCGTCGAGGTGCGCCGCGCATGCGCTCGACCTAGCCGCACCGGCCGGCGCGAATCTCGGCGCGTGGCGCGCGTCGCCTAGCGCCACGTTCCAGCGCCAGGTCCTGCCCTACCGTGCCGAATCGCGGCCGAAGCCACCGCGCGCCAGCGCGCCGATCCCCGCGCCGACGGCTACGACCCACGCTTCACCTCGAATCCGTCCAGCGGCAGCCCTCAACCCCTGCAGCGGCCCTCAAACGCGCCACTCAGAGAACACCTCTCCACTGTCGCCATGCAGGCGTCGAAAATTCCCCCAGCCAAAGAGTAGAAATCTTCCCATCCTCAGATTGATTCAGGTACCTACCCGACCGTCACTCCGCGATGGCGGCGTCCACCCAACGACCGGCCCCTCGACCAGCCAACTGTCGGGGGGCCCAGACGAGAACCAGACGGCACGTACAACCCCACCCGGGTCACCGCCATCCGCCAGGCACCTATGGCGGTGGCGGCTACGCCGCCACCCCCAAGGTTTTCGGAACGCCGAGTACAGCAGAGCAGAGGCCGGGAGAGCGAGAACGCGCCCGCGTGACTAGCCTGCCGCAAGCAGCGGTGGCTATGTCGGTGAGATCGGGGACCATCTGTAGCTCTCGATGGGTGCCACCGCGGGACGGCAGCGATCTCGTGTCGATGAGATTGGGAGCCGCGGCGCGCAGGCGTACGACGAGACAGTCCGGCCTCTTCCTCGATGCGCCTTTGCCTGTGGCACAGCGAGTCTGGACGTCGAGCTGTCGGCTAAGCCCTCCACGGAGGCGTCGATCTTTCGATCCGATGGTCCTCGGACTGGCCTACATTCGATCTTCGATCGAAGATCGAATGGTCCTCGGTCTCATCTGCATTTGGTCCCCGTTCTCACTTGCGAAGCTACAGCGGCTTGAGTGATGGAGTTGAACCTCCCCGGATGGTTGATGGCATAGAGTTGCCAAAGAATCGCGAGTGAAACACTCGATGCCTGCGAAAGGGTTCAAAAATTGCAGGTTATGGGGTGGCTTTGATCGGGTTGGCGAGGACCTGATAAGCTCCTCGCTGCGTAGGGTTCCGAAGTCCGGACGTGCCAAACTTCCGGCGTCGGAGGTTACCTTGCGCGCAGCTTCCGATTCGCTATCTAGAATGTTCCGAAATCCATGGATCTCGGATTGATTCGTTGCTCATTATGAAGCTGATTGCCATTTCTGCGGCGTCGTGCCACATTTTCGTACTTCCGTGAGATCGTGTCGCCCCGGACCACCAGGCGTTTACGGTGAAGAGATGCTGCACGAGGTGGATGGCGGTGGCTTTTACCTCGGTCGGCGAGGATATATCTGCGAGGGCGAGGCAGGCGTCCACGGTCAGTGTGAGCGTGGTCGGACGGTCGACGGCGGCGGCGTCTGCTATCGCCTGACGCCAAAGGGGCCAGAAATCCGGCTGTGATGGATTTGTTGTTCGTGCGAGGTTTGCGGTCGTGGTTGCGTGCACCCTTCGCGTGACGATCTCCTGAATGATCCCTGGGCCATACAGGGACGCAGCGGGCGTCGAGGGTGCGACCGTGTTCACACGACTTTTTTGGCGATCTTCGGTTGGTGGCCGATAGGCCTTGTTCATGGCGCGGCGTAGTCGCTCGTCGTGCTCGTCCGGCCTCCCGTACGGTGCCGGGATCGTGGCTTCCACTTCTGTGGACGCCGTGGCACGAACCGCGTCGGCGCGATATTTGGGAAGGTATGCGGCGAGGCAGGCCAGTTGTCGCCGTCTCCGGTCGGGATCCTTATCCGTCGGATCAGTCGAACTGTGCTGTTTCGCGAGGATCCGGGCGACGAATTCTTTGGCGAGAGGCAGGCGTTCGGTGTCCGGGACGTGTCGAATCGCTCGCATTAGACGTGACTCGACGTGGCAGAATGTTGCGTCGTCGTGGTCGTGGTCTGCGCAGGCGGCCTGAACGGCGTCACTCAACAATGCGGCGCGCGGAGGCCCCTGGGTGCAGAACGTCAGTGTCGTGAACCCGTGCGACCGCTGACACGCACTACTCATCGCCCGAACGATGTGTGCGGCGCGGTCGACGGTTCCAGCAGGCAGCACGGGCGCAAGCGCCACCAGGGTCGTGTCGTCGACCGCGTGGCGGGGGGAGTCGAGGCTCTGCTGTAGCACGAACACGGCGCCAATCCGCCGGGGATCGGTGAGGCCTTCCAGGAGACTACGTAGTTCGGAGCTATGCAGTGAGACAGCGCGTGCCGCATCGAGCAGCTGTGTCGTGATCTTCTCGCGCAGAGGGCTCACGGTGCGCGCTGCCAGCTGGCTGAAAATCGTGACCCGGGCCAGCGGTGAGGCGTCAGGCGGTACAACATCGACTATGGCCGGTACCGATGCGGGGGGTAGGCAGGCGGCGAGGTCGGTCAGGAGATCGACCCGCGTGTCGGAATCATCGACCTCGGACGCCACGGCTAAAACCCGCTGACGGCCGGGTGCCGTCAGGTGTGGGGCAAGGCGAACCAGAGCCTTGGCACGCTGTGCGGGTGTGTCCAGTTCCAGGACCGTTTGGAGGGCTCGGCGCAGGAGGTCGACCGGCAGGTGCGGCGCCAGTTTGTCGAGGGCTCGCCCCCGCAGAGTCTCGGAGGTCAGGCCGCAGGCCAGGTCGACAGCGTGGTCGAGATGGTGGTGCGGAAGAAACGGCGCTAGCGTGCACAGCGCATTCACGTCGGTGTCGTTGCCGATGACCTCGTTGATCAGCGCCGGGCGGTCACTGTCTGACAGGTGAGACAGCGCGAGTCGCGCGAGCGCGGCATCAACCGTGGGGCCGCGTCGGCGGACAGTAGCGACGACCGTATTGATCACGGCCTGCTGATCGTCTTCTGGCAGTTCAGCGAGCAGGGCGCGGAGGGCGTCGATCCGTAGCTCGTCGTCGCCGCGGTCGGACAGTAGCGCGGCGAGCAGGTCCGTCAGCTTATTGGCCGTCTCTGCGGTGCGGGCCGCTGCCCCGGCTCCGTCAACCGAAGCGTTGAGTTCCGCTGCGAGCGTCTGCGCGTCGGCGAGAAGCCCGCTGCGCTCCGGCTCCGACGCGCCAATCAACATGCTCAGGAGAAGGCACATCTGCCAGTGCGGATGATGTAGTTCCGCTATCCGTGCACGCAGGGGCGCACGCAGCTCGGGTAGCCAGCGCGAGGCCAGGACCAACGCCGAGATGTCGGTGGCGAGGGCGGGTTTGGAGTGGGCGTCGGCCAAGAGCGAGGGCCGGACCAGGTCAGGCACGTGGCGGGCGAGTCTGGCCAGTAGCCAGACCGGGCTTTGTGGTCGCCCTCCAGTAGCGGCCATGGCGGCCTCGAAGAGCGCGGGGCGGTCGTCGGCCGGGACACATGGGATCAGCGCTGCGAAAATCCATGCCCGGTCGGTCCCCTTCTCCACTGCCGCCGCCGCGACCGACGCGTGCGTGAGCAGCAGGGCACGGTCGATGCCGGGAGGCGCAGGGAGCCGGGCGAGCGCAGCAAGCGCCCGAGCCCGGCCCAACGGATTCGCGACCATTCCGCAGTACGCCCATGCCGTGGCGAAGGACCAGACCCCACGCTGCACCATGGCCGACAGCAGCGGGGTCGGCACGTTCGCCGCGATACCGACGACCGAACTCGTTACCAGCGCATAGTGCATCTCCAGGGCTCGGGATGCCGCTAGCTCTTCGACTTCAGTCGCATGATCGGTTGTCCGTTGCGCACATCGCCAGGCACGGTCGACATCGGCCAGGTAATGGTGGGCAAACCCGGCCTGCTCAAGAACTGCGAACCACCTGTTAACTGTCGAGGCCGACCGGGCTGGTGCCTCGAGTGCCAGCAGCTGGTGCAGCGTTTCATCGAGGTCGCCGCGCTCCAGATGGAACGCGAGGTGTGTGAGGCCGTACTCGTCGCCGTGGTGAGCCGACGGCAGCGCGGCGTCGAGCCCGCCCCAGTCTTGGAGGTACGTCTGGGCCAGGTGGGCGTGCAGCCGCGGCAGTTCATCGCCCGTCGCGACTAGCAGGTACTGATACAACAGCTCGTGCAGGGTGAACGTCGCATCCTCGTCGCGATAAGTAAGCAGTGAGCGCTGTGACAGGTTCTTGATCATAATTTGGCTCTGCAGCTTGCTGAGTCCTCGGCGCGACCAGACCCGCCATGCGGCTGTGACCGGGACCGGCCCGCATCCGGTGAATACCACCAGGTCGCCATAGGCCGCCCGTTCGTCGGGGGCGAGGACGCCGACACCAACCTCCAGAGCAGCGAGCAGGGAATGATTCGGATAGTCGCGGAAACGCTGTTTGAGTGCTCCCAGGTCGGCGGACTCTAGAAGCGACACAACTTCGTCCCAGCCATGCCCGCTCCCGACCATCGCGCCGCAAATCGCGAGGGCGAGGGGAAGGCCGCCGCACTGATCAGCGACCTTCGCGACGTCCTGCGGCAGCACGGTGTCCGCCGAACTGGAATACTCCTTCAGTAGCTCATACGAACCGTCCAGATCGAAATGCTGGACCTCGCAGACGACAGCTCCATACGGCACGATTTCCCGGTCCGTAGTCGTAACAAGGATCGCCCCGTCACGACCGACGACATCGAGAGATTCGATCAGCTTGTGGGACACTAGATTGTCCAGGACGATGAGGCAACGAAGCTCTGCCAGCCGCTCCTGCAACAGCGGCCGGAAACTAGCGGTCGTGTCGGGCGGCAGTTCGCCCAGAGCGCGAAAGATCCTGATCTGGCAGCTGGTAGCCGACGGAGTATCACGCCCGTCGAGCCAACACACCCCGTCCGGGAATCTCTCCCGAACACGAGGATCGTTGGCGACATGTTGCGCCGACAGTGTCTTTCCGCTGCCACTCATTCCGGTTAACGCGACGATCAAGCCTCGGCTGCCCCGGGTAGTGTCGACCAGCGCGCGCACGGCCGCTTCTTCCACGGCGGGCCGAGGAATGAACTTGTCACTGGGATAGGGCACTGGCAATCCGGTCATCCGCCGACCTTGCGCCGCGACGCCGACGGCCGGGACTCCAGCGGTACGCGGCCGCTGGCCCGGCGCGCCACCCGGCGACGCGTCCTCGGCCCCCTCGACGCCTTCAATCGCGACGAAAATCGGGTTGTCGGGAAACTGCCGTCTGGCCTCGTGGTGCAGCCTTTGCAGGCCGTCCACGACCTTGCCCGCCTCCAACAGCCGCAAGACCTCCGACCACCAGCCCACGGCCGATAGCCCGCCCGTCCAGCCCGGCTGATCCTCGCGAGGCAAACCGACCGACGCCACCACCTGGCTTGCTGACAACGGGTCCGGGAACATCCCCGCGAACACCCCTACCTCTACGGACGGTCGACCGTCAGCCATCTTCACCCCCACAGCAGCGCCTACCGACCCGCAGGACGCGACCTGTCAGACTGCGAAACAGCATCTCACCGAGCAGGACGAACTGAACCGGGACTGTAAAACCAACGGCTCTGTAGCACATTCGGTGGTGACCGTGCGTTAGTGAGCAGGGCCGGCGCTGCACGTGGCCCACACGGTCGAAACCGGGCGTACAGTGATCGTCTGCGAGCCCGACCAGCCACTGCGGCAGCAGCCCAAAAAGCGTCGATACCCGGCATATCTGGCATACACAGGTTTCGCCGGATGGCGACTCTGCGTCACCACCGAATGTGCGCCAGAGCCGCAAACTTGACAGCCCCACTGAACCAAGCGGCCTTCTATGGCACGAGAATGTCCAGGGTGGGGGTCGAGGAGGATCCGGACCGTCGTTGGCGGTAGCAATGATCTAGGCGTCAGTCGTTGACCGGAACGCGTCGTCGATGAACGGGCTGTGCGGTTCCTTAACCCGTCAGCGGCCTGCCGAGCAGGTGGGGTTGGCCGTCCAGCGCCTCGAGCACGAGATGCGGCACGGTCTCGATCGCCTGGTCGAGGGCGTGGTTGATGACGGCGGCGACGTTCGATCGGTCCATGTCGAGGCTCGACACCCATTTGCGCGGCTGGTACCTCGCCAGCATCGAGAAGGTGTAGAGGAGGAGCCACCACGTCATCAGCGGCGAGGGCGGAGGGCTGCCTTCGATCGACGGGCGAAGGAACCGTTCGTGCCGATAGCGATGCTGCGGGGCGATCGTGTCGAAGAACGCGATGTCACGGTCGTGGGTCCGGGACGTGCGCGGATCGGGATCGTCGTGCTCCAGCTCGACGTTGAACCGATCTTCACGGATGTACTCGAACGGGTCGTACGGAGCCTGGGAGCCCATCCAAGCCGGCGGTGCGTCGGGGGCTTTGGCCAGGCGCCACCCGCTGAGCCCTGGGTACTGGCCGCGGAACTCCTTGAACCAGGCCTCACGACCCGCAGCGTCCGGCATCGCCCTGTCGACATACACCTTCATCCGGAAGGCCTGCCCACCGGGCTCCGGCTGGTGGTACGTCAGCTCAGGGAAGATCTGCATCGTTGCTGGGTCCGGGGCGCTGCCGAATGGCAGTTCGTCGCCGACGCCGGGCAGCGAGCGCCACAGCGCGCCGATCGTGACCGGACCGCTGACCGTCGGCGATCCGGTCGCCTCCGACACGACCTGATAGGCGCCGCGGCTTTCCGGACGCACCGCGATGGTCGGCAGGTCTGGGGCCGTATCGACAACGGTCAGCCCGTGGCGGGAGAAGCTCCATGGGTCGGCTGCGTGCGCTGCGGCGACAGCGTAGCCGGCCTGCACGAGCCCGTAGTAGAGGTTGATCGGCCGGGTGACCGCGCTGACGACTCTGGCCGCCGCGATCTGCTCCTCGAACTGGCGCATCGCGGCCGAGAACGCGCCGCTGCGCGACGCGGTCGCCGCCAGACGGGCGGTCTTCGGCATGCTGAAGCGCCGCGCGTGCAGGTGAAGCCAGACGTGCGAGTCGTCGCTGCTGCTGATGGCTGTGCTCCTCGTCCGTCCATGGGCCTGGGGATGTGCCCAACCAGATCGCCCTTGCCGTCCACGACCGCCACGCGAGCCGACGGCGTTTGCTGAGGCCCAGCGGCCGATCGTCCCGGCCTGGGCCTGCCTCCGGTGAAGCCGCGTACAGATCATGGCCCGGGGGCTCCATGCTCGCGTCGGCCGGGATTCGGTCGAGCCGGTCCCGCGCACCCAGCAGGCCCGCGACCCGGCCGCGCGGCAGTTCGCTGTGGAGTCAGCGGGCCACCAGCCTGTCCGTGAGTTCGATCGTTGCGAGGTACCACCAGAAGATCCAGTCGAGGAACTCGGCGCTGTAGTCGCTCTTCTGCTGCTCGTTCTGGTGCCGGATGCCGAACTTGTTGGCGATCATGAACAGGTCGTCCTCGTCCTTGCTGAGCAGCTCCTTCTTGATCAGCGTGCGGCGTTCCTCCAGCACGCCACCGAGGACGATGACCGCGGACCTCTTGTCATGCTCGGTCGCGTGTCGGCCTCGGAACAGGCTGATGGTGTGACGCAGCCGGTCAGCGACAGGATCTTTCCGCTCGGTCGTGGCGCGCAGGAGCTCCGCCCGGGCGGGGTCGGTGGCGGCGACCAAGCGGCCGACATCCTCGCCTTCGTCGGCGAGATGCAGGCCGAGATCGCTTCTGTCGAGCACAGCGTTGACCCGCCACCGGTGGAGGACGCGGCCGGCGTCGAGGGAGAAGTCGCGATGGTGCCAGCCGCATCCGTCGTAGTTGTGCAGCCACCGGTCGCGGGGGCGCGCGACCAGGTCATGGAGCACCTCCACGACGTCGCAGAACACGTTGGCGTCGCGGAGGAGGCGGTCGGTGGTACTCGTTGATCACGCCCGCGAGGACCTTGCGGCGGCGGATCGGCCGTCGAGGGGCGTGACGGTCGCCGGGTCGTGGTTCGGTGGGCGCTGGCCGCGTCCTTGGTGGGGTCGATGATCATTGAAGTGGCGGGTGTACTTGTCGAGCACGGCGGCGGCATGGCGTTCGCCGTAGAGCAGGATCTTGTCGGTGCATTCTTGGCGGATGGAGCGGATGAACCGTTCGGCGTAGCAGTTCGCCTGCGGGGTCCGCGGCGGCGTGCGCACGATCTGCATGCCCTCGGAGGCGAACACGTCGTCGAACGCCTGGGTGTATTTCGCGTCTCGGTCGCGGATCAGGTAACGGAACGCGTCGAGCCGGCCGTCGAGGTCCATGACCAGGTTGCGTGCCTGCTGGGTGACCCAGGACCCGGTCGGGTGGGCGGTCACTCCGAGGATGTGGACACGACGTGTCTGGATCTCCATCACGAACAGGACGTAGAGCCGGCGTAGCGCGATGGTGTCCAGGTGGAAGAAATCAGTGGCCAGCAGTCCGGTGGCCTGGGCTTGTAGGAAGGTGCGCCACGTGGTGTCGGCGTGGCGGCGTGGGGCCGGGCCGAGACCCGCACCGGCGAGGATCCGACGAACGGTGCCCGCGCCGATCCGATACCCCAGGCCGAGCAGTTCTCCCTGGACGCGGCGATGGCCCCAGGTGGGGTTGTCGCGAGCAAGACGGACCACCAGCGTCCGCAGTTCCTCATCCACCGGCGGGCGGCCCACCCGGCGCGGGTAGGTCCACCGCCGACGCACCAGGCGGCGATGCCACGTCAGCAGCGTCGCCGGGGTCACCAACCGGCACGCCCGGACCTCCCGGGGCAACAGCCGGGTCAGCGCGGCCAGGACTGCGCGATCTGGCCAGGTGAACCGGGGCCGCCCGACCTGGCGACGTAACACCGCCACCTCCTGGCGCAGCACCAGCAGTTCCGCCGTCCTCGCTGTGTCGCTGCGGGTGAGCAGGACGAGCCAGTCGAACACCCGGGCCATGGCCAGATACATCAGCCGCACCACCATGAACCACGATCATGCACCACGACGCCTGGGGGTGAAGTCGCAGGTCAACGGCCCGCAACCGAGTTCTGGCACGGTACAGGACGCGCGACGGCTCAAGCTGCCACACGATTATGCCGGCTCGCGGCGCGGATCACCGCGATGGCCCGATGCGACAGTCCCCCACCGTCTGACAAGTCGGTATTTGCCCTGTGGCACCATTCGAATGTGGTCACACGGGGGGACCTGCCAGCTCTCGGGCCTGTTAGGGGTTGGGGCGTCGACTTCCTCATCTCGTATGCTGAGGCTGACGAGGCGTGGGCAGAGTGGATTGCTTGGCAGCTAGAAGCTGCTGGCTATAAGGTGTATCTGCAGGCTTGGGACCTTCAAGCGGGCTCGAATTTTGTCCGCGGGGTGATGGAACGAATGTCTGCGAAGGCGACACGGACTCTGGCGGTGCTCTCCGCTGCCTACCTTGCCTCGGCTTTTGCCGAGGCCCAATGGCGTACGGCATGGGCGGCCGACCCGTCCAGTGGAAGCCAGCGGCTCGTGCCGGTCCGGGTCGAGGATTGTCCGAGGCCGGGCGTGCTGGGCCAGCTAGTCGGGCTGGATTTGTTCGGCGTGGATCAGGGCGAGGCGCGTCGGCGGCTGCTGTCGGCAGTGGCGGCCGGGCGTCGCAAGCCCGACCGTCCGCCAGACTTCCCAGGCGCGGTCGAAGACGATCGGCGTCCGCCGCGGTTCCCGGGGCCGTTGCGGGTCTCGGGGGTGTGGGCGCCGGGCCGGTCGCCTTTCCCCGGGCTGGCGTCGTTTGACCGTACTCGCGCGTCTGTGTTCCTCGGCCGTAAGCAGAAGATCATTGAACTGGTGAACGGGCTCACCAACGCGGCAGGTGAAAGCGTTGGGTTGACGGTCGTGGTCGGCCCGTCCGGCTGCGGGAAATCGTCGCTGGTCGCAGCTGGTCTCGCTCCGCAGTTGGCGCAGGATTCCGACTGGCTGGTGCTGGAACCAATGCAGCCGGGCAGCGAACCCAACGCGGCATTCGCCGCAGTCCTTGCGGAGGCTGGGCGCACACATCACCTGGACTGGGACACGGGGACGCTGACCGGCCGACTCGCCGAGCCGGAGATGGTCGCCCTGCTCGTCCAGGAGCTGCTCGCCGCTGCGGCGCCGGCGCGACGGCTGCTGTTGGTCGTGGACCAGGCCGAGGAACTTCTCGTACGCCCGATCCCGGCCAAGCGGACACGATTCCTGGAGCTACTCGCGACGGCGTGCACGGGCCCGGTCCGCGTCGTCGCGACTCTGCGCTCGGAATACCTTGACCGGCTCGTCGAGGGGACTGATCTCGCCGGGCTGCGGGTGCGGGTCGAAGTGGTCGAGCCACTGGCCCGCGACCTGCTTCCCCTCGTGATCGCCCAGCCGGCGCAAATGGCCGGGCTGACGATCGACGAGGAATTGGTCGCACAGATGGTCACCGACACCGGCGATGGCCAAGCCCTGCCACTGCTGGCATACACGCTGCGACGGCTCCACGACCTGGCTCGCGATATGGGCACGACGGTGCTCTCGCACGCGCTGTACAACAACATTGGCGGAGTCCGCGGCGCGCTTCTCGCCTATGCCGACGATGCCCTCGCCACAGCTGTGACGACTACTGCCGGACGGGTCGACCAAGACATCCTCGCGACCCTGCTGAGCCTGGTCACCCTCGACACCGATGGGCGCCCCGTCCGTCGGCGGATCCCGCTGAATCAGGTACCAGACCGGGCTCGGGCTGAACTGGTCCCGTTTGTCAAAGACCGGCTGCTCATCATCGATGCCACCCCCGGCGGGTCCGCCACGGTCGAGATCGCTCACGAACGCCTGCTGACCGCATGGCAGCCACTCGCTCAGACGATCATGGATTCTTCCCGCAAGCTCCGCCAGCGTGACCAAGCTGAGGCTGCGGCCGAAGAATGGGAGCGCCATGGGCACCCAGCCCGGCTGCTGTGGAATCTTGGTCAGACGACTGCGGTGCTTACCGCTGTGGGCCTGAGCGAGCTTACCGGCACGGCCGAACGCTTCCTGAGGGTCAGCCATCGCCACGGCTGGGGCCGCCGCGCCGGGGCGCTCATTACAGTGGCCATTCTCTTGCTGCTTGCGATCGGCCTCGGCGTCACGGCCCTCCAGCAGAGCGCGACCGCCGACGATCGGCGACACCTCGCCACCGTCGACAAGCTGCTCGCGCTCGCCGACAGCTCGCGCGATACAGACCCGGTCGGCGCGCTGCGCCTTGGTATCGCGGCCGCCCGCTCCGCGGGCGACGGCCAGCAGGTCCAGGCGCGTGGCAACCTCCTGGACACCCTCTCCGACGTCACGTCCCTGCACACGACGGTTACTGTCGGCCCTCGTAGGCTCAGCGCGGTAGCGGTCAGTGAAAGTGGTGTTCTGGCCGCCGCCAGCAACGACAGCGATGGCAAAGGTGCCGTGCACCTGTGGGACCTCGCAGACCCGGACCGGCCACGCGCGCTCGGTGCCCCCCTCCCAGGCTCAGGCAGGGTCTCGTCGATGGCGTTCGGGCCCGGCGGCCTCCTTGCCATAGGTGGCAGCGACGACAAGGTCCAACTCTGGGAGACCAGCAACCCGACTGGCCTGCCCCAGACCAGTGGCTCCCTCCGACACAGCGGCTCGATCAGTGCGGTCGCCTTTGACGACCATCGCCTCCTCGCTGTGGGCAGTAACGACGCTGCCGGGCGCGGCGAGGTACAGCTGTGGGATGCTGGCAACCCGGCCCAGCCCAGTCCGCTCGGTAACCCCCTCCAACACCCAGGCACGGTCACGTCCGTGGCGTTCGGCCCCGACGGGCTACTCGCCGTCGGCAGCGCCATCAGCGATCACGATGGCAGGGTTCAGCTGTGGAACCTCGACAGGCTGAACCAGCCCCGCCCGCTCGGCGATCCGCTCCCGCACACCGGCCAGGTCTGGTCGGTAGCGTTCGGACTCCTTGGACGTCTGGCCGTCGGCGGCGACGATGGCAGAGTCCAGCTGTGGGACCTTGGCAAACTGGACCAGCCCCAGCCGTCCGGTGACCCCCTTCTGCACGATGGTGTGGCCGACGCGATCGCGTTCAGCCCTGGCGGACTGCTGGCCGTCGGCACCGGCAACGGCACCGTGCGGCTATGGGACGCCTATGCGGAGGCGCCCGGCGGGGCCCCCACCAAACCGCGCGAAGTTGGCAAGCCACTCCACCAGGACAGCTGGATAAGGCAGGTCGCGTTCGGCCCAGATGGGCTCCTGGTGATTGGCGGTAGCGACGGTGAGGTCCAGCTCTGGGATACCGGTAACCCGACTGGTCTGCTCCAGCCCAGCGGCTCTCTCCAACGCGGCGGCTCGATCAGCGCGGTCGCCTTCGGTGACAACGGCATACTCGCCGTGGGCGGCAACGACGGCGCCGGCCACGGCGAGGTGCAGTTGTGGGATACCAGAAACCCGGCCCAGCTCAGCCCGCTCGGCGACCCGCTCCACCACACCAGCCCGATCCGGTCGATGACGATCAGTTCCAGTGGACTCCTGGCGGTCGGCGGCAGCAACGGCCAGGTACAACTGTGGAAACTCGACGACCCTGAACAACCCCGCCCGGTTGGCAACCCCCTCCGGCACGCCGACGAGATCTCGTCCATGGCGTTCGACCGCGACACTGGCGGCGTCAGCAGAGCGCAACCTCGCGGCGAGCTTCTGGCCGTCGGCGGAGCCGACGGCGTCTATTTGTGGGACCTCGCAAACCCAGACGAGCCGCGCCGAGAGGGCGGCCTCGGGTCACAGGTGAGCGGAGTCAGGTCGGTGGTGTTCGGCGCTGGCGGGCTCTTGGCCGTCGGCGACAACGACGGCACGGTAGGACTCTGGAACGTCAGCAACGCGACGCGGCCCCGCAAGCTCGGCGCCCCCCTTCAGCAGACCGGCAGACCTAGCGAGATCTCGCTCTGGAACGTGCCCGGCCCCACCGGCAGCGACGTCCCCGAGGAGTTCTTGGCTGTCGGAAGCAGCAACGGAATACAGCTGTGGGACGTCAGCGAACCGAACCGACCCCGCAAGCTCGGCGACCTCCTCCGGTACACCAGCTGGGTCAACACGGTTGCCTTCAGCTCCAACGGGCTCCTTGCCGTCGGCGCCGACGACGGCACGATGCGACTCTGGGACGTTCGTATCCTTCAGCGGCTCGCGAAACGCGCGGTCGATACGGCCTGCGAGCGTGCTGGCCGCGGGCTGGACAAGTCGGAATGGGACGTGTACCTGGCGGACGAAACATACCGGAACACCTGCCCTGACCTGCCCGTGTCCTGATCCCGCCGCCACAGCATTCCGGACGGTTCTAGGGCGCGTATCGCGTTGCGATCGCTTTTTGATCGATTTTCGTGGTGGGACCGGCCTGTGGGGTTCCAGAACTCGGCCACCTGCGCTGAGCTGGGCTTTTATGCGACGCGTTCGTATTCGTTGATTAGTCCGCCGAGGACAGGTCGGTGCCCGGTCCTTTCCGCGTGAGGTCGGCGATGGGATGGTCGGGTCGGGGCGGTTGGAGCTGGAGGGCGCGGTGTGGGCGTCGTCCGTTGTAGTGGTGCGCGTACTCGGTCTGGACGGTTCGTAGGTGTCGTTCGCTGAAGATCAGCATGCGGTCGGTGACCTCGGCGCGGACGGTACGGACGAATCGTTCCGCGTAGGCGTTCGCGAGGGGAGCTTGAGGCGGAATCTTGACTGCGGTGATGCCTGCGTCGGCGAGGACCGCGTCGAGCGAGGCGGTGAACTGGCCGGCGCGGTCGCGGACCAGGAACCGGAACTCGGACGCCCGGTCGCCAAGGTCCATGAGGAGATTGCGGAGCTGCTGGGTGGTCCACGGTCCAGCGGACACGCGCGGCCGGGGACAGACCATCACCATCCGAATACCTCATGACCCCGGCGTAGACCCAGCGGCACCTGTGGGGTGCCAGAACTGGGCCACCGGCTCCGACCTGCGGTTTTATGCGGCTCGTTCGTACTCGTTGATCAGACCGCCGAGGACGGGTCGGCGCTTGATCCGTTGGGCCGTCAGGTCGGCGATCGGGTTGTTGGGCCGGGATGGTCGGAGCTGGAGGGCGCGGTGCGGGCGTCGTCTGTTGTAGTGGTGGGCGTATTCGGTCAGGACGGCCCGCAGGTGCCGTTCGCTGAAGATCAGCATGCGGTCGGTGACCTCCGCGCGGATCGTGCGGACGAACCGTTCCGCGTAGGCGTTCGCCCGGGGAGCTCGCGGTGGGATCTTGACCGTGGTGATGCCGGCGTCGGCGAGGACCGCGTCGAAGGAGGCGGTGAACTGGCCGGCGCGGTCGCGGACCAGGAACCGGAACTCGGCTGCCCGGTCTCCGATGTCGATGAGGAGGTTTCGGATCTGTTGGGTGGTCCAGGCTCCGTCCGGGTGGGCGGTGACGCCGAGGATGTGGACGTAGCGGGTGCCGACCTCCATGACGAAGAAGCAGTATAGACGCCTCAGCGTCACGGCGCAGTCGACGTGGAAAAGATCGACGGCCAGCATGGTCGAGGCCTGGGTGCGCAGGAACTGCCGCCAGGTCGTGTCGGTCTGCCGTGCCGGTGCTGGGGGTAGCCCCAGGGTCTTCAGGACTCTGCGGATCGTGGACGCGCTGACGCGGTGGCCGATCTTGAGTAGTTCGCCCTGGATCCGCTTGTACCCCCACGTTCTGTTCTCGTTCGCGAGTCGCTCGATGAGGGCCGCGATCTGGGCGCTGACCAGCGGTCGTCCGGTCCGGTGGGGATAGGTCCACGTCCGTGTGACCAGACGGCGGTGCCACCGCAGAACCGTGCCGGGGGTGACCAGCCGGTGTATCCGCAGCCGTCTCGGTAGGAGTCGGATCAGCGCGGCGAGTACGGCCCTGTCCGCCCAGTCCCATCGGGGCTTGGGCTGGGTTCGGCGTAGCACCGCGACCTCGTGCCGCAGCACGAGCAGCTCGATGTCCTTCGAGGCCGAGGAACGACCGAGCAGGATGAGCCAGCCACACACCCGAGTGAAGATCAGGTAAAGCAGGCGTACAGGCATAGCTGACCATCATGCCGGTGGCCGGGCCGTCGCATCGGCCCAGCTCACAGGCCCAGGCCGACTTTTCGCACCCCACAGGGTCGTAGTCGTTGATCAGGCCGCCGAGGATCGGTCGGCGTTTGATCCGTTCCGCTTCGACGGCGAGATATTCATCGCCGAGCCGTCGCATCAGTCCAGCTCACAGGCCCAGGCCGACTTTTCGCACCCCACAGGGTTCGCAGGAAGGTGCGCCAGCTGGTGTCGGCGTGTCGACGTGGTGCGGGGCCGAGACCCGCACCGGCGAGGATCCGGCGGACCGGTCGACGCGAACAGATGAGCTGCTCCGACGCGACTCATCACGGCCCTATCCTGGTAATTCGAAATCTATCCCGACCGATCTGATCTCGAGATACTCGTCGACTGTTTCGCGGGCGCGTATCCGAAGCGACACGGACACGCCGAAATAGATCAGTCGCCGACGCAGGTTGCCCCTGTACAGAAGATTCAGGTTCGGGATCACGTTCGGATCCTTGCTCCGCGCCGTGATTCCTCCGGCCGAGTCGCCAAGGAACGGCTTTCCGTCGACGAATATCCGCTTGTTGCCGTCCCAGACGTGGACCGCGGCCACGAACAGGCTCGATCTTTTGCTGCTCTCCCAGTTCACCATGACCGTGTCGGCCTGAACTCGGTTGCCAGCGATGACCACGGGAGTCGGTACGGCCACATGACACCACAGGTCGCCCGACCCTGGGTTGTGCCGCCCCTCTCGGTCGAACACGACGAATCTGGTGGCCCACCCGAGTCGCACGCACGCGAAGGACACCTCCGCGTCGACGTGAGTTGTGCCTTCGGTATCCCCCAGAGGGCCTGCGGCAGCGCCCCTGTCGTTGGCTGCCTCTGGGACCCGCCATCTCTCGACGAGGACCGAGTTTCCGTGGGTCCAGGACGCGTGCAGCACCATCTGAGGACCCTTAGAAATCTTTGAGAAGGCGGGCGGGCGACGCGGCGCGAAGGGTCTCGGTCAGATCGACGCAGATGACGTCGAGGCCTGCGGCCACGACGATGGTTTTCCCATCCAGGCGGACAGCGGTCACCGGCGCATCCAGGACAATCGTGGCGATAGGGCTCGCACCGTCCCGGATGTCCCATATTCGGACGGTACTATCACTGCTTCCGGTGACGACGATGGGAGTATTGCGCAGTCGTCCCATGGCCACCGAGACCACGGCGCCGGTATGACCAAGGAGAGGCGACGACTCCCGTTCACCTGACGACAGGTCCCAGATCCGGGCCGTCCTGTCCTCGCTACCGGTCACGGCAAGAATCCTCTTGCCATCGTGGCCAAGCGCGACCGCGCCGACCGCCCCCTCGTGTTCGTTCAGGGGTGGCCCCAGAGGTTCACAGCTCAACAGGTCCCAGACCCGGGCCGTGCAGTCGTGGCTTCCGGTGATACAGACCGGCCGCCCGTCGATCTCCGCAGTGTCCAGGGCCGCCACCCAGCCCGAGTGTCCCACCAGCAGGGCGCTGGAAGCCGATATCCCAGTGAGGCTCCGGACCCGAACGGTCTCGTCCCAGCTGCTGGAAACCACCAGGGCGTCATCTTCGTGCTCTATTACCGCCACGGCCGCGACGGTGTTGATGTGCTCGGTCAGCGGGTCGCGGAGCTGACCACCCGTGGCAGGATCCCAGATCCGCACCGTGTCGTCGTAGCTGCCCGTGACGACGATCGGCTGGTTACCCAGGGTTCCGAACGCCACACAGGTAATCCATTTGGTGTGGCCACGGATCGGCGTTCCGACCTCATCGCCTTCTTTCATGTCCCACGTTCGTACCGTCAGGTCCCAGCTCGCGCTTACAGCGACGGCTCTTCCTTCCAGACGACCGATCGTGACTCCGCTCACGGTGTTCATGTGCCCGGTCGCCACGTCGTCCGACCTCAGTATTGACGCGGGATCCCATACTCGGATCGTGCAGTCCTGACCGCCGGTGACAACGACCAACTGCGCCTCGTCCCTTTCCAGCTCCAATGCGGTCACCGAGCCGACGTGACCGAGCAGACGCGACCCAAGCGGCCGCCCCGAGGCTAAATCCCATGCTCTGATGGCGCCGTCCCGCCCGCCCGTCATCGCTGTCACCTTCCCGTGGAGCTGCCCGATCGCCACGCAGGTGACGGCGCTCGTGTGTCCCCGCAGAGGCGGGTACAGCAGCTCCTCGCCGGCCAGGTCCCAAACGCGCACAGTATCGTCGTCGCCACAGGAAACCGCGA
>Ga0268265_10001262_pt1 | contig 21835 bp, 19 predicted proteins | sample KBSSwiS52_FD_190355 | JGI IMG/M metagenome (GOLD analysis project Ga0268265, IMG submission 190355) | Switchgrass rhizosphere microbial communities from Kellogg Biological Station, Michigan, USA - KBS Switchgrass S5-2 (SPAdes) (version 2) | ecosystem: Host-associated > Plants > Roots >... | reverse complement strand
GGGCACCAAGCCGGTCGATTGGGTCATGGTGAACGTGGGAACCGTCGGGCATCGCTCCACGAGCCGGTATTCCGTGCCGGTACCGGGATAGGCGCGTCGTCAGCCAAAGGTGTCGGGCGGGGCGGAGCAGGAGCGCATCGGCCAGCACCCGCAACGCACCCAGGCCCTCCACCGACAGCCGCTCGCCCGCCGGGGCCTCCCCACGATCCGTCCACGCCTGCGGCAACGTCACCGTCCGACCCACACCACGCGCGCAGACAAACACCAACGCACCATCCCGATGCTTGGCATACAGAATCTCCAGGCACTCACCAGCAAGCGCATGAAAAGGATGCGCCACGGTTAGAGAACCCAAAGACGGCCTGGACGAACCAGCACTATGCCCTGACCGTCGGAACTCCTAGGACCCTCACACCTCCTTTCCCATCTCTCTTCGGGATCTCCACCGCCCGTACCGGCCCCGGAAAGTACGACCCCGACGACATGCGATTCCACAGCACGTACAGACGGTCCTTGACCTCTGCCTCGAACTGCACGACCGTCACACCGTCCGGCCCGGGCGCCCCACCCTTCTCCTTCACCCTCAGCCACGCATCCCACACCAGCTGCTTCGGGATTTCAAACGACTTGCCCCGTGACGCCGGTCCACTCACACGCATCCTCCCCTTAAGACGGTTGTGCGTATCCGTGTCCCACCACAGCCGCTTCCCCTTGGCTCCACACCGACCGCGAAAAGCCGGGCTTCACAGCTACTCGGGAAGGTCCGCCCACGTGCCGCGCCACGGTACTTACCCCTCACGGATTCAGCCGCTTGAGGCCTCCCTCTCACCACCGGCCAACCCCAGCCAGCGGCAGTTTCGGGCACGTGTTCACATGTTCCATGCGAGAGCAGCAGATCGGGCTCATGCCACCTTTACGCCGGACGCCACCTGGGCAGAAGACGGGCACCCCCCAGGCTGATCCCAGAACCATTGCGAAACCCTGGTTTCGACGTCACATGATGTGCTTTCGACGCTTCGAACGGCAGAAGGCTTACGCCCTTTCGCTCATCTTCCCGATCCCCACCTGCCCGGGTAATACCCGGACTTTTCCCCGAACGTTCAGCACGACAGTCTTCAGCTAACGCACCTCGGGGCGGTTTGGAGCCTCCCCCCGCGTGGGCGACTCCGGAGGGCCTACCTCCATCTCCCGCACAGCACCACAGTCGGCAAGCACGCCATCACATACGGCTTACCTCCCGCGTTCATGTTCACACCACAATGAGCACACATCGACGATCATCGATGCGAAAAGGCTAGATCCAAATCGCAAACCCGCAGGTCAGCGGGATGTTGATCGAGAAGACGAGGGGACTCGAACCCCTAACCGCCCGATTACAAGTCGGCCATTCCCGTGTTTCCAGGTGTTGCTAAATGCCGGGAACTATCTATTGGTGCAGGTGGCAGGGATAAATTGTGTCGCAACGGCGTTCCTCGTGCCGCAAACTGTCAGAACGTCCGAGCACACAATGAGCACACGTCGCCCGGGCTACCCCTCATAAATGCGTGAGGTCATAGGCGTTTGTGATGGTTTCGCTGTGGTGGGTAGTCCGCTGGTATGAGGTATGCGACGGGTGGCGGGCTGACGCCCGCCGAGCAGATACGGCGTGAGCGGGTCCGGCTGGCTGCCGCGGACCGGTTTGCCCGGGGGGTGAGCCAGGCGGGGGTGGCGCGGGAGTTCCATGTGACGCCGAAGACCGCGAGCCGCTGGCACCGGGCCTGGGAGGGCGGCGGTGCGGCTGCGCTGCGGTCGCGGGGGCCGTTGTCGGCGTGCCGGCTGGATGGCCGTGAGCTGTCCCGGTTGGAGGCGTTGCTGCGGCGCGGCCCGGGGGCGTGCGGCTGGGATGACCAGCGTTGGACGCTGGCCCGGGTCCGGCAGGTGATCGCGGTCGAGTTCGGGGTGGACTACACCGAGGCCGGTGTGTGGTACCTGCTCGAGCGGTACGGCTGGTCGTGTCAGCTGCCCGCCCGTCAGGCCAGTGAACGCGACGACGAGGCCGTCGAGACCTTCAGGAAAAAGAGGTGGTCGGCGGTAAAGGCACGGCGGCGGCCCGCGGGGCCTGGGTCTGTTTCCTCGACGAGACCGGCCAGGGCCGCAGGCCGCCACGGGCTCGTACCTGGGCCCGGCGCGGGGCCAGACCGGTCATCCGGGTGCCCGCCGCCCGGGGCGGCGGGCGGGTCAGTGTGACCGGGATGGTCTGCTACCGGCCCGGACAGCGCGCCCGCCTGCTCTACCGGGCCCGTCTGGGCGACCGCCACGGCGGTGAGCGCAAGGGCCTGCGCTGGACCGACTGCCGCGACCTGCTGGTCGCCGCGCACCACCAGCTTCCCGGCGGCCGGCTCGTCCTGGTCTGGGACCGGCTCAACATCCACCGCCAGAGGGCGATGACCACCTTCCTGAACACCCACGCCGACTGGATCGACGTCGTCTGGCTGCCGACCTACGCCCCCGAGCTCAACCCCACCGAAGGGGTCTGGTCACAGCTCAAGGGCAGCACGCTGGCCAACCTCGCCGCCCGCAGCCTCGACCAGGTCCTCCAGGCCGTCAAACACGGCCTCAAACAGACCCAGTACCGACCAGACCTGATCCTCGGATTCCTCACCGCGACCGGCCTGACCTGGGAAGGCCTTTGATCGACATGACCCCACACATTAAAGATCAGTAGCCCCGGGGAAGGGTCACGAGGACGGCCTTGCGTCGCCGTGGGAAAGGGTCACGAGGGCGGCCTTGCGTCGCCGCCGGGCATGCACCACGTGGCCAAGAGTGACGAGGCCGAAGCCGGCGGCGTAGATGACGACGTTGACGAGGAGGTACCCCCACGGCCCGGAGTCCGGGTTCTTGGGGAAGGCGGAGTAGTCGCCACCGACCCAGGCCCGGAGCAGTTCCTCACACTGGACGGTGAACACAAAGGAGTGCACCGCGATGTAGGCCACGTAGGCCGCCATGCGGTTTCGGACGAAGAATCCGAGTGGAAACGCGACGAGCACGGTGATGATCAGGTCCACGGCTGTCTCCTGTCCATGCGTCCGGCGAATGGGAACCGGGATTCAGCATCGCCACCGCGGAACTTGGCCGGTATCCCGGACAACGCCGGACTTCTCCGCGTGGTAGCCGCTACGTACTGGCACTGATGACGTCCAGACCCACGGCGCGCGATGATGAGCGGATGGCCGGCGCGGTGCGGGGACGTGTGTGGGCCGCGCCCCCTGTGATCGTCTTCGCCACGGCCTGCCTGGTGCGGGCTGTGATCGTCTTCGGCCCGACATGCGCGCCCTCCCCGGCACAGTGGGCCGCGCAGGTCGGCCTGTACGGTTTCCCGGTAGTGATCGGGATCCTGCTGTGCTGGCGGGTGCCGGCGAGCCCGGTCGGGCCCATGCTGAGCTGGGTGGGCGCGGCCCCGGCGGCGACGCAGACGTTGGAGTCCTGGGGTGAGACGGTCGGCATGACCCACCCCTGGCCGGCCGCCGACGTCGTGTACACCCTCAAGTTCGGCGCCTGGGTGTGGAACCTGGCGGGCTTCGTAGGTCTGTGCCTCGTGTTCCCGGACGGCCTGCTACCGGGCCGCCGCTGGCGGGCCGTCGTCTGGTGGGCCGTCGCCGCCGGGCTGTTCCTCAACGCGGCGCTGTCGTTCCTCGAACCCGAGCAGGGCGGCGACCGGCGAGCGGCCTACCGGTTGGTCCTGCGTCTTCCTCTTCCCGCGCTCGTCCCCATCGGGGTACTGGCCTTCGGCGGCGTGCTCGCCGTCCTCGTCGTGGCCACGTTCAGTCTGGTGCTTCGCTACCGGCGGGGTGACGAGCTGGTACGCGAGCAGCTTCGGTGGCTGATCCTCGGGGCCGGTTCCGTGCCGGTGCTGCTCGCGGGCGGCTGGGTGACCGAGACGCTCGGCGCGCCCGCCGGTGGGGCGTACCTCGGGTTCCTCGTCGCGATGGCGGCCGTGGTGCCGGGCGCGATCGCCATGGCCGTGTTACGCCACGACCTGTTCGATGTGGACCGGCTGCTCGGCGCGTCGCTGTCGTGGCTGCTGACCTCGCTGCTGTCGGCGGCGGTCTTCGCCGCCCTGGTGTACGGCATCGCCGACCTGCTCGGAGCCGGCACCCGCCTGGGACCCGTCGGCGCGGCCTTCGGCACGGCCATGTGCCTGCTCCCGCTGCACCGCGTCGGGGGCGACCTGGTCGGCCGGCTCGTCGACCGAGAACGGACGGTCACCCTCGCCCGGGTGGGCCAGTTCGTCCAGCGGGTCCGTGACGGCGACACCGAACCCGAGGAAGCCGAGGACCTCCTGCGGTCCGTCCTGCGTGACCAGGGGCTGCGGCTGCTCGTCCGGCTGCCGACGAGCCCGGCCGGCACGTACGTCGACCTTGCCGGGAACCGGGTCGACATCGACGAGGACGCTGCATGCGTGCGGCTGATGACGGGTGACAGAGCGGTCGCCGCGATCGTCCCTGGCGTCCGGTCCGCGCGCAGGCTGCGACGGGCGCGCGAGGTGGCCCTGCAGGCCCGCCTCCCCATCGAGTTCATCCGGCTGCGGCTGGAGCTGCGGGTCGCGTTGGACGACGCCCGCTCCAGCCGCGAGCGGCTGGCACTGGCGACCGCAGCCGAGCGGCACCGGCTGGCCCGGGACCTGCACGACGGGGCCCAGCAGCATCTGATCGCCGTCGGCATGCGGCTGCGGTCGGTCCAGCGCCAGCTCGACCCGACGCAGTCCACGCATCGCGATTTGGAGGCCGCCGTGAGCACCCTGGCCGACACGGTCGGCGAGCTGCGCCGGCTCGCCCACGGGGTGCGCCCCAGCCGGCTCGAGGACGGGCTCGCCATCGCGGTCAAGGCGCTGGCCGCCCAGTCACCGGTGCCCGTCGAGGTCGACGTCGCCGACGTCGACGTCGCCGAGGCCATCGCCACCACGGCGTACTTCGTCGTCGCCGAGGCTCTGGCCAACGCGCTCAAGCACGCCCAAGCGAACGCGATCCGCGTCTCCGTGGCGAGGCGCGAGACGACCGGCCTGTCGCTCGAGGTGTCCGACGACGGCGTCGGCGGCGCGCGCGACGGCTTCGGCCTGACCTCGATCCGCGACCGGGTCGCGGCTCTCGGCGGTGAGCTGACGCTCGCGAGCCCCGTGGGTGGGGGCACCCGGCTGGAGGTGACGCTGTAAATGCGCATCCTGATCGCCGAGGACTCCTCGCTGTTCCGGGAGGGCCTCGCGCGCCTGCTGACCGAGGCGGGGCACGACGTCGTCGCGCTGGTCGCCGACGCCGACGCGCTGCCGGACGCCGTCGCGGCGCACCGGCCCGACTTCGCGGTCATCGACGTGCGGATGCCGCCGACGATGACCGCGGACGGCGCGCTGGCCGCGCGCCGGCTGCGGGCCGAGCACCCGGACCTGCCGATGCTGCTGCTGTCCCAGCACATCGAGACCCGCCACTGCGTGCCGCTCGTCGCGACCGGCGGGTTCGGCTACCTGCTGAAGGACCGGGTGCTGGGCGTCGATGACTTCCTCGACGCGATCCGCCGGGTCGCCGCCGGCGGGTCGGCGCTCGACCCCGAGGTCGTCTCCGCGCTGCTCGCCGCGTCCGGCCGGGACGACCCGCTGGCCGTGCTCACCGCGCGGGAACGCGAGGTGCTGGCGCTCGCCGCCGAGGGCCGGTCGAACGTGTCCATCGCGGGACGGCTCTTCCTGGCCGAGCGCACGGTCGAGACCCACATGCGTAGCATCTTCCAGAAGCTGCGGATCCCGGATACCGGCGAGGAGCACCGCCGCGTCCTCGCGGTGCTCGCCTGCCTCACGGCGGGTGATCGCGCACTTCTCGACGGGGCCGGGAACTACCGTCAATTCCTTCCCACAGCTCACGTCCCGCGAACGGGAGACGCTGGAACTGATCGCAGCCGGCAAGGGCAACGCCCTGATCGCGCACGAGCTTGTGATCAGCCTTAAGACCGTGCGCAACCACGTCGCCAGCATCTTCAGGAAGCTGCAGGGACCGCTCCCGCTACCGACACCGCGACAACCGAGGTTGTCGCCGTACCGGCCGAGCCGTCCGCGTCCCGCCGTTCCGACCGGCCGAGGCGTGCCGCCCCGCGTGCTTCTGTCTCCTGGCCAGCCACCACGGCAAACCAGTCGCGTGCGCGGCCCACGCGGGCACGCTCTGAGGCGTCGACGATGGACAATGGCAGGGCCGCCGCCGTGGCGATGACCGGGGACACCGGCTACACCTTGGAACGGATTGAGACCGGCTACCGCGTCCTCGTTGATGGAGTGCAGTGCGGCACCCTGCGCCCCGACTACACGGGCACCACCCGTCGACCACACCCCGATCATCCCACCTGAACACCGATGCGTTGCCGGCCCTCCCGCACACCCGAACCGAGGGGCGCAACCCACGACGGTGTCCCTGCCGAAAAGTCCATCCACCCTGGTCAGGCCGGTCGCAGCCGTCGGGACCGAACGTGGCACGCCAGCGCCCGCCCCTCTCCCATCGAAGCCCGCTGCTGCGTGAGGATCCCGCATCGTGCTGCTTCGGCTGACCTACCTCGGCGTCATCAACACGTTCGCGCTGCTGCGCCTGCTGCCCCGCGGTGACCGCGACAAGGACATCGAGATCCTCACCCTGCGCCACCAGATCACCGTGCTCCAACGCCAGCTCGACGGCCAACGCATCCAGTTCCAGCCCGCCGACCGCGCCCTACTCGCAGCGCTCCTGCACGCGCTGCCGAAGCCAACCCTGCACAGGCTTCGGCTACTCGTGCGCCCGGAGACCGTCCTGCGCTGGCACCGCGACCTGCTCGCCCGCCGCCACGCCGCCGCCTCCCGTCCCAGGCGGCGGGGTCGGCCCCGCACCGTGGCCTCGATCCGCATCCTCGTGCTGCGCCTGGCCCGGGAGAACAGCAGCTGGGGCTACCGCAGGATCCACGGCGAACTCCTCGTCCTCGGCATCAAAGTCGCCCCGTCCACGGTCTGGGAAATCCTGCATCAGGCAGGCCTCGACCCCGCACCCGAGCGGACCGCGACCACCTGGGCCGACTTCGTGCGCTCCCAGGCACACGCGATCCTCGCCGCCGACTTCTTCGAAACGGTGACCCTGACCGGAACGCGCTTGTACATCCTCGCGGTGATCGAACACGCCAGCCGCCGGATCCGCATCCTCGGCGCCACCACGCACCCCACCGCCGCCTGGGTGACCCAAGCCGCCCGCAACCTCGCCATGGACCTCGACGACGCAGCCTCGACCGCCCGCTACCTCATCCGCGACCGCGACGGCAAATACCCAGCCCTGTTCGACGCTATCCTCGCCGACACCGGGATCACGATCGTGCGCAGCGGCGTCCGAGTCCCACGCATGAACGCGATCATGGAACGGTGGGTGAGAACCTGCCGGCGCGAACTCCTCGACCGCACCTTGATCTACAACCAGCGGCATCTCCTGCACGCCCTGCGCACCTATGAGGCGTTCTATAACGCACACCGTCCCCACCAGGGCATCGCCAACGCTAGACCGCTCCGGCCGCTGCCCGAACCGATCAACGACCCGGACCGGCTCACCCACCTCGACATCCGCCGACGCGACCGGCTCGGCGGCATCCTGCACGAGTACGAACACGCCGCCTGACCAGCCTGGACGTAATTTTCGGCAGGTACAACGCCCGGATACCGTCCTGCGCTGGCACCGCAATCTGATCGCCCGCCACCACGCCACCAGCTCCCGTCCCCGGCGGCGCGGCCGGCCCCGCACTGTGGCCTCGGATCCGTGTCCTGGTGCTGCGTCCGGCTCGGGAGAACAGCGGCTGGGGCTATCGGCGGATACACGGCGAACTGCTGGTCCTCGGTGTGAAGGTCGCGCCGTCGACCGTTTGGGAGATCCTGCGCGCCGCAGGCATCGACCCCGCGCCCGACCGGACCGCGACCACCTGGGCCGACTTCCTGCGCTCCCAAGCCGACGCGATCCTTGCCGTCGACTTCCTCGAGACGATGACCTTCACCGGAGCACGCCTGTACATCCTCGCCGTGATCGAACACGCCACCCGGCGCATCGCGGTCACTACGAACTCGGCGTCGACGCCGAACCGCATCGCCGACTCGCGGCAGCGTTCACCGAGCTCGCCCTAGCCATCTAACCACGCAGCCAACCGCCCCGACCATGCCCTGGGCCAGCCCAACGCAACAAAGCCCCCCGCGTTCGTAGATTCCGCTCGTGAGCACCTCAAACGCCGCCGCGCCGACGACCCCGCCGTCCGATCCCACCCGTCGGTCGGCAGGGGCCACGGTGGCGCGACCAGAGCCGCGGGCGACGCTGTCGAACTAGACCGGTTCCGGTAAAATTTTCCGTAAGCATCGCGATTAGGAGTGACTGCTTGCGGACGACACGCACTCGTCGATCACTGTCGAGGCTGGTCGCGGATGCCGATCTCGGTCCCGTCCGGCGGATACACAGGCAAAGGCGCGACCTGAAGCTGGAACTGGTGCTCGGCCTGACTCCCGGCGTGGCTATGATAGGCGGCCTCGTGGCGGTCGTGAGCTGGCGGCTCGCGTTAGTCCTGCCCGCAGCTGCGTACCTGGCTCTGCTCTGCTGGACCCGATGGGCGCCAATACCTGGGCCCGCGGGGCGGCGCTGGTATGCGGTGTGTGACGGTGGCCTGCTGATCTGGTCACGCCGGATGCCGGCCCATGAATCCATACCGTGGACATCACTAAAGCGTCCGCGACGCTTCGTGACTGCGCCGGCACGCCTAAGCCGGATATCATGGATGGATGGCGAAGAAGAAACTTCCCTCGATCTTGTGACGGTTAGCGCTCGAAAAAGCCTCGTGGCGTCGATCGGCGCCCGGAGGCCCTCGCGCGCCAGCGTACTTCCCCCCTCCAGGGCAGCAGTCGCAGGCGCCGGCCTGTTGGCGCTGGCGCTCTTTTCGACCATGCCCTGGATCATCACGGCGCTCTACGGTGAGAAGCCCGGCAGCCTCACGAGCTTCGCGCGCATGTGCTTCGGTGGCAGTTCTTTCGGGAGGGCCGCGGCCTACAACGATCAGGGCCCACATCCATTGGTGTACTTTCCTCCGATCAGCAGAATTCCCACATCTCTCCCCGTGGACGAGCGCGGCACGGCGGCGGCGGCCCGAGACGTCCAGCTAGTGGCATGCAGCCGCGCGAACGGCCGCACCTCGGACAAAGAAGTCCGCTATTGCTCGTACGAGGGAGGGTATTCAAGAGTATATTTCCAAGGCCGCTATGAGGTCGACGTGTATGAGGCACGTACCGGGCGGCAGGTCGGTCATCGGACCCTGGTCGGCAATATCTCCACCGTCGACTGTCCAAGCAGGGTATATTCGAGCATCGATATTACGGGTCGACACGAAGAAGAAACCTATCCGGAGCAAGACGACTACAACACCGCACTGTCGGGCTTCGTCACCGGCCCCCGACGCCCGGCTGGCGGGAGCTGACACACACCGTTCGATGCTGCCCGCACTCCTTCAGCCGCAAGCTAACCGAGAGCAAGGCCGCCTAGGCAGGCGGTCTCCCCAGGCGCGGCAAATGGCTGGGGTGGCCCCATAAGTCACCCATAATTGCTAGCACGATCAATCCGCCGTGCTCAAAGTTCCGCCTGTTCCGCCACTCCTTTGGTTTTCTCCCCAAGCATCCTGTGGGGTGCGGAAAGTCGGCCTGGGCCTGTGAGCTGGGCCGATGCGACGGCCCGCCACCGGCATCATGGTCAGTTATGCCCGTACGCCTGTTATACCTGATCTTCGCTCGGGTGTGTGGCTGGCTCGTCCTGCTCGGTCGTTCCTCGGCATCGAAGGACATCGAGCTGCTCGTGCTACGGCACGAGGTCGCGGTGCCACGTCGCACCCAGCCCAAGCCCCGATGGGATCGGGCAGACCGGGCGGTACTCGCCGCGCTGATCCGACTCCTGCCGAGACGGCTGCGGACGCACCGGCTGGTCACCCTGTAGCGTGCCAGAACTCGATTCGGGTGCCTGGCCTGCGGTTTTGCTGTTCGGTCAGGCTGCTCGGTGGTACTCGTTGATGACGCCGCCGAGGACCTTGTGGCGGCGAATTGGGCCGTCGAGGGGTGTGACGGTGGCTGGGTCGCGGTTCGGCGGGAGTTGGTCTCGCCCTTGGTGGGGCCGGTGGTTGTTGAAGTGGCGGGTGTACTCGTCGAGCACGGCGGTGGCGTGGCGCTCGCCGTAGAGGAGGATCTTGTCGGTGCACTCCTGGCGGACGGAGCGGATGAACCGTTCGGCGTAGCAGTTCGCCTGTGGCGTCCGCGGGGGAGTGCGCACGACTTGGATGCCTTCGGCAGCGAACACGTCGTCGAAGGCCTGGGGGTATTTCGCGTCCCGGTCGCGGATCAGGAACCGGAACCGGCCGAAGCGTCCCTCGAGGCCCACGGCCAGGTGACGGGCCTGTTGGGTGACCCATCCTGCGGCCAGACGGGTGGTCACGCCGAGGATGTGGACGCGGCGCGTCTGGATCTCCATGGCGAACAGGACGTACAGCCGTTGTAGCGCGATCGTGTCGAGATGGAAGAAGTCGGTGGCCAGCAGTCCGCTGGCCTGGGCTTGTAGGAAGGTGCGCCAGCTGGTGTCGGCGCTGCGGCGTGGCGCCGGCCGAGACCAGTTCCGGCCAGGATCCGACGGACCGTGCCCGTGCCGATCCGATGGCCCAGGCCGAGCAGTTCGCCCTGGATGCGGCGATGCCCCAGGTGGGGTTGTCCCGGGCCAGGCGGATCACCAGCGCCCGCAGCTCGTCAGCCACCCGCGGACGACCGGCCCGGCGGGGGTAGGTCCACCGTCGGCGGACCAGGCGGCGATGCCAGGCCAGCAGCGTCGCCGGGGTCACCAGCCGGCACGCCCGCACCTCCGGCGGCAGCAACCGGGCCAGCGCGGCCAGGAGGGCCCGGTCTGGCCGGCTGAACCGGGGCCGCCCGATCTGGCGACGCAACACCGCCACCTCCTGGCGCAGCACCAGCAGCTCCGCCGCCCGCGCCGCGTCACCTCGGCTGAGCAGGACGAACCAGCGGAACACCCGGACTATGACCAAATAGATCAGCCGCAGCCCCATGGGCGCGATCATGCCCGCGGCGCCTGGTGGCGAACCCACAGGTCAGCGGCCCGACATCGAGTTCTGGCACGGTACAAGAGGGTGCCGGACCGGTCTTGCCGGTCCGGCACCTTCCGCCGAAGCGCGAGCCTTTCCGTCCAGCGTGATCCGCCGAAGGAGACGAACTGGCTGAAGGCGGGAATAGACGAGGCTCAGTGGCTACAGGATGACCAGTGTCGCCAGGGCGATGCTGTTGTCGATGCCTGTCGTCAAGCAGTGGAGCACGTCGAGCTGCGGGATCTGGATCGTCTCGACGGCCCTCCTGCCCGCGAACTCGCCGGAGGTGATCGTCCCCGTCAGGGTGACCAGGGACGCGGCCGGGAGGGTCTGGATCTGCGCGGTGAAGGTGAAGGCGCTACTGTGACCGTCGCTCCAGACGATCACCCGGCTGCCCGGGCCGTCGAACAAGGCCTGCACGCACGAGGCGCCCGGCCGGTTGAAGACCTCCGTATAGGTCGCGGACGTGATGCCGTTGCCGGGCGCCACGCACAGGCCCGGGTTCCCGGCCGAGCCGAGGAAGCCGTTGATCGTGACCATGGTGTCATGCGGGGTGAAGGTCAGCCCGGGGCTGTAGTTGACCGCTTCCTGCCCCGTGCAGGTGACATGAGCGGGGGCGGCCGAGGCGGCGACGGGCGCGAACCACAGGTCAGCCGCGACAGCGGCGAGGGTGAAGGCACCGGCGAGCGCGCGCCGGGGAGACAGCAAGCGTCTCACGACTACTCCTGTTTCTAAGTCTCCGATTTTTCGGAGTAGGTGGAAATTTTTCCTCTGGCGCATCGTCCTGGCTGCGCCACAAAACCTCCCGCAAACAGACACGTAGCCCCGGTCGTCGGGATTCCATTTCACTCAAAGAAACCTCCGCGTGATGACAAGAGCGGCGTGCACGTTTAAGCTAGGGTGTCGGGCGCCCAGCGTCCAGAGCCCCGTCGAACGAGTCAAGCTGGACGGTGACCCGAATGTCGTAATCGCGCGGGCCGCCCGATAAATGCCACAGCTACTACCGCTCTGAGCAGGGCGGATGATATTTCCGGCAAGCACAGGGACGACACCGCTGCTCGTACCAATGGAACAGGGTCTCGGTGTTGAAGGGCGTCTGCTGTCCCGGCTGAATCTGGCTTCTCGCCGCGGAGAAGTCCGGCCTGGTCAGGCACCAGTTGATCGGCCTTCCGGCCCGATCGGACCAGCTTCGGCGGGGACGACCGGTGGATCTGGCCAGCTTCGGCTGGGACGAGACCGGGTCGCCCGGGACGGGACAGCGGTGGCGCCGAGGATCCGGATCCGGCGGGTTAGTTATGGCGGTTCCATCCGGCCCCGGCTGGGCGTTCGTCCGGCTGTCAGAACAAGGTCATGAGCTTTCTCAGCACGTCGACCGTGTGGGATGGGGTTGTGCTGTCGATGCACAGCTGGTCCCAGGCTTGCGTGTAGCGGTCGACGTCGCCGCGCTGGTCCAGGTAGGTGCCGCCGCCGAAGAACTCCAGGTAGACCACGTCGGGTAGGACCGCCTCGGGGAACCGCAGAATGCTGAACGGCCCCCCTTCGGCCATGTGGCCGCCGATGCCGTAGGGCATGACCTGGAGGGTCAGCGTCGGGGTACTCATCAGGTCGGCGAGGTGTCCGAGCTGACTCTTCATGATCTTGGCGCTGCCGACCGGGCGGCGTAGCGCAATCTCGTCCAGGACGACCCACAGCCGGGGTCCGTCTGGTCGTGCGAGGACCCGCTGTCGATTCATGCGCATGGCGACCCGCTCCTCGATCACCCTGCGCGACACACCTCCGCCATTCTGGGTGATCTGCACCCGGGCATAGTCCTCCGTCTGGAGGAACGTCGGAATGTGATGGACCTCGTACGACCGGATCAGGTACGCGGACTCCTCCAGCCCCGGGTACGGCTGGAACCAGTCGGGCAGATAGTCGGAGTTGCTCTGCCACCAGCCCTGCTGGTCGGCGTCACGGACCATCGCCAGGAAGGATGCCCGTTCGGCCTCCCGGGTCACACCATAAAACTTCAAAAGATCTTCAGCGTCGCGCTGCCTGAGCCTGTCACGCCCCTGCTCAAGACGGCCGATCTTCGCCTCCGAGCTTCGGATGTGATGGGCGGCCGCCGCGCGGGTGGCGCCGGCCGCCTCGCGCAGCCTACGCAGCTGTGCGCCCAGCAGCATGCGACGGACCGTCACGACGTTACGCACCGACCCCAGGATCACGTCCGGCGCGCTCGCGTCCTTGGGTGAGCGGCTGTCTGTGCGCAGGGTCTTCAGAAGAGTGTCCGGGGAGCGATCCCGCAGACGGCGGCTGATGTCGTCGCCGAGCGAGGAGCCGGCAAGCAGCTGGTGGATGGCGGTGTCGTCGGGATCGGTCACGGCTGCTGTCCTCCTCCCAGGTTTTTACGGTAGCGGTAGCGGCGGTTCGCGACCGCGCCCGCGGTGGTGCCATCGCCCAGAATCCGCGCGATCTCGCCGTCGCTGTAGCCCGCGTGGTGCAGCAGGATCTCGGTGCGTCGTGGGCCGTCTGGCGGCAACTTCTCGGCGATCTTCTCCCGCAGGATCACGAGATCTGCCGGGTCGTCCAGGACCGTCGACCGCCGGTCCAGCAGGTGGGAGTCCGGGAACGGCCGGGCCTGCCGCTGGTCGCGTTCCCACGCCCTGTACACATCGCCGAAACGCAGGACGCAGCTCCCGACGAAGTAGGTCCTCAGCGCCGCGCCGCCATCAGGCGACCAGCCCCGGCCGGTGCGGCCGTCGACGACGAAGCGTTCCAAGGCCCGCCGCAACGTTTCCTGCACCAGGTCCTCGACATCGTGCCGCGTCAGAACCGTCGTCCCGGAGCCGAGCCGGCTCAGACCGCGAACGCCCATCCGCGCACCCTGCTCCACAATGTGGCCGCTGGCCAGCCAGGAACAGAGCACCGGATAGGCGTAGCGGACCAGGGCGTCGGCCACGACGTCAAAGTCCGGCCCGGCGAACCCGACCTCGACCAGCCGCACATACAGCACAGCGTCCCCCACGGTCGATTCTGGGGGACGCATCACAGCCGCCCACCGCGAGCCGGGCCGCTCCGCCACGCATCCATAAACCTCGTCCCTCGTGATGGTTCCGACGCGAGGTTGTAGGCCGTCGCGACACCCGATCTCACACAGAGCACCGCAGAAATGACCGACACCCCGGAGGCGTGAAGACAGCCTGCCATCGCTCCTATGAGAGGCCGACAGACACCTACAGAAGGGACGCAACGGATGACGGCCACACACCCAACCCCCCACCAGCTGGCCGCCGCGCTCGCCGGGATCGCCGCCGCTGGCGCCGCGTCCGTCGAAATCGGCCTCGTCAGCGCCACAGACCTGTTCACCACCGCATGGGGCGGCGCCGCCCTAGCGCTCCTCGACGCACTCGCCCGCGCCGTCGCCGCCCATCCGCCCAAGCCCGACGAACCAGACCCCGGCCACCGAGCCTGACAGGCCGCAACCGGGAGCTGCCCGGCAGCAGCGCCGGGCAGCTCGGACCGACTACTCTCTGCACCCCCACTGGCGCGAACGCCACCGACGTCACAGAGTCGGTACGGCCACTGAGGGGAAGCCCGCGGGCGAGGAGCCGACGGGTCGGAGACATCCCACAGCCGCATCGTGCGGTCTTCGTCGGCGCCGACGAGGTACACCCCATCCGGGTGCAGACGCCGTCCAGTCCTATCTCTCGCCCACACCGGCCGAGACGCCCGCCCGCCGTCTCTGGCCCTGGTACACAGCCAGACGGAACTCGCCGTGCTCGTGGTCGGATCCGTGACCGACGGGCAGCTGCGGTTGGAGGCGCCGCCGTGTGGGCTAGTCGGTCTCGGTGATGGTCAGCGTGATCGGGAAATGGTCGGAGTAGCCGGTCGGGTCGGCGTGCTGGCCGAGGCCGAACGGCCGCGGCTTCGGGTAGTCGCCGTCGTCGACCATCGCCGGGATGCGGAAGATCGCAACACTGTCCGGGTCGGCGTGGAGCGGGCTGGTGGGCCGGGCCATGGTGGCGTTGACGAGGAACTGGTCGAGCAGGTTCGGCTCGTTCTGGAAGTAGAACGTGCCCTCGGGGATACCGGCCCGGGGCCACATCAGGTTCCAGAACCGGGGCGTGTCCGCGTTGATCACTCTGCGGGCCTGGCGGGTCGAGAGGGCGTGGGTGACCAGGGAGGTGTCGAACGGTTCGTCGTTGAAGTCGCCCATCGCCAGGGCGGGGGTGTGTTCGCCGTGGACCTCGAGGGCGCGCTGGTGGAAGTAGGCGAGTGTCTCGCCGGCGATGGCGCGGTAGCCGGCGGACTCGTACTGGCCGCCGCTGCGCGACGGCCAGTGGTTGCCGAACACCGCCCAGGTGCGTCCGCTGTGGGTCTGGAAGTTGACCTGGACGATCTCGCGGGTGGCGTTGCGGCGCATCACGACGTGGAAGAAGACCTCTGCGTCGGGCACGGTCAGCAGGGCAGGGTCGTAGAGGAACGCGACGTCGATCCCGCGGGCGTCGTCGGTGTCGGCGTGCACGATCGCATAGCGCCGCCCGTGCAGCCTGTCGGCCAGGGCGGTGGCGAGCAGGTCGAGGACGAACCGGTTCTCCACCTCGCACACACCCAGCAGGTCCGGACCCGCCCCGCCATGCATCTGGGCGATCACGTCCGCGAGCTGGCTGACCTTCTGGTCCCGTAGCTGGGGTGTCCAGCCGATCAGGTCCCTCCCGACTACCCGGTTCACCTTCTCGGTACGGCGCGGCGAGTTCTCCTCGTCGAACAGATTCTCGACGTTCCACCAGGCGACTCGATATGTCGTCGACACCAGATCCCCCGTCCCGATATCCCCTATCAGCCCGGGCAGTTTACCGTCCGCAGCTGAATGGCCACAGGGCTGCCGTGGCGAACAGCAGGCGAAGCAAAGAATGCGCAGATCCCCGTCTGTGCACCGTCGACGCGTCCGATGAGACAGCGGCGGAGGGTGCAGGTCGCATGCCCCCTCGGGGTCGCCGCGGCGTCGCAACGTCTGCCCAGGTCAGACGGTATGCGGCAGTCCTCGTCGGTGGGACCGGGCCAATTCGGGCCGCACGGGCAGGATCCGAGCGTCCGAGGATGGGCAGACCATCAAGGCCATGACCGATGCGACGGAGCCGGCCTTGTGCGACCTGGCTGGGCGCATTGCCTGGCTCGAGACCTGTCCCACCAGCCGGCTGACGGTTGCCGACTACCTGACGTTGGCGGTCCACCGCCTCGCTCAGGGCCTCGACGTGAACCTACCGATCGCACACGCCGCGAGCCCGATGCGTGTCCACAGCATCGGATGGCCTGAACATGGCGCCGCGGAACAGCCGTCCCCACCAGGCTGAGAGCGATCCACCTCCAGCGCCATGAGACCGCCACCGCATCGCCGCGACCAGCCCGATCCGGCCGCGCGGCGCAGCATCGACACCAAGCCCACGCCCGACGGGCCAGGCGGACCACCAGCGCCCGCAGCTCCTCGGCCACCGGCGGGCGGCCGGCCGGCGTGGGTAGGTCCATCGTCGGCGGATCAGGCGATGCCAGGCCAGCAGCGTCGCCGGGGTCACCAGCCGACGCGACCGAACCTCCCTCGGTACCAACCTGGCCAGCGCGGCCAGCAGGGCACGGTCGGGCCAGATGAACCGAGGCCGCCCGACCTGGCGACGCAAGACCGCCACCTCGTGACGCAACACCAGCAGCTCCGCCGTCTCGCCACGTCCCTGCGGGTCAGCAGGACGAGCCAGCCGAACACCCACACCATGACCAAATACACCAACCGCAGCCCCCATGGCAGCGATCATGCCCATCGCGGGCGGCGGCGAACCCGCAGGTCAGCGGCCCGACATCGAGTTCTGGCGCGGCACAGGCTCCGACAGTCCACCCCTCTGGAAGGCCGGAGCCGCCATGCGTCGCGGCTGTCGAGGCAACGGGTAGCTGGCCGTGATGGAGTGGTGGCGATGATGTAGGCATGGCAAGACGATCGTTCAACGCTCGGGTGCGTCGCACCGGGGCCATAGCGGTGGTGCTGCTGGTCGGGTCGGCCGTGGCCGCAGTGGTGCTGGCCCGGTACTACCACCTGGGCACGACTGCGACGCTGGTCGGGCTGGTCGGCGGGGTCACCGCGCTGACCGGGCTGTGGCTGACCTGGGCCGCCTACCGAGACGACCGCGAGGAAGCCGCCGGGGGACTGGATCTGGCGGGGGTGGCCAACAAACTGGCGAGCCAGGTCCGCCGGCAGTGGGAGGACGAGGCGGCGATTCGGCAGCTGAACGACCCGTACCCGCTGCCGGTCCGCTGGGTTGCGGCCGACGACACGCTGGTCCAGACGTGGGCGTCGCTGGTGCGATTAGCGACCGTCGGCGCGGGCTGGCCCCCGGCCCCACCGCCGGGTACCTGGGCGGACGGCCCGGACCAGCTTGCCGGCGGCGACGCCGACCTGGTCGGCCTGCTGGAACGGGTGCCGACGGGGCGACTGGTGATACTGGGCGAGCCCGGGGCGGGCAAGACCATGCTCGCCGTCCGCCTGGTCCTCGACCTGCTCGCCGACGGCCGGCGCGCCCCCGGCGGCCCGGTACCGATCCTGGCCCCGCTCGCGTCCTGGGACCCGCAACGGCAGTCCCTACACGGCTGGCTCGAACGGCGCCTCACCACCGACTACCCCAGCCTGGCCATGCCCGCCCCGGACGGCGCCGCAACCAACCGGGCGCGAGCACTGCTCAACGCCGGCCTCATCCTGGCGGTGCTCGACGGACTCGACGAGATCGGCGACACGCTCCGCGGCCGCGCACTCGTCCGCATCAACGACGCTCTGCGGCCAGGGCAGCGCCTCGTGCTGACCTCCCGCACCACCGCCTACCAACACGCAAGCACCCCAAACGACGGGCCCGAGATCCGGCTGACCGGCGCCGCCGGCATCCAACTGTCCCCACTCGACCCGGCGGTGATCGCCGACTACCTACGCGGCTCCGCCGGCGGACCGGCCGGCGCCGCCCGCTGGGACCCGCTGCTGACCGCTTGGCCGGCGCCAGTCGCACAGGCATTGACAACCCCGCTCATGGCCACCCTCGCCCGCACCATCTACAACCCCCGCCCCGGCGAACCACCACTCGCCGCCGGCCACACCCCCAGCGAACTGCTCGACCAAACCCGCTTTTCCACCCGCACCGTCGTCGAACAACACCTGTTCGACGGCTTCATCCCAGCTGCCTATCGCCCCCACCACGACCCGACCGAACGCTGCCGCTGGAAGCCAGCCGACGCCGAACGCTGGCTGGTCTACCTCGCCTACCACCTCGAATTCTTCCCGCCCTTCCGCCGCTCCCTCATCGTCGACTTCGCCTGGTGGCAGCTCACCGCCCGCCTCAGCGGATTGGAATGTGGGCTCACCGCCGGGCTCGCACTCGCGCTCGTGGTCGGCCTCGCGGGCGCACTCCTAGGCGCACTCGGGTACGGGTTCGCGGGCTTACTCGGGCACGGGTTCACAGGCGCACTCGGGTACGCACCATTGGGCGGCCTGGTGATCGGGCTCATCTGCGGATTCCTAGGAGGGTTCGTCCTGGGATTCGCGGGCAGGTCCAGTGACGGACCGTGGTCGCGGTCACCGGCGCGGGCAGTGCGCTGGCTACCCCGACGAGCAGTTTTCGGGCTCGGATACGGACTCCTGGGCGGCATCACAGCCGCGTTTGTGCACGGACCCATGCGCGGCATCGTCGCCGGGCTCCTGTTTATACTTCTATGCGGGCTCAAGACCGTGCCCACAGATCTCAAGGAAGCCGCGAGCCCAGCACGAACTCTCCGCCAAGACCGAGCCCCCTTCTACTGGCTCTGCCTCGCGTGGGGTCTCGGGGGCGGGCTCATCGGATGGCTCCTCCACACCCCTCCCGAGATCTGGATCGCATTCGGTCTCGCTCTCGCGCTCATCGAGTCGGCTTGGGGCTTGTTTGCGCTTGCCCGGACCTGGCTCGCCGCCCGGGGCCGACTTCCCCGCGACCTTATGGCATTCCTCGCCGACGCCCACGAGAAACGAGGCGTCCTACGACAAGTCGGCGCGGTCTACCAGTTCCGCCATATCGAGCTACAGCGCCGCATCGCCGACAGGCACCGGGGAGGCGCCGTATGAAATGCCGTTCCGACATCTTCGAACGGCGCCGCATCCACACGACGCTTCCGATCTTGTGAACTGTTAGCGAGACGTTTCCCGGCCGTCGGCGTAGCTGTAGCGGTACCAGAGCGTGTCGGGTTCCAGAACTAGGCTACTGACGTTGAGCTGGGGTTTTATGCGGCTCGCTCGTATTCACTGATCAGGCCGCCGACGACGGGTCGGCGCTTGATCCGTTCGGTGGTGAGGTCGGCGACGGGGTGATCGGGGCGCGGTGGCCGAAGATCACGGCTGCGGTGGGGTCGTCGTCCGTTGTAGTGGATCGCGTAGGCGGCCAGGACGGTCCGCAGGTGTCGTTCACCGAAGATCAGCATGCGGTCGGTGGCCTCGGCCCGCACGGTACGAACGAACCGTTCCGCGTAGGCGTTCGCCCGGGGAGCCCGAGGCGGGATCTTGACCGCGGTTATGCCGGCGTCGGCCAGCACCGCGTCGAACGAGGCGGTGAACTGCGCGGCACGGTCGCGGACCAGGAACCGGAACTCGGACGCCCGGTTCCCGAGATCCATGAGCAGGTTGCGGATCTGCTGGTTGGTCCACGGCCCTTCCGGATGCGCGGTGACCCCGACGACGTGGACGTAGCGGGTACCGACGTCCATGACGAACAAGCAGTACAGGCGTCGTAGCGTGATGGCGCAGTCGACGTGGAAGAAGTTGACGGCCAGCATGGTCGAGGCCTGGGTGCGCAGGAACTGCCGCCAGCTCGTGTCTGTCTGCCGCTGTGGTGCCGGGGCAGCCCGAGGGACTTCAGGACCCTGCGGATCGTGGACGCGCCGACGCGGTGACCGAGCTTGAGCAGCTCGCCCTGGATCCTCTGGTATCCCCAGATCGGGTTCTCGGTGGCGAGCCGTACGGTCAGTGCGGTGATCTCCGCGCTGATCGGCGGACGTCCGGTCCGGTGCGGGTAGGTTCACTTCTGGCAACCAGGCAGCGGTGCCGCCGAAGAACCGTGCCGGGGGGACGAGCCGGTGCAGCCGCAGCCTTCGCGGCAGGAGCCGGATCAGCGTGGCGAGCACCGCCCGGTCAGCCCAGTCCCATCGGGGCTTGGGCTGGGTGCGGCGCAAGACCGCGACGTCGTGCCGCGGCACGAGCAGCTCGATGTCCTTCGATGCCGACGAACGAACGAGCAGGACGAGCCAGCTACACACCCGGCTGGCTGAGTCGGCCGCGAGCGCGGTACCGGGATTGCTCCCGGCCCGTTTCCCACGGCCGCTCGCCGAACCCGCCGTGCGCCTCTCAACGCAACGGGCTCTCCACGGTTCCTGCCGTCATGCGGGTAGTGCGGCCCAGGGAGTGGGGATCCGGTCGCCGCGGTAGCGATACCGAGTGACCGGTACCTTGGCCATCGGGCGTAGCTCGGTGGTCCCGGCGCGGATCGGTGTCCACCGCCCGGTGGGGCCGGTGTGCCGCGCGCGGAACTGCTTCCATCCCCAGTGGTGCCGGACCATCAGCAGCCGGGCCAGTCGCCACCACACGACCTGGTCGATGGCGGCGAACACGTGTTTCACCACGGCATGCCTGAAAAAGCCGGCCCACCCCTGCGTGATCTGGTTGATCTGTTGTAGCAGGTCCTCCAGGTCGCGTTGCGACGTCCTGTGGGTCAGGGCCCTGATCTTGTCCTTCACCGCCCGGATCGCCCGGCCGGCCACGAAGGTGTAGACGTACCACTTGTTCGTCCCTCGCTTGCGCTTCCGCTGGATGCGGAAGCCCAGGAAGTCGAATCCCCGGTCGAGGTGCGTGACCTGGGTCTTCGCCTCGGAGAGGCGCAGCCCCACGGTGGCCAGCACCCGTGCCACTTCCTCGCGTAGCTGGAGCGCGTCCGCTTCGGTCCCGTGCACCATCACGATAAAATCGTCCGCTTATGCCGAGGGCCGGGTTATGCCGACCGGACTGCTGGAGGGCCTGCCTGGCGGGCAGGTCGTCGTCGTGGGGGCGGCATAACCCGGTGGGTGCTGGGCTAGAGGTTGTCGAGGAACGCGAGCAGGCTGTCCGGTGGTCGGTAGCGGCCTGGGGTGGTGCCGGGCTGCTGGACGCGGGCGAGGGCCTGCGGTCCCGCGTCCAGGACACCATGAACGCCGTCACCCTGGCCGCGTCCAAGCCGCTGACCGCGCCCGCCCCGCCGATCCCCGCCAGGAACGCCTTCGACTGCATGGAATAGCAGCGCACCGACACCGGCGACAGACCCCGCTCCCGGTCCAGCCAGCCGCCGAACTCCGCCAGCAGCGCCACGTCCGGCTGCACACAGCCCGGACCCGCACCCGTCTCCATGATGATCTCCTCGTCTGGAGGAACACTGACCACTCCAGACAGGCAGACCACCGCCCAGCCCCGCAGGATTATGCCGAGATCAGGAAGCCGCTCACCGCCCTGACCAGGGAAACCAGAGCCAGGGTCGGCATAACCCGCACCTCGGCATAATGCGACTTATGCCGACGTCGGCATAAGTCGCAGTAGCGTACGAGCCGCCACGTCGGCCGCCCCGTTCTGCGTCGGTACTCGCGCTTCTTCCGGGTCGACAGTGCCCCGCCTGGCTGCCATGCCGCGTGCAGGTGCTCGTCGAGCACCGACAAG
>Ga0268265_10001255_pt1 | contig 21904 bp, 18 predicted proteins | sample KBSSwiS52_FD_190355 | JGI IMG/M metagenome (GOLD analysis project Ga0268265, IMG submission 190355) | Switchgrass rhizosphere microbial communities from Kellogg Biological Station, Michigan, USA - KBS Switchgrass S5-2 (SPAdes) (version 2) | ecosystem: Host-associated > Plants > Roots >... | reverse complement strand
CGAGCTAAGAGAGCCAAGGGCCTCGCCCAAACTCATCAGAGTTCTGGTATCGGTTTCAGTCTTCATGCGCACTACCAAACTCTTCGCCCCAAATACGACGTCTTGTCTCTCCAACTTTGCGCTGAGAGAGCCGAGGGCCTCGCCCAAACTTGCCAGAGTGCTGGCGTCGGGCTCGGTCTTCATGCGGGCTACCAAACTTTCAGCTAAGAGTACGATGTCTTGTCTCTCCAGCTTTGCGCTGAGGGAGCCAAGGGTCTCGCCCAAACTTGCCAGAGTGCTGGCGTCGGTCTCGGTCTTGATGCGGGCTACCAAACTTTCAGCTAAGAGTACGATGTCTTGTCTCTCCATCTTTTCGCAAAGAGAGTCAAGGGTCTCGCCCAAACTTGCCAGAACGCTGGCGTCGGTCTCGGTCTTGATGCGGGCTACCAAACTTTCAGCTAAGGGTACGATGTCTTGTCTCTCCAACTTTTCGCAAAGAGAGTCAAGGGCTAAGCCAAAGTTTATTAGAATGACGGGGTTGGTCTCGACCTTCATGCGCGCTACCAAGCTCTCAGCCCCAAGTATGGCGTCTTGCCTCTCCAACTTCGCGCTGAGAGAGCCAAGGGCGTTGCCTAAGCTTTCCAGAACACCGGTGTCGGTCTCGGCCTTCAGGCGTGCTACCAGAATCTCAGCCCCAGGTACGACGTCTTGTCTCTCCAGCCTCGCGCTGAGAGAGCCAAGGGCCTCGCCCAAGCGTGCGAGGTCATAGGCGTCGGCCTCGGCCTTCATGCGCGCTACCAAATTCTCAGCCATAGGCACGACGTCTTGTCTCTCTAGCTTCGTGCTGAGAGAGCCAAGGACCTCGACCAAGCGTGCGAGGGCATAGGCGTCGGCGTCGGCCTCGGCCTTCATGCGCGCTACCAAATTCTCAGCCATAGGTACGACGTCTTGTCTCTCTAGCTTCGTGCTGAGAGAGCCAAGGACCTCGACCAAGCGTGCGAGGACATCAAAGTCGGTCTCGGCATTCAAGCGGGTGGAAAAATTCTCAACTATAGCTACAACGTCCTGTCGCTCTAGCTTCGCGCTGATAGAGGCGAGGACTTCGCTTAAGGTTGCTAGAACACCAAAGTCAGTCTCGGCCTTTATGCGGGCTACCAAGATCTCAGCCACAGGTACAACGTCTTGTCTCCCTAGCTTCGCACTGAGAGACGTAAGGGCTCTATTCAAGCTTGCCAGATGGACAGGGTCAGTCTCGGCCTTCATGCGCGCTACCAAAATCTCAGCCGCAGGTACGACGTCTTGTCTCTCCAGCTTCGCGCTGAAAGTGCCAAAGACCGAGCTTAAGCGTTCTAGACTTTTGGCGTTGGCTTCGGTCTTCATGCTCGCCACCAGATGCCCAGCCAGGGGTACAATGTCTTGTCTCTCCAATTTCGCGCCGAGAGAGCCAAGGGCCAAGCCCAAATTTGACAGGGTAAGGACATTGGTCTCGGTCTTCATCCGTGACACTATGGCGCCGGCAATTAGCTTGGCCGCCGAAGGGGTGAGGTGCAGCTTGCTCGCCAGGACAGCGGCAAATCCTACGGATCTTGGATCGGCCTGGGCGTTCTTCAGCGTTGGCAAGACCAACTCCTCGGCGAGTTCCTTGGACCCCTTCCCTTTAGGATCCAGTCCAATTGCTATGGCTACCAATTGTTCCACGCGTTTCCAAGCTCTAGCTGCGGTCGGTCCGTCCTGGCAAGCGAGATGCAGTGCGTCAAATGCTGCACTGTAACCTGCGGCACTCAAGCGCCGGAGCTCCTCAGCCTCCTCCTTGGTCATCTGCCAGCGATCACCATGCCCAATCGCCTTCATCACCTGGGCAGCGATCTCGTGCTTTCGATAGCGATCTACTGCCCATCCTCCAACGCCCAGAGCAACAAGAGTCAATCCGACCGGTAACCACCGCACTGCGCTGAGCCCGAAGAAGCGTCGCCTGTCGTTGAAGGAGAACCTTCCTCGAAGGCGCTCCCACAGCAGCCGGATCTGCTCGAATGGGGAGAGAAGCGCCCGCCAGCGCTGGCGCCAGCTCACGGACTCCTGGAAGATCTGAGCCCTTTCGCGCAGGAGCTCGGTCCATCGATTGGTCTGCCGGTAGGCCTCGCGGACCCCTCTCGCCAGATAGTCGTGATAGAGCAACAGGGTCTCTGCTTCGTCCTGCTCCCCGGGAATGCTTCGAAGGAGCTTGTCGTCCTCCAGTTGACGCACCGTCTTTTCGGCGGCATCGGGCGCGGCGCCACGGCGGCTCAGGATGGCATCGAAGTCGGAACGTGCCGCGGGCTGTGTCTTCGAGCCGTCCGGAGTCGCCATGGTCAAGAGCGCCTCCAGCACGGCACCGGTTGGAACGCCCGCCGCCTCGGCGGCCGCCTTGGCATGGCGTTCGACATGGAGCCGTTCCAGGCCGCGAAGACCGCCGATCCGCTCATACTCGGCCGTCGTCAGGGAGCGCAGGAGGCGCAGGGAGTTGAGCGCCACCGAGAGTTGGATGGGGAGGATCTGTCCTTCGCCCGACGCCTCGAGGTCCCGCAGGAGGCGCGAGCGGAGCTGGAGCCAGCCGAGCTCCGGGTCTTCGACGACGGGACGCCCTTCCCCGAGAGGCTCGGCGAGGCGGCTCAGGAGAGGAGCGACGAGGGTTCCCGGCAGACGGGTGAGATGCTCGCGGGCGATGCCGGCCTCTTCGACGAAGCCGAGCGCAGGGAGGCTCGGAGAGGCCTCGGAGCGCGCCACGGTGAGGACGCTCACCGCGCCGCTCCGCAACAGGTCCGCGAGGCCGTGCCAGTCCGGGTTGCGGCCTTCGATCTCGGTGGACCGGCGGAGCGTGGTGCCGTCATAGAACTGCTGGCGGTGGGCCGCGAGATAGTCGTCGAACTGGTCGAAGACGAGGAGAAGGCGCCGCGGGGAATGCAGGGGACGCTTTCCCATCCAGGCAAAAAGATCCGCGACCGCGGGCCGGTCGCCGCCGCCGAGGGCAAGCCACAGATCCTCGGGCAACCTGCCAAGGCCCCGTGCCAGGGCGAGGGACAGGCTACGCCCCCAACCGACGCCCGAGAGATCGACGACCAGCGGGATGAGCTCGCTGTCCTTGAGAGCGGGAACCAGCCCCGCTCGGACGAGAGAGCTCTTGCCCGAGCCCGAATCCCCTGTCAGGAACACCATGGCGTGCCGGGCACACTGCCCCGCGAGCTTCCTCACTTCCTCCTCACGCCCGGCCAGATGCTGGGGGTTTTCCGGGGAAAGCAGGAACTGCTGAGGCTCGCGGAGGATGGAGTGGCGGCTCAGCGCGGAGGCCAGGGCAACGATGGCGATGACCAGGAACACGCCGGCGAGAGCCCACAGCGCTTCGGGGGGAAGGCCCTTGAAGACCTTGACCGCATCTCCGACGCCGGAAACCGTGGCGGAGAGCGTGGAGATGGCGGTCCCGGCTGCCGCCAGCAGGGCCACATAGGTCTTCCAGTCCGAAGCCAGCTTCTGCAGTCTCGGATTCAAAGCGCCCCCTCCTCGAAGAGCACCAAGCTACAGCGATCGCGTTTTCACGGATTCTACACGGAAAGACCGTGGCCGGCGTTCCGCCGATTTCTCCGGAGATGCCGGCAAGGATGCCGGCGCACCCAGGGGGAAAAAAGAGGCCGCCCCCCGGGGAGGGCGGCCAAGCGGCAATGCTCGTTGAAGAGAGCGGTCAGTTGGCCGTGGCCGAGACCGTAGCGCTGACGGCGCTCTCGTTGCTCGAGGTGTCGACTGCGGTGATGCGGTAGAACCAGGTCGCACCGCTGGTCAGGCCCGAGTTGACGTAGCTGGTGCCGGTCACGAGCGAGCCGTTCAGCAGGGTGTAGGTGCCGCCGGAGGTGCTCGAGCGGTAGACGTTGTAGCCCGCCAGGTCCGGCTCGGCGTTCGCGGTCCAGTTGAGCGTGATCTTGCGCTTGCCCGGGGTCGCGGTCAGGCCGGTCGGGGCTGCCGGCGGCGTCGTGTCCGGCGGCGGGGCGGCGCCGAAGTCGAGGCGCGCGAAGCCCAGGTTCTCCTGCTGCGGCTCCGTGGTGAAGGCCGGGAAGAAGTGCCGCGTGTCGGACCAGGCCACGTAGGCCTTGCCGCCGCGGGCGTCGAGGCCCAGGTACTCGCCGGTCTGGTTCGGGTTGTAGTTCGGATTGTCCAGCGAGTTGTGGTCCGAGTAGGAGATCGAGCTGTTGTTGAACTCGGCGCTCGCGTTGCTCACCTTGGTGTTGGCCTCGAAGCTCACGCCGCAGTTGGTGGAGCGGGAGGCGTAGATGTCCAGCCGGCGGTTGTTCGTGTCGTTGCGGGCGTCGTGCCAGGCCACCACGGGGTTGCCGCTGGTCTGGTCGACCACCAGGAACGAGTGGAACTGGACGTTGCCGCCCGCGGCGTCGTCGTTGACCCGCACGGCCGCGTTCCAGGTGGCGCCGTTGTTCGTCGAGCGCTTCACCCAGATGTCGGAGTTGTTGACCGTCCGGCCGCCGCCGCTCGTGAAGTCGGTGTAGGTCACGTAGAGGGTGCCGTCGCAGGCGCCGCCCGAGTTGTCCACGTCGATCGCGCCGAAGGGACCGATGCAGCGGTCGTTCTGGGCCGTCGGGCAGTTCTTGTTGCTGAAGCCGACCAGGGTCGGGTCGACCACCAGCACCGGCGTCGACCAGCTCACGCCGCCGTTGGTGGAGCGCGTGTAGTAGGTCTGCTCGTTGCTGCAGTTGGCCAGGCAGCTCAGCGAGTTCCAGATCACGTGCACGGTGCCGTTCTTCTGCACCGCGATGTCGCATCCGAGGTCGACGCCGCCGCCCGCCGTGGGCAGGTCCACCTCCGTCCAGGTGGAGCCGCCGTTGCTCGAATAGGCGAACTTCTCGTTGTTCGAGCGGTCCCAGCAGGTGTAGTGCCGGCCGTTGAACGGGCTGCCCGCGTTGGTGTCGATGGCGTAGAAGTTCTTGTCCTCCAGGGTGGCGGTGACCCAGCCGTTCTTGATGATGCCCTGGGCGTTCCAGGTGGCGCCGCCGTCGGCCGAGCGGGCGACGACCATGGAATAGAGGTAGTTGCCGTTGTAGCAGATCAGCATGTAGTTGAGGAAAACCTCGTTGTTGGCGTTCCAGGACAGGGCCGGGTCGGAGCCGAACGTGCCGCCGCCGAGCGCGCCGCAGTCCATGCCGGCATAGGCCGAGTCGTCGGGCGAGCAGGTGTAGCTCCAGGTGGCGCCGCCGTCTCCGGAGTAGAAGATGGCCTGGAGTCCGTAGTCGCCGCAGGCGCCGCCCATGTCGTCCCAGGTGTTGGCCGAGGCCACGACCTGGTTCGGGTTGTTCGGGTTGACCACGATCTGGATCTCACCCTGGTACTCGGTGGGCGCGGGGGAGGAGGTCGAGGCGGCGTTGCGGTTGGGATCGACCGTGGCCGCGGCCACGGCCTGGCGCAGCGAGCTCTCGATCCCGCTCTCGCCGATCTCGCCCTCGGCTTCCCGCGACTCGTTGTACTGGCCGGCCATGCCGGGGTGCAGCTCCAGCCAGCGCTGGTGCTGCCGGTGGATGATCGTGGGGATCGCGAACTCGAAGCGTCCCATCTCCATCTCGGCCTGCAGCATGCGCATCGGCGAGATCGGCAGGTAGCTCAGGTACTGATCGACCACGGCGCGATTGTTCAGGTTGCCCTTGAGCTGTCCCTTCAGGGCCTGAAACTGCGGGTCGTGCTTGAGCCGGGTGACGGTGTCGAACAGGGCCTGCCGCTCCTCGGGCGACATCGGGCCGAGCCCGTCTGCGAACGCGGCCGGCACGGCGATCGCGATCGCCAGCGCCAGGGACAGCATTCGGACGAAATTCCTCATCTTTTGGTTCCTCCGGAAAAGGGTCTGTTCCTCAGCCTTGAGCAAGGGACCTGCCAAAGAGCCAAACCGTTGAAAGGAAAGGATCGACCTCGGGACCGTCCCCTGAAAAAGGGTCAGCGGCTGACCCATTCGGCTCGGTGTTTGACCCAGCATCGGCTCAGGCATTGACCCGGAGGGGTCCGGAGCGGCTAAATCCCACCCCTGCAAGACTTGCTGGACGTGGACGCCCGAGTGCGTTACCATTTCCGTCATGTTCAAAGCAGTCTGGCCGTATTTTGGGGCTTTGCTCCTGGGAGCGGCTCTGAGCACGGCCCAGGGAACAGCTCCCCTCAGCGCCCCCGCCCCCTCCTCCGGATACCGGCTTGGCCCGAAGGACCTCATCGAGATCCGGGTCCTGGAGCTGCCGGAGATGGCGAGCCTGGAGCGCCGCGTGTCGGAGAAGGGCTCGATCAACCTGCCCTTCCTGGGCGAGATCTCCGCGTCCGGCCTGACCGACGCCGAGCTGGCGGCCCGCATCAAGACGGAGCTGGAGCGCGCGATGCTGCAGCGCGCCTCGGTCGCGGTGCAGGTGCGCGAGTTCCGCGCCCGCCCGATCGCGGTGATCGGCGCGGTGCAGCAGCCCGGCAACCTGGAGTTCGCCGGCCGCTGGACCCTGCTGGAGGCGATCACCGCCGCCGGGGGCCTCTCCGACAGCCACGGCCGCACGGTCTACATCCTGCGCCACGCGGACAACGGCCTCTCCGACCAGATCGCGATCGACCTGGACGACCTGTTCGTCCGCGCCGATCCGCGGGCGAACATCCCGATCTTTCCGAACGACCTGATCAACATCCCGGTGACGCTGGAGGTGACGATCTACTTCCTGGGCGAGGTCGCCCAGCCGGGGGCGTTGACCTTCAAGAGCACGGAGCGGATCACGGTGCTGACCGCCGTGGCCCGCGCCGGCGGCCTGACCGACCGCGCCTCGCGCAGGATCCTGGTCCGGCGCGAGGGCGCGTCGGGCAAGTCGCAGGAGATCGAGGTCGACTACAAGCGCCTCGTCGCCGGCAAGGATCCGGACATCCAGCTCCGGGCCGGCGACGTAGTGGTGGTGAAGGAGTCCTTCTTTTGAGCGGCACAAACCTCTTCGACCGCGACCGCTCCGGTACGGAGCTTCAGCCCCGCGAGCACGGCACGGAATTCAACATCGGCGAGTGGCTGCGCGTCCTGCGGCGGCGCTGGCTGCTGGTGGCCGCCGCCTGCGCGATCGGCCTCGGCGCCGCGGCGGTCCACTATGCCATGACCCCCAGCCAATACGTGGCCACGGCCGTGCTCCAGATCGAGCGCCGCAGCCTGACGCCGCTGGTCGGCAGCCAGACCCCCTGGCTGGAGGACTGGTGGAACATGGAGTACTACCCGACCCAGTACAAGCTGCTGGAGTCGCGCGGCCTGGCCGAGCGCGTGGTGCGCAACCTGCGTCTGGCCGAGGATCCGGCCTTCAACCCGGGTGGCAGGCCCCTGCCCGCGGATGCCCAAGGGGGGGCATCCACGGCCGACGCCGACCTGGCGATGCTGGGCGGCCTCGCGAACCGCCTGCGCGGCGGCCTGGAGGTCGAGCCGATCCGCAACACCCAGATGGTGACGCTGACCTACCGCCACTCCAACCCGGAGTTCGCCGCCCGCGCGGTCAACGGCTTCGCCGAGGCCTTCATCGACTGGGGCATCGAGAACCGCTCCACCACGGCCGGCAACGCCTCGACCTTCCTCTCGTCGCAGATCGAGACCCTGAAGAACGAGATCCAGGACAAGGAGACGCAGCTCCAGAACGTCAGCCGGTCGAGCAACATCGTCGAGCTCGACTCCGGCTCGAACGTCACCATGCAGCGCCTGGAGGCGCTCAACAAGAGCTACAGCGACGCCCTGCGCGCCCGGATCGAGAAGGAGGCGCGCTACCGGGAGATCATGTCGGCGCCCAAGGAGGCCGTCGCCGAGTCGCAGTCCGACGGCCTGGTGACCGACCTGAAGCGCAAGCAGCTCGAGATGGAGCGCGACTACGAGATCGGGTTGAAGACCTACAAGAAGGACTTCCCCAAGATGATCGAGCTCCAGGCCGCGATCGAGAAGGGGCGGCAGCACCTGGCCGGCGTGGTCGAGGAGATGGTGGGCAAGGCGCGCCAGACCGCCTACGCCGAGTACCAGACCGCGATGCGCGAGGAGAAGGCGCTGGAGCAGGAGATGCGCGGTCTCAAGTCCGAGGTCCTGGACGAGAGCTCGGCCTCGGTCGAGTACCACAACCTCGACCTGGAGGTGCAGACGCGGCGCAACCTGCTCGACGACGTGCTCAAGGCGCAGTCCGAGACCGAGGTCACGGCGCGGCTCCAGGGCACCCGCGAGTCGAACGTGCGCATCGTCGACCGCGCGCTCGCCCCCGGCGGGCCGGCGAGCCCGAACCTGCGGCAGGACCTCTCGTCCGGCCTGTTCGTCGGACTGCTCGCCGGCCTCGGGCTGGTGCTGCTCCTGGAGTACATGGACCGCACGGTGAAGACCGCCGAGCAGGTCGAGCGGCTGCTGGGGCTGCCCGCGCTCGCGGTGATCCCCGACATCTCGGACGCGGGCTCCTCCTACTACGGATGGTACCGGTCGTACGGCGGCTACGGCATGAAGCCCGAATCCGGCAAGGGCGCGAGCGCCGTGAAGGGCGGCAAGGGCTCGCGCCGCTGGCTGGAGAAGAAGAAGTCGGCCGACGCGCCGGGCCGCATCGAGCTGGTGCCGCACGAGGGGCCGCGCCTCGCGGTCTCCGAGGCCTACCGGTCGCTCCGCACGGCGCTGCTGCTGTCGTCCGCGCACGAGCTCAAGGTGGTGGCGGTGACCTCGGCGGTGGCGAGCGAGGGCAAGTCCGCGACCGCCACGAACCTCGGCGTGGTCATGGCCCAGCTCGGCCGCCGGGTGCTGATCATCGACGCCGACCTGCGCAAGCCGCGGCTGCACGAGGTGCTCCAGGTCTCCAACCGGGCCGGCCTGGTGAGCTACCTGACCGGCGGCGCCGACTTCGACTCGGTGGTGCGCCCCACCACGGTGCAGCACCTCTCCGTGATCCCGTCGGGCCCGATCCCGCCGAACCCGTCCGAGCTCCTGGCCTCCGACCGGATGCAGGAGCTGGTGCGGATGGCGCGCTCGCGCTTCGACTTCGTGGTGATCGACACGCCGCCGATCCTGCCGGTCACCGACGCCGCCCTGGTGGGCACGCTGGTCGACGGCATGACGCTCTGCCTGCGGGCCGGCAAGGTGACCCGCGACGAGGCGCTCTCCTGCCGGGACCGCCTGCAGTTCGCCGGCATCAAGGTGCTCGGCGTGGTGCTCAACCGCCACTCGGCGTCGCAGGGCGGATACTCGGGCCGGCGCTATCAGATGTACGAGACCTACGGCGGCTCCTTGGCAGGTTCCGGGGCGGGCGAGCCGAAGGCCGGTTCCGCTGCCTGATGATCGACCTGCACTGCCACATCCTTCCGGGCATCGACGACGGCCCGCGGACCCGGGAGGATGCGCTCGCGATGTGCCGGCTGGCCGCCGAGGATGGCTGCCGGGCCATGGTCGCCACGCCGCACCAGCGGCGCGGGCGCTGGTGGAACAGCGACCGCGAGGCGATCGCGGCGCTCGCGCAAGACCTGCAGGCGGGTTTGGGGTCCGAAATCCGTATCCTGGTAGGTGGCGAGATCCACGTGGACTCCGAGCTGTTCGCCGAGGTGGAGAAGCTGCCGGACGGCGGCATCCTCCCCCTGGCCGGCTCGCGCTACCTGCTGATCGAGCTGGACGACCGAGGGCGTGCGGGCGAGGCGATCAGCCTGGTGCACGAGCTGATCGTGGCGGGCTGGACCCCCGTGCTGGCGCACCCGGAGTTCATCCCGTGGCTGGCCGGGGACCTGGATCTGACGGCGCGCCTGGTAGCCCTCGGCGCGCGGGTGCAGGTGACGGCCATGAGCGTGACCGGCGACTTCGGCAAGGGGCCGCAGGCCGACACGCACGCGCTGATCGAGGCGGGGCTCGCGCATTTCGTGGCCAGCGACTGCCACGGCATGCTGCGCCGCCCACCCGGTCTGCGGCGCGCCTATCAGACGATCGCCGGCCGCTGGGGAGCCGAAACGGCCCGGCGGCTGGTTTCCGACAACCCGCGGGCGGTGGTGCAGAACAAGCCGCTCGCCGTAGCAGCCGGAGCGAACGGCCCCGAGGCGTCCGAAGCATGAAGAGCATCCTCCTCCTACTCACCCTTGCTACCGCGGCCCTTCCCTTGTCCGCGGCCGGGGTGGACCCGTTCTACCAGAGCCTGCTCCGGGAGGGGGTCCTCCAGTATGACCGCGGCGACTACGCCGAATCGGCGCGCACCCTGAGGATCGCCTGCTTCGGCATGCTCGACGAGCCCAGGGCGCTCGCCGGCTGCCTGTCGCGCCTCGCCCTGGCGCAGGACCGCATGGACGACGGCGACGGCTTCCAGGACACCTTCCGCCGCCTCGCCGAGGTGGAGGAGCGCTTCCAGGCCTACACCGGCGCGGAGCTGCCCGCCGAGACCCGCGCCGCGCTGGAGCCGCGGCTGGCGGCGCGCATCCCGGCCGCCACGCTGCGCGCGATCCCGGTCTTCCGGCCGCTGGCCGACCTCAAGCCGGCGGCGGCCGAGCCGAAGCCGCGGCGGGGCAAGAGCGAGGCGCAGCCGGCGGCCACCCCCCCTCCGCGGGTAGCTGCGGTGCCTCAACCCGCGCCGGCCGAGCCCGAGCCGGCCGCGCCCCGCGCCATCACGGCCGCGGAGCGCGACCGGATGAGCCAGGCGCGCAAGCTGCTGGGGCAGGAGAGCAAGGTCAAGGACCTGAAGCAGGCCTATGACCTCGCCCGCGGGGTCGCGGACGCGCACCCGGAATCGGTCGAGGCGCAGCACCTGGCGGCCGAGACGGCCTACCGCATCTCCCGCTGGGCGGATGCCGCCCGCTACTTCCGCCGCGGCGGCGAGCCCGGCGAGAACCAGCCGGAGCTGCAGTTCTACATGGCCGTATCCCTGTTCGAATCCGGCGACGCCGCGGGCGCGGCCGCCATCCTGAAGCGCTCGCTTCCCAACCTGCAGCGCAGTCCCTATGTGGATGCGTACGCGCGCAAGATTCTCGGTTAGACTAGAGGACGAAGGAGTCCGTCCATGAAAGCACGTCTATTCGCCGGTCTGTTGCTGGTCTGTGCCACGGCGGCGCAGGCCCAGTCGGTCTCCCTGGTCGACGTCAAGTGCATCCCCCGCAAGACCAACGGGGTGGTGAAGGCGGCGATCATCCCCGATCCGGCGGTCGGCCAGTCGCCGCGCCTCTACTTCCGCTGGAAGGGCCAGCCGGCCTTCTACTGGACGCCCATGGAAGTGGAGCCCAACAGCCAGTACTGGTCGGTGCTCCCCCGCGCCGAGGACCGCAACTCCGAGGTGGAGTACTACGTGGCCGTGGTCGACGCCGCCGGCAAGATGGTGGCGCAGTCCGAGCCGCGGTCCGCGAAGGTGGACGCCGACTGCGACACGAAGCTGAGCCCGAAGGAGCAGGGGGTGGCGGAGAACCTGATCGTGGGCGAGACCACGCCCAACCAGTACCGCAAGAAGGTGATCGGCTTCCTCTGCCCCGGCCTGAAGATCCGGATCGACCATCAGGGGATCCGCCGCGCCGACGAAGAGTGCGGCCCCTGCGGGCTCGCCTGGCTCCCGCCCACGGCCCTGGCGACCGCCGGCGTCCTCGGCGTCATTCTGACCCACGACCCCGAGCCGTCCCCTTCCAGGCCCTAGCAGGCACCCTTACTTACTGACCCCGGTCTTGCACAAGGCCTGGGGCTTTTTCCGGCCGCCCGCGGTGTCCTCCGGGATCCCGGGCCGGTCTCCGTCCATTCACGACTTATCAAGGGACTCGAAATGACACGTATCGCTGCCTTTCCGACACCTCTGCCCGACCGGGACCGCCCGGACGGCCATGGCCATCTCATCGCTCCCCATGGCGGGGAGCTGGTGAACCTGCTCGTCTCGCCCGAGCGCGCCGCCGAGCTCAAGTCCGCCTCCCGCGACTGGGCCTCCTGGGACCTCACGCCGCGCCAGTTCTGCGACCTCGAGCTGCTTCTGAACGGCGGCTTCTCGCCGCTGACCGGCTTCATGGGCAAGGCCGACCACGACTCCGTGTGCGCGAACATGCGCCTCGCCGACGGCACGCTCTGGCCGATCCCGATCCTGCTCGACATCCCCCGCGAGCTCGCCGACAAGCTCCACGCGGGCAAGAGCGTGCTCGCCCTGCGCGATCCCGAGGGCGTCATGCTGGCCGCCTTCCACGTCGAGGAGCTCTGGGAGATCGACAAGGACGCGAGCGCCCGGGCGACCTTCGGCACCGTCGATCCCAAGCACCCGGGCGTGGCGCAGCTCCAGCGCTCGCACCCGGTGGCCGTGGGCGGCCGGCTGGAGGGGATCCAGCTCCCGACCCACTACGACTTCCGGGGGCTGCGCCTCACCCCGGCCGAGCTGCGCGCCGACTTCGCGCGCCAGGGCTGGCGCCACATCGTGGCGTTCCAGACCCGCAACCCCATGCACCGGGCGCACTGCGAGCTGGCGCTCCGCGCGGCGAAAGAATCGCAGGCCAACCTGCTCATCCATCCGACCGTCGGCATGACCAAGCCGGGCGACCTCGACCACTACACCCGGGTGCGCTGCTACCAGGCGGTGGCGAACCGCTTCCCGCAGCACACGGCCCGGCTGTCGCTGCTGCCGCTCGCCATGCGCATGGCCGGCCCGCGCGAGGCGCTGTTCCACGCCATCATCCGCAAGAACTACGGCTGCACCCACTTCATCGTCGGCCGCGACCACGCCGGTCCGGGCAACGACTCGCAGGGCAAGCCCTTCTACGGCCCCTACGACGCGCAGGAGATGCTGCGCGAGCACGAGGACGAGCTGGGCGTGAAGATGGTGCCGTTCAAGATGGTCACCTACGTCGAGGACCTCGACACCTACCTGCCGCAGGACGAGGTGCCGGAAGGCGCGCGCACGCTCGACATCTCCGGCACCGAGCTCCGCCGCCGCCTCCAGGAGGGCCGCGAGATCCCGGCCTGGTTCACCTTCCCCGAGGTCGCCGAGGAGCTGCGCCGCACCCATCCGCCGCGGCATCGCCAGGGCTTCACGGTCTTCCTGACCGGCCTCTCGGGCTCGGGCAAGTCGACGATCGCCAACGCCCTGCTGGTCAAGTTCATGGAGACCGGCGGCCGGCCCGTGACCGTGCTCGACGGCGACATCGTGCGCAAGAACCTGTCCTCGGAGCTCAACTTCTCCAAGGAGCACCGCGACATCAACATCCGGCGCATCGGCTTCGTGGCGGCGGAGATCACCAAGAACGGCGGCATCGCGATCTGCGCGCCGATCGCCCCCTACGACAGCGTGCGCAAGGAGGTGCGGAGCGTGGTGGAGCCGGGCGGCGGCTTCGTGCTCGTGCACGTGGCCACGTCGATCGAGGTCTGCGAGGAGCGCGACCGCAAGGGCCTGTACGCCAAGGCCCGCGCCGGCATCCTCAAGGAGTTCACCGGCATCTCCGACCCCTACGAGGAGCCGCAGGACGCCGACGTGGTCATCGACACCGCGAAGCTCTCCCCCGAGGAGGCGGCGCAGGAGATCCTGCTCTTCCTGGAGAAGGAAGGCTACGTCGGCGTGGAGGCCGTGTGAGGGAGGAGCTGGAGCGGATCGGAGAGGCGTTGCAGGAGGCCCTGGCCGTCCTGCGGCGCTTCACCCCCGGCGAGGTGGCCTCGCGGCGCAAGTCCGGGGACGACCCCGTCACCGAGGCCGACACCCAGGTGGACGCGCTTCTCCGCCGCCTGCTGCCGCGCGACGGCGAGGGCTGGCTCTCCGAGGAGACCACCGACGACCTGTCGCGCCTGGACCGGCAACGGGTCTGGGTGGTGGACCCCCTCGACGGCACGCGCGAGTTCGTGGAGGGCATCCCCGAGTGGTCGGTCTCGGTCGGCCTCGTGGTCGACGGCGAGCCGGTCGCCGGGGGCATCTGCAACCCCGCGACCGGCGAGCTGATCCTGGGAGCGAAGGGGGTGGGCGTGACCCTGAACGGCCGGCCGGCGCGCGTGAGCGCCCGCGAGCGTCTGGAAGGGGCCACGGTCGTGGCGAGCCGCAGCGAGGTGAAGCGGGGGGAGTGGCAGGGCTACCGCGACGGCGCCTTCGAGATGCGGCCCACCGGCTCCGTGGCCTACAAGCTCGGGCTGGTGGCCGCCGGCCTCGTGGACGCCACCTGGACGCTCACCCCCAAGCACGAGTGGGACGTGGCGGCCGGCGTGGCGCTGGTCCGCGCGGCCGGGGGGGTGGTGGTACCGGGCGCTCCGGAGGAGGACCGCTTCAACCGCGCGAAGCCGAAGCTCACCCGGCTGATCGCGGCCCCGCCGCAGCTCCTGCCGCAGATTCACGAAGAGATCGCCTGGCGGGAAAAGGCGCGGAACACGGACTGACACGGACGGGCACGGACGATCACGGACTCCGGACCGGTCCGTGTCAGTCCGTGGAGGTCCGTGAACGTCCGTGTTCCCTGGCCGGCCGCGGGTAGACCCCTCTACCCGCGATCCCGGGGGGCTCTACCCGCTGGGTAGACCCCTCTACCCGCGCCGCGCAGGGTCTCCACCCCGTGGGTAGACCCCTCTACCCGCGGACCCGGGGGGCTCTACCCCGTGGGTAGACCCCTCTACCCGCGATCCCGAGGGTTTCCATCCCGCGGGTAGACCCCTCTACCCACGGGCCCGGGGGGATCTACCCACGGGGTAGACCCCTCTACCCCGGTCGTTTGAGTGCTGAATTGGTTTGCCCTGCTGTGCCGGGTCCGGCTTTCTGGATGCTTGATCTCGAAAGCCGGTCGCTCTACACTATCGGCATGAACGAAAGCCCCGAAGTAGACCAGTCCCAGATCCATGGCGAGATGGCCCGCCTCATGGAGCTGCTGCGCACCATCGTCCGCATGCTCGGCTACACGAACCGCGACGTCGAGCGGCGTGCCGGGCTCAACCATGCCACCGCCGTGCGGTACTTCCGCGGCGAGGGCGAGCCGAAGCTGGAGTTCGTGCTCGCCGTGGTGAGCGCCATCGGTCTGGAGCATTGGGAGTTCTTCGACATCGCCTATCCCCAGCGGCAGGAGCCGAGCGTCTCCGGCCAGAAGCTGCGCCGGCTGCTCAACCAGCTCGTGCCGACCGCGCCGAAGCCGGTGGAGAAGCCGCCTCTTCAGGGCAAGGACCTGGAAGCGATCCTGGAAGGCATGCGGAACGACCTCCGGGCGCTGGCGGAGAAGGGGTAGCCCCCTCACACCGCCAGGGCGTCGCGCTCGATCTCCTTGGCGCGGAGCTGGGCGAGCGCCCTCTCCACCAGGTCGGACGTGACCATGCCCGTGCGGAACGCGGCCTCCAGGACCAGCAGCGCGCCCAGGTACTCGTCCCAGCGCTCGGCATCCAGGAAGAGGTTGAGCGTGGGGAGCGCTTCGGCCTGCGCCTCGCGGAGCCGGTCCTGGCGCAGCAGGGTCGCGGCCAGATCGAGGGACGCCACCGCCGTGAAGAGCTTGAGCCCGAGCGCCGCGAGGCCGTCGCGCGACTGGCGTAGGGCGGTCTCCGCGCTCTCCAGCTCTCCGAGGTCGTGGAGCACCCGGCCCTCCATCCAGCGCAGCCGCACGGCCGCGGCGGCCGACTCCCCGCCGGACACGCTCCGGCAGAGCGCGAGCGTCCTCCTCGCCTCGGTCCGCAACCCGAGCTCCAGGGTCAGGAGCAGGTGGTTGTGGATCGCCGTCGTGAGCAGGACGGGGTCCTGCGCGGGCTCGATCCGCGCGAGCCCCTCCAGGCTCAGGCGCAGCGCGTCGTCCTCCAGGCCCTGCATCCCCGCATAGATCGAGTGCGTGATCCGGGCGCGGCCGGCCAGGCGGCGCTCGTGCGCGTGGTCATAGACGCCGGTCACGATCGACAGGAGCTGCGTCGCGCTCTCCAGGTCTCCCGACTTGCCGTGCATCGTGGCCATGAGCTCGAGCAGGTGAGCCGACAGGTGCAGGTCGTGGATCTCGTTGGCCCTGCCGAAGGCCTCCTCGAAAGCCGTGTGCGCCGCGGGGAGCCGCCCCGCCACCCGGAACGCGTTCGCCAGCTCGCCCCAGGCGCGCGCCTGGATCGCGGTCACGCCCGCCCTGCCGCAATCGCCGTGCTTGAGCTGCGCGGCCACGTCCCGCGCCACGTTCGCCAGGTGGAGCATCTGCCGCGGATCGTGGTAGCGCGCGGCCCAGCTCCGGGCGAGCAGCGCCTCGCAGACGCCGGGGCCCGAGAGGCTCATGTCGCCCTCGCGGGTCACCGCCAGGATGCCCCCGGCGCCAAGAAGTCTCCACGTTTTCAGGAACCGGTCACGCTCGCCCGCCGAAAGACGGGGCAGGGAGCGGTGGGCATAGGAGGGGAGGTCGGTGGGGAAGAAGGTCTGGCTCATGGAGAAAGGATTCTCCAGTCGTGGAGAATTTTTCGAGCCGGTCCCGGGGTGAACGTCTGGAAAATCAGACCTGCTTCCCAAGGCGTTGCGCGATCTTGGCCCTGTGCTCCAGGGCGAGGGTGCGGACGGCCTCGGGCCAGCCCTCCGGTCCCTCGACCAGCCCGGCGAGCTCGACGGCGAGGTCCGCGAGGCGGGTGGCCTCCTCAGGATCCTCGGCGGCCAGCGCGGCCTCACCGGCCTCGGCGGCGAGCGCCCAGGCGTGGTACTCGCCGGCGCCCAGCTTCACGACCGCCGCCCTCTCGCGCGCCGTGGCGAGAGCCAGGAGCCGCGGAGTCGAGCGCGGCGAGCGTCTCCAGGAACTGGCCCTCCTCGATCGGCGCCTGCCTCCGCTTGCTGGAGATCAAGTGCCAGATCTGGTGGCCGGGCCTGCCGCAGCGCGCCCCGATCTGATCCTGGCCGACATCCCGGAGCTCCCAAAGGAACCCCAGGATTCGCTTGCGAAGCGACGGATCGATTCTCATGGTCGAACAACCCCAGGATATCTGAATTTCCAGAAGAAATCGAGGTAAGCACTCCCGTATCAGCTCAAGAAGGCAGGGTATTCGGCGAAGGGAGGGCCGGGAGTGCAGATTCTTCGCCATTTTGGCGTCTTTTATTCGCCACCCCGGCGTCGCGCCATGGAACATCGTCATCTGACCGCCGAAGATGTGCTCCGATTCCTGGGGGTGGGCCTCACCCTCCCGACGCTCCGGCTCGTTGTCCGCGAGCTGCTGGCGGACTGTGCCGTCTGCCAGGAGGCGATCGAGCGGACGGCGCGGGACCATCCCGGAGCCGGCTAGCACCTCTTCGGACCTCATTCTGCCACCGCCCCGGACCTCTTCGCCGGGGCGGTTTCATTTTCGTCGAAATTGGGTCTTGACAGGACCGGAAAGTCTGGTCTACGATCTGTTCGTCGCAAGCAGTTCAAAGTACCAGTCCGAAGTACAGGAGACAGGACTCACGCCCGAGATCAATATCGATCCGGGCTTATCCAAAAGGAGATAGTCATGAGTCACGCAGGACAGCAGTTGAGTTTCACGGCCGTGGAGAAGGGCCCGGTGGCGGTGATGCCGGACAAGGCGCACCTGAAGCCGGAGCGGGTTCAGCAGCAGATGGCGAGGCTGCTGGGCTGGGAGGAGAGTCCGGGCGTGCCTGGGCTCCACCGGGTGCGCGGGTTCGCCAGCGGGATGGAGGCGGAGGCGTACGCCGGGCTGGTGTTCCGGCTGGCGACGCGCCGCCGCCAGCAGGTGAGTGTGGATCTGGCGGGCAAGCAGGTGCTCGTCACGATCCAGGGACGCCCCGGCCGCAAGGCCGGAATCACCAACGCCGGCTACGACCTGGCCTGCGCGCTGGGTTGATCGGCAAGGACGAGAAAGGAGAGATGAGTATGGCTACCACATCGCAGGCTGATTTCATCACCGACTGGCGGTTCACGATCACCACGGTGGACGCGAACGCCGCCGAGCTGGCGCCGGCGCAGGGTGACCGGGTGCAGCTCGAGGCCGTGCTGGTGAAGACGGAGGAGGCGAGGCAGCGTCAGAAGTACCACCAGGGCCAGCTCCAGCAGGCGACGCGCGACCTGGAGGCGGGTCTGGCGGAGGGGCGCAAGCTGCACGTGAAGATCCGGAACTTCATCCGCGCGATCTACGGCATGGACAGCGAGAAGCTGGTGGAGTTCCAGATGAGGCCGCGCCGTTCGGTGCGGGTGTCGAAGGAATCGAAGTCGAAGGGGGCAAAGAAAATGCCGTCGGAGGCGGGCCCCACCCTGCCCCCGACGGCCGCTCCCGAGACCGATGGCACGATCCAGAAGTAAGCGGATCCTACCATGAATTCCCCCGGGGGGGCACCCGCCCCCCGGCTTTTTCGCTCCCTCGTCTGCCAGGCCGCCGGACTTGCGAGTCCGGCCGCGCGGCAGCCAAGCAGGAGCAACAGGGATGGGGGAGCCCCCGCCCGCGGGCTCTTTGACAATCGATGGACCAACTTTCAAAACGGGGGCAGGCCCTGTGCGGCCGGGGTCTGCCCCTTCCAAATTTGGGGACGGGCCATGAGAGGGGGCGTGGCCCGTCCCTCCTGCCTTTTATGTGCAGGTGTTCAGGATACGGCTCCATGATAGACTCCAGCGCGGAAAAAATCGTGGGACAGCACGACCTGAGTTACCGGAGCTTCTTCGCCCACCGGCGCATGATCCAGGATCTCCTGCGGGAGATCGTGGGCGAACGCTGGGTGGAGCGCATCGACCTCGACACCGGCGAGCGCGTTGACGCTTCCTTCGTCTCCCCCAAGCATGAGAACCGCGAGAGCGACGTCATCTGGAAGTTCCGGCGCAAGGATGGCGGAGAACCGGTCTACGTTTACGTCCTCCTGGAGTTCCAATCGCGGCCGGACCCCTCGATGCCGGTCCGCCTGATGGGCTACGTGAGCCTCTTCTACCAGGGTCTGATGGCCAGTCAGCCAGCGGCAGGCTGGAGGAAGCTGCCGCTCGTCATCCCGGTCGTCGTCTACAATGGAGCGGAGCCGTGGAACGTCGCGACGGACCTCGGCTCCTTGATCGGCGAGCTGGACCCTTCGGCGGAGATCTACCGGCCCCAGTTGCGCTACCGGCTGGTGGACGAAGCAGCCTACCCTCGCGAGGGTTTGGCGACGCTGAACAGTCCGGTGGCCGATCTGTTCCGTATCGAGAAGAGCCGCGACTGGTGGGAGGTCCGTTCGAGCGTTCATCGGCTGCGGCAGAGCATTCCGCCGGCCGAGGCAGGTTTGCGGAAGGCGTTCGAGACCTGGCTGCAGAAGGTCATCCTGCCGCGCTTCGGACTGCCGCAGGAGGAGGTCTCCGACACGCTGACTCTGGAGGAGCTCGAAACCATGTTGGCTGACAGCATCGACCGTTGGAACCGTGAGATCCGAGAAGAGGGCCGCCAGGAGGGCCGCCAAGAGGGCCGCCAAGAGGGGGAAGCCCGAGTGGTGCTTCGGCTCCTTCGGTTGAAGTTCGGGCCTCTGGAGCCTGGGATCGAGGACCGGGTGCGGTCTGCGGACGCGGATCGTCTCCTGGAGTGGGGCGAGCGCGTTTTGACGGCCGAGAGCCTCCAGGATGTCTTCAGCGGCTGACCTCTTCTGCCCAGCCCCGGGCTGACGTCCGGGGCTACATGCCGTCGCCCCGTCGGGGCTCACTGGGAACCGGATCGCCCGCCGCCCGTTCTAATTCCTCCAGAGGCGCCTCTCCACGACGGATTCCATCCAGGAGGTGGAGAGATGAATGTTTCCGAGAAGACCGCCGTCCGCAGCGAGATCAACGTCACTCCCCTGGTCGATGTCTGCCTGGTGCTGCTGATCATCTTCATGGTGGTCACGCCGCTGCTCTACAAGCAGGTCGACGTCCAGCTCCCGAAGACGCCCGGACCGGGTCCGCTCCCGAAGGGGGAGCAGTTGATCAAGGTCGCGATCCTGGAGAGCGGCATGATCCGCGTCAACGGGCTGCCCGTGCCGCGCGAGCGTCTCGCGAGCACGTTGACCGAGATGTTTCAGCCGGACCGCCCGGTCGTGGTGGAGGGAGACCGGCGCCTCTCCTACGGCGAGGTCCGCGGCATCCTGGAGCTCATCCAGGACGCCGGCTTCCGCCAGGTGGGACTGGTGGCGGAGAGGGACGGTTAGTTCCTCGTCAAAGTCAGATTGGATAGCGTTTCATGTAGGGGCGGGGCTTGTCCCCGCCCGGGCGGGCGGAGGCCCCAGACGCGAAGATCTTTGGGATCTTCCCCCACCCGGGCGGGGACAAGCCCCGCCCCTACATCCTCAACCGGCAATTCAAGTGTGACAAGAGCACCAGGCTTGACGCCCTCCTCTCCCGGCCCTACGCTCATCCGATGACGAGCGAGCCCTCCGATCCGGCTTCCAACCCTCTCGGCGACGCGCCTCCGGTGGAGGCCAGCCCGGAAGACATCATGCGCACCTGCCCCAACTGCGGCCGGCGGCTGGAGGAGCGCCGGTGCAAGCTCTTCTGCCCCGAACCGCGCTGCGGCTTCTATCTCTCGTGCGCGGACTACTACTGAGGAGACAGATCATGAACGCAAGGCGGATTCCATGGGCCGTGCTGTGTGGAGTGCTGGCGCTGGGCGGCCCGGCGGTGGCGCAGGGACTGGGCGACGGCAGGGGTATCGATCATGTCGCCGCGCTCGTGCGGCTGGAGAATTTCGACGCCGCGGCGGAGGTCTGGACCGGGCAGCTCGGGTTCTCGGCCACGCCGGCCCTGCTCTCTCCCCTGGGGGCCAAGAACCGGCTGATCTGGTTCGGCGACCAGAGCTACCTGGAGATCGTGGCGTTCACGGAGCTCAACGAGTTCACGGCGCCGTTCCTGGCCTTTCTGGAGGACCACGAAGGGGCCAAGTTCTACGGCACCGAGGTGGTGGACGCCGCGCAGGCGATGACGTTCCTCACCGGCGTCGGCTATGCCAACGTCGGCCCGTTTCCGGCGCCGCCCCTCACGATCGAATCGACCGGTGAGGTCGTGGGCTTGAGTCCGCTCTGGCGCTCGATCATCCTTCTCGGTCCGGTCGCTCCCGACAACTCGAACTTCCTCCTGGACTACGACGAGGCCCAGGTGCAGCAGATGTTCACGGATTTTCCGGTCCTGGCGCCGCAGCCGCATGCCAACACGGCGCAGAGGATCGACACGCTCTGGCTCGTGGTGGCGGACCTGGACGCGGCCATCGCGTTCTACGAGGGCCTGGGTCTCGACGTTCGCTTCGAGCACAAGAAGATCCACTACCTGGGCGCCCGCGGCGCGGAGGTGCGGTACCACGGCAGCACCCTGGCCCTGTTGCAGCCGGATGGGCCGGGCCTGGTCGCGGATTTCGCGGCGGACCGTGGAGAGGGCATCCTGGGTGCGAGCATCCAGGTCGGCGATCTCGACGCCGCCCGAGCTCTCGTTTCCGGCAACACCGGCCTGAGCCTGCAGATCTTCCGGGACAGCGGCCGGGACCGCTTCCTGATTCCAGCGTCGCTGACCCACGGCTTTCTGGTCGAGATGGTCGAGTAGCAGGAGGCGGCCGGGCGCCGCCTCTTGCTTCATTCCCGCCCATCTGCGACAATCTCCCCGTACTCACGCAGCGAAGTCATTGACGTCTACGGAGTTAGCCCCGAACGAAGTGCCTATTCTCGAGCCGGAAGCAGCGCTCTATCCCCCCACTCTCTTCGAAGGTCAGGAAGGGGCGTCCCCTTGGCGGGTGGCGCGGGTGCGGAGCCGCCAGGAGAAAGTCCTGGCCCGCCATCTCCTGGGGAGCGGGGTCGGGTTCTACCTGCCCCTGGAGCGCCGGGAGGTGCGGCGCGGGGGGCGGCGCTTCGTGTCGCACCTGCCTCTCTTCCCGGGGTACGTGTTCTTCCGGGGGGAGAAGGCCGCGGCGCTGCGGAGCCAGGTGATCGTGAGCCTGCTCGAGGTCCACGACCAGCGGCTCCTGGGCCGCGAGCTGGCCGAGCTGTGGGCGCTCCAGAAGGCGGGGCTGCCCCTGGTCGCCCTTCCCTGGCTCGGACCGGGCGATGCCGTGCGGATCGTGGACGGGCCGCTCCAAGGGTGCACCGGGACCGTGCTGCGGGAG
>Ga0268265_10001248_pt1 | contig 21991 bp, 19 predicted proteins | sample KBSSwiS52_FD_190355 | JGI IMG/M metagenome (GOLD analysis project Ga0268265, IMG submission 190355) | Switchgrass rhizosphere microbial communities from Kellogg Biological Station, Michigan, USA - KBS Switchgrass S5-2 (SPAdes) (version 2) | ecosystem: Host-associated > Plants > Roots >... | reverse complement strand
GACGACGATCGCCGCCATCCAGGCTCGCGCGACCTGCCGGAACGGCACAGGCTGGGTGTAGTAGGCCATGGGATCGTTGATGTGCACCATCGGCTCCCAGCCGTAGGGCGTGGGCATGAACGACATGCCGCGGGCGACGACCACGTGCCCGCCCTGGCCGGTGTTCACGCCGATGATCACCGCGTGGCCCATCGCCAGGGTGCGATAGAGAGTCAGCGGATCGGTGGGCGGCGCATAGTTCGAGGTCCGCCCGCCGAACTGGTTGATCAGGCCCTGGATCTGCGGGATCGAGCCGGTCCGCACGCAGGCCGGGTTCGGGCTGCTGCAGCAGGCCTCGGGGCCCACGCCGTTGGCGATGGCCACCAGGGCGCATTGCGGCGGCGTGCCCTGCGGCCCGCGCGAGGCCATGATGATCTGCTGGGCGACCGCCGCCCAGCACCAGACGCCGGTCTGCTGCTGCAGGTCGCGGATCGGCAGGTCCACCGGGGGCAGGGGCCGGTCGAAGACGCCGTTGACGTCGACGCGGGCGTCGAGGGGCGCGGCCTGATTGGGCGACGCGGCCTGGTCGTTCGGCTGGCCGCACGCCGCCAGGGCCAGCAGGACCGCGGCGAGCGCCGCCCAAAATCCTTTCCTCGCCACGCCGCGCATCGCCCGCCCCTCGCCCCGCCGCGAGCTTGAGAGATCCGCCGCTTTCGCCCAAGCGGATTCCCGCGTCGCGCGCCCGGGCTTGCCGCCCCCGGCCAGGGGAATATGGTGAACGGAGCCGGGTTCGGCGAACCTGGGTATGACGGGGGTGGCGCATGGATCGGATGGTGCTGGGCATGGCCATGGCGGCGGCGTGCGCCCTGGCGGGTTGCGATCGCATGGGCGGGCAGGGCCAGCAGGGCCAGCCCGCCCCTTACAACAATGGCGGCAATGGCTGGCCGGGCGCCCAGCCGAACGGCCAGCCGTGGCAGATGGCGCAGAACCCGGGCCAGCAGGGCTTTCCGCCGGGGCCGCAGGGTCCCTACCCGCCCGGCGGGCCGCCTCAGGGCCCCTATCCGCCGCAGGGACAGGACGGGGGCTATCCCCAGCCGAACGCCTATGCCCCACAGGGGCCGCAGGGCTATCCGCAACAGCCGCAGGGCTTCCCCCCGCAGGGCCTGCAAGGGCCGCAGGGACCCCAGGGTCCGGGCGGCGGAACGCTGCAGGTCTCCGGCCCGCCGCCCGGGATGGCGGCCATGCCGACCCCCGCAGGCTATGTTTTCACCACCCAGCTCAGCGGCTCGCCACAGGCCTCGAAACTGGCGCAGGCGGTGCTGCAAGGCATCCAGAGCTATTTCGACGGCCCGTCGCGCATCCTCAACACCCAGACCGACCCCAGCGAGCGGATGAGCCGGGTGGACTTCTCCAACACCCTGCACGGCCAGCCGGTGATGGGCATGATCGGCGTCCAGGGCGATGGCCAGAACGCCGGCGTCGCCTACCTGCTGTTCGACAGCGCCGACCGCGTGCAGCAGACCATGCCGATGATGATGGCCGCGACCCAGCGCCGCCCGAACGGCTAGGGTCGGCGGCGGCGGAGCAGCTTCGCGGCCTTCGCCCCCTCCGGGTCCGGGGCGAGGCCCGATCGCGCGGCGAAGCCTGCCCGCATGAGCTCGCCGGCGACCTGCGAAGCGCCGCTGCGCCCGACCAGCCCGGGCGGCTGGGCCTGCAGCGCGGCGCACGCGCCGGCCAGGACCGTCTCGCCGCCTTCGACGACCACGCCGATCCGGCGCAACAGCGCCCAGGTCGTCGCCGGCTGGCCGAGGTCGCAGCACGCCAGGGCGGCGGTCAGCACGTTCCAGGTGGCCGGGTTCTCCACCGCCGCGTCAGGCCAGGGCTTCGGGCGTCACCCGCCGGCCGCGGGCGCGCACGACCAGCCGCCACATGGAGCGCGCATTGACGCCGCAGACCGCCACGAACAGGCCGCCGAGCAGCACGTCGACCCAATGGGTGGCGATCCCCAGCCGGAAGCCTTCGACCATCACCGCCAGCCCGAAGGCGCCGCATAGCAGGCAGACGATCATCGCGCCCAGCCAGAGGCTCCAGACGGCGCTGGGCGCGCCCTGCACGAAGCGCGCCCGCGGATTGGCCGCCGCAGTCTGCGCGACGAGGGACCGTATGAAGGGCTGGAATGCGGCCGACCGGTCCTCGAACGAGCCCACGCCCAGGAAATGGCTGCTGACCACTTTCAGGCCGGAGCCGCGGCGCCCGGTGACGACGCACTGCTGAAACCCCGGCGTCAGCGTCGCGCCGCCCAGCATCGGCATGGTGGTCCTGGGCATGGCGTAGAGCCGCACCTGCGCGATCTGCGCCAGGGGCAGTCGGCCATGTCCCTTGTCCGACGCCCACTCCACGGCCTCGTCGGTCAGCCGATAGGTCGTTTCGCGCGAGGCCAGAGAGGCGCGCACAGCGAAGGTCGGTTCGTCCAAGTCGGCGCTCCACGGCGGACTTCGGCCACGAGCTTCGCATGTGTTTTCCAGCGGTTGCAACACGGCCAGGCTTGGACCCACAATGCCCGCGGACGGGGAGAGGGCGATGCCGGCAGGCGCCACGGACACCATCGACCTGCGCCGCTCGGCCGGCGACCGCTACCTGACGGCGTTCGGCGCCGTGTTCCTGGTCTTCCCCGCCGCCTTCATGCTGGTGATCGCGGCGGCGACGGTGCGCCAGACGCCGGGCCTGGCGCTGTTCATCCTGGGCGTCGGCCTCTTCATGGCGCTGCTGGTGGCCGTCGTGGTCAGGGAGGCGCTCGACCGCTGGAGCACCCGCATCCGCATCACCGGCGACAGCGTCGACCTGCGCCTGCCGCACTACCTGAACCGCCCGCCGCTGCGGACCACCGTGCCGCTCGCCGCCATCGCGGCGGTGGACTGGCGCCAGGAGTCGTTCCGCAGCCTCGGCTTGACCGCCATGCACGAGGCCTACGCCCTGGCGCTGAAGGACGGCGGCCGGCTGGTGCTGGGAGGCGACAAGGCGATGACCCAGCCGTTCTTCGCCACCGCCGCCGAGGCCATCGCCGAACGCGCCGGCGCGCCGATCCGCGACCTGGGCATGGTCGACGGCAAGGGCGGCGTCCTGCAGGTCGCGGGCATGAGCGCGCCGGAGTGGACCGCAAGGTCGCTTGCGCCCGATCAGATCGCCAGGCGCCGCCGCGGCGTCGAACTGACCTGGCTGATCATGAGCGCGGCCATAGGCGTCGCCTTCGTCGCCCAGGCGCTCGGCGCGCTGTTCTAGCGCCCGTTGCGCGCGGGCGTCAGGATTCGACGGCGATCAGCGCCGGGTGGTGCTTCTCGGCGATGTCCTCATGGACCTCGGCCCGCATCCGGCGGGCGATGCTGAGATAGAAATAGAGGCTATCGGCCTGCTGCTCCTCGACGGCCCTTGCCCAAAGCTTCGCGGCCACGCCCAGGTTGCCTGCCGAGCCGCTGCCGACAACGCGAGCACGCCCCCCCTCCTGCCGCACGAAGACGAAGTTGCCCGCGGCGTCCGGGAGGGCCCCCGCGTCGGCCGCCAGGCGGAAGCGGTAACTCGTCCCAGACGCCCCGGTGATGTCGACGAACTCGTTCATGGTCTCGACCTAAGCGATCCAGTGGATGAGATCATGTTCAAATGCATCGGCGGAGCGACCGTTCGGAGTGGGCGTGGCGTAAAACAGGTTCGACGCTGATATTTGGCCAGCATGAGATGAGCCAACCGCGGACCCGAACACGTTCAAAAAAGGCCCGCAGGACCCCGGAAAGGAGGCGATTCAGGGCCTGACACCGCTTTGACGACCTGACAGGATCAATGGGCTTGCGCCATCTTCTATGGGCCGCCCTGCCGGCTGAAATAGGGCGTCGGGAGGAGATGGACGGAATGTTGCAGCGGGCCGGCGGCTGATGATCGACGGCGTCGCCCGGCGGCTGAAGCTTCGCCTGCCTATGTTCGGCGCGCCGATGTTCCTGGTGTCCGGCCCGGAGCTGGTGATCGGCCAGTGCAAGGCCGGGATCGTGGGCGGCTTTCCCGCGCTCAACGCCCGCCCGGCGGCCCAGCTCGACGAGTGGCTGCATCGCATCACCGAGGAACTGGCCGCCCACGACCGCGACCATCCGGAGGCGCCGGCCGCCGCCTTTGCAGTCAACCAGATCGTCGCCCCCAGCAACGACCGGCTGGAGGCGGACCTGGAGCTCTGCGTGAAGTGGAAGGTCCCGGTGGTGATCACCTCGCTGGGCGGCCGCGAGGCGGTGAACGCCGCGGTGCACGGCTACGGCGGCCTGACCTTCCACGACGTGATCAGCGACCGCTTCGCCCGCAAGGCGGTGGAGCGCGGGGCTGACGGCCTGATCGCGGTCTGCGCCGGCGCGGGCGGCGCGACGGGGTCGCTGTCCCCCTTCGCCCTGGTGCAGGAGATCCGCGCCTGGTTCGACGGCCCGCTGGCGCTGTCCGGGGCCATCGCCACCGGGCGGGGGTTGTTGGCGGCGCAGGCGATGGGCGCGGACTTCGGCTATGTTGGCTCGGCCTTCATCGCCACGCGCGAGGCCAACGCGCCGGAGCTCTACAAGCAGATGGTGCTAGAGGCGCGGGCCGACGACATCCTCAACACCAAGCTGTTCACCGGCCTGCCCGGCAACTTCCTGAAGGCCTCGGTCGCCCGGGCCGGCCTCGATCCCGACGCCCTGCCGGCTGAGGAGGGCAAACGCCTCGACTTCGGGTCGGAGGCGACCGACGCGCGCCCGTGGCGCGACATCTGGGGCTGCGGCCAGGGCGTCGGCGCGGTCTCGTCCGCGCTCTCCGCCGCCGAACTCGTCGCCCGGCTGGCGGCGGAATACGAGGCGGCCCGGCGGGACGTGGCCGCCAGGCTCATGCGACCGGTTCGATGAACTTCTCGCGGTACTCGCGGAATTCCGCCCGGATGCGGTCTTCCGACAGGCCGAACGCCTCCAGCGTGTAGGCGTGCGCGGGGCGCGCCTCGCGCTGATTGGCGTCGCGCCACTTCTGCATCTCGTTCCAGCCGGCGTCGGTCAGCGGCTGGCCGATGAATGCGAAGACGTCCTCGGCCACTTTGCGCGGATTGGCGACGGTGTCCTTGTACCAGACGTCGAGGAAGCGGTCGGGGTGGCGCGCACGGATCGCCAGCGCCCTGATCATGCTGTCCGCGAACATCCGGCTCCAGGCGTCGCCGATGTCCTTCGCATCATCGCGGGCCACGGACGGGGCGTGCATCACGTGGATGAAGCTGCAGATCGACGGGATGGTGGTGATCGGGTCGCGATGGGTCTGGATGATGTGCACGCCGGGGAAGACGTCCAGCAGCTCCTGCAGGCCGTGGATGTGGTCCGGGGTCTTGAACAGCCACCGCGCGCCCGCCTCATGGCGCCCCGAGCGCTTGCGCTGCCACTGCAGGAACTGGGCGGCGAGCTTCAGGTATTCGTAGGCCGGGGTCTTGTCCGCGGTCCGGAACCAGGCGTCGTAGGACGGGATGAACGCCTGCGACTGCTCGCCCGTCGACAGGAAGGCGCCCCGGTAGAGGAAGATGCTCTCCTCCGGGGCCATGGTCTGGAACGGATAGATCGAGGCCAGCTCCGGCATCGCCTGCATCATCGCCGCCACGGCGGCGTCGCCCGCGGGAATGCGCGCGTCGTGCTCGGGCTTGAAGTCCCAGCCGAAGTCCGGCGCGATCTGGCTGGCCTCGTAGAACAGCGGCGCGGTCAGCCCCTCGGCCGCCGACAGCATCCGATAGAGCATGGTGGTGCCGGTGCGCGGCAGGCCGACGATCACCACCGGGGGGCCGATGTCCTCGTCGCGGATGTCCGGATGGCGCCGGATCCATTCGAACAGGGTGAGCCGCCCCGCCAGGAAGCCGATCAGCCGTTCGCGATGGTGCGCCCGGCCTTCCGCCGTCAGCGGCGCCTCCTTGTCCAGCGAGGCGCACAACACGTCGAGCGGCTCCAGGAACTGGGTCCCGCCGAAGTCCGAGAAGCCGGTCCTGGCCTGCGCCTCGCGCAACAGCTCGTCGCGCACGAACTCGCCCGCCATCAGACGCTCCTCCGGATCTCGGAGACCTTGCAGACCCTGGTGGTCGGGTCGACGTGCTCGGCCGCCCGGATCCAGCGCATGGCGAAATGCCCCAGACGGTGGCCGGCGGTGTCCAGCCAGTTGGGATGGCCGGGGTCCTGGTGGGCGATCACCACGGTCACGCCGCCGTCGGCGTCGGACCTGGCCGTGTGCTTGTTCACGTGGCTCTTGTGGTGGCGGTAGTCCATGGATTCCTGCCAGTAGTTGTCGACCTGCAGGTTCCAGGTGTCGCAGGCCGGGATGCGCGGGATGTGGACCACCAGGGCCTCGTCGGGGGCCAGGCTCCAGAACGAGCGGTAGAAGTAGATGTTGGGATCGCCCCCGGCCTTCAGGCAGGCGTCCTGGTCGGCGGGCGGCAGCTGGTTGGGGTGCGCCAGGTAGCCTTCCGTCCAGTTGGTGAAGGTCGAGGCGCAGTAGTTGGTGAAGCCGGCCGCCGCGGCCAGCTGCGCCTTGATCTTCTCCAGCGTCAGCACGGGCGGCGCGCCGGGATCGTCCAGCCGCGCGATGCGCAGCTCTGCGGCGGTCTCGCGGGTGCGGTCGAGAAAGGTCTGGCGCACGTTCACCGACTGGGTCTGCGCATCCATCGGCAGCCAGTTCTCGCCCGACCGCTCGCCGCCCAGCAGGATCTCGAACCGACCGTCGGCGTCCACCTTCAGGGCTTGGGTGTCCAGGTGGCCCACCTGGTGGGTGTAGCCCTGGGCGTCGCGCTTGGCGGTGATGAAGCTGAGGTAGTCGACGGTGTTGCGCTTGCCGACGATCCGGTAGCGGCGGGCCGGATTGATCATCGCCCGCTGGTAGATGGTGTCGGGGTTGTCACAGCCGAACTTGGAGACCTCGTCCACGTACCGGGCCAGCACCGGAAACTCCGGATCGGCGAACTCCACCGCGCTCAGCAACCCCATGCGCGTCAGCCGGCTGAGGTGCCGCACGCCCTCGGCCCCAGTCAGGGCGTCCGACGGCGTGGTGGCGCGGAACAGCTGCTCGCCCGCCGCCTTCAGGCTGTCGAGATAGCCGTTCCAGACCCCCTTCAGCTCGGCGGCTTCGTCTTCGGTCATGGCGTTTCTCCCTGGCGGCTCATTCCGTTCATCGCCCCGGCCTGGCGATCTCGCCGCGCGCGAAGGCGGTCAGGTAGTCGCGCATCTTCGGCCCGATCACCTCAATGATCGCACCGCTGGCGGACTGGAAGTAGCCGCCGTCGGCGCCCGGCTTGCCCAGCACCCGGCGATTTCCCGCCGCCTCCAGAGCCGCACAGACCTCCGCGGAGGCTTCCGACCAGTAGCAGAGGTGATGCACGCCGGCGCTCGGCTCGGCCCAGGGCGAGTCCGGCACGCACTGGATCAGCTCCAGGTACGGCGGTCCCTGGACCGTATGCGCGATCCGCATCTCCACCTGGCGGTCCTCCCCATAGAGGCACAGGTCCATCAGGCGCGGCTTGCCGGCCTGCCAGGTGACGCCGAGGTTGCGGCTCATCTCGGCCATCGCCTGGTCGAGATCGGCGGCGACGACGCCCACGTGGAACAGCTGTCCCGGATGCAGTCCGGTCATGGTCGCCTCCTCCCTGCAGGACGCCCTTGTCGATTGACGCCACGATAGCGGCGTTGCGCGCGGCGTCGATCCGGGACCGATCGAAACCCGGCTGAGTCCGTCGCCCGCCTCCAAGCGAACAAAGCCACGATGGAAGCGGCCGCGCTTAGCGCGCCACCCTGAGCGCGTCGAGCATGCGCAGGAAGTGGGGGCCCATCCAGACGTCCTGGTCCTCGCCCCAGCCGATCTTGCCGTCGAACTCCCAGCGCATCAGGCTGTTGGTCCCGTAGCCGCTCTCGCTCATCCGGCTGACCGCGAAGCCCTCGGCCTCCATGGTGCGGCCCTTCGCATCCACCGCCACCACCTGCATGTGCTGGCTCCAGCCGGTGTCCGGATCGCGGAAGTTGATCATCCGGCTCCTGGTCTCGTCGAGCTGGGCGTAGACCCCGTCGCGGATGATGTAGCCGGCGTTCATCGGCGCCCAGCCGGAGGCCTCGCCGTCCTGCAGCCGCACGAAGCCGAGGAAGCCGGTGTTCCCGTCGGCATGGCCGAAGATGTACTGGATCCGGCCGCGGCCGCGCTCGCGCTCGATCTGCCGCCAGACCGGCCCGCCGGGGTGGCGCACCCGCTCGGCGTTGCTCCCATAGGTCTTCTTGCTGGCGGTGTAGGGGCCGCCGCGTGGGCCCCAGGTGCGGTCGCGCACGCTCCAGGAATCGATCGGGATCTTCTCGCCGCGCAGGGTCAGCACGCCCTCGATGTGGCCCAGCTGGTCCAGGTGGGGCGTCTGCATGAACGGCGGGTTGCCCGGCGGGAAGCGGTGCGGGGCGTGGGCGCCGGTGTGGGTGAAGTCGAGCGCGAAGTTCCGCTCCGGATCCGCATAGGTCAGATGGTATTTCATCAGCGGCTCGAGCATCTTCAGGCTGTAGCCGCCGCCCGGGAAGGTGATGTCGCGCAGGTCCGGCTTGTCCGGCATCGGCGCCTCTTCGACCTTCTTGTAGTAGGCCAACTGCGAGGGGCTGATCCCCTTGTCGTCCCAGACGAAGATCCGCCAGGTCACCGTCTTGCGGTTCGGATAGTAGGGCGTGTGGATCCAGCAGCCGATCTTCCGCTCCGGAATGTTGAACGACCACCAGTTGGTCTCGGTCTCATAGGGATCGTCGGAGAGCTGGTGATACTGGTCGTCTTCCGGCGTGAACGGCGTATCGGCGGTGATCATCGGGATTCCTTCCTAAGGGTCAGGACAAGGCCGGCCAGGCGCGCTGGTACATCCGCCCGGAGGCTTCGCGCATCATGTGGTCGTCCCGTGTCATACGGTTCCAGTGGTAGAGGAGGTAGCCCTCCAGGCTGACCTTCCCCTGCCGCGCGGCCTCGGCGAGCGCCGGCCGACCCTCGGCCAGGGAGGAGGCCGTGCGCCCCAGCAGGCGGGAGATGTCCTCCAGTTCGCGCTGTTCGTAGAGGTGGGCGTTGCGGTCGATCTCCTTGAGGTACTTGACCTGCCGCGCCACGCCCTTGGCCAGGCTGGCCGCCTTGCGGTCGGCGATCATCGGAACCATGACCTGCAGCTGCGCCAGGACGTTGTCGTAGAGCCCGGCGTGCTCGCGCAGCTCGGCCTCCTCCGAGACGTAGCGCGACGGCGTCTGCAGGCCCAGCGCCGCCGCCAGCGCCTCCAGCCGCATCCGCCGGTGCAGCATGGTCATCAGCATCTGGCTGCCGTCCGCGACCCGGTCGTTGGGCTGGCCGGCCTCGGCGGCGCCCGGACGGTACCGGCCGCCCTCCCCCATGTCGGCGAGCCCGAACCAGGGCCCCAGCCGGGCGCAGGCGTTGACCCGGTAGTAGCGAACCCTTTCGGGGACGACCTCGATGCCGGAGAGCGCCTCGTACTCGCGCATCCGTGCCGGGAAGTCCGGGAAGCCGTGCTGTGTCGCCCGCCAGGACAGCCAGGCGATGTCGTCCATGGGATCGCCCAGGTGCGCCAGCTCCCAGTCGACGACGCCCACCACCTCGTCGCCCTTGTAGAGGAAGTTGCCCGGGCCGGTGTCGCCCTGGCACAGCACCGCCGGCCCATCATAGGCCGGCACGTTGCGCTCCAGATACTCCAGGGTGACGCGGGCCAGGAGATCGATCGGCCGCCGGGCGTCCTCCTCGTCGAACAGCTTGCGGATGCCGCGCAGCTGTTCGGCCTGATGCTCGGCGATGGAGCGCACCGGCTGGAAGCTGGGCAGGTTCAGCGCGGTGGCCGGCGTGGCGTGCCACTTGGCGATCTGGCGGATGAAGTCCTGGGCGATCCGCACCTGCTGCTGGGGATCCGGCGGCTCCTGGAACCAGACCGTGCCGTCGAGCCGGTCGACCAGCAGCACATTGAGGCCCTCGTCCACGCCCCAGACGTGCGCCACCTTGACGCCCAGCGGCTCCAGCGCCCGGTAGACCTCGGCCTCCCGCGCGAAGCTCATGAACGAGCCGGTTCCCGGATCGCGTCCGCGCTGCAGGAACAGCGGCAGGCTCTCGCCGCCCCGGGTGACGTCCACCCGGTAGCCCAGGCGGCCGCCGGAGGTGACGAGTTGGGTCTCCACGGCGTCACCGCCCGTGACGCGAGCGATCCAGTCGATGATCTGCGGGCCCAAGTCCGTCATGTTCGCCTCCCCGGCGCGTTCCGGTCGCGCGCGCGCCGGCGGCATATGCGCGAGCCGGGCTGCGCCGCCCCCTGCCCGGGCGCACGAGAGCGCGCCCGCCAGCGGGAAATGTCCGCGGCTTCAATTCGAAACCTCTTTCCCGAAAATGAGGTTCGCTGCAAGCTGGAAGTCCCCGGATCGCTCGATCTGGCCCACGCCGGCCGCCGTAGCGATCCAGCCCACGGAACGCCGCGCGAACAACAACGGATGTGGCCGCCGGCGATCGTGCGGCGCCCACGGAGGAAGCCCATGGACCTGCAAACCCTGCTCGACATCGAAGCCATCAAGCAGCTTCGCTACGCCTTCGCCTGGTCGCTGGAAACCTCCCAGCCCGACAAGCTCGCGGATCTGTTCACCGAGGACGGCGTCGTCGACGTTGGGCCGTGGGGCCGCATGGACGGCCAGGACGCCATTCGCCGGGGCTATGGGCGGGCCTACCGGCACGGGGAGCAGTTCACCGCCGTCCACGCGGTCACCAATCCGCGGATCTTCGTGAACGGCGACGAGGCGACCGGGACCTGGTACCTGCTGGACTGCTCCTTGCGCGACAAGGACGTCAACCCGCTGCAGATCGTCGGCATCTATGACGAAATCTATCGCCGGGTGGACGGCGAATGGCGCATCGCCCACCTGACCCTGAAGTTCCTGTGGTCCTCGCACGCGGGCCGCATCACGCCGGACAACCCCATGACCCTGCCGCGGCACATCCTGCGCCAGCCACAGGCGTCCAGCTAAGGGGGAAGCGGGCGCCCACCGCGGCGCCCGCCCCGACCGGGCTGAAGTCTACGCCGCCAGGCCGATCAGCCCGGCGGTCGTGCTGCGCATGATCTTCCGGGTGTCCTCAGGCGTGGCGCGATCGAGCAGCTTGTCGGCGAAGCTGAGGGGCTCGTCGAGCCCCTCCGGGTGCGGCCAGTCGGAGCCGAACAGCACCCGGTCGACCCCCATCACCTGCGCCAACTCGATCGGATCGTCCTCGAAGAACGGGCAGATGTAGAAGTTCTGCCTGAACACCTCCGACGGCTTGCAGGTCACCGGCCCGCCCAGGCCCGCCTGGCCGCGGGTCATGAAGGCGGCCTTGTCCATCCGCTTCATCAGCCCCTTGATCCAGCTGGAGCCGTTCTCGACGCTGAGGATCTTCAGCCGCGGGAATCGCTCGAAGAGATTGTTGAGGATCAGGTTGGCGAAGGTGTCCTCCACCGAGGGGCCGGCGACGAAGTTGTTGAACGGCGAGGTGTACTGCAGCGGCGGGCGGGGCTGTTCGCCCCAGAGCGTCCCGATCAGTTCGTGATAGCCCGCATCGCCGGTGTGGAAGGCCACGGGGATATTCGCTTCCTGGGCCATGGCCCAGAACCGGTCGCGCCTGGGATCGGCCGGGGAGCCGCCGTAGAGCGGCCCCTTCTTCAGGTGGACGACCTTGGCGCCGGCCCTGAGAACCCGCTCCAGTTCTTCGCAGGCCTGGTCCACGTCGATCAGCGACATCATCGGGGCGCTGAAGATCCGGCCGTCCTGGCCGTAGCCCCAGTCTTCCTCCAGCCAGCGGTTGAAGGCCCGCAGGCCGCCATAGAGCGCCTCGACATCGTCGTGCATTTCATGTTCCACCGCCACGCCGACACTGGGAAACAACAGGGTCGCCTCGACCCCCTGTTCGTCCAGCAGCTTCAGCCGGGCGCTTCGCTGCATCATCGGCGGGTGGTCGCGGGCGTTGATGACTTCGGTCTGATGCCAGCCGTCCGCGTCGTCCAACAGCCCCTGGAAGAAGTCCATCCGGCTGCCAGGGGCGCCCGTATAGTCGGTCTGGGTGACCTTCATCATCCCGGCCTTGCGCTCGCCGATCCACAGCCGCCCGAGGCCGTCCTTCGGGTCGATCTGCACGCGCACCGCGCGGTCCGCGAACCGCCTTTCCAGGTGGCGCGTGAAGCAGTCATGCGGCTCGTAATAGTGCCCATCGGCGTCCACGGCGCGGTAGCCCAGGCGGCCTAGCTGCTCCGGCGCGGTCATGTCGACCTCCCTCAAATAGAGATTTGTTTCGCGACATATAGCGCAATGAAACCGCCCTGGAAACGGATTTGGCGCGTTCCAGGTGGGGATTCTCATTCATCCGTGAATGGATTTGGCGCAGCGACAGCCGTTCAGTCGAGCCACTCGTCAAGCAGCGAATCGACGCGATCGCAGATCACCGCCGCAGCTTCGCCGTCGCCTTCGAGCAGCGCCTCCGCCAGCCGCAGCCGCGCCGCGCGCCAGCGCAGGACCCGCTCGCCGCCCGCCAGCACCGGCTGGTCTATCATGCCCCCGTAACGATAAAGGCTGCGGACGAAGAGCTGGATCGGGCGGTTGCCGGCCAGATCCAGGATCGCGTCCATCATCCGCCCTTCCGCCCGCAGCAGGGCCTGGCCGGGCTCCGGTCCGGTGTCCGTCACCGCGGCCATCCGCGCCGCCGCGCGCTGCAACGGCTCGACGGAACCGGCCGCAACGTTCGCGGCGGCGAGGTGACAGGCCTCGGCCGCCAGCGACTGCGACGCCCCCATGAGATGCCGCAGGGTGGCGTGATTGAGCTCGAGATAGAGCGCGGCGGCGTCCACCACATGATCGATGTCGGGCCGGCGCCCCACATAGCCGCCGTTCACGCCGCGGCGAATCTCCAGCAAGCCGTCGTGCTGGGCCATGGCCGCCGCCTGCCGAAGCGTATGCCGGCTGACGCCGAGGCGGCCGACGAGATCGTCCTCGGCGCCGAGGAAGGCGCCCGGGGGCTGGGCGAGGATCGCGTCGCGGAGCGCGTCCGCCGCGCCCTGGGCCGCCGACGTCCGGGAGGGAGCCGGACTCCACAGGCGCTGCCTGGCGTCCACGCGGCTGGACGGCGGCGTCGCCGCCTCGAACGCCATCATCCATTCGTTGGTCAGGTCCAGGCCGCGCCGGGCGAACAACGCCGCCAGGTTGCGGTCGCCTTCCATCACGGCGTCGCCGAACCGGGCGATGTGGCTCCGCCAGGTCCCGACGTGGTCCGGCTGCGACCGGAACATCCGCAGCCGGGGTTCGTTGAGCCGCCCCAGGCGGTAGATCACCAGCAGGAACAGCTCGATGGCCGGATTGCCGGCCAGGCGAAGCAGCTGACCGACCAGGGCGCGGTCCCGCTGCAGCAGCGTTTCGCAATCCGCATTCGGCGCCAGCGCCTTGAAGGCGTTCAGCGCCGCCAGGAACCCGGCGCGGCGATCCGGGTCCGACGAACCGGCGGCCAGGCGGGCCGCCTCGATCATCAGCGGCCGGGAGGTCGCGCGGACCTGGGCGATCGGTGTCTCGCACGCCTCCAGGTAAGAGGCCGCCGCCCGGGTGGTCGCGCCCGCGTCCGGCCGGCGGGCGAAGTAGCCGCCGCGATTGCCGCGCTCGACCTTCAGCAGCTGCTGCTGCTCGAGCAGGCGCGCCGCCTGCCGCAAGGTGGGGCTGCTGACGCCCAGCCGGACGAGCAGTTCGGCCTCCGACCCGAGGTAGGCCCCGTCGGCGACGCCGATGATCTCCTGGCGCAGGGCCTGCACCACCCAGCCGGGCGCGGTCTGGTCCGTCCCCGGGGCAGGGTCCAGGCGTCGCCCGCTCAGATTGGGCAAGGCGGACTCTCAGCTCGGTTCAACAATCGATCGGCTCCACCTGCGCAGCTTATCACCGGATATGCCGGCCGCATCGGCCAGCGCCGCCGAGGATGGTCCCCGGCGGCGCTTCCTTGCGAATTTCCCAAGGTAGTCCGACGGACCACCCCGCGCCACCGGGTGAGCTCACGGCCCGCGACTTGGCGCGACACGGGCATCCGGGCTTCTGCGCAAGATCAGAATCCGTAGTTGACGGACACGCCGAGCTCCCGGGGCGCCCCGTAGGTGGCGATGAACCCCGATCCGCTGGTCAGGCCGGCCACGAGCACCGCCTCGTTGGTCAGGTTGCGGCCGTAGACGCCGACCCGCACGCCGTTCGAGCTGAACCGATATCCGGCCTGGGCGCCGATCGTCACATAGCCGTCCTGGCGGATGACGCCGGTGATGTCGTGCTTCACCGCGCTGGAATAGTAGACGTTGGCGCTGGCGTCCAAGCGTCCGTCGCCGAGGTCGGCTTCATAGCTGAGCCCGCCGCTGGCGGTGATCTTCGGGGAGCGCATCAGGCGCAGGCCGGTGGCGTCGAACGGGCCGATCTGCGTTCCGCTTCCGGGAAAGAAGCCGCCGCATCCGCCGCCGGCGCAGGCGAAGGCGCCGCCCGGCGGGAACGGGATGGTCAGGGTGGACTGGCCCGATGCGCCCGGGAAGTCCCGGTACTTGGCCACCGGGATGTAGGAGAGACTCGCCCGGGCCGTCAGGTGGTCGGTGAGCAGGGCCGTGCCGTCCAGGTCGACGCCGTAGATCCGCACCGGGCCGGTGTTCTGGATGTTGGCGGAGGTGCCCGTGAACGTCTGCTCCTGCTTGTTCTTGTAGTCGTAGTAAAATGCGGAGGCGTTGAAGGTCAGGCGCGACGCCCCGTACTTCAGGCCGACCTCATAGGAGTCAAGCGTCTCCGGCGCCACAGGATTGAAGCCCGAGCCGGTGTTGGTGACGCCGGTCAGGCCGCTTTTGAACCCCTTGGAATAGGTCGCGTAGACGTTGAGATCCGGACTGAGGGTGTAGCGCACCGACAACCGTGGCGTGGTGGCGTTAAAGCTGCGCTTGCGGGCGACCACCGCGGGGACGGTGGTGGAATCGTCCAGCTTCTCGTGGCTCTGGCGCAGACCGACGATGAACGCCAGGTTTTCGGTCGGCTTGATCGTCGCCTCGCCGTAGGCCGCATAGGCGTCCTTCTTGAAGTTCGTCTTCTGCACGGGCACCCCGCCAGGGATCAGGTTTTCCTGGATTATGCCCAGCGTGCCGCCGGTGGCGTGATAGTAGAACAGGCCGGTCGTAAAGCTCAGGACGCCGAAGTCTTTCGAGGCGAAGTTGAGCTCCTGCGAAAACTCCTTCGTCACCGGTTCGAAGTGGTAGTTGATGCAGGCGAACGTCACGAGACAGCCGATGGCCGCGCGGGCGTTGTGCACCGAGAAGACGTTGTAGGTCTGCGCGTTGTTGTAGCCGGTGATGGCGGTGACCACGCCCGGCTCGAAGGTGAACTCGCCGCGTCCGGTGAAGCCATACTGCGTGAACTTCGCCACGTCGAACGCGCCGGCGTCCGTCGCGGTATGCCATGGCTCGGTGGGCACGACCGACCCCGGGAACTGGGCGGCTGCGGACAGGCCGCGCCAGGGCGTCCCCAGCAGGCCGCCCTGGTTGTTCATTTGCAGGTAGTAGCCCCCGAGCACGATCCGCGCGTTGTCCCCCGGCGTGAACAGAAGCTTGGCCCGCACGTTGCCGCGCTTGATCACGCCGGTGCGCTCACCGTCGGCGTCGTCGTGCATATAGCCCTTCGTGGAATTCCAGCCCCCGGAGAGGCTGAACGCCAGGAAATCCTCCACCAGCGGGGTGGAGACGAACCCGCGGACCTGCAGCCGCGGCGCCGAGGCGCTGCCGCCATCGCCGGTGAAGTAACCGCCCTCGGCGGTCAGATCGAGGCTCGGCGTGAAGCTGGGATCGCGGGTGAAGATCTGGATCGCGCCGCCGGTGGCGTTGCGCCCGAACAGGGTGCCCTGCGGCCCCTTCAGCACCTCGATGCGCGCCACGTCGGGAAGATCGCCCCCCAACAGCGACTGGGCGGTCTGATAGACGCCGTCCACGTAGAGCGCATTGGGGTTCTCCGAGCCCGCCGCGCTGAGCGACGTGGACACCCCGCGGATGGAAGGTTGCGACGTGCTGCCCTGGCCGGAGAAGGTGAAGCCGGGGACCACGGTCTGGATGTCCCGGAAGGTGGTGACGCCGGCGCGCGCCAGTTCCTCCCTGGAGACCGCGTTCACCGTCAGCGGCACGTCCTGCAGCCGCTCGGCCCGGCGCTGCGCGGTGACGACGACCTCGGCGAGCGCCGGCGGCTCCGACGCCGCGGCCTGCCCCGAACTCTGCGCCGAAGCGGCGTCGGCGAAGGCGAGCAGGCTCACGCCTGCGAGGAAATAGGTCGCTCTCATGGTCGTTTCCCCTGCGGATCTGGCGATTCGCTTTGAACACCGCACTGATGGCGGCTGAACTTACAGTAAACAGTTTATTGTTATGTTCCGATGCGGGCAAGGGCAAACAGGAACGCCGGCGCCCAGGCCGGCGAACAGGCCGGGGCCGTGGGAGCGATCATTCTCTCGCTGCGATAGGCGCCCGCGGACCCTGGATCGCCCGCGCGCCTAGCGGACCGACGCGCCTTGCGCCGCGATCCAGCCGTCGTAGTCCTCCGCCTTGGCGCGCAGCCCGTCGAGCAGGGTCGAGCCGGGGGAGAGGATCAGGAACTTTTCCAGCGCGATACCGCGCACCAGCACCTCCGCCACCGCTTCCGGCGTCAGGGCCTGGCGCATCACCGGATGGTCCTCGGGAATCTCGTTGCCGCGCAGCATCCGGGTCAGCATCGGGCCGGGACAGAAGCAGGAGACCCGCACGCCCTTCGGCCGGTAGTGCAGGGCCAGCCACTCCGACAAGGCGAGGGCGGCGTGCTTGGTGACCGTATAGCTCGCCTTCTCCGCCTGCAGCGACAGGGCCACCGACGAGGCCGTCTGGATCAGGTAGCCCTCGCCGCGGGCCGTCATCTCCGGAAGCACGGCGCGGGCGGCGTAGACGTGGGACATCACGTGCAGCCGCCAGCCCAGGTCCCAGAGCGGATCGTCCTGCAGCTCCCCCGGCTGGCGCGGGCCGGAATGGCCGGCGTTGCTGAACCAGACGTCGATCCGGCCGTGGGTGCGGCGGGCGAGGTCGGCCACCGCCTGGACCGCGTCCTCGCGGGTGATGTCGCAGGCCAGGCCCACGCCGCCGATGTCCCGCGCCACGCGTTCGCAGGCCTCGGCCTCGATGTCGGTGACCACCACCCGCGCGCCCTCGGCGGTGAAGCGGCGGGCGAACGCCTCGCCGATGCCGTTGCCCGACCCGGTGACCACGACGACCTTGTCCCTGAGCTCCATGCTCCGTCTCCCTTCGCGGGCCGGGCCGCCGCAGCCCGACCCTTGCTCTCTTGTGTTCTCTCTGAGTAGCAGCCGGGGCGCGCCCGGACAGCCTTTAAGCCGGCCGCCTGGGCCCACCGGCGGTCGACGTCCTCGCCGCCTAGCCGGCGAGGAAGTCGACGATCGCCTGGGTGAACTCCGCGGTCAGGTTCGCTCGGTTGTGGTCGCCGGGCACGAGGACCAGTTCGGCGCCGGGGATCAGCGCCGTCAGCCGCTGGGGCGAGCCGTTGGCGAGATCCTCGCGGCCGCAGACGATACGGACCGGGAGCCGCAAGCCGCCCAGTTCCGCCTCTGTGGTAGGCTGGAAGGCCTTCAGCACGCCGACCATCGCGCCCGGCTGCAGCCCGGCGCGCGCGATCAGCCGCTGCATGACGCGGCCATACTTCGGGTCCTGCGCCGCCGCGCCGTGCAGGATCGCGTCCTCGAGCGCCGCGGTCCGCTGCGACGCACCCATGATCCCACGGTCGCCGAGCCCGCCCGCCACCGCGCGGCGCGGCGTGAGCCCTCCCACCATGCCGCGGACGGCCGTCCGGGCGCCCAGGGAATAGCCGACGAGGTCATAGTCGGTGAGGGCGAGGGCCTCGACCACCGCCCTGAGGTCCAGAGCCAGCACGTCGGCGGGCCAGGCGGCGGATTCGGTCGGGGCGTCGGATTGGCCATGGCCGCGCAGGTCCGGGGCGATCACCCGCCGGCCCATGGCGACCAGGGCGTCGGCGATCCCCGGCCCGAACCAGGCGCCGCGGGCGCTGTCCATATAGCCGTGCAGCATCACCACCGGCCGGCCCGCGCCCTGCGAATGCACGGCGAGGCGCACGCCGTCCACGGATGCGATCCACTGGGTGTCCATGGGCGGCAACTAGCCGGCGCGGGCCGTCGGCGCCTAGAGCGCCTTTGCAGACGAGGGCGGATCACGCCGCCTGCTTGGTCCCGGGCGAAGCCGCCAATCAGGGCTTACCGGCGGGGTCCCTGCCGCCCGCGACCGTCCAGATGTCGCCCCGCTTCATCCATCGCCCGGTCCGATACGGCGTCGATGAAGGCTTGATCCTCCGTCGCACGAGCGCTCGCGGAAACGGCGAGCGACTGGCGATGCGCTTCAGATCGGAACCCCGGAGCCTGAACGTCCGGCGCCCAGATCTGGATGGCGCGCAGCCCCGGCTTGGCCAAGGCGCGAAGCCTCGCGGGTTCGCAGGCCGACCGCCGGTCGGACCGGGGGCGGTGATCGCATTTGGAAAAGCCTTCCCCCTCGATGGGGGAAGGTTGGATGGGGGTGCTGGCAGGGCGCTCGGGTTGGTGCGCATTCGGCGCCCGAACGCGCATTTTCCGGCGCCGCCGCGGCCACACCCCCATCCCCGCCCTTCCCCCATCGAGGGGGAAGGGAGAAAGACCAAGCGATCCCCCGCAAAGGGTGCTGACCGGCGCCGGCCGACCTTTCGTCAGGAAACGAAATTTCAGCCGGCGGTCAATCCCCCTGCAGGGAGGGGGCGCGGCGCAGAAGGTGTCAGGAATATTCTGACTTATCAAAGACCTGTCGGCGTCCGCCGTTCGGAGGGCGGCGGCGGAAGGTGTTACCGGCGGGTGTTGACCGGCAACACCTCGGCCCGCGGCGGCGCCGACGATGAAGTCTAGCTCCAGTCGTGGCCAATTTCAAGAACAAACATAGAACATCCGTCGCCCGTCGAGAAGCATGCCGATGCTTCCTGCGTTTAAATCCCGCGGTGGTGCGCGGGCTGAAGGGCAATCGCCATGGGGAGATCGAGGTTGCAGGGCCAGAGCTGGCCGCAAGCCTGACTGACCTCGGTCTAATCGATGAGCACCGACTGCACCTTCACCCAGTAGTCCCTGGCGGCGGCAAGCCGTTGTTCGCCGGTCCCCGGCCGCCGCTTCGCCCCAAGGCTGGAGATTTGATCGGCAAGGACGTGATCAGGTTGACGTACATCCCCCCCAACTACCCAACCCGCCGGCGTGCGGACCGCCAACTCAGGTCCACATTGGATCGCGCCTCGCCCTTGCCGGGCCGCGCCCGATGCCGCCAATCGCCGGCTTTCCACCCCCTAAAACTGCACCATACGTCAGTTTTTAAATTGTCAGAGCCATCATCTTCTGTTTGCATTCGGCCGACGAAAGGCGGCCCGACGGACGGCTACGCCCGCAAGTTTTCGCTGTCGGAAAGCTCATCATCAGTTGGAAATGGCCGAACGCGATGGATCAAGGCGCCGCTCAGCCCCGCATCGTTCCGGATCATGTTCCGCGCGAATTGGTGCGCGAGTTTTCCATCTATAACAGCGCCGGCCTGACGCCGACGCCGTTTGGCAATCCGCAAGCCGCTCTATCCTATCTGCGCGAGTATCCGCCGATCTTCTATTCGCCGTCGAACGCCTATGACGGCAGCGGGTCCTGGGTGGTGGTCCGCGCCGAGGATCAACGCCGTATCATGGGCGATCCGGAGACTTTCTCGAGCCGGCGCGGGCATTTCGACGAAACCATCGGCGAGCAGTTCATCCTGTTGCCGCTCGAAGCCGATCCGCCGCACCATACGCACCTGCGGATGCTGCTCAATCCGCTCCTGTCGCCCAAGCGGGTCGACGCGATGGAGGCCGGCGCCCGCCAGCGCGCGGCGGATCTGATCGACGGCTTCAAGGCGCGGGGCTCGTGCGATGTGATGAACGACTTCGCGTTCCCGTTCGCGGTCGGGGTGTTCCTGGAATTCCTCGGCATGTCGCAGGAGCGGCGCGCCGAGTTCGTGACGTGGATCATCGACCTGTTTCACCGCGGCATGGAAGAGCGAACCATCGCCGTGCAGCGCGTCATGCAGATGATCCAGGATCGCATCGACCTGCGGCGCAAGGAGCCGACCGACGATTTCGTCACCTTCCTGCTCAACGCGCGCATCGAAGGCCGCCCGCTGAGCAACAACGAGCTGCTCGGCGTCGGCGTCCTGTTGTTCAACGGCGGCCTCGACACGGTGGCGACCGCGATCGGGCTCGATCTCTACCATCTTGCGCGCGAGCCGGACGATCAGGCCTGGCTGCGCGCCCATCCCGATGCGCTGAAACCGGCGGTCGAGGAATTGCTGCGAGCCTATTCGACCGTGACGCCGGTGCGGCGCGCCACAAGGGATATCGTGTTCAACGGCGCGCCGATCAAAAAGGGCGATGCGATTTCCTGCCCGTCCATGGTCGCCAATCGCGATCCGGCGGAATTTCCTGACCCCGATCGCGTCGAGTTGACGCGCGAAAACAATCGCCACGCCGCATTCGCCTACGGCCCCCACCGCTGCATTGGCTCGCATCTGGCGCGGCGTGAGCTCACGATCGGGTTGGAGGAATTTCTGGGTCGCATCCCGTCCTTCCGCATCAAGGACGGAACCGCTCCGATCACGCATGGCGGCTACGTGTTCGGTGTCGATGAACTGGTTCTGGCCTGGGATTGAAGCGCCGCCCGGAACCGGACCTCGTCGGGAACGCCCGGCCGAAGGCCTCGCCGCCCAGCCCGAGGGAGACATTCACCACGCCGGGCTGCGTGCGTGTCCCCGTCATGGACCGGCGCCTGGAGCAAGGTCGCCCAAGGTTGAATCGCTCTCAACTCCGCTCATCCCGGCCCCCGGGTCCGGCTTTGCCGGCCCGAGGATAAACTCTGGCCGGGACCCAGTGTCAGCCTCCGCGTCTCGTGGGCTTCACCTGGGCCCCGGCCTTCGCCGGGGTGAGCGGGATCTGGGTCAGCCTGGACCAACCTTGCCCTACACCGCCTTTACCGGCCGAACGCCGCCCGCCGCCGTCCGGCGGCGCGGCTTGGGGCGGCATTTCAGCAGTTCGTCGCGGGTGGCGTTGAGGATCTCGGCGGCCAGGGCCTTGTCCTGGCCGAGCTGGGCCGCAAGGCTGGTCGCGCCGATCAGGGCGGCGAAACTGAGGATCGCGTGCGACCGGTCGGCGCCCGACCGCGCGGCGATCTTGTCGATCAGGCCCCGCAGCTGGGCGACATAGGTGGCCTGCACCGTGTCCTGCCGCCGGGCGATGTCGGCGCCCAGGATCGCCGCCGGGCAGGCGGGATTGTTGGCCGAGGTCAGGTCGCCCGCCAGGTAGGTCTCGAGGAATTCGCCCCAGAGCTCATCGGAGTCGATCTTCTCCGTCAGCGCCTCCCACTGGTGCGTCGTCTCTTCCAGCGCGGCGGTGCAAGCCTCGGTGATCAGAGATTCCTTGCTGGGGAAGTAGACGTAGAAGCCGCCGTGCGTCAGGCCGGATTCGCGCATGATCTCGTCGACCCCGACGCGATCGACGCCTTTTTCCAGGAACAGCCGCGCAGCGGTGTCGACGATGCGGCGACGGGTCTCCTCCTTGCGCGTAACCAGCGGGTTCAATGGCGTTTCTTCTCCCCAGGGCCCCTAAGGTAGCATCTTCCGGCCCGGTTCCAAGACCGGCTCCCTTTTGCCGCGCCGCAGCATTTTTTTGCTCCGCGGCCGCCGATCCCCTTGAACCCACCCGCTCCAGAGCCACATGACGATCGTCATGAGAGATGACGCACGTCATGTGACATGACGATCGTCATATATTTCGAGGGGAAATACCATGCCTCAGTTGCTGAGCCGATCGGCGACCGCCGGCGCCGTCGCCGCCATCGTCTTCGCGGGCCTCGGCCTGCAGGCCTGCACCCGCGCCGAGGC
>Ga0268265_10001244_pt1 | contig 22024 bp, 22 predicted proteins | sample KBSSwiS52_FD_190355 | JGI IMG/M metagenome (GOLD analysis project Ga0268265, IMG submission 190355) | Switchgrass rhizosphere microbial communities from Kellogg Biological Station, Michigan, USA - KBS Switchgrass S5-2 (SPAdes) (version 2) | ecosystem: Host-associated > Plants > Roots >... | reverse complement strand
TCCAAGCGAGCGTCACCAAATTTGCCCAGTACGATACCCGGCACCATCCGATCACTCCTCGCAACACGACAGGAGCCTCGAATCATAACGAGAATCGGCGGTCAACAGAGATGTGTGAACATGGTAGCCCCTGAAGGGGAGGGGCTAAATCCGGCGCGATCCGAAAATGTGTGCATACCTTAGCGCAAGCGGGCGAGGGCATAAAAAAGGACCGGCGCAATGCTGGTGCATCACGCCGGTCCTCTTGCGACCCGATTGGCTCGGTTGGTCTTAAGACGATCCTGTAAGCAGATCGTTCCTGAACCTGCGGCAACGATCGTCGCCGACAGGATGAGGCGAGCCGAAACGCCGATGAACATGAAAAAGGTCGGGGGGTTCTGTTGCCCGGCCCCCCCGGAGCCGCTGGAATCCGCTTCTGTTGCCCGGTGCGGCCCGAACCGCGTTCAAGCCTTGTAATCTAAGCCGTTAGGCCGTGATTACGCGGCAATCGCGAGCGCCTCGTTATCGTTGGCACTTGTCGTTTTGAGCCTATAACGGGTTACTCAGCCCGGGCAAAAATACCGTGTCCGTCCGCACGTCGATCCTGGTTCGGCCCCGTCAGGAACCCCCGTCACCGGAGGTTTCTGGTGGAGCCGCCGGGTACTGCCCCCGGGTCCGCTGCGCCGAAGCGCGGCATCATTTATCGCCATAGCCGGGCGAACCCGGCAGAGCCTATATAAGCATCCGATCCTGAATGGGAAGTGACGCCGGCAGGATTCGGCGCAGGCGCTCGCACCAGCGTGCGCAGCCAGCGTCTGAGCCGAGCTGGTCCTGCCGGATCTCGAGTTCCACATAGGGCCGGCGCGCGGCGAAGGCATGAAGCGGCACGGTATGGTCGGTCGAGTCCATCCGGTAGGGCTGATTGTCGCCCACGGTCAGGCCGGGTTCCGCACGCAGCTCGTCGAGCACCGCGCGGGCAAAATCCGTGTCGCCACCCTCGTAGAGCACGCCGATCTCCCACGGCCGGGCGACGCCGCCCATCACCGGGGTGAAACTGTGCAGCGAGACGATGATCGTCGCCTGACCCGCCGCATCGCGCCGCGCCAGTTCGGCCGCGATCGCCGCATGATAGGGCGCGTGGATCGCGGCCCGCCGCTGGTCCCGCGCGGCTTGCGAAAGGCCGGCATTGCCCGGCACCGCCGTGCCGTCGCTGATCGTGGCGATCGCATCCGCCGCCGCCGGATCGCGATTGCAGTCGATGACGAGGCGCGAATAGATCTGCCGGACGAACACTGCGTCGAGCGCTTCCGCCAGCATCGCGCCGAGCAACCCTACGCCGATGTCCCAGCCGATGTGCCTTGACAGCTCCGCCTGGCCGACCCCAAGCGTTCCGAGCCGTGCAGGAACGCTATTTCCCGCATGATCGCCCAGCAGCAGGAACGATGACGCGCCTGCGGGGTTTATCGTTTCGACCGGCGACGGATCGCCGTCCGCGAGCGGCGATGCCGCCGATTGCCTCTCGCGAGTCATGAGTTCGAATGCCCTTTCTCAATCTGTCCCACATCACGGCCTATCGCTACAAGCAGCCGGTCTCGTTCGGCGAGCACCGGATCATGGTGCGCCCGCGCGAGAGCCATGACCAGCGCCTGATCGAAGCGACGCTGAAGATCGACCCCGAACCCGCCGACCTGCGCTGGCTGCACGACGTGTTCGGCAATTCGGTGGCGATCGCCACCTTCGACCGCCGATCGGACCGGTTGGTGTTCGACAGCCAGATCCGGCTGCTCCATACCCCCGCCGAATTGCAGGACGTCCATATCGAGGATTATGCGCGGCTCTATCCGTTCACTTACTCGTCCGAGGACATGCCGGACCTGCTGCGCTCGATCGAGCGCCAGCATCTCGATCCGCTGCGCGAGATCGACAGCTGGGCGCGGCGCTTCGTCAACCCCAACGGCCCCACCGAGACGCTGGCGATGCTCTCCGAGATGACCGCCGCGATCCGGCGCGAATTCACCTATGTGCCGCGCCACGAGAAGGGCACGCAGACGCCGATCCAGACGCTCGCGCGCCGCCAGGGCACGTGCCGCGACTATGCGATGCTGATGATCGAGGCGGTGCGCGCGCTGGGCTTCGCGGCGCGCTTCGTCTCGGGCTATGTCTACAGCATGTCGCAGCGCGCCAAACGCCGCGGCGGCGGCAACACCCATGCCTGGGTGCGCGTCTATCTGCCGGGATCGGGCTGGGTCGAGTTCGATCCGACCAACGGCATCGTCGGCAATCGCGACCTGATCCGCGTCGCGATCGCGCGCGACATCTACCAGGCGGTGCCGATCTCGGGCACCTGGGCGGGCTTCCCCGGCAGCTTCATCGACATGAAGGTGACGGTCGACATCGTCCCCGACGACAGCGTTTCATCCACCCCGCGCATGGCCGCGCAGACTCTGGAGCGCCCCTGACATGCTGATCCGTGCCGGTTACGAGATTCGTTACGAGACCGAGGTCGCGACGCCGATGATGGCGATGCTGAGCATCCACCCGTCGCGCAACAAGGACCTCAAGACCCCGCACCGCATCGCCGCCCAGCCCGACGTGCCGATGTATGATTATGTCGATGCGTTCGGCAACGTCTGCACCCGCGTCACCGTGCCGCCGGGCGGCCTGACCTTGTCGTGCGACTTCACGATCGAGGATAGCGGCCTGCCCGATCCCGTCACCGCCGATGCCGTGCAGCACGATGTCGAGACGCTCCCCGACGACGTCCTGATCTATCTGCTCGGCAGCCGCTATTGCGAGACCGACCGGCTGTCCGACACCGCATGGTCGCTGTTCGGCGATGTCCGGCCGGGCTGGGAGATGGTCCAGGCGATCGCTGCCTTCACCCACGACCATCTCGAATTCGGCTATCATCATGCCCGCGCCACCAAGACCGCATGGGATGCGCATCAGGAACAGCAGGGCGTGTGCCGCGATTTCGCGCATCTCGCGATCACGCTGTGCCGCTGCATGAACATCCCGGCGCGCTATTGCACCGGCTATCTCGGCGACATCGGCGTGCCGCCCTCCGATGCGCCGATGGACTTCTCGGCCTGGTTCGACGTCTGGCTCGGCAATCGCTGGCACGTGTTCGACGCCCGCCACAACCAGCCGCGGATCGGCCGCATCCTGATGGCGCAGGGCCGCGACGCGACCGATACCGCGCTGACCACCACCTTCGGCCCGGCCCGGCTCGCCGAGTTCCAGGTCCATACCGACCTGGTGCCGCCGGACGCGTAGCCGATCGGCCGCGCAGCCGATCAGGCGCCTTGCCGGACGGCGCGTAAACACTATCTTGTAGCAATGCTGACCCAGCGTTCCCGTTACGCCCTTCGTGCGATGATGGCACTGGCCGGGGAACCCGCCGGCGGGCCACCGCTATCGATGACGCGGATCGCCGCCGACGCGCAGGTGCCGCGCAAATTCCTCGAATTCATCCTCGCCGACCTCAAGCAGGCCGGCTTCGTCCACAGCCATCGCGGCAAGCTGGGCGGCTATTGCCTGTCGCGGCCCCCGCATCTGATCAGCTTCGGCGAGATCATCCGCGTGATCGAGGGACCGCTGGCACTGGTGCCGTGCGTCAGCCGCACCAATTACCGCAGCTGCGCCGACTGCCGCGACGAGGCCGCCTGCGCGATCCGCCACGCGATGCTCCGCGTCCGCGACGAGACCGCGCGGATCCTGGACGGCATGAGCCTGGCGGACGCGACCAGCGACGATCTCGCGGCGGCGTAGGGGCTTTTCAAATCCTCCCCCGAACGGGGAAGAATTGAAGCCAGTCGCAGCCTAAACAATGACCGCCCCGTCCTTCGCCCGCGCATAGGCCTGCGTCCCCCGCGTGATCACGACGTCCCCGGGCACGATCTCGGCGATCGCGATCTCGGGCAATGTCTCGATTTCCGCATAGAGCGGCGCGAAGTCGGTCTCCACCGTCACCCGCAGCAATTCATCGAAGCTGGGGATCACGAAATAATTCTGCTGGAAGTCGTCGATCCGGTAGCGGGTGCGCATCACCCGCTTCAGATCGAAGCCGATGCGGTTGGGGCTGGGATCGTCGAGCGCGAACAGGCTCTCGCCATGGCTCGAGACGATGCCCGAACCATAGATGCGCAGGCCCGCCGGCTCCTGCACCAGCCCGAATTCGACCGTGTACCAATAGAGCCGCGCCAGCCGCTCGAGCGCGCCATAGCGCATCGAGCGCAGGCCGCCCTGGCCATAGGCAACCATGTAATCGGCGAACACCGGATCGGCGAGCATCGGCACATGGCCGAACACATCGTGAAAAACGTCGGGTTCCTCGAGATAGTCGAGCTGGTCTGCGCGCCGGATGAAATTGCCGGCCACGAAGCGGCGATTGGCGAGATGATCGAAGAAGACATCTTCGGGCACCAGCCCGGGCACCGCGACGACCTGCCAGCCGGTCAGCGTCATCAGCCGCTCGGACAGTTCCGCGAAATCGGGAATGCCGGGCTTGGAGAGCTTGAGTATGTCGAGCCCGCGCAGCCAGGCTTCGGCGGCGCGGCCGGGCAGCAATTTCGCCTGTCGCGCGAACAAGGTGTCCCACACGCCATGTTGCTCGGCCGAGAAGGCCGACCAGTTCTGTGGGATCGTCCAGTCGGCCGCGGCGCCTTCGGGTGGAAGCGAGATCTCTGCCATGTGCGCTGCGTAGCACAGAGATGGTTTCAACGGAAATCAGTCTGGGCTCGGGGCAGGAAAGGAAATCGTTTCCGGGCTGCCGAGGGCAGGAACGCCGTGCGCGACGTGCACGGCCGGCGCTTCAGCGTGCGTAGAGCCATTGCGTCAGCGCCTCGAACGGGATCGGCCTGAGGAACGAGATGCCGGCCTGGCCGTCGCGGTACCAACGGACCACCCCCTTCCTGGCATCGAGGCCCTCGATCGCGACGACGACATCGCCATTGGCCTCGAGCTGCTCGGTCAACGCGATCTTGACGCCGCCCTGCGAGATATCGCGCAGCTCGGCCGGGCACATCATCGAATCGGCCTTGATCCGGGCGCGCCCGCTGACCTCGACGCGCGGCGGGCGGGGCTTGCGGCCGTCATCGGCCGGGCGATGGGCGAGGAAGTCGCCGACCTCGATCGTGCCGTCGAAGCGGACGCCGATATTCTGACCCTTGACCCAGATGACCTCGCCCGCGAGCTGCGAATCCGACTTGAGTTCGACTTCGATCCGGTCGCCGACCCTATGCCCGGACCGCACATTCGCCATCAGGCCGTTCGCGGAGATGTTGCGGATCAGGCACAAGTCCTGCTGGCCGCCGGTGACGATCTTGCCGACGCGCAGGACGGTGATCAACCGCTCGTCGCCGCGCCGTTCCTGGCGACCCGACGGCGGCGCTGGTCCATCCGAACAGTGGGGCCCATCCGAATTCTGGAAACTGGCCGAACTCAGGGTCTGTGGCTGCGACATGGGGTTCCTTGGGATCGAATTTCGAGAACGCAACGATGCCGCCCAATACACTCGAAACATCGCCCCACGCGCTCACCTAAGCATCACTCCGGTTAAAATCCTCTAAAAATCGTCGGCCGGGAACTGTAGGTGATCATGGAGACTGCTCCATTCCGGACTTAATCGCGAAAAATCATGGTTGCCGTGGATAGAAAGCGGCGTTCGTGCATTCATCCGCCTTGCCAACCATCGACATTGCACGAGAACCATGAAGCCACGTTTCCTCATCGTCGAAGACGAGATCTTCGTCGCCCTCGACATGGAGCACATCCTGACGTCGATGGGCTGCGAGGTCGTGGGCATCGCCGCCGATCGCGACGCCGCACTGTCGCTGGGCGCCGACGCGGATGTCGCGCTCGTCGATCTCAACCTGCGCGACGGCCAGACCGGACCGGAAATCGGCCGCCGGCTGGCCAGCGACCATGGCGTGAAAGTGGTGTTCGTCACCGCCAACCCGGCGCTGCTCGGCGAAGGCGTCGCGGGCGCGCTGGGGGTGGTCAGCAAGCCCATCTCGGGTGCCTCGCTGATGGCGACGGTCAACTATCTGACGGCACTCCAGCCGCCCGCGCCGAGCGCGTTGCGGCTGTTCAACTGATCGCACGCGACTCGGCCGCCGCGGCGATCAGCCCCGGCGGATCAGCGATAGCGCCGGCACGATCGCATCGACTTCGAGACCGTCGGACCGCCAGCGCCGTTCCACCCGTCCCTTGAGCTGCGCCTCGACGCTGAGCTGAATCAGGCGCGTGCCGAACCCGCTGCCGCTGCCCGGCTCGCCGGTCAGCGCCGGCCCCCCCGATTCGACCCAGACGAACCGATAATCGTCCCGCTCGCACGCGATCGACAATGTCACCCGCCCGTCCGGCAGCGACAGCGCGCCATATTTGGCGGCATTGGTCGCGAGTTCGTGAAACAGCAGCGCCAGCGGCGTCGCCGAGCGGTCGTCGACCTCGGGATTCTCGCCGGTCACGTGCACGCGCTGCGTTCCGTCGTCGTGATAGGGCGCGAACAATTCGTGGAGCAACCCGTGGAGCGACGATTTGCCGTCAGCCGGCTGCGAGGCCGGGCCGTGCGGCCGGACGAAGTCATGGGCGCGACCCAGCGCCATGATCCGGTCGCGCAGATCGTCCGCCATCGGCTTGATCTCGGGCCGCGTCCGCGCGGAAAGGCTGACCAGTCCGGCGATGACGGCAAAGATGTTCTTGATCCGGTGGCTGAGCTCGTGCGCGACGATCTCGCGCTGCTCGGCGATCTGCCGGGCGTCGTGAATATCGGTGCAGGTGCCGAACCAGCGGACGATCCGGCCGTCCCCGTCGCGGATCGGCAGCGCGCGTCCCAATGCCCAGCGCCAGGCGCCGCCGTGGTGGCGCAGCCGATATTCGATCTCATAGGGTTCGCCGGTCTCGAGCGCATGGCGCCACGCCGCCCGGGCGCGGGCCTGATCGTCGGGGTGGACCATGGCGTTCCAGCCTTCGCCATCGGTCGACCCCGCGGCCGCGCCGGTGAATTCGTACCAGCGGGCGTTGTAATAATCATGATAGCCGTCGGGCAGGGTCGACCAGACCATCTGCGGCATGGTGTCCGCGAGCACACGGAACTTCTCCTCGCCCTCGGCGCGCGCCAGCGCCGAAGACCGGTCGCGCGCGACATGTTCGGCATATTGCCGCCGCAGGGCGAGCCGCGCCATCACCTGCGCGGCAAGCACGGCCAGTCCCTGCCGCTGCAGTGGCGTCAGCCCTTCGCGGGGCTTGTCGTCGATCACGCAGAGCGCGCCGAGCGGCGCGCCCTCGGGCGTACACAGCGCCGCGCCGGCATAGAAGCGGATCGCGATGCCGCCGGTCACGAGATCGTTGCCCGCGAAGCGCGGATCGGCGGTGGCATCGGGCACGACCATCACGTCGTCGCAGCGCATCGCATGGTCGCAGAACGACAGCGATCGCGGCGTGCTGCACGTATCGAGTCCGGTCCGCGCCTTGAACCATTGCCGATCGCGCTCGACGAAGCTGATCAACGCGATCGGCGCCTCGCACAAGGCGGCCGCGAACACGACGATCTCGTCGAACGCCTGCTCGGGTGCGGTGTCGAGGATATCATAGGCGGCAAGCGCGCCCAGGCGCTGGTCTTCGGTAACGGTCACGCTGATCCGGTCTTTGCTTGTTCCCGGACAGGAACGCACCGGGACACGAAAGGAACCATGGCGGGGACGAACGGGCTTGTCGATGGCCGCTACTTCCGAGACCTCGCCACGGTGAGCGAGGCGATCGGCCGCGCCTCGCCATCGGCGGCGGGCTTGAAGGCGATGTCGGCATCGAACATCGTGCGCCTTGAGCGCTCAATGTGCCGGGCGGAGCCCTGAAGCTGATGCGAACGCGCTCTCCTAGCAGAATTGACATCAACCTCGTCACCAGCGCCGTTGCCCGACTGTTGAATCTCGGATAGGTCGGCGTCGATCAAAAACAGAATCGAACAAGATCCCGGGACGCCTCGACGATGCTGAGCATTTTCACGGAGAGGGAAAGACATGCCTACCTATAACGGCACGCCAGGCGGCGATACGATCTTTGGCGACCAGAGCGGCGTCGCAGACGACATCATCAATGGCCTGGGCGGCAACGATACGCTCTCCGGCCTCGCGAGCAACGATGTGATCGACGGCGGCACGGGCAATGACCTGATGTCCGGCGACGATGGCATCGACACGCTGCGCTATGCCGATGCCGCGGCGCGGATCTATGTGAGCCTTGCGATCACCACCGCGCAGGCGACCGTCGGCGCCGGCATCGACACGATCTCGGGGTTCGAGAATCTCGTCGGCAGCGCGTATAACGACCAGTTGACCGGCGATAGCGGCGTCAACATCATCACCGGCGGAGCGGGCAACGACCTGATCGCGGGCGGTGCCGGCCACGACTCGCTCCAGGGCGAGGACGGCACCGACACGATCGAGGGCGGCACGGGCAACGACAGGCTCGATGGCGGCGCAGGCAATGACGTGGCGAGCTATGCCTCGGCCACGACAGCCGTGATCGTGAGCCTGGCGATCGGCGGCGCGCAGTTCACCGGCAGCACCGGGACCGATACGCTGGTCGCGATCGAAGGGCTGACCGGATCGGCCTTCAACGACACGCTGACCGGCGACGACGGCGCGAACATCCTGAACGGCGGGCTCGGCAACGACCTGCTGACCGGCGGGGCGGGCGACGATATGCTCGACGGCGGAGCCGGCGTCGACACCGCGACCTATGCCGATGCCGTCTCGGGGATCACGCTCAACCTCGTCAGCCAGTCGGCGCAGGCGACCGGCGGCGCGGGCAGCGACACGCTGAGGAATATCGAGACCATCATCGGGTCGGCGTTCAACGATGTGCTGACGGGCAATGACTTCGCCAATATCTTCACCGCCGGCGATGGCGACGACCTGCTCAACGGCGGCCTCGGCAACGACAGGCTCGATGGCGGCGCGGGCGTCGACACGGCGAGCTATGCGACGGCGGCGGGCGCGGTGAAGGTCAGCCTCACCATCGCATCCGCGCAGTCGACGCTCGCGGCGGGCAGCGACACGCTGGCCGGCATCGAGAATCTGGTCGGCGGTGGCTTTGACGACCAGCTCACCGGCAATGCCGGCGACAATGTGCTGACCGGCAATGGTGGCGCCGACATCCTCAACGGCGGTGCGGGCAACGATTTGCTCAACGGCGGCGCGGCGACCGATACCGCCAGCTATGCGGGCACCGCGAGCGGCGTCACCGTGAACCTGACGCTGACGGGCGCGCAGGATACGACCAGCGCGGGATTCGACACCCTGCTTTCGATCGAGAATCTGACCGGTTCGTCCTATGCCGACGTGCTGACCGGTTCGGCGCAGCTGAACGTCATATCTGGCGGTGTCGGCAACGACATCATCGACGGCGGCAGCTCGAACGACACGCTCGACGGCGGCAACGGCAACGACATGCTGATGGGCGGCAATGGCGACGACCTGCTCACGGGCGGTTCGGGCAATGACGGCATCGATGGCGGCGCCGGCTTCGACACGATCAGCTATGCCGCGGCGATCGGCGCGGTGACCGTGAGCGCGAGCGGCCAGGTGACCGGCGGCGGGCAGAATACCGACAGCATCGTCAACATCGAGCACCTCATCGGCTCGGCCTATGGTGACTCCTTCTCCTTCGCCAACGGCAGCGTCGCCGTCACCCTCGACGGCGGGGACGGAAACGACTTCCTCACCGGCGGCGCCGGTACCGACACGCTCAACGGCGAAGCTGGCGACGACGATCTCTCGGGCGGTGCCGGAATCGACAGCCTGTTCGGCGGGGACGGCAATGATCGCCTTGGCAGTGGCACCGGCGCCGACAGCCTCGTCGGCGGTGTCGGTAACGACGTCTACCGCATCGGCGACAGCAGCGCCGTCATCGTCGAGACGGCGGATGGCGGCAATGATGTCGTGAGCACCGTGGTCAGCTACATATTGCCCGACAATGTCGAATCGATGAGCGTCGGTGGAACGGACTCGGTTGGACTGGGCAATGATCTCGACAACCGAATATCCGCCTTCGGCCAATCGGCAACGATCGACGGCCGCGGCGGGCAGGACGTGCTCAGTGGCAATGTCGGCGCCTATGCCGATATCTTCGTGTTCAGCGCAACGGCGCATTCGACCCCGGACCGCCCCGATCGCATCACCAATCTGGGCGGGAACGACTTCATCGATCTGTCGGCGATCGACGCAGATATCGCGGCGGGTGGCGACCAAGCGTTCCATTTGGTCGCAGGCTTCACCAGTCACGCGGCCGAATATACGCTTGCTTTCGATAACGGCACCAACACCACAACGCTCAATGCCGACACCAATGGCGACGCGATTGCCGACATGACGATCCTGTTCACCGGCAACGTCACCACGCTCACCGAGGACTGGGTGCTGTAACCCGGGGCGCGCGAAACCGCGCCCTCACCCGCCCTTCGCCGGCACGAGGCTCCGCCACGGCGCACCGAGCGCCGTGGCGGAGCCTTCGCGTTGAACAATTGCCGATTCGCTCAACCTGCCGGGCGCGACCGAAGCCCGTCCATCATTATGTCGATCAGGCGCAACGTGCTGGCCTCCCAGCCGGGCTGATCGGTCCCGTAAAAGAACCCCGTCAGCGCCCGCAGCAGATCGGCCGGTTCGACATCCGGCCGGATGTCGCCGCTGGCGATCGCGCGTTGCACTAGCAAAGATACCGCCTGCGTCAGCAATTCGGTCGAATAGGCATAGAGGTCAGATCCTGCGTTGACGATCGATCCGAGCGCCGACGCCATGCCCTTCTTGGTGGCAACATAGCCGAGTGCGCGCCGCATCCATTCATGCAGGGCGTCGCCCGGCGACATGTCTTCGAGCAGCCCCGTTGCGGCGGCCGCCATCTGCTCGACCTCGCGGCGGTAGACCGCCTCGACGACCGCATCGCGCGTGGGGAAGTTGCGGTACAGCGTGCCGATACCGACGCCGGCGCGGCGGGCGATCGCTTCGAGGCCGACATCGGGGCCGCTTTCGGCGAACACTGCCTTGGCCGCTTCCAGCAAGCGCTCGCGGTTCCGCCGTGCATCCGCGCGCGGCCGCCGTGAGGATCCGGCGCTCGCATCGGTGGCCGTCACGCCCGCTGGGTTCGCGCGATTCGAAATTCCAATCGACCCCTTGTTAAACGGAGGGAGCCTCCATATTTTAATTGGAGACGTCCTCCACTTAATCGCGGGGACGGCTGTTGGCAACACGCTCCCCGGGAAGGACGATCATGTCACTCGATTCCTATATCACGCTCGGCCGCTCCGGCCTGCGCGTCAGTCCGCTCTGCCTCGGCGCAATGACGTTCGGTGAAGATCTGGGATGGGGATCGAGCCCGTCCGAATCCGAGGCGATCCTGGCCCGCTATCTCGAGCGCGGCGGCAATTTCATCGATACCGCCAATATCTACACCTTCGGTCATTCCGAAAAGATCATCGGCGACTTCTTCGCGCAGAAGAAGGCGCGCCGCGACCGGGCGGTGATCGCCACCAAATTTTACGGAAACCTCTACGCGGGCGATCCGAATGGCGGCGGCGCGGGGCGCAAGGCGATCGTCGAGCAGTGCGAGCAATCGCTGCGCCGGATGCAGACCGACTATATCGACCTCTACTGGCTGCATAATTGGGACAGATACACGCCGATCGAGGAGACGATGCACACGCTCGACGACCTCGTCGGCGCCGGCAAGGTCCGCTATATCGGCTTCTCCGACGCGCCGGCCTGGAAAGTGGCGCAGGCCCAGACCATCGCCCAGTTCCGCGGCTGGGCGCCGCTGGTCGCGCTGCAGATCGAATATTCGCTGCTCGAACGCACGGTCGAGGGTGAACTCGTGCCGATGGCGCAGGAACTGGGACTCGGCATCACGCCGTGGAGCCCGCTCAAGAGCGGGATCCTGTCCGGTAAATATACCCGCGAAAATGCCGAAACGTTCAAACCGGATCGCGGCGAATTCGTCACGGCACCGACCGAAGCGGTCCATGCGATCATCGACCAGCTCAGGGTGATCGCCGATGCGCTGGAGACCAATGTCGCGGCGGTGGCGCTGGCCTGGGTGCAAGGCCGGCCGGGCGTCACCTCCACCATCATCGGCGCACGCCGGATCGATCAGTTCGATGCCAATGTCGCGGCGCTCGACCTGACGCTTTCCGCCGAACAGATCGCATCGCTCGATGCGCTGTCGACGCCGAAGCTCAACTTCCCCGCCGACATGAACGCCCACTTCTCGCCGAGCTTCGCCCATTCGGGCGCAACCGTGAACGGCGACGCGACGACGACCTTGCCGTTTCTGCCCGCCGCCGACGCAGTCGTCTACTGACCGGGACATCCCCCGTGCTCGCCGCGAAAGATCAGCGATGACGAAGATCACGACGATCGAACCCGGACCCTGGCGGCCAGCACCGTTCGACGGCCGGCGATTTGCCAATGCCACGGGTCCCGGCGTGCATGGCTGGGCGGACGCGCTGAAGTACATGCGAACGCGGCAACCGGAACGGTGGCCGCGGCATGCCGGGAACGATCCCGCGCCCAGGCCCGCCGACCGCGTCGACGACGGCACGATCCGGGTGACGGTGGTCGGCCATGCGACGGTGCTGCTGCAGGTCGGCGGACTCAATATCCTGACCGATCCGGTCCTGTCGCCGCGGATCGGGCCTTTGTCCTGGCTGGGCGTGACGCGGGTCCGGCCACCCGCCCTCGCCTTCGCCGATCTGCCGCGGATCGACGTGGTGCTCGTCAGCCATGATCATTACGACCATCTCGATCGCCCGACCCTGGCGGCGCTCGAACGCCGCGACGCGCCACTCGTGCTGACCGGGCTGAAAGCCGGCCGCAAGATTCCGGCCGCACGCATCGTCGAACTGGACTGGTGGGAGAGCCGCGAGATCGGCAATGGGATGGTGGCGACCTATGTTCCGGCCGAACATTTCTCGGGGCGCGGCCTGTTCGATCGCAATGCCAGCCTGTGGGGCGGATTCGTGATCGAGACCGCCGCCGGCCCGGTCTATTTCGCCGGCGACACCGGCGACGGACCGCATTTCGCGGCCATCCGCAACCGGTTCGGGCCGATGACCGTGTCGCTGATCCCGATCGGCGCCTATGCCCCGCGCTGGTTCATGGCGCCGGTGCATATCGATCCGGCCGAGGCGGTCGCGGCGAGCTTGGCGCTGGAGTCGCGCTTGAGCATCGCCATTCACTTCGGGACGTTTGCACTGGCGGACGATGGCATCGACGCGGCCCCGCTGGCGCTGGCGGAGGCCGTGGCAGCCGTCGAAGCGACGGGTGAGCGCATCGACTTCAGGCTTCCTGTTTTCGGCCGGCCGATCGTCGTCGCGAGCGAGGAACTGGTTGCGTAGCGCGACGCCAGAACAGCGTGGCTCTTCCCGATCCGTCCGCGATGGTCCATGCGACGCGCGCGGTCATCGGATGGTCGCGATCCTGCGGAGCGCGACATGGCGGACAATCAAGTGCTGATCATCTGGCTGAAGATCGCCGGCCTGATCCTCGGCCTGTTCGTTGTGCTCGCCGGCGTGTCTTTGCTCTCGCACCATATCAAGCGTGCGCCGGCTCCGCCCGCCCCTGCGGGTGCCACGGCAACGCAAGTGCGCTGAGGCCGACGCATCGAGGTGCGGTGGAACCGATGCCGATTGCACGGGAGGACTTGATAGCAGTTTTTGCTACTTTTTGCTATTCTTGGTAAGCACCGTGGTAATAGGGGCAAAACCGCGGGCGAGAGTTCGAGAATATCTTGTTCCCCGGCGAAAGCCGGGGCCCAGGAGTCGCGCACTCCGAGCGTGTGACTCCTGGGCCCCGGCTTTCGCCGGGGAACAGCAACTTTCTCTCCCACACTTTTGCCCCTATTACGCACCGTGTTAGGAGGAGTTCAGCGATGAGCGTCGGTTCTGACCCGGAATTGGAAAGCCTCGTTCACCGGAATGTGGAAACGGGGCGCTACGCCTCCGCCAGCGAGGTGGTCCGGGAGGCGCTTCATTTGATGGAAGAGCGCGACCGAGTGCAGGAAATGCAAATGGCGAGCATCCGCGAGCAGATCGCCGCCGGCATGGTGTCGTTGCGCGCGGGCCGGGCCAACGATGGTGAAGATTTCATGGCTTCCATCGAGCGCGAGTTGGCCAACCTCGAGCGACAAATCGCCGAACGCATCACCCCGCCGCCGCGACGATCTCCGCCCACCCCGCCTCGTCGACCACCTCGATCCCGAGATCGGCGGCCTTCTTGAGCTTCGATCCCGCGCCCGGCCCCGCGACCAGCAGGTCGGTCTTCGACGAGACCGAGCCCGACACCTTGGCGCCCAGCGCCTCGGCCTGCGCCTTGGCCTCGTCGCGGCTCAGCGTCTCGAGCGAGCCGGTGAACACCACCGTCTTGCCGCTGACGCGCGAGGCGCGGGTTTCGTGGACGACGTCGGCGGGGCGGACGCCGGCTGCCAGCAGGTCGGCGATGACACGGCGGTTATGCTCTTCGTCGAAGAAATCGAGCAGCGCGCCCGCCACTTCGGGGCCGATCCCGGCGGTGTCGATCGCGGCGACCAACGCCTTTTCGCGGCGGATCGCGAACTTGCGCTCGGGTTCGGCGGGAGTCGGGACCAGTTCGGCGCGGACCGCCAGCGCGGCGTCGATCATTGCCATGAACGTCTCGAACGAGCGGTAGCGCCGCGCCAGGTCGCGCGATGTCGTCGACCCGACGTGGCGGATGCCGAGCGCGAACAGGAAGCGGTCGAGCGGCGCGCTGCGCTTGTCGTCGATCGCCTTGAGCAGATTGTCGACCGAGGTCTCCGCCCAGCGTTCGCGTTCGAGCAGCATCGCGCGCTTTTCGTGCAGGCTGAAGATGTCGGCGGGCGATGCGATGATGCCGTCGCGGAAAAAGCTCTCGATGCTGGTGCCGCCGAGCCCCTCGATGTCGAGCGCGGCGCGCGACACGAAATGGCGCAGCCGCTCGACGCGCTGCGCCGGGCAGATCAGTCCCCCGGTGCAGCGGATGTCGACCTCGCCCTCCTCGCGCACCGCGTCCGAACCGCATTCGGGGCAGTGGGTGGGGAAGACGAAGGTGGGACGGTCCTCGTCGCGGGTCAGCACCTCGACGATCTGCGGGATCACGTCGCCGGCGCGCTGGACGACGACGCGGTCGCCCGGCCGGGCGCCGAGCCGCGCGATCTCGTCGGCATTGTGCAAAGTGGCGTTGGTGACGACGACGCCGCCGACGGTGACGGGTTCGAGCCGCGCGACCGGCGTCAGCTTGCCGGTGCGGCCGACCTGGATGTCGATCGCGTTGAGCGTGGTCTGCGCGCGTTCGGCCGGGAATTTATGCGCGATCGCCCAGCGCGGCGCCTTCGAGACGAAGCCGAGCCGCGCCTGCCAGTCGAGCCGGTCGACCTTGTAGACGACGCCATCGATGTCGAACGGCAGGTCGGCGCGCTTCGCCTCGATCGCGCGATAATGATCGAGCGCCGGCTCGGCCCGCGGACATGCGATCAGCAGATCGCTGACCGGCAGGCCCCAGGCTTCGATCGCCTTCATCACGCCGAACTGGGTGTCGGCGGGCACCGCCGAGGTCTCGCCCCAGCCGTGGGCGAGGAAGCGCAGCGGGCGCGCGGCGGTGACGGTGGCGTCCTTCTGGCGCAACGAGCCGGCGGCGGCGTTGCGCGGATTGGCGAACTGGCGCGCCTTGGCGGGATCTTCGGCCTCGGCGAGCAGCCGGGCGTTGAGCGCTGCGAAGTCGTCCTTGGCCATATAGACCTCGCCGCGGATCTCGAAGATGTCGGGCGCGTCTCCCTTCAGCGTGTCGGGAATATCGGCGATGGTCCGGACATTGGCGGTGACATCCTCGCCGACCTGCCCGTCGCCGCGGGTCGCGGCGAGCACCAGCCGGCCCTGTTCATAGCGCAGCGAACAGGACAGGCCGTCGATCTTGGGTTCGGCGGTCAGCGCCACCGGCGCGTCGTCGCCGAGCGACAGGAAGCGGCGGATACGCGCGACGAATTCGGTCACCTCTTCGTCGTCGAACGCGTTTTCGAGGCTGAGCATCGCCTTCGCATGCGTGACCTTGGCGAGCGCCGACGAGGGCGCCGCGCCGACCGCGCGGGCAGGCGAATCGCTGCGGACCAGATGCGGATATTCGGCTTCGAGCGCGGCGTTTCGGCGAGTCAGCGCGTCATAATCGGCGTCGCTGATCTCCGGTGCGTCCTGGTCGTGATAGAGCCGGTTGTGGCGCGCGATCTCGGCGGCCAGATAAGCGAGCTCTGCGGCGGCGTCCTCGTCGGTCATGCGCTCCCTCTCCCATCGGGGGGCTGAAGTATCAAGGGGGAGACCTACCCTCTACCGCTTGCGGGAGAGGGAAATGCCGCCGAAGGCGGCGAGGGTTCGCGGTAGGGACGCCCATTACTGAGCGCCCCCCGCACAGAACCGTACAAGCGGCTTTCCCGCACCAAATGTGTTCGAACACATTTGGTGCGTAATGTGGCGCGGGCAGAGATGTGGCGTCGGCCGCTGCAGACCAGAGGCGGCAGGCCGGTGAGGATGCCGAGCGCCACATAACAAAATGGATTTAGATGATCGGATCTTCCACCTCACTGGAGATCCGAGGCATGTTCGACGAATTATTTGCCTACCCGAAGGTCGTAGCGCGTCACCGTGACGGGCCCGAGGCCCCAAAGCGGCTCGGCTATCTCAAGCATCTCGCCGATCAGTGTGCGGCTCGTGACACTTTGCTGCGCACGGCGCGGGAACTGCTGGTCATTGCGGAGCGGCTGGACATCTCCGGCGGCAGGCGGGTCAGGCAGGTCGAGATCGACGCGGCCGCTCAATCCTGGGCCCGATGCCAGCACGCGCGAAACAGAGCGTCTGGTGAGAAGTGGTCAAGGCGTTTGTTCAATGACGTCGCCGCCGCATGGCTCTGCTTTCTTGGCCAGCTTGACGAACCAGCTCCCAACGAGCCGAACGCCCATTGTGAAAAGGTCGGCGATTTCATTGCCTATCAACATGATGAGCGCGGCTTGTCGGCGAGCACTCTGGCCAACCAACGCTGGCAGGTAGAGACTTTCCTCGAACATTTGGGCGTCGAAAAATCTTCGGTCGCTGACATCACTGTTGCAGACGTAGACGCCTTTCTCGAGGCAAAGGGCCGTGGCGGGTGGTCTCGGGTGTCGGTCGCGACGAGCGCGCACGCCCTTCGCGCGTTCTTCCGCCATGCTCAGCGTCGACAATGGTGTTGCCCCGGAATCGCCGCTGCAATCGACGCGCCGCGACTGTTCAGGGAAGAGGCTTTGCCGATGGGTCCGGCATGGCCCGATGTCCAGCGGCTGCTTGAGAGCACGATGGACAGGACCGCGCGTGACCTCCGTGACCACGCGATTCTGAGGCTCCTCGCGATCTACGGACTGCGAAGTGGCGAGGTCCGCGCTCTTCGCCTCGAAGACATCGATTGGACGAGAGAGGTTATCACGGTCACCCGGTCCAAGCAGCGCAAGACGCAATACTACCCCCTGGTTACCTCCGTCGGCGACGCTATCGTGAGTTACCTTCAGCAGGCACGTCCCCGGTGCCGACCCCCTGAGGTCTTCCTCTCCCTCAAGGCCCCGTACCGGCCGCTTTCGGCGAGCGCGGTGTATCATGTGGTTGCAAGCCGACTGAAGGCATTGGGCGTTCAGTCGACGCATTTTGGCCCTCATGGCCTTCGCCGCGCCTGCGCGACCCACCTTGTAGCGCAAGGCCTGAGCTTGAAGGAGATCGGGGACCACCTTGGCCACCGAAGCGCCTATGCGACGCGGACCTACGCGCGGGTCGACCTGGCCGGACTGCGCGAGGTCGGGGCGTTCGATCTGGGAGGACTGGCATGATCCTTTCAGAAATTATCGCCAGCTTTGTCGATCACCGGCAAGCAATCGGAATGCGCTTCCGCACGGAGGCTCGCACGCTCAAGTCGTTCTGTCGTTACGTCGGTGACAGACCTTTGCCGGAGGTGACGGCCGATCGGGTGCTGGCCTTTCTGGCGGGCCGCGGCCCGGTGACACGTTTCTGGGAACGAAAGCATTCTGCTCTGGCGGGCTTCTATCGGTTCGCGATGGCCCGGGGGCACACAAATATATGGCCGTTGCCGCGTACCGTGAGCCTGTCAGGAAATTTGTGTGTGAGGCATATTTGACGCGAAGGAGCGCATATGCCGATCAAATCGAAGAAGACGTCCGAGACCGCGGTGGTGTTGCCGGCGGTGCCGAAGGAGTTGTTGGATCATTTTGTGAGCGGGCCGATGAGTGCGGAGGCGATTTCGGCGGCCGGGGTTGCGTTCAAGAAGGCGCTGATCGAGCGTGCGCTGGGAGCGGAGCTGAGCCATCACCTTGGCTATGCGGCGGGTGTGGCGAAGCCGGATGGCGCGGATAACCAGCGCAACGGGAGCAGCGGCAAGACGCTGCTGACGGACGAGGGCAAGCTGCGGATCGAGGTTCCACGTGACCGCGCGGGCAGCTTCGAGCCGCAGTTGATCCCGAAGCACCAGCGACGTTTTACGGGCTTCGACGAGAAGATCGTGGCGATGTACGCGCGTGGGATGACGGTGCGGGAGATCCAGGCGTTCCTGCTCGAGATGTACGACACCGAGGTCAGTCCGGATTTCATCAGCACGGTAACGGACGCGGTGCTGGCGGAGGTGATGGCGTGGCAGAGCCGCCCGCTGGATCCGATGTATCCGGTGGTGTTTTTCGACGCACTGCGGGTGAAGATCCGCGAGGACGCGGTGGTTCGGAATAAAGCGATCTATCTCGCGCTGGGGGTTCAGGCCGACGGAGCGCGGGACATTCTCGGGCTGTGGATCGAGAACACCGAAGGCGCGAAGTTCTGGATGAAGAGCCTGCCCCGGCGAAGGCCGGGGTGTTCAACGATCTCAAGACGCGCGGTGTCGGGGATATCCTGATCGCGGTGACCGACGGGCTGAAAGGCATGGGCGAGGCGCTGGGCGCGGTCTTCCCGGCCACCACGCTCCAGACGTGCATCGTCCACCTGATCCGCAACAGCCTGGATTATGCAGGCTGGAAAGACCGCAAGGCGCTCGCCGCGGCGATCCGGCCGATCTACACCGCCGTCAGCGCGGAGGCCGCCGAGGCCGCCCTGGACGCGTTCGAGCAGGGCACATGGGGCCGGAAATTCCCCACCGTGGTGGCCGCCTGGCGCCGGGCGTGGGACCGGGTGATCCCGTTCTTCGCCTTTCCGCCTGAGGTCCGCCGGGTGATCTACACGACCAACGCGATCGAGAGCGTCAACGCCCAGGTCCGCAAGATCATCAAGACCCGCGGGCATTTCCCCAGCGACGACGCGGCCAGCAAGCTGATCTGGCTGGCCCTGCGCAACATCACCGCCGACTGGGGCAGGCCGGTCAGGCACTGGAAGGAGGCGATGAACCAGTTCGCGATTCTCTATGCCGACCGTTTCACCGGCAGGCCCGACTGACATGCACAGCAACGATTGCACGCCCTCGTCTCGGCCCCTACAGTCGGCTACGCCTCCTTTCGGGGCCGAGACGAGGGCGACCTACAACAAGCCCTCGCACACAAAAATTCTGACAGCTCCGAATTCCGAATTCCTTCCGGCACGACCGACCGGAAAAATCGAAGTAGCGCCACAATGGCATGAACATCCAACGCATAGGCCCCCTCCACCGACATATGGGTGAGACTATGATTGCATAAATCACTGGTAAAGGGAGAAATCAGGCGGTGGCGCGGGGTCGGCCACTCGTCTGTTGGAATCGGCCGTGCCGCTTTCCACCCCATCCTCCCGCCCCCACCATCACCCCATGCCGACCGCGCCACCGCTCTCCCGCTCGCGATGCCGCTTGAGCAGCCGGTTCGCCGTCGCCCCCGATACGCCGAGCGTCTCGGCGACCTGCTTTTGCGTCATGCCCTGCGACGCCAGCACCGCCGCCTGGACGATGCGTTCGTCTTCCAGGTCGCGCACCGTCCAGTCGCCGTCGCGCAGCTCGGCCTCGAACGGATCGGCGTCGTGGCCGGCGAAGCCGCGGCTCTTGGTGAAGGACACGATGAAGCGGGCGCCGTCCGCCGCGCAATAGTCGTCGGGCTGGCTGAGCCTGACCACACTATCCATCACATCCTCGCGCCGCGACGTGCCGCGCTGCTCGCCGCCCTTGCCGGCATGGTGGACGAACAGCACGGTCCGTCCCACCCGCCGCTGGCCCAGCGCCCAGTCCTGCGTCACCGACCAGCTTTCGGCTTCATTTTCCTTGCCCGAGCGGCAGACCGTCGAGATATTGTCGACCGCGACCAGTTCGGCGTCGCCGAGCAAGGGTTCGAGTTCGCGCTGGCCCTCGACGGTCGACAGATCGGGCAGGCCGCGTGGACAGAGATCGGCGGCGAGGATGCGAATCTGGTCCTCCACCCCCACGCCATTGCCGCTGCGGGCGGCGATCTCGCTCAGCCTTTCCTGCAGCACCTGCGCCGGCATCTCCCCGTCGATCAGCAGCACCTTGCGCGGCCGCGGCGCCTGCCAGCGCAGGAAGCGGCCGCCCGAGGCGACGGCATAAGCGGCGCCCAATGCAAAATGCGTCTTGCCGACGCCGCGCGGCGCGAACACCATCGCCAGCCCCTTGGCCGGCAGCCAGGGCGCCAGCATCATCTCGCGCGGCGGGAATTCGCAGCGCAGGAAATCGCCGAGCGTCAAGGTGGTGAGCGGCTGATGCTCGGGCATCGGCATCGCGTGCGGCCGGCCGGAGACGGCGGCCTGGTGCTGCATTTCACGGATCAGATTACGGGGCATGCGGGTCCTCCAGGGCGATGATGTCGGGCATGTGGATGGTGGCGGCGATCGCGCGGCGGAGCGCGGCCGCCAGCGTCGCGGTGGCGCAGCGGATGCGGTCATGGTCGCGCAGCCGGGCGATCTCGGGCGCGGACCAGTCGAGGATCACCGCGCCGGTCGCGCCGGCGCGCAGCCAGTCGAGCGGACTCGCGTGCAGCATGAGATCACCGTGCCAGCGATCGAAGGCGAGCAGATCGGACTCGCCGATCGCCCAGCCATGGCCGGTGCGCAGCCAGGTTTCACCGGGATCGCCCGACCGCCAGGCGACGAGATCGACGAGGACGTCGCCCGCATGGACCGGCTGGATCAGATGGAGCGGCCCCTCACCCGGCATGTAGTGGCCGTGGCTGTCGGTTTCGGCATTGGCGACGCCGATCGGCGCGACATCATGCCAGATACGGGTGATGGTCTCGCCGGTGACGCCGAGCGCACGGAGGCGATCGAGGTGCGGCTGGCGAATGCGCGCTGCCGCCGCCTTCATCTCGCCGGCGAGGTCGACCGGACCGGTCATCGCGCTGCGCCGCCGGCGATGCGGTGCAGCGCGCGGGTCGATCCGACGACGATGTTGACCGGTGGCATCGACTCGCTCCCCAGGCTGAGGGCCGTCGATTAATAGGGTATTTCCTACAATGCAAATCGGAGCGTGATTTTTGTTCTATTTTTGTTCGGAAGCGTGCGCGAGCGCGTTTCACCGTTTCAGGTGCTAGGGCATGAAACGATGAAACGTGGGGCGGGGGCGAAGCGAAGGAAGCGAAAAAGGCTACTCCTCCCGGCCTTCCTCCAAGCGATGCACACATTTTCGGATCGCGCGGGACTTAGCCCCTCCCCTTCAGGGGAGGGGTTGGGGTGGGGGCGAGCGAAGCGAGCTTTTCCGCTATTTTTTGCTCGTTTCCGTCGATATCGAGCAAGGCTTCTGACTCCCCCACCCCAACCCCTCCCCTAAAGGGGAGGGGCTTAGGCTGAAACTTTGCCGAAAATTGAGATGTGTGCATCGCTTAGCGGCCTTCCGGGAGGGGCGCGAGCGAAGCGAGTCCCCTTCTTCCTGAACGCCCCGAAAGAAGAAGAACCACTGTCCAGCGGAAAGCTGGGTGACACTTGAGACCAGTTACATGGGTGACAGATTCGAAGGGTGGGCGTGCCCGCGAGCGGGCACGCCCACCCTTCGAAGCCGCTTCTTTTCCGGCTCGATGACGCCGA